>Ga0070706_100000994_pt1 | contig 30842 bp, 30 predicted proteins | sample KBSK5501metaG_FD_65476 | JGI IMG/M metagenome (GOLD analysis project Ga0070706, IMG submission 65476) | Corn, switchgrass and miscanthus rhizosphere microbial communities from Kellogg Biological Station, Michigan, USA - KBS K5-50-1 metaG | ecosystem: Host-associated > Plants > Roots >... | reverse complement strand
TGCTGCGTGCTCGCTTCTGCTGCGCACGTCTGCTTCCTCCCTCCACGCCTTGCACGCACACGCGCGCGTTCCTCTGCTTCTCTCGCTTCTCTCTTCTTGCCTTGGCAAAATTGAAGTAATTATTCTTATTCAGTTGTAAATGTACTACGATTAGTAATGCCACGGTAATATGCCATATTTTTCCGGGCTTGTCAACAGCTTTGAAGACCAAATGATAAAGGCTTCTAATAATTAGCCAGAATGTACTAGATTAGTTTGGAGGAATGACGTATCTTTGCCCAGGGCAATAAATTACCTTGACGTTTCGACAATCGTAATGGTAAACTTAGTTGGTGTGATGCGAGATTTACACTCTGCTTACTGAATCTTTACTATGTCGTTTTGCATTAAGACAGTGCAGTCCACCAAAGTACAACGATTGTCAATCTCCAACTATTTCAATGGGAGGAATCAATGCGGGCTACGTTCAGCTATGCGAGCATTCTGCACGCTGTTGGTCAGGTGCTAGATCAAATCAGCGTGAAAAGCATCGCAATTCATGAGGAAGAGGATGGGCTCTTCGTCGAGGGATACAACGGCGAGGGTCAACTTCAAGTACAGATGCGCTATGACATCGCCAGTCTATACGACCTGGTATGTCGTTCAGAGGAGCAGGTAGAAGAGCACAGTGAGCGCGTAACAGCAGAAAACGAAGGAATACTCCATCGCTTCCTCGCTGATCACAAGCGTGAACTGGTTGGCGCTTCCCGCTAATCTGACACTAAAATCATCTCGTCCGTCTCGGGAAGGCAGGCGAGATGAATGGAGTAATCAAAGTAAAAAGCCGGGGATAAGCCCCGGTTTTTATATACTGAGAAGTTTTGCCTTGTTCTCGCAGACGTTTTATTCTTGTAACTGGTTGGCATCACACAACCATTGTTTACCGTAACAGCGCATACACTCAATTACATCAATCAGGTCGTGTCCTTTTTCACTTAGGGAATACTCAACACGGGGAGGGACTTCCGCAAAAGTATGACGAAGAACGATCCCTTCTTCCTCAAGATAGCGTAAGCGTTCGGAGAGCGTTTTGGGGCTAATACCAAATAACGAGCGTTCCAGCTGATTAAACCGTTTGACACCCGACGCCAAATCGCGGATAATAAGCAAAGTCCACTTCCCACTGATAATCTTAGCAGTGCGAGCGACGGGACAAACCGCATTATCGAGGGAAGGTAATATTGTTGTTAGCTCCATAGCATTGTACTCGTGTATACAAAGGGTGACCGCATGGCATGGACAGCCCTTACGTATCCCTAATGAAAAAACTATATCATAGTTACTACTTATTGTAAAGCGCAGACCACTCGACTTTGCCAAGAAAGTATGATATGCTCATAGCTAACAGGATAGCATAGAGAAGTATCCGAGCACCTGAACAATCATAATAAATCTTGGCCTGCGGTTTCTCCCTATGAGAGGAGAAGATTGTGCCCGAAGAAATTGCTCTATTCATCGATTTTGAGAACATTCGATATAGTATGCTGAATATCCAGCGACGAGAACCTGATCCACAGGAATTAATAGCGGTTGCACGCCGGTATGGGACAGTTATGGTAGCCCGCGCTTATGCAGATTGGTCTCGTCAACCGGAGCCATTTAAGGGAAGCTTGACAGCAGCGATGATCGACCGAGTTGATTGTCCCGCCAAACAGCGAGATCGAATTCGTATGGGAACGGTTCATTACACTGGCAATCAGCCTACAGGAGCTTTAGGTACGCCGATGCTGGTTTCTGAACAAGGAACGGGCAGCCTGGCGTCAACCCCTTTTCAGCGAGAATGGCCCAGTGGACCACTCAGCAATTCTGGTCCACTACCAGCAATTCCTTCACAAGGAATTGGTAATGAGTGGGAATCATACCACGATACTCCAGAGACTGAGCAGCCCGAAATCGACGAGAACCCTTTATCTGAAGATGAGACCTTGACTGATGAAGGCTATCAGTTGCCAGAATATCAGCAGCGCGAACTTTCTCGACAAAATGCACCGTATCAGAACCCTTATGGTCAATCTGCTCCTACAGGCCCACTTGGCTCTAGTAGTAGCACAGGTCCACTGGGATATAACGCTTCTACCCCGGTTCAATCTACCGGGAATACAGGTCAAATGCCTGCGATTAATGCGAGTGGATCGAGTACGATTGTCCAAAGCACAGTGGTCCAAAGTACTGTTGACTTAAATATGCTGATGGATATTATTGAAACTGTCTTTGATCGTCCTACAATTTCTACATTTGTTTTAATGACTGGCGATAAGGATTTTACCCGAATCAGTGCCCGTCTAAAGTTACGATTAAACAAAACTGTTATTGTTGTTGGTATACCAGGAACCGTCAGCCGAGATCTTATAAGCAGCGCCAATCAGTTTGTGCCCTTAGTACCTGGAGGAAGCCCGGTTGCCATTGGAGCAGGGGAGAGTGGATTTGGCTCGATGTCAATGACTGGCAATACGGGAAGTATGGCTGCTATCTCTATAGGTGCACCAACCTCGCAGCTCCAACCATATCCGATAGATGCGCTTGACCCACAGTTACTCCAATTTCTAGATTATATTGACCGCAACTGGTCGTGGCGCACAATTATCGGTGTGTCAAACTTTATTGGCGATCCAGTAAATCCTAAAAACCGTTTCCGGGGCCGCCTCACGCGTGAATCTGCACGTGAGTTGCTCAATAGCTGTATTCAGCAAGGCATCCTTCTTGTGCAAACAGATCCAACCGGGGCAGAGGATCTTAGACTGAATCGTGCTCATCCCGGTGTCGATGAAGTACTCAAACAATTTGTACGGTAAAATAGCACATGCCCGTGATCTTATACCAGAAGGTTGACCAACCCTTTAAAGTCCATGGATTTCAGGTTAACCAGTAGCCGCTACTTTTCCAAAGTATGTTGTCTACGAGACGTGTTGCTCCAACATGTACCGCAACTGCAAGCAGTAAATCAGGAAGATTGATTCCGAAAGTCTCACCCATTTCTTCGAAGGTATTTGGATCACATATTGCTACATAATCTAGTTTCAATAGCGGTTCAGAAGCAATCAGATCGGCAACCACCTTTTCTATAACTGCAGAATTGCGTTCACCTTTTTCGATCACAGCCTTACCTGCAAGTAATGCCCGATAGAGAACAGCAATAGCCTGGCGTTCTACTTGTGAAAGCAAGCCGATTCGGCTACTGACTGCCACACCATCACTCTCGCGCACGATCGGTAACACACGTACTTTGAGATCGAAATGGAGATCCCTCACAAGTTTACGAATCAGAGCAACCTGCTGAGCTTTCTTTTGACCTAGATAGACTATATCAGGTCGCACGAGCTGAAACAGCTTTGTCATAGCTGTAGCAAATTTACGAATATTTTCTGGCTGAGTTGCCCCCTCCAGCCTCTCGGCAATAGGACCGGAAGGAATAACATGGGTAGAAAAGCTCACAGGATAGAAATCTTCCAGGCGTGGAATAAATACGACATCTACCTGCTCTTGATCTAAAAGTTGTAGATCATCTCCAAGGCTGCGAGGTATTCGTGACTGGGTTTCATCGGATTCAAGCCGCAAAAGGTTATCGAAAATGCTGACAACGCTGAGTTCGCATTTCTGGAGAGAGGACCGTACTAATGCTACATGCCCTGTATGCAGTTTACTATTAGTGGGTATCAAACCAACTGAACCGCCAGCAAGCCAACCTCGTGCCGTTTCAGTCATTTCATCCAGGTCATATATTATTCGCATGTAATTCCTTAATAAGTCATGTGCATTTCGTAACCTATACTACTAAGACGTACGCATGGTGTATTTTTTTAATTACATTTCAAAAGTGGTACAAACGCCACTACGTGGCTACGCTTCGCTTCATGCATCGGAACAAGTTTTGTAGTTTGCTATTCTATATGTATTATATTCGCCTTGAAGTCACTGAGGGATAGAGTTCTTGCGAAAAAATAAAAAAAGTAACTTGGATGACTTGACGAGAGAGCAATCAGAACGTATAATCTCCTTCGTGTCTTTAACAGGGTTTTGCGGGACTGAACCCCTTAAGCGGGGTTCGGGAGATACCGGATTTATCAGGTCGAGGACAGGTATACGTTACAAATTGTCCTTCTGATTGAGCATTTGATCGTATTCTTAAACGGGGAGTAGGAGTGAGTTTCCTGCGAATTTCCCTTTTTCCTTTCAACACCAGGGAGTAGTTTACTATGAGTATCGGTGGACAGAGTGAAGCTAGTCAGGCAAGATCGGAACAGAAAATCTATCGTCTAACACCTGATGGCTATGCTAAAAAGCAAGAACGCCTGGAATACTTGCGCACTGTGAAGCGTAAAGAAATTGCTGATTACATTCATGAGGCGAAGGAAGCTGGTGATATCAGCGAAAGTAGCGCGTACGAAGATGCAAAAAATGAGCAGGCGAAAGTTGAAGGTGAGATTCTACAACTGGAGCGCTTGCTAGCAGTTGCCGAGATAATGACATCTGACATGCATGACGAGATCGACGGACCGCTTGTTGTCCGTATTGGGACACAAGTCGATGTCGCGAGTGAATCCGGGTTGCCACGCACCTTCAAGATTGTTGAGACATATGAAGCTGATCCGAAATCAGGTTTAATCTCTGATCAATCTCCGGTGGGAAAGGCCCTGATGGGACACCAGGAGGGCGATTCGGTTAGTGTTTCAACCCCTGGTGGTGTGACAAACTATACTATTCGTTCCATCCGCCCGATGCTTTGATAAGCAGATGTCTATAAACACTAAAAATATGCCTCTTCCTAGCAAGTTCTTTGCGTGGAAGAGGCGTTTATATTGTATTGACACCTTCTGCTCGCATCGGTAATATAGAAGCACGCCGTAGCAGGAAAGCCATCAAATTGTCTGTTTGAAGATGGGCGGCGAGGAGTAAATTGATGCTGACATATGAAGATGTGACCGGGTATTTTCTTAAGGCGGCGCTCAGTTTTGAGCTTGTTACTCACCCCGAATATTGGATCAATGCACGATCACTCGAGCGAGAATTTGCCTGTACCTGTCATATGGGAAGTTGCGAAGAGGCCGAAACATGTAGTTCTTGTACTCTTTCTTTTAACTGGAGCACACTCGATACAGCGCTTTCACTGGAAGGCCCAACCGGTATATGTGACTTCTTCCATGAACCGGATGAGCACTGTCCACACTTGCATACGAGCGACATTCCACCATTAGTACTCGACCTGGCATATACATCACCTCTGACTGCAGACAGGTCTAATGTGTATGATACAGAGATACTTTCGCTGACACAGACACTGAAACTACGTGCCAGCGAGCAGAGTAGCAGAGCAATCGAAACTCGTCCCGGAGTCACATTGACACTACAAGAAAATCGCTTACAACCAGAGGCACTAACCTTGCAACAGAGAGTAGAGTTGCCGATCTGGCATCCTGAAGGGATGCATGGATTACATGACGAAAATCATTATCGATCTGGGCGCTTAGTACAACGACGCTATCGAGCTATTGATGATGAAGAAATTGGTGAAGTTGTAGCAGATAACCCACGCCCTGAAGATTGGCTGCCGGAGGTTTTGGAAGAGGTATGTCAGGATATTATGAAAGTGCTGGAAGCTCTTGACGCAGTTCGTTCCACAGGGTCGCTGAATTAGCAGAGGGCATCAAAGGCATAATATTTCAAGGAGGGACAAAGGGGTTCGTGGCGTGCAAGTACCAATCAGATCAGTACATTCTTGTGGGTTTGCGGCGTCGCTCATTCGGCAACAATACGTCCAGGGCATCATCGACTGTGACAACACCCTCAAGCATTCCTTCTCCATTGACAACTGGCACGGCCAGCAAGTTGTACTTCGCCATGATCTCCGCAACTGTTCGAGGCTCGGTATCCGGTTGAACTGTAATTAAATCGGTTTCCATAAATTCCTGCAAGGGTTGTGTTGGGGGAGCTACTAAGAGATCCCAAAGGGAAACCACACCGAGAAGTTTACTTTCATCTTGTAACTCATCAGCGACACAATAAACGTAAGCGGAGCGCACATCTTGCTCAATTATACTGGTACGAATAGCCTCTAATGCTTCTGCAACACTCTTTGTTGCATTTACAACGATATAATCTGTGGTCATAATGCCACCAGCGGAGTCTTCTTCATATGTCAACAATTCCTGTACATCCTCAGACTCTTCAGGCTGCATCAAGCGAAGGAGCTTATCAGCATACTCCTCGGGTAGCCTGGCAAGGAGGTCAGCAGCTTCATCCGGTCCCATGGCATCGAGGATGTCAGCGGCACGATCGGCACTCATATTCTCCAGAATGTGGCTTTGGCGCGCCGTTTCAATTTCTTCAAGGGTATCAGCCGCAGTTTCAATATCCAGTCCTTCGAGCAGCCGCGCTCCCTGGCCAGGAGTCAGTTGATGCACAATATCAGCGATATCCGCTGGATGGAGTTCAGCTAGTTGGCCACTTTGTATACGCTTTGGTTGATCGGACAGAACGTCCTCAGTATTATCCGCCTGAGATTCCTTTACACGTTGATCGCTTTCAGGATTTTCAACGAGATCGGGTTGATGTGAGCCAATCAGTTCGATATTTTCCCAAGGAATCAGATTAGTAGGCGGCCGCTGGAATCGATTGACTGAGCCTCGACGAGTACCGAGTAACCAGTTAGGCGCGAGGCGACGAACCAGCCCAAGGGTACTGCTGTCGATACCTAGAATATGCCAATCGTCACGCAGGCATACATCATTGACACGCACGGCTTTTTTACGGGCAATATCGATCACCTGTTTATCTAGTACATCCTGTGCCAGGCTGATGGCCACGATTAATTGATCCCCTACGGATGGTGTAAGGGGCTGCGTTGAAAGCTGTTGCGTGGGCACACGTAAACGTAAGATGTCATCATGCCATTCTACATCTTTGACCTGCACATACCAGGTATGTTCAGAATGTCCTTCAATGACGAGAGTGGGCAGTGAAGTAGCATTAGAAGCCGAAATAGCTGCAGGTGTTGAATCGGAGGAGGGCGAGATAGATCGCGTCTCTTCGACATCTATAATTTTACCTATGCGCTCTCCCTGGGGATCTTCCACAGGTGTGCCAAGCAATTGGCTAAGATAAAGCATTGCTACATCTCGATGCGGGAATCAGGCAACTCGGGTGTGACGAACTGCGCTCCAACTGCCTCCCGTTCAAAAGCCTCGTATGCCTGGTGCTGCTCCTCTTCCACGACCTGCAGACATGTACCGATGAATTCACGGAAAAGCGGGTGTGGACGTGTGGGACGGCTTTTGAACTCGGGATGAAACTGCGAAGCGACGAACCAGGGATGGCCTGCCAGTTCGATGACCTCAACCAGGGTATTATCAGCTGAACGCCCGCTAACGACTATGCCATTAGCTTCCATACGTTTGCGATACTCGTTATTGAACTCATAGCGATGGCGGTGGCGCTCAAAAACTATTGCTTCTCCATAGGCCTGGTAGGCCTTTGTGCCGGGAGTCAGGCAACAAACCCAGTTACCGAGGCGCATTGTACCACCTTTGTCGGCAACTTGACGCTGTGTTGTCATCAGGTCGATTACAGGATAGGGAGTCTGGGGATCAAATTCTGTGCTATTGGCGTCGGCCAGACCCAGCACATTGCGTGCGAACTCAACTACAGCGACTTGCATACCCAGACATAGACCAAGGTATGGAATGCGCATACGACGAGCGAAACTGGCAGCTTTGATTTTTCCTTCAATGCCACGATGGCCAAAGCCGCCCGGTACAACGATCCCAGCTACATCTTCTAGGGCCTCGGTGTACCTTTCACCCATGTTCTCAAGGGCTTCTGAGTTGATCCATTTTACACTTATATCCACATCGTGATACCACCCGGCATGACGCAAGGATTCTACAACTGAAAGATAGGCATCGTGTAACTCGACATATTTACCCACAAGACCGATGGTTAATTCAGGACGAGGGCGTTTAATGGTCGCAACCAGTTCACGCCACTCTTGCATCTCGGGCTCATGTTCTGGCAAGCTCAGTTCTTGAACCAGAAATTGGCCCAGACCCGCCTCTTCGAGAATGAGAGGCACCTCGTAGATTGTATCAGTCGTGAGCAAAGGAACAACAGCTCGTTCTTCGATATTGCAGAAGAGCGCAATTTTTTCGCGTAATTCGTCACTGAGAGGATAGTCTGAGCGGCAAAGAATTACATCGGGTTGAATACCAACTCGCAGCAATTCTTTCACGCTGTGCTGAGTAGGCTTCGTTTTGAGCTCTTTCGTCGCCATGAGATAGGGTAAGAGGGTAACATGCAAATAGAGGACATCGCGACGTCCCACATCTTTGCGCATCTGGCGAATGGCTTCTAAAAATGGCTCTCCCTCGATGTCACCAACAGTACCTCCTACCTCTACTATAACCACATCAGCATCAGAACGACGGGCAACATTATGTATACGATCTTTTATTTCATTGGTGATATGTGGAATTACCTGGATAGTGCCACCCAGATATTCTCCTCTGCGTTCCTTAGCGATAACGGCGGCATAGACCTGTCCGGTGGTAACATTGTTAGCCTGGTTGGCTGGTTCATCGGTAAATCGCTCATAATGACCGAGGTCAAGATCGGTCTCTGCGCCATCATCGGTAACAAAGACTTCACCATGCTGGTATGGTGACATTGTGCCGGGATCAACATTGATATAGGGGTCTAATTTCATGAGAGAGACGGAGATTCCGCGATTCTTGAGCAATCGGCCTAGTGAGGCAACTGTAATACCCTTTCCCACTGAAGATGCCACACCACCTGTGACAAAAATGAACTTTGACATTAGATCCTCCAAATTAGACAGGGTATCCAATGAGAATACCCTCTACAGCAGTTGTTCTCTGCTGTAGAAGCGCATTGAACTGCCGGACGAACGAATCGGTATCTACCGTTTTATTGAACACCAAAAAATATACACAATACCTATGAAGCATAGTACTAAAAATTTTTGTTGAAAGATTAGCTACGACTTGATAAGATGACGACCTGCGTTTCGGCAGGTAATGCACTACGGGTTATCGACAATTTTGGTTGTGGGTTTAAAGCCTCGATGCCCATCTCACGACAAAATTTATCGAGAGGATTTGAGGCATCATCCATAGAAGAATGATAATGCATTGGAATAACAATATGAGGTTCCACCTGGCTGATGACTTCAGCAGCCTGTGCTGCGTTGATGGTATGCTGCCCTCCAATTGGTATTAGTAACACATCTGCGTCGGCAACTTCTTCTAGCTGCTCTTCTTGCAATATATGACCAAGGTCTCCAAGGTGACAGACGATGAGATCATCCATATGGATGACATACATTGTATTCCGACCAAGTTCCTGTCCATGTTTATTGTCGTGGTAAGAAGCAACGCCGGTAATCAAAACATCGCTGATCTCATATTCGCCAGGACCATGCACTATTCGGGGATCGCCACCTATGCCATCTGCAAAATTATGCCCGGGATGATTGTGGCTGATGGTGACGATGGGGGCACTTATCTTGCCCAGCGAGCGTCCTAGCTGAGGAGAAAAGGGGTCGGTAATCAGGGTAACATTCTTGCCACGCAATTGAAAGCAAGAGTGACCAAGCCAGGATATTTCCATGTGTAATTAATTCGCTTTTCTCATAAGTTCGGGCGGGGACTTCTGTCCTCGCCCGACTTTTATTGTACCACAAGGATAAGTGTTCTACAAGGGGATAGCCAGATTAGTTTTCAAAGTAAAGCAGCTCTTTTAATCTTCATTATTGGCCTCCATTGAGGCAATCATCTGCTCATCAAGCAAAGGACCACTGACAGTCAAATTGCCATTCGGCGCTTTGGATGCAAAGGTAAGAGAGCTATACGCGATTGTGACCTTGACTTCGCGTCCACGAGTTCCAACCCGCACCGTTGCCGACTCAACTGCTGCCTTGATGCGTTGAGCTACAATTTCGGCGCCTTGTTGTTCAGCACGAATAATAGCTGTCATAACGCCAGAGCCATTGATTGAAAGATTGTCCTCTTTGCGAACTCTGGTACGCAGTAAGGGCAACAACTTTCGTGCTGCTTCAGTTGCCTCTTGTTCTTCGCGCTCACGATTGATATCGTTAAGCTTTGCACCCTCGATGATAAAGCGAAAGACGATTACGCTTTGGGCATTACAAATGCGGCGAACTTTGCGTTGTCCTGCTTCCAAGTCTTTTGTCGACGCTACGGCTTGCCAGATGTGATGCTCACGCTTACACCGATTATCGAAATAGCCTTGTACGCGCGCATAACCTTCAAGGGCTATTGTCCCCAAAGTCCACATTATCTGCCTGGGAGTACTGAGGGCAAAGTGACGACTGGCAATTAGCTGCCGCGCAATCGGAGAAACCTTCATCGTTGAAGCTTCATAATTCTGTTGCTGGAGAACTTTGAGATGGCCAGCATAAATACGGCGACGTTGCTTAAGAAAGTCACGAACAGTGACGGGACCTTTGTTATAGACAATACAGTCTGGCTTATAGACGAGCTGAAAGCCAAGTTGAGATATAAGTGCCTGGATAGAGATTTCGTCAACAGCACTCTCAATTGGAATGCCAGAAACGACATTGCGAAACGCGATCACTTCGCCCAGTTTAGGATGTACACGGGCGACACGATCATGCAGGCGCCAGAGGAGATGCACTGCATGCCCCATAAAAGTGTTGACATCATTGACGGGTACCGGCCGACCACCAACCATTCCAATCTTTGGATCTCGAAAGAGTACACACAGGTTTTCTATAGCAAAGACTTCTGGAATGACATCAGCCCCAATTAATACAACAACAGGGCTCGTAGCCTCTTTGAGAAACAGATTGATTGCGGAAGCTTTGCCTTCACGCTTTTCCTGAACACACAGACGTACACGAGATTCTTTTAGAGCCATCTCAGATACTATGGGGATAGTACGATCAGTACATCCACTGGCAACGACTATCACCTCTTCAATACGGACGGTCGGACCAGTCTGCTCAAGAACGGACTGCAGGGTACGAGCAAGATTGGCTTCTTCGTTATAGGCCATGATACCAATACTACAAGCGATAAATTCCTCCGATTCGAGCAAAGGCTCATTGAGCTGTTCCAACGCTACATCATGAACGATTTTTGTTGCCATTAAAGGCGTCTCCTTTAACAGATGCAGATCCAGGAGAGATTTGATCAACAGCTGCCTCTACCTCATACAAAGTATCTTTCGGATGCCCGTCACGAACAAGTTCCCGTCGGATCACGAAAAGTAGAGTTTATTGACGATATCTTTCATACAGTTTATACTCACGTTGCATGGGGCAGTCTCCTGGCGGGGGCAATCTAACCCCTTACACAAGCAAAACGCGACGAGAAGCTATTTTGGGTTCTTTAGCATTTGCAAGTGATTTGGGATGAGCAATGGAATTGGCGCTTTATACTCCCAATACTCTGCTCAACCTCTAGATTGTGAAGTATTGTATGCGAGTTCAGGAACATATTAAATTATCGGCTTTAGCGGCAACTGTCGCACTACCATGGCTCGGGAAAGATGTGCTGATCCCACTAACAGCAAGTGTATTGATCGATGTAGATCATTATATGTGGCACGTTATAACACATCGTACACTTAGCGTACGAGCAGCGGTGCAGTACTTTGGGCAGGCCGATCCTCCTCAACGGAAGGAAGCGCGATTGCTGCATCACCCATTGGTAGTGGGCATTCTGTTATTGATTGCGCTTCTCACTCGTTCGCGTTTTCTTTGGCTTATACTCGCCGGTATGATTTTTCATGTGAGCCTGGATGTTGTGCACGTAACACAGATGAAATCTTTGAAACGATCACTGAGTGAAGAAGCTAGGGACGTTTGTCCTGAATGTGGGGAAGATTGTAATGCATTGCAACTGCATACTTTATACTTTTCTCCCCAAGTGCTTGACCGCTATAATCCAAAGCATTTTGTAGTATTGTGTCCCACATGTCATGAGCGAGCACATAGTTAGTGACAAAACCTGGAAAAATCGTTGTAAAGTGCCGATAAGGTATGATATAATCGTTCCCTGTAAGAGTGAACGGAAATCCATAAAAGATGTGATTGTAAACAACATTTGATGAACTTGCTCCCCGATAAGGGTGAAATACGAAAGCGAGGAAGAATTTGTCACAGCTGTGGCTTCCAGCAATCCGGGTAATACAAATTATTCTCAGTATAGCTGTAATCGTTTTTATCTTGCTTCAGGCGCGTGGCGCAGGTCTGGGAAGCGTTTTCGGTGGCAGCAGCGCTGGTACAGTGTTTAAGACACGGCGTGGTGTTGAGAAACTGATTTTCAATCTTACTATCGTGTTCGTTATTCTCTTTGCCGCTGTTTCTTTGCTCAGTTCTTTGATTCAATAAGAGGCGTATTGGCTTGCAGTTGTCCTACTTACAGCACTCTAAACCTCTTTTTATGGCTATTTTCTGTGTATTCATTGTAAGTTTTACATTGGCAGCATGCGGAGGAAGTGGCAACAGTAGTAATTCCTCTACTCCAACATCACATGCCACTACATCTGGTGGAAGTACAGGCGGTAACACAACTGCAACAGCATCTCCAGGCATAGGACTAGGTCCCCGACCCTGCCCCGACGCGGTAAAAGCGCCTGCCCATTGGGACGCCATTATCCCAACGCAAAACGGTGTTACGCAGGTAGAAAATGTCACATGTGGCAACCTCGTCGGCAACTCGAAGTTACAAGCTCTGGTGACAGTGCGCTATAAGGGTACAGGCGCAATCATGGATGTCTACGTTTATAGCGACATTACCGACCCAAGCCCCCCGCAACTCTTCAAGCTGCAAAACCTTTATAAGGGCAATGCTAAGATCAGCGTGTACAATACGGTTCTCACGACCGAGGTAGATCAAAATTCCAGTATTAATGCCGGTAAAGTCAATGCAGATCTGACGCAGGATCTCTTCCGCGAGTTTAAATGGTCTGATGGGGCCGGAACACTTGTTCCCGTGTCCTTCCCCGGCATGTATCCTGACCTGACCCGTTACCAGGCTGAAAATGACCAGGTACAAGTCAATCAGGGAAAAGATCCATGGAAACTCATTGCGGCGCAGGTTGCCAATCACATGGTTGTAGACACGCATCTACTCAACTGGCCAGGTAATGCTCCAACAACTGTCGTAAGTGGCGGTGGTTCCAGCGACAGTAATGCAGTAGTGACAGTGAAAAACCCGGTGCCAGCAGGAAATACGGTCAAAGTTTCGCTCGAACGTTTAGAGGGGAATACGAATGGGGGCATCTGGGAAGTTGTGTCAGTCATAGCCGATGGAATATCCATTACTACCCCGCAGAGCCGTGACATTCTTACAAGTCCTGTCAAAGTGACCGGAACAGGCAAGGCCTTTGAGGGAGTGATTGGCACGATAAACATACTGGATCACGCATATACTACTATCGGCCATGCCCATGTCACAGGAGCAACAGGGAATGGCAATACCACGTTTTCAACAAATGTGACGTACAACTCTACATTCAAAGGCGGAAAACAGGAAGGGATCGTGGTACTTTATGGCGCGAACAATGCAGGCAGTTCGATTGCAGCAGCGGTAATGATCAAGGAATTATTGAGCTAAGACTTGACAGCCACCAGAATATCGCGCTTTTTGATGACACGATCCACCGTATGCACAAAGTGTGTGTACGGTGGATCATTTCGTATTCGTAGTCGCGTATTTCGCTCTACTAACTCCGTCATTACTGTACGCTCGATGCGTGTAGCGTTCCAAGCCAGTGCTATTGTTCCTCCTGGCAATAACATGCTTTCCCAAACCGGTAATGCTTTACTCAACATACCTGCGATTTCGCCAAAATGCTGAATGCCATAAGGCAAATCACCGACAATAGCGTGCATATGCGGACCACCCGGGACTTCTTGCATATGTAGATTAGCCTCACAGGTATCTCCATGAGCCAGCACAAGTCTGCGTGTCGCACCTTTACGTCCGATTTCGAACTGATAGCGCCGCCCTGCCCGGCGCCCGCGTTCATCCAATTCTTTATAGGGCATGTGAATGCTATTGAAATACTGTCGAATAAAGACAACAGTGGTATCGACATCTTGCTTCTGATGCTCTATGCCAAAAGCATCATAGCCAGCCGCTAGAGCGAGAAATAGTGTCGTACCTCCTCCGGCAAGTGGATCTAACACTCTCAATCGTCCGGCAAACTGGTTGCTAAAGCCTCCAGCAAAAATGGCGATATTGAGCAGCACTCTTGTAAAAACTTCGTTTGTCTTACCCTTATAGCGACGAATCTCCGCCATTTCTAATGGGAGAAAAGGAGCGAACGATGTTTCAAGTGGACGTAAGAACGGCCCCTCTACATCTCCAATCCGCTCGAAGAATTCAAATGCTTCACTTGTAGCTCCCAGACGAGGGAGAATTTGCTCTAACTCCGAGTATTGTGAAGACATGCATTCGTGATCGAGGGATACTAACAAATAGCCTTGTCCAGCAAGTGTGACAGGCTCGATTTTTGTAATGGCCGCTCCCAGCGGACTGGCAAGCAACTCTGGCGGAGCCAGTTTCCCGGTCATGTTGGCGTACTGGGCGCTGCGTTGTGGTGTTATTTTGAGTGCGATTTTTTTCATTATCGCAAAATTATACATGATCTGCGTAACAATCACCATCTTCTAATTTGTAGTGACAGATATTTGGAGATAAGCATGCTCAACAGTTCCTTGAGAACAGCGGTCAAGGCAGCCCAAGTCCGCTCACGAGGAAGTCTTATCTCCAAATGTCTGAAAAAGGAGAATGCCGCTTGACAATTTAATATAATTAAACTAAAATAAAATCATATTAAACAAAACGCTAATGAGCATAGATCTCTACCAGAAAGGAACAACCATGCCAACACTCTACCTGAGATTGACTGATGGGACGATTGCTTTTGATGACCAGGGTCATGGTCCTCTGGTCCTCTGTATGCCTGCTGGGGGCGACAGCCGCTCCGAATATCGCTTTCTGACACCTCAACTCCTCGCGGCGGGGTACCGTGTCGTGACGATGGATATGCGTGGGCAAGGCGAAACAAACGCCTACTGGCCCGATTACACCGACGCGGCGCTAGGTTCCGATATGCTGGCGCTGATCAGGCATCTAGGCGCTGCATCAGCCTTCATTATTGGGACATCGAAGGCCACGGGAGGGGCTCTCCAGGCATCTCTCCAGGCTTCTGACATCGTGCGAGGATTAGTGCTCATCAGTCCCTTTGTCGCGGCCCCGAGATCCGCTTTGCTCACCAACCTGACCACTCATCTCATCTTTGTGCCACTCTGGGGCGTGGCGCTGTATGGCTCCTACTTCCCGAAAATGTACCCGAAAGCACGTCCAGCCGATTTTGAGGAACATCTGGGCAAAGTAACGGCGATGCTCAAGGAACCCGGCCGCTTGCGAGCATTACGACTCCTGTTCTCTGAGAGCAGTGGGGCTACCTATGCCCACCATTCCCAGATACAATCCCCGGTTTTGATCCTGATGGGCTCGCGTGACCCTGATTTCAAGTCTCCCGAACAGGAAGCTCACACGCTGGCCGGACGTTTGCCTTACGCGACGACGCAAATCATCGAGGGAGCCGGGCACCATCCACAGGTCGAGGAGCCAGGGCTGGTGGGACAAAGCATCCTGGCTTTCCTTGCAAGATGCGCCGACCCAAAGGCAGCACGCTTCTAGGAGGTGTTCTGATGGCAACGCGAGCAGGTTTGGATGCTGAGACGATTGTGCAGAAAGCCGCAGAACTGGCGGACAAGGGTGGTCTCGGCACCCTCAGCATGGCAACACTTGCCTCTCACCTGGGAGTTCGTACCCCCGCACTCTATCACTACTTTGCAGGACTGGCAGGACTGCGGCGCGCATTGGCACTCTTGGGACTCCAGGAGGGGTCGGCTCGGATAGGCCGCGCGGTGATGGGCAAGGCTGGCGATGATGCGGTGTTTGCACTTGCGCACGCTTTACGGACCTTTGCGAAAGAACATCCAGGGATCTATGAAGCAGCCTCGCGCGCACCTGATCCCGAGGATCGGGAATGGCAAAGTGTTGGACAAGAGGTGGTTGAGATCATGGTGCGTGCCTTGTCCGCTTATCGCCTCTCGCACGATGATGCCCGGCATGTGGTACGCATGCTACGCAGCATCGTTCATGGTTGCGTCACGTTAGAGCTCATCGGAGGTTTTGGCCCCCCATTGGAGGTCGATGAAACGTTTCGCGGCCTATTGGTGGCGTTGTTGGACTATGTGCATGGCCATCTAGAAGGAAAAGGAATATGAAACCACTCATCTCGTTGCGCATCGCGTGGGAATAACAAAGCAAAACAAAAGTCTAATCGACATATCTAAACACATCAAACCAGTTACCTCATTGTGAAGAAACCCTTTATTTACATTTACCTCTCTTCCTTCTTTTCTCTTGAAGGATTACAATATGAACTAAAGCACTTCTTTAAAACCAGGAGAATATTTATGCATATCGTTACTGTTGCCGAAATGCGCGAACTGGAAATCAGGGCCGACCGCGAATATGGGCTTACTTCGCATTTATTGATGGAGAACGCGGGAAAGAGCGCAGCTGACATTCTGGCAGCACATATAAATCGCCCGCGCGCATTGACTGAGCTTGAGTTTTTAATACTGGTTGGGCCAGGCAACAACGGTGGGGATGGCCTGGTCATGGCACGATACCTGGAAAAATGGGGGGGGTCGGTCAGTTTGTATCGCTGGAAGGAGCAACGTCTCACGAGCCATGGCGAGGATGTTCCCGAAGAAGATACGCCAGCGAAATTAGATGAGATACTCCAGCGTGTCAGGTATGTGCTCGATGCTCTACTAGGTACTGGAGTCTCGCGCCCACTGCCTGAAAGCATGCGTAGCCTGTTGGGTCGTGTGCGTCAAGAACGAGAGAAACGCGACTCCGTGCGCGTTGTGGCGGTTGATCTCCCAACTGGCTTAAACGCGGACACAGGCGAAGTCGACCCCGGCACAATTCCCGCCGATATTACCATTACCCTTGCCTGCCCCAAACAGGGCTTCTTCTTCTTTCCAGGACGAGATTATATGGGCAAATTATACGTGGGCGATATCGGCTTGCCTACTGAATTAGAACAGCATTTACACACGGAAATGTTGACCGGCGCACTGGTAAAGAATGTTGTGCCAAAGCGGCCACTCGATAGTAACAAAGGTACTTTCGGCAAGGTCATGTTGCTGTGTGGCTCACCCGCTTATCCTGGCTCAGCATTTCTAGCAGGCAGTGGTGCAGGACACATTGGGGCAGGTCTTGTAACACTTGCAGTCACAAAGCAGATGCATCCCATCTATGCCAGTGCGTTCCATGAAGCGACATTTGTACTCCTTCCAGACGAAAATGCCGAGACTTTTGAACGATCGAGCGCACTATTGGATCATCTGGGAGGCTATCGTACCTTATTAATAGGGCCGGGTTTGGGGGAATCCTCTTCTATTCGAGAGGTTATTCTCCAGATTTTAGAGCAATTACGCGCAATGCCAGATGAACATAGACCACACCTGGTTATTGATGCTGACGGGTTGAACAATCTCTCGGCATTGGAACGCTGGTGGACATTGCTTCCATCAGGTACAGTCATCACACCACATCCTGGTGAAATGGGACGGCTAAGCAACGGGCTCAAAGTATCTGGTGGCAGTATAGATCGCCTGGAACTGGCGCGCAGTAAGGCACGAGAATGGCAGGTCACGCTAGTGTTGAAGGGAGCCTGCACAATTATTGCAGAGCCAGATGGACACACACGTATCAACTGGCTAGCGAATCCTGCTCTGGCCACAGCAGGTACAGGTGATGTCCTTGCTGGTATGATTGCTGGATTACTGGCGCAAAAGGTAACGCCTTTCGATGCCGCGAGTGCCACCGTCTACCTGCATACTGCTGCCGCAGAATTGGTCAGCACCGAGATCGGACATGCAGGTCTGCTGGCAAGTGATCTACTACCGAAGATACCACGCGCGATATTTCGCCTGGATGACCATTCATTTTTGTGACGTGTATCAATTTAACCGGGAACAAAAAAGAACACGACACATGCCATCAGGTAGACGGCCAGAAGTTGCACTCCCTCCAACCAGGTCGATTCTCCGTCCAGGCTCACAAGAGGGAAAAGAATAGTTGCCAACCCCAAGATGGCCAGTTCCAGGGGTTGGAAAACCAGGTTCAGTCGAGTTGGATAGAAGAGGCTGACCAGCACCAGCATTGGCGCCACAAAGGTAGCGACCTGAATTGAAGAGCCAGCCGCAATTGCCATACTCAAGTCTACATGGTCTTTCAGAGCAATAATCAGCGCGCTAGAGTGTTCTGTGGCATTGCTTACAATTGGAATAATGACCAAGCCAATAAAGACCTGTGACCAGCCAAATTGTTTGGCAACAGGTACGATGGCACCAACCAGCAATTCACTGTTCAAGGCGGTACCGATGGTAGCAATAACCAGTAACAACACCGCCAGCCATAGTTTAGGAGGATTTTGCTTTTCTATCTTAAGCACTTCAACTTCGGGAAGCTCATCAGCAGTTGTCTTCTCCTGTTCCTTGAGATGACGCCGTTCAGAACGAATATGAAACACGTGCAAGGCGAGATACATAGCATAGACAAGGAGCATAATTATAGCAATAGCGATACTAATTAATTGAATACGTCCTGAGTCTTTCACAACAAGAGAACTGGTAGAGGGTATTAGCAGCCCGGCAACCGCCAGCACCATCATCGTGGAATATTGTCCCGCATCACGCGCACTGAAGTATTGTTTACCCCAACGCCATCCCCCAATAGCCAGAGAACTACCTAGCACGAGCAAAGAGTTGCTGATAATTGAACCGGTAATAGAAGCTTTCACAACGGTAATCAGACCACTCTGAATTGCAAAGATGCCGATTATAATTTCGGGAGCATTACCAAAGCTTGCATTGAGGAGACCTCCAGCAATTGGGCCAACATGATACTCCAGATCCTCTGTTGCACGGCCAATCATGGCGGCAAGAGGAATCAAGCCAATTGCTGAAAAAATAAAAATGGCGGTTACTTGCTGCGGTCCCCAGATCAGATCTATAAGGGGAGCAATAACCGCCAGGCCGAGTAGATAATAGAGCCAACGTGACATAGCATCCCCATAGAGAAGGGCGGAGCGTTTACCGGGATGCAAGATACCGCCCTGCTCAATTACTCAGCAACAGCTCCTTCAGTTTCAGTGCCTTCAGCTTCGGCATCAGCGATACCGCTGTCTGATTCGTTGACAACATTTACTGTGATTTTCGGCTCAAGCTTCTGACCAAGCTTCACCGGCACCATGTAGGTACCTAACGCACGAATTGGATCGGGCAGCTCGATCATACGCCGATCAATGGCAATGCCTTCGCTCTCACGAAGGCCAGCAGCGATATCCTGGCTGGTGATTGATCCATAGAGCCGACCTTGCCTACCGACACGCGCTTTGAATGTAAGGGTAACCTGACCCAGGCGATCTGCTTGTTGTTGATTCTGCTCAGTTTGTTTCTCAAGCTTGCGTTGCTCAGCAGCTATGCGTTGCTGATAATTCGCTAGTAGTTGTGGTGTTGCTCCAGCAGCCATATGTTTTGGCAAGAGATAATTTCGAGCATAGCCATTGGCTACATCTTTTAAGTCACCGGCCTTTCCCAGGCCCTCAACATCTTGTAAAAGTATTACTCTCATATAATTTGCTCCTCGTAGGGGAAGCAGACAGGACGACTGCGAGGGTCGCCTGATCTTCCATCTTGTCTCAATGATACGGGGCTTAGTATACACCGAGTATGAAATGAAGGCAAGGATTTAGAATGTCCCATTGCCAGCCAGCCCTGGCTCTCCTATAATTAATGGTGCAGAAAATAACGTACTGACTGCAAAGGATTCAGAAGAAATGGATATTGAAGGAACATATACGCTGCAAGCTACACCAGAAGTAGTGTGGGTACAATTGATGGATCTAGAAGCACTACGACGCACCATTCCAGGAATAGAGGGGTTGGAGCGGTTAGGAGAAGATAGGTATACTTTCACTTTGCATATCAAGCATGCTCCATTGAGAGGTTCGTATGCTGGCCACGCTGTTGCTGCGAAGCTGGAATATCCTTTCTCATACCAAATGAGAGCCGAGGGTGAGGGAATCCCGGGTAAATTTCTTGCCGAATGGATAATAACGTTGAAGGCACTAGACGAAAATACTGTGATTGCTTATCAAGGCTCCCTACATTTTTCCAGGGCCAACGCACTGCTTCCCAGTCCGCTGATCAAAGGCACAATCAAAGTTCTCATACAACAATTTTTTACCGCTCTGGCTGATCATTTGCGCTCTGCCAGCTACTCGTATCTAGCTACGCCGGAAGATACCGTGACCCAATTGGAAGTTTCACAAATACATAATGGTCGTTTAGCATCCTCGACTGTTCCTGTTCAACCCACATTTCTGCATGCTATTGTGCGTCAGCTTGGACTAGGGGACAACGACCCGTTATTAGAGCAGCAGCGGGTGAACCGCTTGAGACGTATCGGTTTTGTAGCGATGCTACTATTGCTTGTCTGGGTGGGCACGAGATTGCCAGGAAACCTGGCTCGACTATTCGCTGATAATTGATCGCAGACGAGCCTTCCAGTCACTTTCATCAATAGTACCTGTCTCTTTCGATCCACCAATTGTCCAACTGCGTGACCCATCAGCAGACTTGAACAGCGTAGTCAAATTATCCTGTGGTTCTTTATTTGTGGGAGTACGTAGAGCTGTTTGCGCCGCCTTACGCACATCTTGCACCGGGTCATGTAAGAGGGGACGAATTAGATCTTTACCTTGCTCAACATTTAGACGATTTAAAGCACGGATAGCCCCTGCTCGGTCTTCAGCGGTTGGCGCAGATAAGAGTGGCTCAATCTCGGATGACAGCTCCACAAGAGACAGGTCGGCAATCAAACGGAGCAAACGGCTCCGTCGCATAGGATGAGTGAGTGTCGTAAGGGCAGCACGACAATCTACCAACAACTGGTCCTGATTGACGATAATACCCTGCTCAATCGCCTCTGCTACAGCCACATCCGCCGGAATGGGCGAAGCCCCTCGAAGAAAGGGTTCAATCCACGCCGCCACTGGCTCTTGTAGATTTGTACTCTCATGGATTTTCAAGGCCCAGGGATAATATTCATTCAGCCAGTAGTAGAGCGCCAGGGTCATTTCGGCATCACGAGCAGCGTATGCCACCATTGCCGGAGGTAGAGGGCGACGTGTCCAATCAGTTCGTTGCAAACTCTTATCTAACCGAACATGAAAAGCTCGCTGTAACATCGCTGCCAACGAAGATTCGTGCTGACCAAAGATCGAGCGACATGTAGCCTCGAGATCAAAGTAATGAGCCACATTCAAACCTCGTTCGGCCATTACACGCAGATCCGCCCCTGCACCGTGCAGCAAGATTATGATAGCTGGATCCGCTACCACAGCAGTCAGCGGTGACAGATCGTGCAGGCGCAAAGCATCCACAACAAAGCATTGGTTGTCAATCGCTAGTTGAAGGAGCGCAAGACGATGAAAGGAGGTAGGAACACCTGTTTGAATGGCGCCACGTACCTGAGTAAATTCCGCATCAATGGCAACAACATTCGATGTTTTAAGGACATCAACGGCATAAAGCAATTGTTCTGGGCGATCAACCCAGGTACGTTGACCTTTCTCAGGAGGTCGGCCAGGTGGGGGAGTTATGCCAAGATAACCCTGTTGCACCTGCTCGAGGTCAGCAGCCGGTTCTGCCCGTGGTACTTTATCGTTCAACACTCAACCTTATCGATTTGAAACAGATTTCTCATACATAGACAAATGAACTTATGAGCAACTATAGCAGATTTTCGGACAAACGTACAGAGAAAAAGTCCTTGTGTGAAGTGTCTCCCTATGCTAAACTGAAGCAACAAATGAGACAGGTTTATCACTTCAGGAAACAGGAAGAATACGTTCATGGCAACTAACACACCCATTACAGTGGCGTATGGGGACGGCATCGGGCCAGAAATCATGGCAGCCACCCTTGCCATCATTCAAGCAGCTGGCGCGCGTATCGATATCGAAGAGGTCGAAGTTGGCGAGAAGGTTTACCTGCGGGGTATCAGCGCAGGCATTGAACCGAGCGCGTGGGAATCGCTCCGCCGCACAAAGGTATTTCTCAAAGCGCCAATCACTACCCCACAAGGTGGAGGCTATAAGAGCCTCAACGTCACAACGCGCACAACCTTTGGTCTGTACGCGAATGTGCGTCCTTGTGTCTCCTATTATCCATTTGTGGAAACCAAACATCCAACGATGGACGTGGTCATCATTCGTGAGAACGAAGAGGACCTCTACACGGGTATTGAATATCGTCAAACCCATGACATGGTCGAGAGTTTAAAACTCATCAGTCGACCTGGCAGCGAAAAAATTGTGCGTTACGCCTTTGAGTATGCCAAAAGCCATAATCGCAAGAAGGTTACATGCTTCATCAAAGATAACATCATGAAGCTTACCGATGGCTTGTTCCACAAAGTATTTAATGAGATCGCGGAAGACTATCCCGAGATTGAAAGCGAAACCTGGATCGTCGATATTGGCTCGGCCAAGCTTGCCGATACTCCTGAGGCATTCGATGTCATCGTGCTTCCCAACCTCTACGGTGACATCCTTTCTGACGTGGCGGCCCAGGTAGCTGGCTCAGTTGGCCTGGCAGGTTCAGCAAATATCGGCGATCGCTGCGCAATGTTCGAGGCTATTCATGGCTCTGCTCCTCGTCGCGCAGGGCAGAACCTCGCTAATCCATCAGGTCTGTTACTCGCAGCAGTGATGATGCTGGTGCATATAGACCAGCCAGATGTTGCAACGCTGGTACATAATGCCTGGCTCCGCACTATCGAAGATGGCATACACACGTATGACATCTATGTTGAAGGTGTAAGCAAGCAGAAAGTAGGCACGAAAGAGTTTGCTGAAGCAGTAGTTGAACGTCTGGGCAAGCAGCCACATATGCTCAGAGCGGTCAACTATACGACTGCCCCACAACACCAAGAATATATATCAGTTGCAACGGAGCAACCAAACGAGCGGAAAGACCTTGTAGGCGTGGATGTATTTCTGGATTGGCACGATGGTACTGCTGATGAATTAGGCGAAGCATTCAAAATTGTCAGCGGTGACGGTCTCGATCTCACAATGATTACCAATCGCGGTGCGAAAGTATGGCCAGGAGGTATGCCAGAAACATTCTGTACCGATCACTGGCGCTGTCGCTTCATAGCACCGTATCGAGCAACGATTAGTCACACGCAGGTAATCGCACTGTTGCAGCGCATAGATAAAGCTGGTTTTGATTTTATTAAAACAGAAAACCTGTATAACTTCGATGGTAAGATAAGTTATTCCGCAGTGCAGGGGGAGTAACATGGTAATTGACGAGATACTAGCTTACAATGAGCAATTTGTGCAGCAGAACAGATTGCCGATCATTGGACATACACCACGCAAACGCATGGCTGTAGTAACCTGCATGGATTGCAGACTTGTGCAAATGTTCGAGCAGGTACTTGGCCTGGAACGTGGTGACGTCATTGAACTCCGAACGGCCGGTGCAACCATTTCCGAATCTGAACGCGAAGGCGGCTTGAGTGACCTTATACGTTCACTTGCGGGAGGAATATACTTGCTGGGAGTGCGAGAGGTTGCGGTGATTGGGCATACACAATGTGGATTGGCACGTGCTGACCAGAATGTATTGATTGCTTCGATGCAAGCATTGGGAGTAGACCCTCAACCACTGATTGAGAAAGCGGGACCGAAAAGCTGGATTGGCGCATTTGATGATGTGCATGTGAATGTGAAAGAGGTCGTCAATGTTATCCGCAAAAGTCCGTATCTGCCAAAGATACCGGTGCATGGATTGGTGATTGATATCGAGACAGGCAAATTGGAGATGGTTGAAAGAGGGTAAGAGTTTTGCTCCAAGTTTTCCAGGGCGACCGCAAGGGTCGTCCTAGCTTTCAGTCCGCGCTGCATGTCCTCAACCATATGATACAATATGACATATGTTTGAAACTCACCTGGAAATTCTCATATTCATATGATGGACATGCCTGAACGAACACAACTAATTCGTTTCTTCTGGACGCTAGTCGCTCTCACACTCATCTTTTCAGCTTGTACTTCCGTCGCACCTCAGAGCAACAGTGACAATACACATACACAGCAACAGAGCACAACGATACAGTCAACGCCGACCCTAATGCCTGGTGGTCCTGTGACTTATGTTGCGCTGGGAGCATCCGATGCAGTTGGCATTGGCAGTAATATCCCCGGCTCTCAAGGGTACGTACCATTAGTCGCGGCGCATTTACCCAAGGGATCGCATCTGATTAACCTCGGCATCAGTGGTATTCAATTGCACGAAGCGCTCTCGCAAGAATTGCCCCTGGCGTTGACAACGTCTCCAAACCTGATCACTATCTGGCTCGTCGCTAATGACTTCATTGGTGGCGTGACATACGATTCCTATTATGACGACTTGAACTCCCTGTTGCAACAGCTACATGTTAGAACACATGCTCGAGTAGTAATGGCAAATTTGCCCGACCTGACTCGACTACCCGCATTCGCGAATGAGTCTTCTTCGCAGAAATCTCGAATGCTCATGGCAATTCAACAATGGAATAGAGGTATTGACCAATTGGCGAAAAAATATGGGGTGGTGCTTGTCGATTTGTTCAGGCAGGGAAGTCGGCTAACGACGCATCCTGAATATATCAGTGGAGATGGATTTCACCCCAGTCCATCAGGATATGTTCAGTTGGCAAATTACTTCTGGCAGGCGATCAAGGGGTAGTAAAACCAGATATCTTAGTAGAGAATTATTACTGAGAATGTCTCATGCTGGACTCACCTTCAACGATAAAGACGATTCGTTCACAAACATTCGTACAATGGTCTGCGATACGCTCTAGCTTGTGAGCTATCCAAAGCAAGTAAGTCGTACGTTGCAAAATACGGGCATCATTTTGGAGAGCAGGAATAGCACGCGCACCCTCCAACATCGCCATCAAATCATGACGAACAAGGTGATAACGAACATCCACGACATCATCTTCCTCCCAGATGTATCGCGCTGCTTTGGCATCACGATTTGCAAAGGCCTCCATCGTCCCTTGCAAGACACGCCGGGCCTCTTGCCCAAGTTCGAGCATACTATTCAAGATTGATGCTTCTGTAATTTGAATTTCTTCACCTGCGGGAATTAGCTCGATCTTTGCCTGGGGCATATTACTACTGCGCAGCGGGGCCATACGCAGGATTATTTGCGCGATCCCGGCAGCGCCATCGCCCGTGCGTTCAAGATCACCCGCGATTGATAGTGTGGAGGTCAGTAAGCGCAAATCTCGTCCCCCAAGTGGTTGTTGCAGAGTCAACAAACGAACGGTATGTTCTTCTATAGCCGCACGCAGGCTGTCAATGATCGTATCGCCTTCTATGACCATGCCATCCTTTGCTATATCGCCGGACTCGAGGGCTTCAAGAGCCAGGGCCAGGGCCTCATCTACGAGCGAACCCAGGTGTACAATCTGGGCATCTAGTTCTTGAAGCTCTTTATCTAATACTACCCTTGTCATTGTGCAGTTCCTCCTTCAATTGCCCATTTTATCTTAAAGAAGCGTCTTTGTAATATGAGTCTTGCTGCTACTTTCAAAGCGGCCCCACTTCTCACCAATTACCCACGTTAAATATACTGTAACACATTTCTCACAGAAAAGATAGAGTCGTACTGCAAATACTCGTTCTATTCCTAAAGGATAAGCGTCGAACCTTTATCTAATTGACAGGAATTCTCTCGAGTGTTACAGTAGCGTTGTACCTTGAATTGCAAGGTAAACGAGAAAGAACAGGGTGATCCATGTCAACGAAACGATTACTGGGTATTTTCGCTCACCCCGATGATGAGGGTACAATGAGCGGAGCATTGCTAAAGTATAGCACATTGGATATTGAAACGGGTCTGGTAGATGCTACACGTGGTGAGGTTGGTGAAATCGCCGATCCTGCACTGGCAACTCCCGAAAACCTGGGCGAGGTGCGTGAAGGAGAAATGCGCGCAGCTGCAGAAGTATTAGGAGTGCATAATCTGTGGTTCCTGGGGTATCGAGATTCTGGCATGGCGGGTACACTGGACAACCAGGATCCACGCTCATTTGCTCAGGCGAGTGCAGCAGAGGTGGTGGGGAAACTTGTAGGAATTATTCGTCAATTTCGCCCGCAGGTTATTGTAACATTCGACGAAACCGGGGGCTATGGGCATCCAGATCACATTGCCATTTATCGTCATACGACCAGCGCATTTTATGCAGCGGCAGATGCCGCACAATATCCTGAACACGGGTCGGCGCAAATGGTGTCGAAGCTATACTATACCGCCTTTCCACGCAGTTTTGTCAGGCAAATGGGTGAATGGATGAAGTCGCAAAATTATGAGGGTTCTTTCAGCAATCTTGATCCCGAAAAGTTGGGCATCCCTGACGAACTCATCAGCGTACGGCTTGATGTAGGGCCCTGGCTAGAGACCAAAGGCCGTTCGTGGTCTATGCACCGCACGCAGATGGATCCCAACAACACAATGGCCCAGTTTCCTGAGGAAATACAACGCAGTTGGCGCAGCAAAGAGTACTATCAACTGGCAGCTTCAAGGGTCGGTCCTGATGTCGAAGGAGAGAATGATTTGTTTGCGAGGGTGTAAGTAATCATGAAAGATTATCACATTAACATCTTCTACAGCGAGGAAGACGAAGGATATATTGCCGATATCCCTGATTTGAAGTATTGCTCTGCCTTCGGTGATACTCCTGAGGAGGCTCTTAAAGAAGTCTTGATCGCTAAAGAAGCCTGGCTTGAGGCTGCGCAAGCTGAAAGCAAACCTATCCCCTTGCCCAAATATAAGCCAGTCATCTATCAAGTTGCTTCTTGATAAAATCACCCAAATTGCAACCGCATTCCCACACTCGTCTGCACATATGCTCCTGGCTACTGGCGGGCGGGTTCCTGGGTTGCTTTCCAGTCTGTACAATGTCCGGGTACAATGATGTCTGAGTACCTGGCACCCTCTGTGGGTGTCAGGCTTCCTACTTCCTCCCAAGCTTAGCCATTACCGCACCTTTCACCAATCCCACCTCTTCAATGCGCAACAAAAGGACTGAGCCAAGATACACCAAAACCGCGAGTCCACCCGCTACAGCTACCGTCAGTACCTGTCCAAATAATCGATCAAGTGAGAACACTTTAAAATGCCCAAGTATGATCTGGGCACACCATGCTATGGCAACCATTGCAGCAGTAGCTAGAAGTATCTTCAGCAACGTTGGGATGATCTCCCGAATGCGTAAGTGCCCAATGGCCATTCTCAACAATACAAATAGTATAATAGCGTGGAGCGAGTTCTGCACCGTATTGGCAAAAGCAAGCGCAGGCATCCCAATTGTGCTCCAGAAAGGCAGGGCTACGGCAAGATAACCCAGGATGCTTACCATGCCTACGACAACGGGTATAATTGTGTTCTTCCGTGCATAGAAAGCTGCAATCAACAGTTGGTCCATGGCTACGAAAGGAAGTTGGTAGGCATAGTTTTGCAGGGCAATCGCTGTGCGTGCAGCATCTTGATGCGAGTAATTGTGGTGCTGGAAGAGTAGATCGACAATCGGCTCTCGCAGGACGATAAGGCCAGCGGCAGCAGGAATCATTAACAACAAGCCTATACGAAAGCCAAGCAGAAGTGTCTCTTTGAAACGCTCAGTATGACCCGCTCTCACATGTTCCGAAAGTGTTGGCAGCACTGCAAAAGAGAGAGCAGCGGCAACTAATCCTACCGGAAACTGTATCAGAGTCGTTGCCAGGCGCATGGCTGTATAGTTCGCCGCACCCCCACCAGGGGTCTTCGAGGCCAGGCGCTGATCAAGAAAAATGAGTCCCATGCTGATAAGAAAGCTCAGCGCCACCGGTATATAGAGCTTTATGATACGTCGTATAGCTGGCTGCTTCAGGTTCAATACAAACTGATAACGAAGACGTTGATTGCGCATTCCGGGAATAAGCAGGGCTATTTCTCCAAGAGCACCAAGAAGGACGCCAAAGGCGAGTCCAAGATGACCAAGGTAACGTTCGCCAAGTAAACCGCCAACGACTGCGCCAATGATAATGCCAACATGATAAGCAACGGTAGCAAACGCGGGCCAGCCGAACTCCTTGAGCGCATATAATGCAGCTAACAATACGGCAAAGGGTCCCAAAGCAAGCAGTGAGAAAAAGATGATTTGTGAAAATTGTAGTGTGAGCTGTTTTTGAGCAACAGTATATCCAGGTACGAGAAAGCTTTCGACGAACCAGGGTGAAATGAAGAGAAAAATAAGGGCTGCAACGAACATGATCATGATCACGAGATTTACAAGTGTAAAGACCAGGCGGCGCAATTCCTGGCGCTTCTCAGGCGTTGAGTAATCATTGAAAGTGGGGATTAGAGCGCCAGGTACAGAGCCATTCACCAAAAAGTCATTGAAGGTTTGTGCCGGTAATAGCGCGGAGTTGAAAGGACCAGCTACATTTACGCCAAGCGCAGCCACAACAATCTGCCGTATCATACCCATTATGCTACTACCCAGATTACCAAGCATAACCAGGCTAGCTGATTTCGCAATATGACGTCGTTCGCTAGTAAGCGGTTGTTCCAGCGATGTTTCGACGATTACCTCAGGAGATTGGTCCTGTTCTACTACCCCTGCTATTGCCAGAGGCACAGATTCGACACCTTGCGCTGATTCAGTAGATTCATTGGATTCAGACCGATTTTCCACAGATTTTTTTGGCATAAGAGATATGCTCCAATTGGGATAATGAGTTTATTCTATAGGATTATACACAGTTAAACGATCAAAGGCGATGAAAGAGAACATCAAGGCAATCGCTTGATTGCTGCTATCAACTCAGTTGTTGAGTGGTGAGGCAGATAAGGTATTAGACGTACAATCCCTCCGTATGCTTGCACTACTTTTGCCTCAGGTAAGCGGTTCGTATCCGATATGTTACCGCCTAAACCGACATAATCGCCGCCTTTGACGTAAATCGACGGTTGCAACAATGCCACAAGCGGACCAGCGGTTGGTTCATTGAATACTATTACATAATCAATACACGTTAAAGCAGCGAGTATTTCGGCTCGTTCATCTACAGATACCAGTGGTCTTCCTGATCCCTTTAAAAGTCGCACCCCTTCATCACTATTGAGAGCCAGGATCAAGAAATCTCCTAACGAGCGCGCATTCTGTAAATAACGCACGTGTCCCAGGTGTAACAGGTCAAAACAGCCATTTGTGAAGACGCCACGCTCTCCTGCCGCTTGTCTACGTCGAACTTCGATGGCCAGATCTTCCCGATCTAGTATCTTATACCTCGTAACGTCTCTGCTATTCATAGTCCTTTGATTACGTCCTTGCTCCAAGTATTGAAGTGTTTCACCATTTCCGGAAATCATTCCTACTGAGGTATTACATTCTTCACATCCGCAATTTGAATACAGTATAACATGCTCTCCAATCACTTGTTATGAGGGCCCTGACGATTAAAGCGCTCAGATATAATCTGCTTGCTTGTTGTATTTTTTAAGTTTTTCAGGTAGTCTTTTCCTGTCTACTGGTTTACCCTTAAGGAAAAGAGTAATGCACAACACGCGCAGGTGCCCATGCATTTTTCTTCTTATCACCTGTTGTATTGCCATCTTTGTAACATCCTGTTCGTCTGTTGATACTAGCTCTGATTCTGCTACTCCTACGCTTCCCAACACTATCGGAAGTACCCTTTACACTTACCACGGTCATAGTAACGGTGTGACAGCTGTGGCATGGTCTCCTGATGGCAAACGCATCGCCTCTGCCAGTTATGACAAAACTGTGCAGGTTTGGAATGCTTTCACTGGTCAACTTTACACAATCTATCGTGGACACTCCAATTGGGTCACTGCTGTGGCATGGTCTCCTGATGGCAAACGCATCGCCTCTGCCAGTTTTGACAAAACTGTGCAGGTTTGGGATGCCTTCACTGGAAGGCACCTATTAACCTACTACGGTCACTCGGATGTGGTGACTGATGTGAAATGGTCTCCTGATGGGAATTATCTCGCCTCTACCAGTTATGATAAGACTGTTCAAGTATGGAGCATAGGGAATAATGCCACAGCAGATACATTTTTGACGTATCGAGGCCATTCCAATTGGGTCATGACGGTTGCATGGTCTCCTGATGGAAAATTCCTTGCTTCGGGTGGTCTTGATGACCCTGTACAGGTTTGGAATGCTTCAACTGGTAGCTCTCTCTTGAGGTATAGTGGTCATTTGGGGATAGTGACTGGCGTGGCGTGGTCTCCTGATGGCAATCGCATTGCCTCTGTTAGCATGGACAAGACGGTACAGATGTGGAACGCTTTCACGGGCAAGTCTGTCTGGATTTCTTGCTGTCGTTTCGATTGGGTGAATGGCATTACGTGGTCTCCCAATGGCATCTATGTCGCTACAGCAGATACAAATAAGACGGTGGAGATTTGGAATGCCAGCACAGGTACGGCTGTAACAACCTACCTGGGGCATCAACGCGAGGTAGTCGCTGTTGGCTGGTCCCCCAATGGGAAAAATATTGTATCTGGAGATAGTAACGGCATCGTTCAAGTTTGGCGAGCTGCATAGTAGGGATAGACAGAATTC
>Ga0070706_100000993_pt1 | contig 30842 bp, 24 predicted proteins | sample KBSK5501metaG_FD_65476 | JGI IMG/M metagenome (GOLD analysis project Ga0070706, IMG submission 65476) | Corn, switchgrass and miscanthus rhizosphere microbial communities from Kellogg Biological Station, Michigan, USA - KBS K5-50-1 metaG | ecosystem: Host-associated > Plants > Roots >... | reverse complement strand
TGGGCCGGACCTCCCCGAAAAAACTTGCCGGTGACCCAAAACAACGCCTGATCGAGGCAGGCCTCGAGATCTTCGGCACGTTCAATCTGGAAGGAGCAACCACCCGGCAATTGGCTTCCAGAGCCCGAGTCAATCAGGCGGCTATACCCTACTATTTCGGCGGCAAAGAAGAACTCTATTTAGCCGCTGTTCAGCACATGGTCGATCTGCGAACCAGAGAGCTCCGGCCGGCTATTCTGCAGATGCGCGAGTTGGTCCAGAAACAGAATCTAACCCCGGCGGAAGCGTTCGAACTGCTCAAAGCCATCTTTGGACAATTCCTCGAGAAAATGTTGAGCGGTGGCATCGACACCGCGTGGGCAAGGATCATCATCCGGGAACAAATGCAGCCGACCAAAGCGTTCGATCTCCTTTACCAGCAGTGGATGCGATTCGTGCACGAAACTATCACCGGTCTTCTCGCGGTGATTCTCCGAGAAAAGCCAACTGACCAGCAGGTAATCCTTCGAGCACACGCGCTCCTGGGACAAATGTTAGTCTTCATCGCGGGGCGGCAGACGATTCTTCGGAGAGTCAGTTGGGAGACGTATAACGAACAGAGCGTCAAAGCAGTCCGGCAGGCGGTGTTCGATCAATTGGACCTCATGTTCAAACCGCTCGTACAGACAGCGGCTAAAGGATCAAGGTGAGAAAGAGACTGATAGTTATCTTCGCGGTTGCCCTGCTGTTGGGTGGAGGGTGGTATATCTACCAGACTTTCCTTGCCCATAGAGCGCAAGATCTGGAGCTCCAGGGGAATGTCGATATCCGACAGGTGAATCTAGGGTTCCGCGTCAGTGGCCGGATCCAAGAGATGCGGTTTGAAGAAGGAGATGAGGTTCACAAAGGCGACGTAATTGCTCTATTGGATCCAGGTCCGAACCAGGATCAGGTCAATCTCGCCAAAGCGCAGCTGGCTTCCGCCGAGGCGAATCTTACCAAGCTGCAAAACGGAAATCGCCCCCAGGAGATCGAGCAATCGCGAGCGCAATTGGAACTCAGCAAAGCTAATCTGACCAACGCAGAACTCGTATTCAAGCGTCAGAGCGACTTGGCTAAAACGAACGTCATTTCGAAACAGGATTACGACAACGCTGTTGCCACTCGTGATATCAATCGAGCCCAAGTTGCAGCGGCGCAAGCCAGCTGTGAACTTATGCGGGCCGGCTTCCGGTCAGAAGATATAGCAGCAGGTCGTGCGCAGTTTGATAACGCTCGCGCGAATCTGGAAAACGCGGAGCGAAATCTTTCTGATTGTAACCTGCTCGCCCCTTCCGATGGCACGATTGTCACACGGGCGCTTGAACCCGGAGCCATCGTCGCTGCGGGTACAACCGCGTACTCGCTCTGCCTTTTCTCCCCGGTCTGGATCCGAGCATATATCGATGAGAAGAGCCTTGGCCGCATTTATCCGGGGATGCGTGCGCGTGTCTACACTGATACGAATCCTGGGAAACCGTATGATGGCCAGATCGGGTTTATTTCACCGATTGCCGAATTCACGCCGAAGACGGTAGAGACGCGGGAACTTCGGGCGGATCTGGTTTTTCGTCTTCGGGTAATCGTTCAAAATCCTGACCGCTATTTGCGCCAGGGGATGCCGGTCACGGTAAAACTGATTGAGGGTGACGGTCATGTCCCATCCAATCGACAGCCGTAAAGAGGTGGTGACATGGGACGCGCTGGGTTCAGGTCGCGCTGTAGAGCGGCAGGCTCTTCCGCCGAAATCCAGTACGCTGATAGATGTGGCGGCAGAGGCCTGCCGCCCTGCAGCGCAACCTGAACCCACGACGAACTAAATGTTATGCCGGACGCGACCAACACGAACGGCAGCGGACCTGACCATGACTCATTAGTGCAGGTCCGCGATCTGACGATGCGATTCGATGGGGCCGGCCGGCCGGCGCTCGACAAGATTTCGGTCGAGATTCGTGCCGGATCGGTGATCGGATTGGTCGGGCCGGATGGTGCCGGAAAAACGACTTTGATCCGGATCCTGGCTGGATTGCTGCACTGGACAGAAGGTGAAGTGCGAGTGCTCGGTTATGATCCAAGAAAGGATCCGGAGCAGATACATTTACGCACTGGGTATATGCCTCAGCGGTTCGGTCTGTATGAAGACCTGAGCGTTGAGCAAAACCTGGATCTTTATGCCGATCTTAGAGGGGTTTCCGGAAACGAGCGAACAGAGCGTTTTAAACGGCTTTTGGAGTTCACAGCTCTTAGACCGTTTACCAAGCGTCAAGCCGGCCGGCTTTCCGGCGGAATGAAGCAGAAACTGGGCTTGGCATGCGCTCTGATCAGCAAACCGACACTCCTTTTGCTCGACGAACCGAGCGTCGGTGTGGATCCGATTTCCCGGAGAGAGCTTTGGAGGATGGTTCAAGAGCTTGTGCGCGAGAACATCGGAGTTGTATGGAGCACTGCCTACCTGGATGAGGCGGAGCTTTGCCAATCGGTTGCTCTATTGAACGAAGGCCAGAAGCTTTTCGATGGGCCGCCGGCCGATCTTACCCGGCGGGTTCAGTCTAGGACATTTGCTATCGAGCTTCATGGGGGCCAGCGAGCCGTGTTATCGAAGGCATTGAAACTGCCGCAGGTGATCGACGGGGTCGTGCAAGGGCGTAGCGTCCGCCTGGTATTCCGTTCCGAATCGGAACGCCTGAATCCGGCAGAGATCGGAGCGGAGCCTGGTGCTGGATTGAAACCGGTATCGCCACGATTTGAAGATGCGTTCGTCGACATCCTGGGAGGTGTGACTGAGAAAGAATCGCACCTGGCGAGACGCATGCGCATCGGGAATGGAACCAATGGAGGAGCCGTCATCGAGGCCGAAGGCTTAACGAAGCACTTCGGTACATTTGTAGCGACCGACAATATTTCATTCTCGGTCCAGCGTGGAGAAATCTTCGGATTACTCGGGCCAAACGGCGCTGGAAAGTCAACCACCTTCAAAATGTTGTGCGGCCTTCTTGTTCCAAGCGCTGGTCGTGCCAGCGTTGCCGGGTTTGATCTTCAGAAAGTTGGAAGCCAGGCGAGGAACCGCCTTGGCTACATGGCTCAGAAGTTTTCGCTGTATGGCGACCTGAGTGTGCAACACAATCTGGAGTTCTTTTCCGGCATTTACGGGCTGGACGGAGCGCGCAGTCGCGAAGCGGTCCGAGACATGATTGAAATCTTTGCTCTTGGGCCATACGTGAACACGACGTCACGCGAGCTGCCGCTTGGATTCAAGCAACGGCTCGCGATGGCTTGCGCACTCATGCACGAGCCAGAAGTGCTTTTTCTCGATGAACCAACCTCGGGGGTTGATCCGATCACCCGGCGAGAGTTCTGGGGCCACATCAATAGCATGGTGGAGAAAGGGGTTACAGTGCTGGTAACCACTCATTTCATGGATGAAGCCGAGTACTGTGACAGGATCGCGCTTATCTATCGCGGCCGAATGATCGCTTTGGGGCATCCGGATGAACTGAAGAAAGGTGCGAGAACTCCAGCCCTTCAAGATCCGAGTATGGAGGACACTTTTGTTGCCTTGATACGCCGATTTGACGAGAACAATCCTGACCTGTCAGACGCCGTTTCCTCGGGCGGCCGGTCGGCAGGGACGTTGCGGAAACCAAAACAGGAGAGGCCCCAATGAATGCCTATGTGGCCAGCCTTGTGCGATTGCGGTCACTGGTCTGGAAGGAAGCAATCCAGATCGTGAACGATCCTAGCAGCATCTTGATTGCGTTTGTTTTGCCTGTTCTATTGCTCTTTCTCTTTGGCTTCGCGGTTTCGCTCGACAACACCAAGGTACGCATCGGCGTGGTGCTGACCGAAAGAACTCCAGAAAGCGAAAGTCTTTTGCGAACGTTTCAAGGGTCCAAATATTTCGACGTTCAAGTGGATACCGATCGCCGCGCGATGGAAAAAGAACTGGTCGCGGGACGGGTTCGCGCCGTGATCGTGGTTGCGCCTGATTTCTCTCGTAACCTGGTCAGAAATGGAGGTGCGCCAGGGATCCAGGTGATCGCAGATGGGAGCGAGCCGAATACCGCTAATTTTGTGCAAAGTTATGTGCGAGCGGCAATTGGTATCTGGAGCCAGCAACGCGGTTTAGAGACGGCGTTCGATGCTCCCGGTTCGATCGATGTGGAAGGACGTGTCTGGTTCAATTCGTCGCTCGAGAGCAAGAACTATTTGGTTCCGGGTTCAATTGCGATTGTCCTGACGATGATCGGCACTCTTCTCACTGCGCTGGTGGTAGCTCGCGAGTGGGAGCGAGGGACAATGGAAGCGCTGATGGCTACGCCTGTGCGTATCCATGAGCTGGTGCTTGGAAAACTCATCCCGTATTTCTGCCTCGGCTTTGGTTCAATGGTGTTCTGTACGCTGGTTGCGGTACTTATCTTTCGAGTGCCGTTGCGTGGCTCCTTGCTGACATTATCTCTGGTCGCCTCTGCCTTCTTGGTAGGAGCGCTGGGTATCGGTCTTCTCGTCTCCACACTTACCCGAAGCCAGTTTGTGGCCGGACAGATTGCGGTGCTTCTCGGATTTTTGCCGGCGTTTCAACTCTCAGGATTTCTTTTCGAGATTTCCAGCATGCCTCTTCCGATTCAATGGCTGACGTACCTGTTTCCTGCCCGTTACTTTGTTCAGGCGTTACAGACAACTTTTTTGGCGGGAGACGTACCGCGTCTGCTGTGGATAAACGTACTGATCATGATCGGATTCGCCGTTCTGTTTTTTGTCCTGAACGCCCGAGTCACAAAAAAAAGATTGAATTAGATGAACTGGATCCGAATTCGAGCACTGGTGGTGAAAGAAACGCTGGCGGTTTTGCGTGATCCGCGAAATCGGATCGCTTTGATCATGCCGCCGCTGTTACAGCTGTTTCTTTTTGCGTTTGTCGTCACGCTTGAAGTAAAGAATATCCGACTGGCGGTCTTGAATGACGACTATGGTCAGAGTTCGATCGAGCTTGTGCAACGCTTAATCGGCTCAAAGAATTTCGAGACGATTCGTTTTGTTAATTCTCCAGCTGCGTTACGGCAAGCGATCGATCAGCAGCAGGTTATTGCTGGTCTGCATATTCCAGCCGATTTTTCCAGGCGAGTCTCCTCTGGTAACGCACCGGTCGTTCAGGTCGTGCTGGATGGACGTAAATCGAATTCGGCACAGATTGTTCAGGCGTATATTGGCTCGGTTGTAGATCAGCTCAGCCTCGATCAAATGCCTTCGCCTGCGAGTATGGCAAGGAATCCGGTCCAAATCGCAACAACCAACTGGTTTAACCCGAACCTCGACTATTTGTGGTTTACCGTGCCGAGCCTGATCGTTCTGATCACGCTCCAGATGTCAACCAATGTGACATCCATGACGATCGCCAGAGAGCGAGAGATGGGCACCTTTGATCAATTGCTGGTGTCGCCACTTCGACCGACCGAAATCATGATCGGAAAGACTCTTCCGGCGTTCGTGATTGCGCTGGTTCAGGCGACTTTGTACATCATCGTTGCGATCGTCGTTTTCCGGATCCCGTTCCGCGGTTCGTTGCCGTTGTTGTATGCCAGCCTGATCGTGTTTATTACGTCGGTGGTTGGTATCGGGCTTTCCATCTCGGCAATTGCGGCAACGCAACAGCAAGCGTTGCTTGGTGTTTTCACATTCTTAATGCCAGCCCTTTTAATGTCTGGGTATGCCAGCCCGATCGAGAATATGCCGGCCTGGCTTCAACCTTTCACCTACATCAACCCGCTTCGATACATGATGATAATCGTGAAAGGCGTCTTTCTAAAAGATATGCCGGCCCTGGAAGTCTGGAACAATACCTGGCCAATGGCCTTGATTGCAGTCGGCACGTTGGCAATCGCTACGTTGCTTTTTCGCAGACGAGTCGCTTGATCGGATGTGCTGTACGGGAAGCAGGCCTCTGCCGCCCTACAGCACTTCAGATAACCTGCGAATTCCTTCGCGAATCGCAGCGTCTTTCATTCGCGAGTATCCAATCATCACTCCCGCCCTGGATGGTTGTTTTAAGAAATAGGGGGCTATTCCATAGACACCTACACCTTGCGATGCAGCGCGCTCGATGATTGTTTCTTCTGAAAGGCGCTCAGTTGGCCACAAAACGAGATGGACTCCAGCGCCGTCACCGCTCACTTCAACGCGGTTGCCTAAGTGTCGATGGATGGCCTCCAGCAATGCAGCGCGGACAAAAGCGTTTCTGCGGCGAACACGATGCAGGCATCGTTCGTAGTGTCCATTCGAAAGAAAATCTGCCAGTGTTTGCTTCTCTAACGTGGCAGTATGCCGATCGCAGAGCCATTTGGCAGTTCTGAAAACAGAGATGAGTGATTTGGGCACAATCATGTACCCAATTCTCAACGCCGGAAAGATCGTGCGGGAAAAGGTTCCGATATAGATAACTCGTCCATCCGGATCCAATCCGTGCAAAGATTCCATCGGTTGCTTTTTGTAGCGAAATTCACCGTCATAGTCGTCTTCTATGACGATGGCGTTGCGCCGCTTTGCCCAGGCTAGAAGCTCCAGGCGACGCTCGAGCGTAAGAATGACACCGGTCGGAAACTGGTGCGACGGGGTCACGAACGCTAAACGGGCGTCATCCGGTAGTTTGCTCGTGATCAAACCGTCGTGATCCACCGCTATCGGGATCAAGCGCGCTCCCGCTGCGCGGAGTATTTGCCTCGTTCCCTGGTATTGGGGTTCCTCGATGATAACGCGCTGGCCCGGTTCCAACAAAACGCGCGCAACCAGATCCAGAGCTTGTTGCGACCCATTTACAATGATCACTTGCGATGGATCGCAAATCACGGCGCGTGCGCGTTGGAGATACGCGCAAATTGACTCTCGCAGAGCGTCTGCGCCGGATGAGGAGCCGTAGTCGATGTCGCGAATCGATATCTTTCGCGCGTTTCTTAGAAGCGCGCGCCGCCAGGCTTCGAATGGGAATAACTCAATGTTACTCCCGCCGTATGCAAAATCGTATCGAATGGCAGGGGATCGCGCTTCCGGAAAATGAACGTTTGGCGCTTCCGCGGCAGCATACTTTCCGAATCGCGACAATCGCGCCTGAATCGATAAAGCCTTTTCCTTTCGCGTTATCAAATGCAGTGCTTCGACGACATAAGTGCCGGAGCCATGGCGGCTTGCGGTGAGACCCTCAGCCAGCAGCTGCTCATAAGCGAGCAGCACGACCGTCCGCGATACCCCGAGCTGCTCCGCCAGATCTCTGGTTGACGGAAGTCGCTTCCCCGGACGCAATCTGCCCGAGTCGATTGCTTTTCGCAGACCAAGATAGATCTGGCGGAAGAGCGGCAATCCATTCGCAGCTAGTGGTATCAGCAATTCCATAAATAGTGGTCGTAGAAAGATGCCACATTTCGCTGCATGCTCACAGCGTTTCCTTCTGGAGGTGGATCAGCGAGGCAAACCATGTTGAGAATAGAAATGGACGATAAACGAAGACTCCTGGCGCTGGGAGCACGCTTTTTCCGTTGATGGTGGCAAGACATGGGAGACGAGCTGGATCAATACTTGCGTGCGGGAAAAGTAGCGACTGTTGCGGCTTACGTAGGCATCGACTCGGCCGGTCAAGCGCATGATGTGGCTCTGCGGTCCGCGGCCGATCCGGAAAAGATCGAGCATTGGGTGGTTAAGCAACAGCCTGAGGCCTTAATCCAATGGAGCAGGCAGCTGCAGCGACGTTTTGGCGGCGAAGGTAAAATCCTGATTTGTTTGGAGCAGAACCTCGGATTTCTGATAAATCATTTGACCGGCTACGAGTGTTTCGAGCTCTACCCGGTCAATGCCATCCAGTTGCGCCGCTACCGCGAGACCTTTAGCATCGGCAGAGCCAAGGATAAACGTCCCGATGCGGATCTGCTCTGTGAGCTGCTCTACTATCATTGGGACCGGCTCAGAACCTTGTTTGGCGATTGGGGATAGTCGATTCGTAAGCGGAGACGCGGTGTCCGAGCGGTCCGCGTCATATCGCGGCAATGCCCTTCCAAAATCCGCAGAATCTGTGTAATCTGCGGTTCCCCATGGCTCGACCTTCGAAACGCACAAAGATCGTGGCAACGATCGGACCGGCGAGCGAAAGCGATGAAGTGTTGCGCCGGCTGATCGACGCAGGCATGGACGTCGCTCGCCTTAATTTTTCCCATCGTCCGGCGGAGCAAGCAAAACCTTTGGTGGAGCGTATACGGAAGGTCGCAGACGAGCTTGGCGTCTTCGTCGGTATTCTGGGAGATTTGCGTGGGCCCCGGATTCGAGTTGGCGAAATGGAAAACGGCGCCATCCAGCTGGAACGGGGAAACAAGATCATCTTGACCTCCGACAAAGTAGTGGGCACTCCACAAAAGATCGGTGTCAGCTTCAAAGGGCTCTGTCATGATGTCGAGACAGGAACAACGATTCTCCTGGATGATGGAAATATCGAGTTGGTTGTCCTGGAGAAGAGAGCCAATGGAGACGTAGTGTGTGAAATCGCAAGAGGCGGCGAACTGAAGAGCAACAAGGGCGTTAATCTAAGGAACCGGCTGGTCTCGCTTCCGTCCCTGACAACTAAAGACTACCAAGATCTCGATTTCGCCGTGAGCGAGGAGTTAGATTTTCTGGCGCTTTCCTTTGTGCAATCTGCTGCCGATGTGCGTTTCCTGAAACAGGCGCTGGCTGAACGCGGTGCTTCAATTCCGGTGATCGCGAAAATTGAGCGAAAGAACGCACTCGAAGACATCGAAAATATTGTAAAAGAGTGTTACGGCGTGATGGTTGCGCGCGGCGATCTGGCTCTGGAAATGAGTTTTGAGGATGTCCCGATCGCTCAGAAGCGAATCATATCAGTATGCCGAGATGAGGCGGTTCCGGTAATCACGGCGACGCAGATGCTCGAGTCGATGATCAATTTCCATAAGCCTACTCGAGCGGAGGCAGCGGATATTGCGAATGCGATCCTTGACGGTACGGATGCGGTGATGCTTTCGGCTGAGTCCGCAGCGGGCAAGTTCCCGGTGGAAGCGGTAACTACTATGGCAACGATTGCTGCCAGAGCTGAGTCCGCCTGGCTGCATGGCGAGTTGCCAGCGTGTCCCGATATTCCGGATCGGCACGGTCTGGAAGCGGCCGTTTGCAATGCCGTTTACGTCATCGCGAATTCCATTTCGGCAAAGGCGATTATCGCTGCAACCTCTTCTGGAGGGACAGCACGTAAAGTCGGCTGTCATCGGCCGAAAATGCCAATCCTCGCGCTTTGCACATCGAAAGAAGTTTGCCAAAGGATGGCATTAAATTGGGGAGTAGAACCGATCCTGGTTGAGACGATCAAAGGAACAGCTCATCTGGTTCGACTGAGTGCCGAGGCAGCGACCAAATATTTAAGCGCCGTACCGGATGATATCTTAATCATTGTTGCCGGGACCCCGTTCAATATGCCGGGTAAAACGAACCTGATTAAGGCCGAGAAAATTTCCGATGCGCTACGGCTAGATCGGGAAGAGTGAATTGCTGTAGGGCGGCAGGCCCTTCCGCCGAAACCCAACGTGGATGAGCCTGGATTCTGGCGGCAGGGCCTGCCGCCCTACAGCTGTTCGACTGCGTAGCCGGCTCGTTTCAGTTGGGCAATTAGGCCATCATTTCCGATCAAATGACCGGCTCCAACAACAATGAGGTAGTTGTGGCGTTCCTGAGCGAAACGTTCGATTTGCGGCAGCCATCTGGAATTGCGCCGAACGAGTAAAGTCTGATGTTCCCAGGGGTTCATTTTGAGACCCTGGTTAATGAAACGATCCAGCTGCGCTATGTCGCCGTTCCGCCAGGCTTCAACCATTGAGCCGACCAGGGCAGGATAAAACGGTAGAGCCTGGATGGTCCGGACGAGGTACTGTTCATCCTGGGAAGGCGTAAGTCCTTGGAAGAGATCTGTTTGGTCGCGTAAGGTCTCGAGCCCGGTCACAGGCTTTTTCGCAATCACAGCTCTGTGATAGAAGTAAAGATCGACGCCGTAGTCAGGGCTGTAGCCGGCTTGGGCCAATATTCTTGTTTCCAGCAGCTGTGCGAGAAATGATGGCCGTAAACGGTTCACCTGTTTCAAAGTGAGTCCGAAATTGGGTAAGACCTCCCGCAGAAGAAGAATTGTTTGCGGGCTTACGTTTTTTGAGAGCGACTGTCCGGCGGGATAGAATCCGGCTCGGGTAGCTTCGGCGCGAAGCGAGCTTCTGGTGACGCTGCCGATATTGATCTCAAAGACCAGTCTTTCCGAATTAGAAAATGCATGTTCGAGTGCTGGTCGCAACGGGTATGCGTTCCTTGGCAGGACGTGCACCGAGCCGAGCAGGTAAAGCGTGCTGTGCCCAGTTCTCACCCGCCACAGAACATCTTTGCTCGCCTGCTCACGGAACGTCGCGCATGCTGTCAGCGCAAGAGCAGCCGGCAGCAGGAGCCAACGAAAACGGCTCATGAACTCGCGCCAGTTCCGCTTGGCGGCATTTTGACGGTCAGCGGCGCTCGCGACGCGACCGGTTTTTGCGATCCGCTTGGCTTTTGGGGTCGAGAATCGGAAATCTTCATGTTCTTGCCGACGACCCCCATCACTCCTTTAAATGCTTCCTCCGATATTCCATGCGAAACCTTTACCCGAAATCGTTGCCAAAGATAATCTTCCATTCGCATCCATGCGCCGTTGTAGTTTACGCGCTGCGTCCACGCGCAGATAGTAATAATGCTTTGCAACAGTCGGATTCGCAAAATCAATAGACCGGCCGCAACTAAGACGATCGCAGTAGCAGCCAAGAGAATCGTCCAGATAGCCATTCGTGAAATCATCTTCTCATCGAATTCCAACCGCCGATCGAAAACGAGCTGCGTCTGGTCCGCGCGCATGCGAGAGAGGATAAAAGCGCTCTGTTTGTTTGCTATTGATATCGTTTCAACACTCGACGGTGCGGTAGCTTCTCGACCTTCCTCCGGCAGTACCAATCCAACTGTGCGATCCATTTCCCGTAACTGCCGGCGAACGACCGACGCCAACTCGGCCAGCTGCGGTTCCTGAATTTGATTGGTTTTCGCCAGACAAAACAGAAGGGCCAGATGGATGTCGACACTGCTGCGCTTAACGACATACCGAAGCAGTAATGCTGGATCCTTTCTCAGAAGAAATTGGTATTGACGGATCTGAGCTTCGTCTAATGCACTTTTGAAGTCTGATATTTCGGAGAGCATCGTTGCCGCGCGCCGGGTAGCATCGCTGGCTTTGACCTGGTCCATGTAGAGCTTCCGTCCGATAAAGAAGAAGGTGGACGCCAGCAGGATCGGTAGGACGACGACCGCTACGCGAGAAATAAGCTGGTTTTTAGAGGGGCTCATCAGCTAACAGTTCACACTCGGCGCAAAAACGGTTGGACGCCCGGCTGCAACGCGTCTGTTTGAAGCCAAGGCATTTTCGGCGGGCTCCTTTCTATCGACATTCTGTTGTGGGATGCGATGTTGGGTTCGCAAGACACTGAAGAATGAGCGCCGAAGGAGAGGTGGCTTCTCAAAGCCAGCAAATAAGGATCGGCCGACCGACCGCGCGCCGATGGACGTGGCGATTGATCTTTCTTGGGTCAGCTTTCGCTGTCGCATTAATTTTGGCTGGATATTACCTGCTGCCGAGAAAAATCCCGACATCCGGAGGGTTGTATTTTTTCTCTGAGAAAATACTACCTGTTCCTCGGTTTGCCCAGTCCGATGCGCGTTGGGGAAATAATCCACTTGGGTCAACTTCGTCGAGTCTCGGCGCGGAGGGATGCGCGGTCTGTTCCGCGGCGATGGTGCTTTCGTACTACGGAGTAGACGTTGATCCAGGGCGGCTGAACGAATTTCTCTCAGAGAACGAAGGCTACACCGAACAAGGCTGGCTATACTGGGAAAAGGCTGCCGCGTTTCAGCCGGGCGTCGCCCGTCATGCGTACGAAGATCTTCCATCCTATTACCTGATGGACAGAAATCTTCTGCAGGGAAACCCGGTGATTGTTCGCGTGCATCTCCCAAATGGAATAACCCATTTCGTAGTGGTTGTAGGCAAACGTGGTTTTGATTACTTGATTCAGGATCCAGCGTCTGGTGGCGAGAAAGGAGTTTATCCGTTGCGGATGCTTGCTCAGGAGGCAGAAGCGTTGAGGTTCTACGAGAAGCTGAAGGGTTGAAATTCTTGAGAGCCGCGTTGTGGAGACAGTCTCGCACCTCTGTCATCCCTTCAGGATGGAGGGCGCTGTGCAGGTGCTTCGCCGATATCATAGACAAACGCGCGTTATCGGGCTCCGATTCCGAACAGCACTGCCGGGATCGTTCGAATCAGGATTTTTAAATCCAACCAGATGGACCATTGATCAATGTATTCCAGATCTAATCTGACCCAGTGTTCGAAGTCGTTCACTTTGCTGCGGCCGCTGACCTGCCATAGGCAAGTCAGTCCCGGCTTCACGCTGAGGCGGCGCCGTTGCGCGGGATTTGGAAACTGCTCGACTTCGCGCACCGGCAGAGGACGAGGTCCGACAAGGCTCATCTGCCCAACAAAAACATTAAAAAGCTGGGGCAATTCATCGATGCTGTACCTGCGCAGCCAGTAACCAAATGGCGTAATTCGCGGATCGCGGTCGAGTTTAAACACCGGCCCTTTCATCTGGTTCAACGTTTCCAGCTCGTCCCGGCGCTGTTCTGCATCCGAGACCATCGATCGGAACTTGAACATCCGGAACGGGCGACCGTTCTTGCCACCGCGCGTTTGAGCAAAAATCGCTGGCCCAGGAGACGTAATTTTGATCGCGATGCCGACGATCAGCATCACTGGAGCGAGTAGCACGATGACCACGCCGGATCCGATCAAGTCGATAGCGCGCTTCAGAAGGATCGCAGAAGAAGTGTCCGGAGTCGACCGGAATACCAGCATTGGCTGGGGGCCAAACATATCGAAAACCGGCCGAGCGATGGAGGTGCGGATAAAATCGGCAACAACCCAAGCCTCGACCCCTTCGATTTCGCACGCGGCGACCGCTTCTTCGACGCGCCGCAGCTCAGTACGGGAAGCGGCAAAAATGACCCGCCCAACCGAGTGCCGATGGAGCGCTTTCACCAGATCGGAGATCGGTTGCCGTGCGATATCAATTTGTTCAACCACTTCAATTTCGGATAGCTGTTCTGCCGTGATTCGGCGCGATAACTGATCCAGCTCCTCAGTGGATCCGGCTACAATGACTTTCTCCTGGTAGTTGCCGCGCCGAACCCTCGATTTCAGGTAAAGAACCACAAGCCGCTCTTTAACCAGCAAGGCGGCAGCACTGATTATCCCGAATAAAATCAAAACCGACCGGCTCTGGATCGTCAGTCGAAGAAAGATCGCGCATCCTGCAATCAGCACGCCGAGCCAAAAAAGGGCCTGGGCGATCTGGCCAACCGATTTGTGTGCCTTCTTTTGGAGCGGGAAATGGTAAAAGCCTTGCAGGTCCAGCAACAGCGGGCCGAATGGCATGATAAGCGCTATCATCCATTGAAACGCGCTGAAGGGCTCGATCGCGACAATGCCATTAATCCGCCCCATCCCGAGGCGTAATGAGTGCGCGATCCAAAGAGACAAAACCAGAAGCACGGCATCGATTATCTGATTCAGCTGGAGGTTGAACTCTTGTGCCCGGCCCAACATTGGTCCAGAACGGCCACGCTTGGATTGCGATCCGCCGCCAGGCGGGTGACCCGGCTTTTCTCTTGACTGAGGGGTGTCCACCGCGACCATTACCGTGCCCAAATTCATGTCACGCAAGCCCTCAGTCGTTGCTGTCGTCGCATCTCGTGAAGATTTTGAGGAGTTTTCCAAGTTGCCCTCCAAATCTGCGGACTTGTGCGAGCTACGCATAGACTTACTTCAGAATTGTTCGGCCGATTTGGATGCTCTTATCGCCGACCTCTCCATTCCTAAAATTGTGACGGTCCGCGATCCTCGCGAGGGCGGGGCAAATAACCTATCTGCTGAGACCAGGCTTAAGCTCTTTTCTCAGTGGCTCCCCGTCTGTGATTACATCGACATTGAGTGCCGAAACCTTAGCGAATTTTCGGGGCTGGTCCGCGAGGCGAACCGGAGTGGAAAAGGCATCATTTATTCCTTCCATGACTTCGAAAAAACTCCTGAGGTTAGCCAAATGGAGGATTTGCTCGAAACTTTAGAGCCAAACCCGAACCAGATCTTTAAGATTGCTGCGGAAGTCTCTGGATGGGAGGACGTTGAAAAACTGATTCTCTTTATGCAGAGGAACCGCGATCGCAATGTTGCGGTCATGGGAATGGGTTCACTGGGCAAGCTTTCGCGGCTTGTCCTGACTAGATTGGGCTCTGCCTTGGTATATGCGGCGCTGGGGCGAAAAGTGGTGGCGGCGCAATGGGAGCTCACCGCATTACAAAGCATTCTGGCCGAACTCTGAGGTCTTCCCTCAGCCTAGAACATTATGAGAACGGTTGTTGTAATTTTTTGTGTTCTTATTTGCTCGAATGCATTAGCGGACAAGCCCATGGGCCAGACGGTTCAGTTGAACCTGAAGCGTCGACCGATCAACACTTATCATTTCGTTCCCTCCGGTCCGCCTCGGGCAGTGATCCTCTTTGGCTCTGGTGACGGCGGGTGGGGTTACATAGAGAATCATGCGTCGGCGTTCCTGCAGAGCAGCGGGTTTTACGTGGTTGGCGTGGATTGCCGAGAATACGCGAAATCAGATTACGAACCGTCTGTGCTGGTCGACGATTATCGAACGATTTTCGACGACGCTTTGTCCAGAACCGGGCGGCCCGATTTGCAGGTTGTTTATGGCGGTTGGTCGATGGGAGCCGTTCAGGCAGTGGCTGCGTCCGGGAGCGAGCAACGGTCTCCGCGACTTGTTGGGTTACTTTTGCTCAGCATGGGTAGCCGGGGGAGGTACGGGCTGCGATTCACCGATGAAATCGGGCTGGCGCCGCAGGGAAAAGGGACATTCGGGGTTGCCGATTTTACGGGCGCTGTCGCCAATCTTCGCGTGGTCCAATTCGCGGCAGTCGGCGACTGGATGAATAACGTCGATTGGGTCAAAACGCTGAGGACGCCGCATCGGCTGTTTGAACTGCAAAAGACGAACCATGACTTCAACGGCATCAACACTGACTTTCAAAAAGTCTTATTGGATGGATTGAACTGGATACTGGATCCTTCGCAACCACCCGGCGATGAGGCAAAGATGTAGCGCCGTGAACCATCACGAAAGTGCCGATTTTTTCGCCTGAGGAGACTAGCTTGGAACTACAAGTGCAGTTGAGTAACGAATTCCAAAGACAATCTCAGCATCATCGACGCCTGGTACATGGGGTAGCTTGGTTTGTCGCGTTCATCGGTCTGCTAAACATTGTCGAAGCAATCTTCCCGAATGAGCCGGGCCTGGTCGATTGGATGGAGCAGTTCCTTCCGATGGAGATCGCGGAGTCGAGCCGCCTGGGAACCTATCTGACCGGTTTTTGTCTGTTGGCAATTGCTCGGGGCGTATGGCGCAGAAAACGTGCGGCCTGGTGGGTCGCTCTCGTTTTACTATCGCTTACGAGTGTCCTTCATCTGGTGCGAGGCCTTGATTATCGGCACACAATCCTTGCGTTGGTCAGCATTGGTTTACTTATCTGGCGGCGAAAAGACTTTGTAGCGCAGTCGGATCGGGTTTCAATTCGATGGGCGCTGATCATCGGGATTCCGCTTTTTGCTGGTGCGTTTCTGTACGGCGTGATCGGTGTATTTCTGCTGAAAGGGCAAGTGGTCGGAAGGAACGACCTGTTCGGAGCGGTGCTGACTTCGCTGGAGCTGATTTTTTTACAAGCGACAGACACCCAGATAGCAATCACACCACAAGCTGCCAATTTTTTCGACCAGGTCAGCGCCGGCGGGATGATCAGCGGTCTCGTGATCGTGCTGCTGTTGTTGAGACCAGTGCTTCAGCGAGCGCAACGACCTCATGTCGATTACGATCGAATTCGAGAAATCATTGAGCGCCACGGGTGCGATCCATTGGATGAGTTCGCGTTGCTGGAGGACAAGAGCTACTTCTTCACCGCCGACAATGAATCTTTCTTCACGTACGTGCTTTGGCGGAACTACGCCGTCTGCCTGGTAGGACCGATTGGCCCGGCCGAGGCATGGGTTCCCGCGACGGCCGAGTTTCTGGAGTTTTGCTCGGTTCAGGACTGGCAGCCTGTTTTTTACTCTGCTCGTGCCGAGCTGCGACCTGTCTTCAGCCAATGCGGCCTTCGCAGTTTCAAAATTGGCGAGGACGCTCGGTTGAGTGTCACCGATTTTAATCTCAAAGGCGGGAAATTCCAGAACCTTCGGACAGCCTGTAACAAGGCCCGTAAGGAGGGAAAAAAACTGCAATGGTACGAACCGGGCGATGGCCCGTTGGATCATGGACTTGAGGCCCAATTAAAGGTGCTATCCGATGCTTGGTTACATGAAAAGCAGGGGACCGAAATGACATTCGATCTGGGATCTTTCAATCTGGCTCAGATTCGCAGAAAAGGCGTTGCGGCGATTTTCAACGCTGAAGGTCGCCTGGACGCTTTTGCTACCTGGCTGCCCTACAAACAAAAGACCGGACGAAGCCTCGACCTGATGCGAAGCCGGTCGGATGCGAAAGGAGTGATGGACTTTCTGATCGTCGAGTCGATCGACCATTTCAAAGCGATGGAGGTAGAAGAGGTAAGCTTGGGGAACGCTCCGCTGGCGAATATCGAGGAAAACGTCAAAGGATATCGAAGAGAAGAGCGAGCGGTGAAATTCCTGTTCGAAAATTTCAATCGTTATTACGGGTACAAATCGCTCTTTGAATTTAAGAAAAAGTATCAGCCCATATGGCAAGGCCGGTATCTCGGTTTTCGCCCCAATAGCAATCTACTCTTGATCGGTCTGGCTTTGGTTCGGGTTCACATGCCGCAAGGGCTGATGAGAATATTGCGTTCTTAAGAACGCCGGCATCCGCCTTCGCTATGGCTACGGCGGACAGGTCGCCGACAGCGAGACGCCGTGATCGCCGTGATCGCCGAGAACGCCGCCAACGAAGGAGACGAGGCGGCGAAGGACGTCGGTTGTTGACAGTGACGGCGTTGTTCCCAGCTTGCGAAGGCGCGGTAACAGATTGTAGCTTTGCTTGTGTACGCATTTCTTCTGAAGTCCAAGATCCATCGGGCTCGGGTAACTGACTCCAATGTGGACTACCAGGGAAGTCTAGCCGTGTCCGCAGAACTGGCTGAGGCGGTTGGCATCGAGGAGTTTGAACGGGTGCTAATTGCTAATCTACGTACCGGGGCGCAATTCGAGACCTATGTCATCTATGGTGCGCGCGGAGAAGGACTCATTCAGCTAAATGGTGCGAGCGCTTATCTAGGGAAACAGGGCGACCACCTGACGATCATGAGCTTTGGCCTGTATGATTCCGCTGAGGCAAAAACGCACCAACCCAAGGTTATTGTGCTGGATGAGAAGAATCGCGTGGCGCGCCACAAATAGCTCCGCTACGTCTAGTATTTCTGTCAGAACAGTGCGTTCAAAGGTGGCCCTGTTTGAACGTCCTTGAGTTCCCTCCGGTCCAACGTGGCGAGCTTTTATAGCTTGGGTAAGCACAATATGACCATTCGTCAGTCGATTTTTGGCGCGATGTTAGTAACGAGTCTGGTTGCCTCAGTCTTTGCGACCGGAACTCAGGCGGTTAATTCAAAAATTTCTGAAGTTACAGTTTATCAGGATCGGGCGCGTGTTACGCGCGTTGGCACCGTCGCGCTTCCACAAGACGAGACGGTACTCGAATTTGGCGGGCTACCGGCGTCATTGGATGAGGGATCGGTCGAAGTCAGCGCGAAATCGAATGTGCACGTCACGATTCAAGGAATCGATGTGCGGCAGGAATTCCTGACGGAGCACGCGAATCCGCAAGGGGAAGTACTCGATCGACAGCTACAGCAGCTCGAGGACCAGAAACGGTCGCTGGCGTCGAAAAAGGCTGTTTTAGAAGCGAAACAACAATTCTTCAAAGATTTAAGTGCCGGCTTTGGCCGATCGGACAAAGGGCAGCTAAACCTGGATGAGCTGCGAAAGCTCTACTCGTTTTATGGAGATGAGTCTGCCGTGCTTTCGGAGAATATCCTTAATTTAGATGCGGATTCGCGCAAGCTTGACCCTGAAATTGAGCGAGTAAAGAAGGAGCTTGAACAGTTACGAAGCACCGCACCGAAGACCAATCGGAAAGTGTTGGTGAGCGTCAAATCGGATGGGGCAGGAACGGCAGATTTTATCGTGCGGTATGGTATCAGGGGAGCCTCCTGGAATTCTACCTACGACGCCCGGCTCGATTCCAGCTCTGGCAAAGTAGAGTTGAAATACGATGGAATGGTACGCCAACGGACGGGCGAGGATTGGACAAATGTGCAGCTGGTCTTGTCTACGGCGCAGCCTTCGCGCAATGGCCAGATGCCGGAACTGAACCCGGCCTTTGTCGACTATGAGCAAGAGATGCCGCCGCCGCCGCCGCCGCCGCCGGCGCCGGTTGCGGGGGAAATGGCCCGGGCGATGGGGCCCACGGCCAGCCCGGTTTACAAGGCGGAAAATGCGGAGGCTGTTGTGCGCGAGACCGGACTATCGCTCTCTTACCAAGTGAGCTTGCCGGTAACAATCCCGACGGATGGTGAACCGCACCGGACCGGTGTAACCGTGCTGAATCTCGAAGGGAAACCGGAGTACGTAGCGACGGCGAAACTCGATGCTGCCGCTTTTCTAAAGGTACACCTCACCAACAGCTCCCAAGCGACACTGTTGCCTGGTAAGATTAACCTGTTTCGAGATGGAGAATTTGTGGGGAGTCTCGGTATGAAGCTGGTGCCGGTAGGATCTGATTTTGATCTTTATGGTGGACGAGACGATGCGATCAAAGTCGAACGCAAAGAGCTGGTCAGCAAACGTTCCGAGACCGGTATGCTGAACCGCAAACAAGTTGAGGAAAAAAGATACCAGATCTCCCTGCAGGATTTTCGGACGGCTCCGGTGAGGCTCTCGTTATACGATCAGGTTCCCGTTTCCAAGAATACCGAAATCGTGGTGAACCAGGGAACCTTTTCGGACAAGCCATCTTCGCTCGATAAGGATTCGGGAAAGATCACATGGGACATCGAATTGAAGCCCAAAGAGAAGAAGGTGATCGAATTTGGCTATTCCATCGAATGGCCGAAAGGCAAGGAGATTGTTGGCGGATAGGAACGCCGACATCGCCGACATCGCCGTCAACGACAGATCTGATGCCCCTTCAGGGCAAATCCGTTTGTTTGTGTTGCAGCCAGGGCTTCAGGTCGGCTGCATGATGAAACCACGAATTCGCCCTGTAAGGGCGTCAGACCGACGTTGTCGGCGCTGTCGGCGTTGACGGCGTTGCCTATACCTTGTGAAACAGCGCGGCGTACGCGCCGTCTATATTGTCGCGAAATGGGATCGTCGATCGGTCTTCAATGAAGCTGAGTTCTTTCACGTTCTCGCGAACAAATTTGACGACATCCTCATTTTCTTCCGGTTCGATGCTGCAGGTGCTGTATACGAGCCGTCCGCCCGGTTTCAGGAAAGGGATTGTGGCCTGCAGAATGCGAGTCTGTAGTTGATGCATCCGAGGAAAGTCCTGAGGAGTTAATCTCCAGCGTACATCGGCTCTTCGCCGGATGACGCCGGTGTTGGTGCAGGGCGCATCCAGCAGAACGGCGTCGAAGGTCTCGCGCTGCAAAGGCGCTGAATGCTGAAGCCAATCGAGCAGAACGATGGTTGAATTGGAAACGCCCAAGCGGACCAGATTTTGTTCTAAGCGATTCAAGCGCGCCCGGTCGTAGTCGCAAGCGACCAGGTGCCCTTGATTCTCCATCAATTGTGCCATGTAGGCTGCCTTGCCACCAGGGGCAGCACATGCGTCCAACACCAGTTCACCCGCCACAGGCGCCAAAAGATCGCATGCCACGAGCGTACTCGGATCCTGCGCATAGGCGACCCCTGAAACTATCCAGGAAAGCGGGAGGCGATCGACCTCCAGACAATCGGAACGGCTTTCCAGGATTCTTGAGCCGGGAAAGCTTTCCTTCAGCTCATGTGCTGTTACACGGAGGCGGTTTGTGCGAACATAAATTTTAGCCGGCTCGTTATTCCAAGCGCAGAGCTGTTCGGTTGACGCGACTCCATAACGGGACACCCACTTTTGCCAGAGAAATTCGGGGAGCGAATAGCGGATGTGCGGGGGCGCTTCAGCCAGCCGCTTGAGCACCGTCTCTTTCTCCGCGATCGATTTTCGTAAGACGGCGTTTACCAGGGTCCGAGCCGGTCCTGCGATATTTACTGTTTCAAAAACCGCGGCATGATCCGGGATGCGCATTTTATAGAGTTGATAAATCCCGAGGCGCAACACCTGGCGTGTCGGCATATCTAAACCGGACGGCCGAAATTGTTGGATGATGAAGTCGAGATACGATCGGTTACGGATAATTCCGTAGAATGCTTCTGTGACGAATGCACGGTTTGCGTTGCTGAAGGTCGAACGCTGAAGCGCTTGATGGAGTACTTCATCCGCAAACTCCCGCTCCGACTCCCATCGCTGAAGAGCTTTCAGACAACAGAGGCGCGGATTCTTTGCTGGCATAGCACTCGCCCCGACGCGCTAAGCCGCTTCTAACTCCAAATTTGAGAACCGCAGATTCCTGTCGGGCTATGGAAGGAGCTGCTTACAGTGCCTGTGGCCGCCGCGCGGCTTAAGTAGTCCGTTGGGCCCTGTGAGTAGCGTCCGTCCAGGTTATCGGCGTAATCTGCGGTTCCTCTGTCTTCTCAATGTCGGCCTGATGCGGATCAGGGTTAAAGAGATTGTACGCCCGTTCCCGAATTTGTCATATCGAGCACCGTCTTAACCTGCTAACCACCGGCGCGGCCAATACCGTAATACTGAAAGCCGAGCTGGGTCATTGTTCCGGGATCAAACAAATTACGACCATCGAAAATGATCGGCGTGTGCATCGCCTTTTTCACTTCATCGAGATCGATGTTGTTGAACTCATTCCACTCGGTGGCCAGAATGAGCGCTTCCGCATCACTCACCGCTTCCAAGGCGGAGCCCTTCATTTCGATTCCCGGACATAGCTTGAGTTCTTCAATCCGAGCCATCCCTTTCGGGTCGTAGGCCTGTACGACAGCGCCTTCTCGCAACAGATCGTTTGCCACGTCGATGGCGACAGAACTTCTTACGTCGTCGGTATCGGGCTTGAAGGTCAAACCCCATATCGCGATCTTTTTGTCCTTCAGCACCCACAGCGTGTCCCGAATCTTTTTAACGAAACGTTCGCGTTGCGTCTTGTTGATTTCTTGCACCTCTTTCAGCAGGGTGAACGGCGCGCCGAGTTGCTCGCTGATGGCGATGAAAGCGGCGAGGTCTTTGGGGAAACATGAACCGCCGTAGCCGAGACCGGCGTTGAGGAAGCTGCGACCTATTCTTTTATCTGCACCAATACCGTCCGCGACTTTTTCAACATCGGCGCCACTGGCCTCGCAGATAGCTGAGATGGCGTTGATATAAGAAATTTTCAGGGCAAGGAAGGAGTTTGCTGCATGCTTGATCAGCTCGGCGCTGTTGATGTCGGTGACCATGATTGGCGCCATGAAGGGCTCATAAATCTTCTTCATCAAAGCGAGTGCTCGGTCGCCATTTGCGCCAATCACAATCCGATCCGGATTCATCAGGTCGTTAACAGCACAACCTTCTCTGAGAAATTCGGGATTGCTGACTACGTCGAAATCAACGCCGGCTTTGTTATAACGCCGGATCGTGTCAGCCACTTTCTCTCCGGTTTTGACCGGGACCGTGCTCTTATCGACGATGACCCGGTATTCCGTCAAAACTGCGGCGATTTCTCGCGCGACCTTTTCGATATAGGTCAGGTCAACGCTTCCGTTGGCCAATGGCGGGGTGGGAACTGCGATGAAAACAACCTGAGAATGTTTGACTCCATCTTCTGTGCTCTCAGTGAATCGCAGTCGGTGAGCAGAAACGTTTCGGTGGATGACCTCTTCTAATCCCGGTTCATAGATCGGCACCTTACCGCTTCGGAGAGTTTCGACTTTCTTGCGGTCGTTATCGACGCAGATGACATTGTGACCCACGTCGGCGAAGCACGCTCCTGTGACCAGGCCAACGTAACCGGAACCTATGATCGAAATATCCATAAGGCTTTCTAGAAGAAAGAGAGCCTTTCAGATACCTAGGATTCCGGCTTTGTCCAGCGCTGGATTCAGGTTGCTATTGTCCCAATGCGCTTCCGACATTCAGATGTAGAGGCAAACCAAATCGAGGTATGTCTTTAAGAGTAAACGAAACGTAGACGCCCGACTGCTGTTTGCCACCGCCATTATTCTTGAAATCCAGCCCAAAGGAAGCAACCCAGCTACTCAAGTCACGATGGATCGCATAAGTCTGCTCCAGGAATGTGCCGGTTTGTCCTTCGTACGCTTCATAAATGCTGAACCCCCAGTTCTCGTTGATCCGGAAATAGCTGGTAACGGAGACCTGGTTGCTGTCCTGGAAAAATACGTTGCCATGAAGATATCGGTCGGAGAGGCGGATCTCGATATTTGGATTAATGGTCCAGTCGATGCTGGTGTTAAATTCGGAAAATCCGCGACTGAGCACCGGCATCTGTGAATCGATCTGGAGCGAAAGCCATGGTACCGGCTGAAATCGGAATCGATTAAAGATGTTTGAATAATCTTGCAGGACCTGCACCGTTTTACCGGTTTTGGGATCCTTTTTAATGCTTATGACTTGGGCGAAGGGATTGTTAAAATTGATATCGAAATAGGTGTCGAGGTCCAACCAGTCCAGTGTGGCATTGTCGCGTCGTGTCAGGAGCCGGTTTCTCATTCCCAGCCGAAGGACGGTCCAATGGTTGATCGAATCGATAGAAGTAAACTCCGGGAAATCGATCGCCGGCAGCCTGGTGCTAGCGATGTAGCGATCCATCGGCAGAATATCGTTAGGGCTTAACGTTGGCGTCGAAACCCAGGAAAAATTCAAATAAGGTTGAATCACGTGACGGAGCCCATCGAGACCGAGCCAGCGCGCCTGTACTCCTTCGTACGCTCGTGAAAGCTTAAATGACGCTTCGGTGCCGGCATTCAGCGCAAGACGCCAGTGAGGGCCGCCCGGGCCCTGCACGACGGTGCCATCCGGTCCGGGATGGGTGATGGTACCCTCCGTAAGAGGGTTGCTGCCATCCGCTTCTGTAAATGTGCCGGTCCGGCTGTAGTATGTTCCGCGAATCCCGATGCGAGGCACGATGGAAAGCCATCCAAAATAAGTTTTGGGAAAAACCAGTTGATGGAACGTATCGAATCGGAATGTCCGATAGTCCGGGTTGAAAACACTATTGCTCAGGTCGGTGAAGAAGAAACTGTCATGATTGTTAATGTCGGTCTTTGAAGCAATCCCGGACGCAAACTTACGCGCAAGCCAGGCAGCGCCCGTTGTGGCCTCGTAAAAGATCGGGCTGTTGAACAGTGGGGTTCGCGCGACTTCCCAACTGATTTCTGGGAGCCGTTCTGTCGTCTCTTGGAAATTATTTACCTGGATGCGGGCAAGCGCCATCAAAGTGTAGGCCTCGCCGCGTTTGACCAACTCGAAATAGGTGTCCGGCGTTGGATCGACGCTGAAGACGCCTGGATAAAAATCCTGCATGAAGTAGCGATCGCTCAACTTATTAAAGTCGATGACGGCCGAGATATCGCTGGTCAGATAGGCCCTGCCTTGGTAAGCGACGCGGTACCGCTGACCGCTAATCGGGCCACGGTCCAGCGACGTCTGGTTCGCGTTCGGGTTTAAGTCCTCAATGCCGTAAACCTCCAGTTTTCCGTAGGTTTCGCGATCATTCTTATCGCGATAGTTAACGTCGAGACCGAGCGCCGGTCCGCGGGCGCTGCGCAGGTCGACATGAGCGGTTCCGCTGGTGTTTGTTTGTATGGGGAACGTGATCGAGGTCAGCAAGTAGGCGCCCCAGTTTCCGTTATAGCCGGGCGCGATGTTGTAGCTGAACTGATTGTTCAGGGACTGGTACAGATATGGAAACCAGAGGATAGGCACGCTCCCAACGAACAGAGTCGCGTTGGAAAGAATCATCCGATCGTTCGGATAAATGCGGATCGTGCGTGCTCGGATTTGATAGTCCGGTTGCGATGAATCGCTGGTCGAAACGTACCCATTTCGAATTGTGAACTCGTTTGTTTCGATCGAGGAAAGGCTATCGCCGATGATTTCAAACGGAATTTTTCTGGCGCCGAAATCAGCCATCCTCAATTGCTTCGTGTCGAGGTTGTAGATCGCGCGATCGCAGACAAATGCATAGCGCTCACGGTAGATCCTGACGTTGCCCCGAACGATGACATCGCGACTATTCGGATCGTATTCCGAATAATCGCAATAGATGGTCAGGTCGCTGTAATGAATCACAACATTACGCTCGGAGATGAAGGTTTCTCCTTCACGACGCGTTTCTCCTTCCGATGTGATCTCGATCGGCAGCTGCTCGGTCCGTGAAGATTTCTCAGTGGGGAGCAGGAACGGATTTTCTTGTTGGGCAGGTTGCTGGCCCCAGAGCAGATTGGCGAGGAAAAATGGTAGAATGAGACTAAAGGTCCGAAGCCGCATGAAGGATCTTTTGAGAGGCTAATGAAGCTTAGAGCCAAACGTGAGGCCACTGGAAAAGCAAGGGAAAAAGGGGCCACGCCAAGCCGCGGACCAGGACCTCACGCCAAGACGGCGAGTGAAGGTGAGAGGTGAGAAGGTGAGAGGTGAGAGGATGGCAGAGAGTGTAGCTAGGCGCAGGAATTAATCAAAGTCCTCGTGCCCTCTGCGATCTTCTGGTGCGTTAGAAGCTTCTGCTGCTAGCGGATCGGTATACCTCTCACTTCTCACCTCTCTCCTCTCACCTTCACTCGCCGTCTTGGCGTGAGGTCCTGGTCCGCGGCTCGTCGTGCACTACTCCTCGTAGCAGTGCGGATGCGCTTTGTGCCAGCGCCATGCGCTCTCAACAATCGAATCGATGCTTTGAAATTGCGGCTTCCAACCGAGTTCGCGTTTAGCCTTCTCTGAAGAGGCGACGAGACGTGCCGGATCTCCTGGGCGCCGGGGCTTTGCAACGGTCGGTATTTCGTGTCCGGTCACTCGGCGGCACGCTTCAATCACTTCTTTTACTGAAGTCCCGCCACCAGTACCGAGATTAAAAGAGTCGCTCTTGGAAATTTCCAGCGCGAGGATGTGTGCCGCCGCCAAATCGAGAACATGTATGTAATCCCGAATACAAGTTCCGTCCGGAGTCGGGTGATCTGTTCCAAAAATTTCGGCATGCGTCCGCTGCCCAAGCGCTACCCTTAAGACGCTTGGAATCAGGTGGCTCTCGACTCGGTGGTGTTCACCGAGTTTTTCCGTGGCGCCGGCAACATTAAAGTAACGCAGCGCCGCAAATTTGATTCCGTGGATTTGGTCGAACCAACGGAGGATCTTTTCGAACATCAGCTTGGATTCTCCGTACGGGTTCACCGGATTTTGCGGAAGACTTTCATCGATCGGAATTCGTTCCGGCGTACCGAACGTTGCGCACGTAGAAGAGAAAACCATCTGCTTAACCCCGTGCTCGACCATCCCGTTTAACAGGTTGAGACCGCCGCAGACGTTGTTGTGAAAATACTTGTAGGGATTTTCCATCGACTCACCGACCAGAGCATTTGCAGCGAAATGCATTACTGCGTCTGGACGAGAGGTCGCAATGGCCAATGAGATGGATTTCGGATCGCTGAGGTCTCCTTGAATAAAGGTTGCCCGGGAATCAATCGCTCCTCGATGACCTTCTGTCAGGTTGTCGAATATCGTGACCTCGTATCCCCGCTGCAAAAGCTCTTCCGCGCAGATGCTGCCGATGTAACCGGCGCCTCCGGTAACGAAGATTCTCACTGACTCCGACTAATACGTGTCAGAGTCTTTCGCAAGCTTCTTCTGGAGATTGAGCACCATTTGCTTAACGTGCGGATTCCGTTTTCGCGGTTCCAGAACTTCCAAGCTTTTTTCGTAAGAGCCTTCCTGCAGGATCTCGATCGTGACGTCTCGCGCTCCCCATCTTCGCATGAGCAGGCGAGATGGCATATAGAGGTCGACGGTATTTTTCCCAACCAGCGCGGATCCGTAATCGTCGATTACGTAAGTTTTGTTTGTGTCAACAATCCGGAACGTCGTGCCGACTGGCAGAACGGACCAGTCGGAGGCTGCGCTAGAGACATCTCCACACTGAAGTCTCGTGCCAAGCGCGTTGCTCGCACCATAAGCGCGATGACCTCGTTCAGTATGTGTATAGGCCGTTGTTCGAACAGTACGCGTGCGTCCTGTTCCGCTGGCTACCTCCTTGGCGTAGCTCGCGGTCTTATTTTTGACCGCATTGGTCCCGGTGCACCCTACCACAAAAAGTGCCAGCCCAACGACCATAAGGCCGGGGCATCTCATTAAGCAGCCCTATTTAGCAGAACTGTAATCAGTGATCAATCAGAAAATGTTCTATGCGGCCGCGCTGAATGGGCGGCCGTTAACGGTTTTTTAGTGAACGTTCACGGTCGACCGTCTTCGTTTTCCATTCGACCGGTAGGGATTCGTTCGTGATCCCGTGGGGCTGCCACCTGCACGAAGCTGATCCCGCGGCCCGCGGGATCAGCCTATCAACTATGTATGGTGATAGCGCGATTCCCAGTTACTACTTGACCATAATCTGAAGCGACTGTGTGCCTGCTACATTCGTCATCACATGCACTTCACGTCCGCGATTGCTGTCGACGATCTGGTATGCCGCTGGCTGGTTGTTTAATGTCACACTGCTGACTTGGCTGCCGGCCGGTAGCGCGTAGCCGATCGTCAGGTTCCAGCCTTGTGGAAGAACGACCGTCGTTTGATATTGCTTGCCAGCTTGCCGTGCGGAGACCTCAACTTTCGCGGAACCGATTTTTAGATCGCTTACAGAGAGCTCAGGCCAGGCAGAAGGAAGACTTGGTACAACGGTTAATGTATTAGTTGGCGCGCTTGGCCTTACACCAAGGAATCCCACGACGATGGGCCAATGGATTCCGTATGATGACCAGGCCTGCATCACCATTGCGCGCCCTGTGAAAGCCTGGAAATACCGATAGTCCGGGCTATCAAACAGTTCTGGTAGCGCGCCGGGCTGCTCGACGTCGAGCTCTCTTGCCACCAGGCGGACGTACCGCAACGCCTCATCTTCTCGCCCATAGTTTGTTTCTGCGATCGCCATGACGCCGGTGTTCACGGCCGAGGACTGCCTGCCGCCAAGCGCGGCCTGTTGATAGAAACCGTTCTTGCCGGTGAGACTGGGAGACTCCAGAAACGGGAACGCAGCGGCGGCGCGGTTGGGCAGCGCGATACCGGTCTCCATCGGCGTGGCATTCGTCCAGAAGTACTGTTCAAGATTCGTCACTGGCGCGGTGCCAATTGCCGCCGGTGGATCGGTTGGCACGAAAACATTTAGTTCGAGCGAGTCTGCATACAGATTCTTGCTCGGCATCCACCAATCGTGATCGAACTTGGATCGCAATGTGTCTGCGGTGGTTTTTGCCCAATTGTGTGTAGCAGAATCGCTTTTACTGGCTGCCATTTCTGCAAGATCATCCAGGGCGCGAATTGTGTAGACTGCGACGTCCAATTTTTTTGCGCCCATCCCGGACGCTTCCACCATTCCAGCGCCTTCGGGCCAACCATCTTCAAAGACATCCAACTCGGTCGTGACGTAGCGCAGGCCGTCTTTGATGAAATCGTAGTTATCATCTCGAACCGAGTTATCGCCGGACCAACGCCACGCGTTTGCTACTGCCGTTGCAAACTCCGGGGTTTCGTTTGTGTCTCCCGCTTGAGCGTTTGTCCCGAAGTAAATAGAACCATCACAGACGATCTCATGCAGGACTTTGCCGGTTACTCCGTTAACCGCGCGTGAAACTTGGCGAAGGAGGTTCAAGTGATCTTTCGCTGCGTCCCATTGCCCGGTCACGACCAGAGAAAATGACGTATAAGCTCCATCAGTCCCAAAATACCAAGGATAATCAGGGTATCCCGCACCAAAGCCGGACAGCGAAGGGATTTGAACGATCGGGGCTGCTGGATACTCCTCTCCTTCCTGTGTATCCCTGATGGCGGCGTCGTGAACTTTGCGGCGCATATCGGCTAGATTCAATTTGCCCCAATCGAAGGCATCTTGGATCACCTGGTCGGGAACTTGAAGCTGGGTTTGTTCAACTAGTTGGCGCCGAGCGCCTGTTTTCATATCGAGCAGCATTTGTGGAAAGTTCAGTCCCTGTTTGAGCGCGGCAGCAGCTTCAGACTTTGCCGTATGCGATCCGGCGATCGCGAACCAGATAGTAGCTGTGGAGCCAGCCTGCATTGTTACTCGGTAAGACAGAGATCCCAGAGCGTCTTTGCCGACAGTCCCCGGAAAACTTGCTCCCAGCGATTCGAAACCGGTGTTTCGATCTCGGGCATCGAGAGCAGCGCCGACCAGCGCATGAAAAGTCTTGCCCTCCTGGATGAACTCGATCGCGCCTAGACTGGAATCATAAGAGCCTCTGTCCTGCGCTTTGAGCTGATCTGAAGTTGGCTCTGTCCCGGACCATGGGTAGGGCGGGAGCAGCTCGCTTTGCGCTTTGATGGTTAATTTAAATGTTTTGACTTGGTTCCCGAGATTTTGCAGCCGGAGACCTGCGAGAACAACTGGCAAGCCGTCGGGAGAAAATTCGATTCGGCTGATTGCCAGACCGTCGGTTGCAGGGAACTCCAACCGAACATATCCGGCGCCGCTGACGAATTTGTTGCTAGCCGGCAGCGGCTGATCATTGAGTAAGAATTGGTAGCTCTCGAGCAATTTAAGCGGCTGGGCCCAGACACCGCCCATGTGTCCTGTGATGTGCCAGCCGATCGGTGGAAATGTGCCGTCCTGTATTCCGACAACATAGGCTCGGTCGCCGGCAGCGACGTAGCGTTTAAGACTTAGCTGATCAGTATTCTGTCTTTCCAGCGAAGACTTTTTCAACGGAATCTGTCCGGCCAGCGCGGCTGACGCGAACAACGGGATAGCTGCAATCGATAGAATGCAGCGGGGGGATCGCTTTTTCATCCTTGATGTATGGGTTGGAGGGTTGATGGTTGTTTGCTGTAACGTTAAAGTATTGGCGCAGTCCTGGCCGGCTTGAACGGCTTTGGCTGCTCATTTCGATTTCCTGCTCCGGGCTTTTACCCGTTTGGGCGGCGGTCCTGCCGAGTCCCGTACAATCATGTCTGTCGGTAGGATCCGTTGCTCTGCCAGATAAGGGAGATCACCGGCAACGATCGATGCTGCCAGTTGCCCCTTCATCCTGGACGGTTGTCGAATAGTAGTTAAAGGAACGATTCCATCCGGTGATTCGACATCATCGAAACCAACGATCGAAAGATCGCGAGGAATTTGCAGCCGGAGCCGTGCCGCAGCCCGGACAGCGCCAAAGGCCATTCGATCGCTCATGGCCAGAATTGCCGTCGGCCGGGCAGCTTTACGCGCAAGGAACTGTGTAGCCCAATGGCGTGCCTCTTCGTCGTCATTGGTGCGTATCTCATAAACCTCAATCGCTTCGAGATCGAGCTTCGCGTCGGCCAGCGCGTCGCCGTACCCCATCAGGCGCTGTTGTGTTACCGAGGCGCGACAGCTCTTCATTCGATCTATTGTGGCTTTGCCGGAGAACCCATCCGGCATCATTTCCAACGAAAGAACGGCAACTCTGCGGTGGCCCATCATCAACACGTGGCGCGCGATTTTCCGGGCTGCGCCGCGGTCGTCGATACCGATTGCTGGGATATCTGCAAGCCGGCCCATGTCGACCGTTACGGTGAGCAACTGCCGGCCAAGGACACGTTTGATCATCGGGCTATGGTCTGGGATTGCGTAAAGAATGAATCCGTCGACGGCTACTTTATCGATCGCCGTCATCTGCGAGGTGTCTTTGATTGGCGGCAGAACGGTCAGTCCGCACTGATGTTTCGCGCAGACTTCTGAGATACCGGCCATGAAGGCGGCTGCATTCAAATCCTCGAACAGGTGCGGGATCGGGTCCGGGTTAAACAGGGCAATTGAGGCAGTTTTGCCGGTACGGAGCATACGTCCGGACGGCTGCGGTCCATGGTAACCGAGTTGGGCAGCGGCGGAGAGAATGCGTTGGCGCAAAGAGGCGGACAATTCGTTTGGCCGATTGAACGCGTTGGAGACAGTCATGGCGGAGACGCCGAGCTGACGGGCGAGCGACTTCAGATTGACGGCATGCTGGCGGGAGGGACTCGGCCTTGGCATGGGGGGTGACAAAAGCTCCTAGCTTTAACGTTAAAGTCAACGGGAATTTTTGAGGGGTGAGGGTGAGAAGTGAGAAGTGAGAGGTGAGAGGTGAGTGGTGAGTGGTGGGAGGTGAGAGGTGGGAGCATGCGACGCGTCGGATTGTTGTCGCGAACGCGACGCTACAGTCACCCTGGGTGAGTTTTCTCGTCGCTTCGCGACAACACCGGCGCTCCACTCACCTCTCACTTCTCACCTCTCACTTCTCACTTCTCACTTCTCACTTCTCTGCCCTACATTGCTCTGAGCAATTCCAACTCTAAATGCCGCCGAAATCATCCAACGCCCGAGCAACGTCACAAATCTACGCC
>Ga0070706_100000989_pt1 | contig 30934 bp, 27 predicted proteins | sample KBSK5501metaG_FD_65476 | JGI IMG/M metagenome (GOLD analysis project Ga0070706, IMG submission 65476) | Corn, switchgrass and miscanthus rhizosphere microbial communities from Kellogg Biological Station, Michigan, USA - KBS K5-50-1 metaG | ecosystem: Host-associated > Plants > Roots >... | reverse complement strand
CGGGATCAGGCGCATCCGGATCGTCTGGGCCCACGCGGTCAGGGACGAGGCGAAGAGGCCGGCTGCCGCAAGGATCAGCAGCGTCGGGAGGAACGACGGCCGGACGAGCAGGAGGCCGAGGGCGAGACCGGCCGAGAAGGTCGCGACCGCGATCGAGCGCCCGAGTGGCCAGCGCCAGCGGATCGCCCCGACGACGATCAGCCCGACAAGCCCGCCGGCTTCGAATGCGCTGAGGATGGCCCCGTAGGTCGTTGCATCGCCGCCCAGCACGTCACGGGAGTAGACCGGGGCGAGCACCGTGAAGACGCCGGTGCTCAGGTTGAGCCCCATGTAGATCACGGTGATCGCCACGATGGCCGGCGCGCCCAGGATGAACCGGGTCGCCGGTCCGAGACCGCCGCCGGCCCTGGGACGGGGCGCCGCGGGTGGCTCGCCGGCGGGCGCGTCGGCCGCCGACGATTCGGTGGCTGGCGCGACGGTCGCGGCGCCGGCGGGCCGGCGCTCCGCGGCGGGCCGGTGGTCGACCGCGAACGACAACGGGCCCATCGCGAGGAGGCAGACCACGAACACCGCGTAGCTCGCGGCGTCGATCACCAGGACGACCGGCGCGCTGAAGATCGCGATGACGACGCCTGCCAGAGCAGGACCGACGAGGCCGCCGAGCCCGTAGGAGATCGATTCCATCGCGTTCGCCGTGGTGAGCTCGTCCTGGCTGACGAGGTCCGGGATCAGGCTTGGGATGCCGGCAACGCTCGTCATGTAGAGGAGGCCGTAGACGGCAGCGACGACGAACAGTTGGGCGGTCGACAGGACGCCGAGCGCCGACGTGATCGGAATGCTGGCGATCGCGGCACCGCGGACCAGGTTGTCGACGGCCAAGACGCGCCGTCGGTCGAACCGATCCAGGATGATGCCGGCCGCGAGCCCGCCGACGACGACGGGCGCCGTGTACGCCGCGGAAAGCCAGCCAACCGTGCCAGCGTCGCCGCCGCGCTCGAGGATCAGCCAGACGAGGGCAACGAAGGACATCCCGTCGCCGAGCTCCGAGACGGTCGCGCCGCCCCACAGGAGGGCATAGTCGCGTCGGCGGAGCAGGTCGAGATAGCGCTGCACGCCACCAAGCTAGCGGGCGGTCGGTCAGGGCGCGTCATGGTTGGCGCGACCGGCCCCACCCGGTCGACAGCTCGGCGCCCAGCCTAATGCGGCTCGCCGGCGTCCGGATCCGGAGGAGGCGCGTGATCGGGCCCGCTCAACGTTCCCTCGCCACGGCCGACCACCGCGCCCCCGGGCCCGATCGCCGCAACGGCGCGGCCCTCGAGGATCCCGCGGAACAGGGCATCGTCCGGTCCGGCCAGCTCGACCACGAACGCCCGCATGTGGCCGTGATCCGCCCACGCTCCGTGGGGCACGTCCGGAGGCCAGAGCACCGCCTCACCGGCCGCGACCCGCAGCGGCTCGCCGTCGACGACGACCCAGCCGCCGCCCTCGATCACGATGAACCACGTCGTGTTCGGGTTGGCGTGGGGCTCGATCCGGCCGTTGCGGGCGAAGGCGAGCTCGCTGATCACGCCACGCGCGTCGCTGTGGATGACCTGGCCGCTGACCCCGGTCGTGCCGGGCGGGCCATCGGGGCGGCGATGGCCGACCCCGAATCGGCGGACCTCGATCGGCATCGGCCGCGCGCGCGTCGCCGGCCTAGCGCCGGCGCCGGCCGCGGCTCGACCGGCTGCGCTGGGCGTTCGGGCGGCTACCACCCGCCCGGGCCGCCTTGGCGCCCTTGGGCCGGATCGTCGCCTCCGGATGGGCGAACTTCGAGCGCGTGAAATAGCGCTGTTTCGCCAGCTTCTGCTCGTAGACCTCGAACATCGGCGGGAACCGGACGAACCGGACCCAGAGCATCACGGCAAGCCCCGTGACGAGGATCACGAGCATCACGATCAGGTAGAAGTTGAACACGGCCGCCACGAGAATCAGGCCGAACAGGCTGATCCCTGTCCACAGCAGCCACTCGTACAAGTCGAGGTACGGGGCGTGCCGGTGGAGGGCTCGTGTCCGCGCGTTGTAGAGGAGGACGAGCCCGATCAGCAGGACGATCGTGGCGACCCACGTCATCGTGTAGATGTCGGGGAATGTGTGTGCGCTGAACCGGGTGAAGAGGTACTCCCAGGGAAGCAGCCGCACGTTCCAACCTCGCTCGCGGGGGTCGCCCGATCGGGCTTGCGAACGTCGCTCGCGCACCTGGCCGGGGAGAGCGGCCGGTCGCCGCTGACGACGGAGTATGCCATGACCCGCGCTATACTCGGCAGCGCGTCGAGCGTGTACCGCGAGCGTGGCGAGGTCCCGCGTCGGAGGAGGAGAGGTCCGGGTGCGAGCCTTGCTGTCGGTCGCCAACCGCGAGGGGATCGTCACCCTGGCGCGCGAGCTCCTGGCATTGGACGTCGAGGTCTTCGCGACCGACGGAACCCGCGACCACCTGGCCGCCGACGGCGTCGAGGTCCGTCCCGTCTCCGAGCTGACCGGCCTGCCGACCCTCCTCGGGGGCCAGGTCAAGACGTTCCACCCGGCGATCTACGCCGGCATCCTCGCCCGCCGCGACATCGTCGCCCAGATGGACGAGCTCGTCGAGAAGGGCATCGGGGCGATCGACATCGTGGTCGTCAACGTCAGCCCGTTCGCGCCCGCGGTCGGTGCCCATCTCGTCCCGATCGACGAGGCGATCGAGATGATCGATGTCGGCGGTGCCGCGCTCCTCGGAGCGGCCGCCCGCAATGGCGCCGGCGTCGCCGCGGTCGGCAGCCCGGAGCACTACTCGAAGCTCGTGACCGAGCTCAAGCGCCATCACGCGCTCAGCGCCGAGCTGCGGGCCCAGCTCGCCGCCGACGCCTTCGGGGCGGTCGCCGCGTATTACGCCGAGATCGCGGCCTACCTCAACCAGATCTCGAACAACACGTTTCCCAAGCGCCTCGCCATGGTCCTCGAGAAGGTCGACGACCTGCGCTACGGCGAGAACCCCCACCAGCGCGCCGCGTTCTATCGGGAGACGACGCATCGCAGCGGGACGCTCGCCGATGCGACCCAGATCCGCGGCGAGCGGCCGTCGTTCAACAACTACCTCGACCTCGACACCGCCTACCGGATCGCCCAGGACTTCACGTCGCCGACGGTCGCGATCGTCAAGCACACCGACCCAGTGGGGATCGCATCGGGCGACGAGCTCGTCGAGGCCTACCGCAGGGCCCTCGAGACCGACGCCGTGGCCGCGTTCGGCGGGATCGTCGGGGTCAACCGCGAGCTCGACGGAGCGACCGCCCGCGAGATCGCGGCGAACTCGTACGAGGCGGTCGTCGCCCCGGCCTACAGCCAGGCGGCCGTCGGCATCCTGAAGGCCAAGGCCGGCCTCGAGATCCTCGCCGTCCCGCCCGACCCGACCGAGGGCATGCGCGACTACGGGATCGCGAACCTCGACTTCAAGCGGGTCGCTGGCGGGCTGCTCGTCCAGAGCCTCGACGAGGTCGGGCTCGACCGCGGCCGGCTCCAGGTCGTGACGAAGCGCCGCCCGACGCTCGACGAGCTCAACGACCTCCTCTTTGCCTGGCGCGCCGTCTGCCACGTCCGGTCGAACGCGATCGTCCTTGCCCGGAGCGGTGCGACGATCGGGATCGGCGCCGCGCAGGCCAGCCGCCAGACCTCGGTCGAGATCGCGCTGCGGCGGGCCGGCGATCGCTCAAAGACCGCCGTGATGGCGAGTGACGCCTATTTCCCGTTCCCGGATGGGATCCAGATCGCCGCCCAGGCGGGCGTGACAGCGATCGTCCAGCCCGGCGGCTCGATCCGCGACGAGATGGCGATCGAAGTGGCCGATCGGCACCACATGGCCATGGTCTTCACGGGTACAAGACATTTCCGCCATTGACGGGAGGCGCTCATGCGGCGCGTCCGCCGCGTTGGACGCTGCGCGCGCTCGCTCGCGCACGCGCCCAAGTGCGCTCGCTCGCGTGCTCGCGTCCGCCTTGCCGCCACACCACCTGAGCGCCTCCGTGTAGGCTCAGTCGATGGAACAGCTACTGGCTCTCGAGATGGTTCGCGTCACCGAGGCCGCGGCGATCCAGTCCGCGCGGTTCATGGGCCGCGGCGAGAAGGACGAGGCGGACCGCGCCGCGGTCGAGGCGATGCGCGCCACGATGGACGAGATCGAGTTCGCCGGGACGATCGTGATCGGCGAGGGTGAGCGCGACGAGGCGCCGATGCTGTGGATCGGGGAGCCGGTGGGGCGGCGGACGTCGGCCGGCGTCGAGAACAACCCCGAGATCGACATCGCGGTCGACCCGCTCGAAGGCACGAATCTCGTCGCCCACGGCCAGCCCGGCGCGATCACCGTTCTCGCCGCGTCGGAGAAGGGCGGCCTGATCCACGCCCCCGACACGTATCTCGAGAAGCTCTGCGTCGGTCCGGTCGCGGCCGGCAAGGTCGACATCCGGGAGAGCCCGACCGCGAACCTCCGGCGGATCGCCGAGGCCCTCGGCCGGACGGTCCGCGATATCACCGTCGTGATCCTCGACCGGCCGCGGCACGAGGCGCTGATCGCCGAGGTCCGTGCCGCGGGCGCGCGGATCCAGCTGATCAGCGACGGCGACCTGTCGGCGGCCATCTCGACCGCGGTGTCCGGCACGGGCGTCCACGCCGTCATGGGGATCGGCGGCGCCCCGGAGGGCGTGATCACGGCAGCCGCGTTGCGCTGTCTCGGTGGCGAGATCCAGGCTCGCTTCCGCTATCGCAGCGACGACGAGCGGGCTCGGGGCGCGCGGATGGGCCACGGCGACGAGGATCGCGTCTATCACACCGAGGACCTCGCCCCCGGCGAGAACCTCGTCTTCTCGGCGACGGGCGTCACCGCCGGCGACCTCCTCGAGGGCGTGCGGTTCTTTGGCGGCGGCGCACGGACCCACTCGCTCGTCATGGGCTACCAGACGAAGCAGGTCCGGTTCGTCGACACGGTCCACATGTTCGACCGGGATCGGCCGCCGTCGGTCCGCCTGTAGCCGCTAGTTCCGCCAGGTGGCCCGGCCGGTGTCCCAGGTCGCGATCGGACGGGCGGCGTCGGCTCCCTCCTCGAGCAGCCGTCGGGCGGCGGCGGTTGCGACGGTCTCGCGCCAGCCGGGAGGCGCAAGGCCGGCCGCGATGTCGGTCAGAGGCGCCAGGACGAACAGGCGACGCCCAGCCTCCGGATGGGGGACGACGAGGAGGTGGTCAGCCTTGCCCGGATCGAGCGATCGTCCGTCCGGGGGTCGATCGATCGACAGCCGGGCTCGTCCGAAGACGAGGAGATCGAGGTCGAGCTCCCGAGGGCCCCAGCGCTCGCGCTCATGGCGACCGAACGCGCGCTCGAGCTGCTTGAGGGCGATCAGGAGCGCGGTCGCGCCCGTCGCGGCATCTGGACCCGCGGGCACGTCGAGGGAGACGGCCGCGTTCCGGAATGGCGGCTGATCGATGACGCCGACCGGTCGCGTGACGTAGAGCCGGGAGACGGCCCGGAGGCGGACGCCCGGCAGGGCCGCCAGCGCCCGGATGGCGCGGGCAAGCGTGCCGGCCGCGTCGCCGAGGTTCGCCCCGAGCCCGACGTACGCCCGCACTCGTCGCATCGGCCGGCCGACCTCGCTCGCTAGACTCGGCGCGTGACCCGCGTCGTTGCCTTCATTTTCCACGGCCGGCCCGGGCCCGGGGCCGGGCCGCTCACCCAGGCGTTCGGCGTCGCCCGGCGACGAAACGCCGGCCAGGTTGCGGACCGCCTCCGCGCGGCAGGCGCCGTGGAGGTCCGGATCGTCGACGAGCCGAATGACCAGCGATCGTTCGGCGCAAGGCTCGGTGATGCCGTGCGGGCGACGCGCGCCGACGGCATCGTCGCGCTCGGCTCGGGCAGCATTCCCCTCGCCCGAACGGCCGACGTGGCGGCGTTCGTCGCCGCCGCGGGAGGCCCGGCCGGTCATGCCCTCGCCAACAACCGGTTCTCCGCGGACGTCATCGCGATTGCCGGGACAGCATGGCTCGCCGAGCTGCCGAACCTGGCAGCCGACAACGGCCTCCCGCGATGGCTCGCCGAGAGCGCGGGCCTCACGGTCGCCGACCTCCGGCGGCGCTGGCGGCTGCAGGTGGATCTCGATTCGCCGCTCGACGTTCTGCTGGTCGATCCGTCCGACACCCAGGGCATCGAGACCGGTCCGGCGCGATCCACCCTGGCCGCCGCGCAGGCGGTCAGCCGCGATCCGCTCGGCGAGCTCGTGGTCGCGGGCCGGGCATCCGCAGCGGGCCTCTCGTGGCTCGAACGATCGACCGCATCGCGGACCCGCGCCCTGATCGAGGAGCGCGGCTTCCGGACCCGTGGCGCGGGGCAACGGCCGGTGCGATCGAGCCTCGGCCTGCTCCTCGACCGCGACGGGCCCGCGGCGCTCGGGGCCATCCTGGCCGAGCTCGGCGACGCAGCCCTGGTCGACACCCGCGTCCTGCTCGCCCATCGGTTCGGCGCGGATGACCGGGGATGGCCGGCCGCCGAGGACCGCTTCGCCAGCGATCTCCTGCTCGCGGACCGGATCGCCGATCCGTGGCTGCGGTCGCTCACGTCGGCCGCCCGCGACGCGGCGATCCCGATCGTCCTGGGCGGGCACAGCCTCGTCGGGCCGGGGCTCCGGCTGGCGCTCGGGAAGGGTCGATCGTGGACCTGAGACGGGTGCCCGTCGCAGCCCAGGTCGTCGCCTCGGACGCGATCCTGCTGGCCATGATCCGCGACGAGATCGGCCGAACGGGACCCATCACGTTCGCCCGCTTCATGGAGATCGCGCTGTACGACCCGGCGCGCGGCTACTACCGGGGAGCCGTCGCTCGACCGGGACGCGCGGGCGATTTCCTCACCGCTCCGGAAGCCAGCCCGATCTTCGGCCGGACGCTCGCTCGGTTCGCCCGGGCCGTCCACGAGGGGATCGGCGCGCCGAGCACCTTCACGATCCGCGAGTACGGGGCGGGGACCGGCGCGCTCGCCGCGCCCCTCGTCGCGGAGCTGCTCGCGACCGAGGGCGGCCCGACGGCCATCGACTACCTCGTCGCAGAGATCGAACCGGCACGGGTCGACGCCGTTCGCCGCGCGCTCGCCGACCGTCCCGAGGTCACGGTCCAGCCCGACCACGGGCGGGCGATCGACGGCCTGATCGTCGCCAACGAGGTCCTCGACGCCCTGCCGACGCATCGGATCGTCGGTCGCGAGGGCGAGCTCCGCGAGATCCTGGTCGGGATCGGACCCGGCGACGTCCTGGCTGATGTCGAGTCGGAGCCCACGACGCCCGCGCTCGGCGCACGCCTTGCGGCGGAGTCCGTCGAGCTCGCCGACGGTCAGCACGGCGAGATCTGCCTCGAGCTGGACTCGTGGATCGAGCGCGCCGCGGCGGGCCTGGCCCGCGGCGTGTTGCTCGTGATCGACTACGGCCATCCGGCTGCCGACCTCTACGACCCGGCGCGGCGGGCCGCCGGGACCCTGGCGACCTATTTCGGCCACCGGGTCGGCGACGATCCGTACCGGGCGATCGGCCGCCAGGACCTCACCGCCCACGTGGACATGACTGCCGTCGAACGGGCAGCCGTGGCAGCCGGCCTTGCCGCTCTCGGCAGCACGAACCAGACCGACTTCCTGGCCCGCCTCGGGATCGGCGACCTTCTCGTCGCCGAGCAGACCCGCCCTGGCGCCGACCTCCAGGCCTATCTCGAGACCCGCTCGGCCCTCGTCCGGATGATCGACCCCGGCGCGATGGGCCGCTTCCGGGTCGTCGCATTCGGTCGTGATCTCGAGCCTGACGTCCTGCTTCCGGGACTCGCGAAGCGCTAGCCGGCGCCGCGGCGGCACTGTCGCCGCGGCCCTCTCGTGGGCCACTAAGGCGAATTCCCTATTGCCGCGCAACCGGGCCGAGGAAGAGTCTCCGCTTGTCCCGGTGACGGGGCACACCGCCGGGGAGCGGATCGTGAACAGGCACGCGCGCTCGGCACGGTTCGCTCCCCGATCCCGCTCCACGACGGAGCTCGCCGCCGGTCGACCCAGCCGTCGCTGATCGAGTCGCACATGGCTCCTCCTGGAGCCGCCCGCCGGCACCGTCCGACCCTCCCACCAGGCACCCCCGGCAGCGTCCGGGTGCCCGCCCGTCCGCGGTGGACGGAGGGGTCCCCCTGCTAGTATTGGCCCGCGTGATGTGCCGTCATCGAGAGGGTGCGACGCGCGCAGGGGACCAATCCCGGGTGCTCCAGCCGGGTTCGGTCGACCCGCCAGCCCAACCGGAGTGACCGTCGACGTGACCAACATCTGGTACATCGTGGGGTTCATGGTCGCCGGCGTCTCGTTCGTCTTCCTGACGATCGGAGCCGCCTGGCTGATCTCCCATCGAAACCGCGGCGACGTTCACAAGGGCCTGCCCTACGAATCGGGGATCGACACCTACGGCGACACCCACGGCCGCTTCGGGCTGTCGTTCTACATCTACGCGCTGCTGTTCGTCGCCTTCGACATCGAGGTCGTCTTCATCTACCTGTGGGCGATCATCTTCCGAGCCCCGGGCCTCGACATCGGCTCGCTCTTCATCAGCATGCTCGCCTTCGTCGGCATCCTCCTTCTCGGGCTTGCCTACGCCTGGCGAAAGGGGGTTCTGACATGGCGTTGAAGAAGAACGCCGCAGCCGGCCGCGGAACGGGGCGTGACGACGCGTCGCCCGCCGGGTCGGACGCGCCGGGCAACCAGCCGGCGGCCCTCATGATCAGCCAGACCGCGGTCGCGGAGCCGATCGTCGTCGCCAACGCGCTCTGGCGCTCGACCGACCCGAACGCCTATCAGGGCAGCCTCGAGCCCGACGTGACGCACCTCCGCGAGGTCGAGGCGTCGGGCATCGCCCGGTACGACGATGCCCGCTGGTCGGGCGCCCTCGACGTCATCCCGACCAAGGCCGACTACGTCCTCGACCTGATCCGGGCGAACAGCCTGTGGCCGCTCCTGTCCGGCCTGGCCTGCTGCGCGATGGAGATGATGTCGAGCGCGACCTCGCGCAACGACATGGATCGCTGGGGGATGTTCCCGTTCCGCGCGTCGCCGCGCCAGGCGGACGTCCTGATCGTGGCAGGGACCCTCACGACGAAGATGGCCGGCCCGCTCGTCCGGCTCTGGGAGCAGATGCCGGAGCCGAAGTGGTGCGTCGCGATGGGCGATTGCACGTGCTCGGGCGGCCGCTACAAGCGGAGCTACGCGACGATCGAGGGGATCGATCGGGTCATGCCGGTCGACGTCTACGTCCCGGGCTGTCCGCCCCGTCCGGAGGGCCTGATCTACGGGATGATGAAGCTCCAGCAGCTGGTCAAGGATCGCCGCGGCCACTGGCCGGACCGGGCGGTCGGGCCGACCGTGCCGGAGGATGTCTAGGTGGATGCCGCCCTCAAGCGCCGCCTCCAGGACCGCTTCGGGGCACAGCTGATCGCGCCGATCCAGCAACGGCACGACGAGACCGAGATCCGGATCGGTGCGGGCGACGTTCCCGATGTCTGCCGAGCGCTGCACGACGAGCCCGCATTCGGCTTCATCCTTCTCGCCGACCTCGCCGGGGTGGACACCGGCGACGTGATGCAGGTGGTCTATCACCTCTGGAGCGAGACGACCACCGACTGGCTCCGCGTCGTCGCCGACGGCTTGTCGCGCGAGGATCCTCGCGTCCCGTCGATCACCTTCCTGTGGAAGGGCGCCGAGTGGATGGAGCGCGAGGCCTACGACATGTTCGGCATCGCGTTCGAGGGCAACCGCGACCTGCGCCGGATCTACATGCCGCCCGACTACCAGAGCTTCCCGCTCCGCAAGGACTTCTTCCTCCCCGACGACGCGGCCCGCTCGCCCGGCGCCGGGGTTCGCCACATGGAGCAGTCGCACGCGCCAACCAATGCGCGGGCGGCGACGATGATCCGGAAGAGCCGGGCATGACGACCGCGACGCCCCACGTCCATCCGCGCCAGGAGGTGCCCTCGGACGACCCGCGGGTCCAGCTCGACGAGGCGGTCGGCGTCTTCGAGCCGATCCCGCCGTACCCACCGCGGACCGAGCGCGAGTCCGAGTTCTACACGCTCGGCGACGGCGAGATGTACATCAACATGGGGCCGCAGCACCCGTCGACCCATGGCGTGCTGCGGATCGTCCTCAAGCTCGACGGCGAGCAGGTCGTCGATCTCGACCCGGTTCTCGGCTATCTCCATCGGGGCGTCGAGAAGCTCTGCGAGAACGCCGACTACCACCACACGATCGCGTACCTCGACCCGCTCGAGTACATCAGCTCTCTGTTCTGCGAGTGGCCGGGCGTGCTCGCCTTCGAGAAGCTGCTCGACGTCGAGGTCCCGCGCCGGGCCGAGTACATCCGCGTCCTCTCGACCGAGCTGAACCGGATCCTGTCGCACTCATTGTTCATGGGCTGGATGGCCCTCGACCTCGGCGGCCTGACGCCGATCCTGTGGAGCTTCATCGAGCGCGACGAGATCGCCGAGATGCTGGCTGCCCTGACCGGCCAGCGGCTGCTCTTCAACTACCTCCGGATCGGCGGCGTCAACGGCGATCTGAACCACGAGTTCCTGAGCCGGCTCGGCGACTGGATGAGCCGGGCGACCCACCAGATCGAGAACAACCTCGGGCTCCTCAACCAGAACGAGATCTTCGTCCGGCGGATGCGCGGCCTCGGCGTCCTCGACAAGGAGACCGCGTTCCGGATGGCCGTGACCGGCCCGAATCTCCGGGCGAGCGGCGTCCCGCTCGACTTCCGGCGGGCGCATCCGTACAGCGTCTTTACGGAGCTCGAGTTCGACATCCCGACCCGTGACGAGGGCGACTGCCTCGCCCGCTACCTGGTCCGGATCGACGAGATCAAGCAGAGCCTCCGGATCATCGACCAGTGCCTCCACAACATGCCGGACGGGCCGATCATGGCGAAGCTCCCGCGGCTGCTCCGCCCGCGACCGGGTCGGGCCTACGCCGCGGTCGAGGGACCGCGCGGCCAGTACGCCGCCTACGTCGTCAGTGATGGCACGGACCAGCCGTTCCGGATGCGGATCCACGATCCGTCGTTCGTCCACCTCCAGTCGGTCGGCGTCCTGATGCCCGGCCACCTCATCGCCGACGCGATGGCCGTGATGGCATCGCTCGACCCGATCATGGGCGGGGTCGACAAGTGACGCGCACCACAGGACGGCCGATGCGGGCGTTCAAGTGACCGCGATGGCGAGATCGTTCTCGCGGCTGACGCTCGCGGGGAAGATCCTGTTCACGATCTTCCCGATCCTGCTCGTCCTGACCGGCGGGTTGATCGTCGTGATCGTCGTCGCCGGCAAACCGATCGTCGACTTCCTGGCCACGAACATCTGGCTCGTGCGGTTCGTCGTGGCGGCGACCGCCGTCCTGCTGATGAGCGTCCCGAGCGCGTTCCTGATCATCTACATGGAGATGAAGGTCATCGCCCTAATGAACCTCCGGATCGGGCCGGACCGGGTGGGGCCGTTCGGCTCGCTCCTGTCGGTCGTCCACGGGCTCAAGGTCCTCATGAAGGAGGACTTCAGCCCGACCGGCGCCGATCGGCTCGTCTTCACCCTCGCCCCGATCGCGGTCTTCATGGCGACGATCATGTCGCTGCTCGTCCTGCCGTTCGCCCCGGGCCTGTTCGGCGTCGACATGAATATCGGCCTGCTCTACCTGTTCGCGGTCAGCGGCCTGTCGGTGGTCGGCCTGCTCATGGCGGGCTGGTCGAGCTTCAACAAGTACTCGCTCCTCGGGGGGCTGCGCTCGGCCGCGCAGGTCGTGAGCTACGAGATCCCGCTGACGTTGTCGGTCGTCGGGCTGCTGCTTCTTGCGGGGACGATGAGCCTGAACACGATCTCGACCAACCAGGCGGGCTGGTTCACCAACTGGTACGTCTTCCAGCAGCCGCTCGGCGCGCTCATCTTCTTCATCGCCGCCACCGCCGAGGCCAATCGGACGCCATTCGACCTCACCGAGGCCGACAGCGAGATCGTCGCCGGCTTCGCCACCGAGTACTCGGGGATGCGCTTCGGGTTCTTCTTCTTCGCCGAGTACGTCAACGTGTTCGTCGTCTCGGGCCTGATCGTCACCCTCTTCTTCGGCGGCTGGAACGCGCCGTTCCCGTGGCCGTGGCCGATCGCGCTGAACATCGACCCGGGCTCGATGGGCCTCGGCCTCCTGTTCGCTCTGCTGATCGTGCCGCCGCTCCTGATCCTCGCTCTGGCCGCGCCGTTCTACGTCGGGCGGAGCACGCTCCCGTGGTGGCAGGCGCTGATCATCGGCTTCGTCCTGTTCAACCTCCTCGTCGTCGTCGCGATCGGCGGCTGGGCGTTCATCAGCTGGGACTGGGTGGCGGGCCTGTTCTGGTTCCTCGGCAAGAGCTACCTGTTCGTCTTCACGTTCGTCTGGATGCGCGGCACGCTGCCCCGCGTCCGGATCGACCAGCTGATGGGGTTCGCCTGGAAGTGGCTGCTGCCGGCGTCGCTGTTGAACCTGTTCGTGACCGCCGCCGCGCTCGTCGTGGTCCACAGGTGAGGTCGCCTCGATGATCAACGTGCCGGGCCTCGGCATCGTCAAGGGCATGGCCCTGACGCTACGCAAGTTCTTCGAGCCGAAGGCCACGATCAAGTATCCGGAGGTTCGCCTCGACGTCCCGCACAAGTTCCGCGGCCGGCTCCAGCTCCTCTACGACGAGTACGGCACGCTCAAGTGCGAGACGTGCTTCCAGTGCGCCCAGGCCTGCCCGATCGAGTGCATCGACATGGGCGGGATCGATACGAAGGGCCGCTACCACATCCACTGGGGCGCGCCCGAGACGTACGGCGAGCGGCGCGAGGAATCGGCCCTCCGACGATCCGGGCGACCGGTACCGGACCAGGCCTACGCGCATTTCGACCCGATCCACCCCGACGGCCTGGTCGCGATCCTCGAGCGCTTCGATTTCGACCCGAAGAACATGCTCGAGATCCTCGATGCGACCCAGGCGGAGTACGGCCACCTGCCGGTGGCCGCCCTCAAGCTGATCAGCCAGAGGACCGGCGCCTGGTACGCGATGATCTACGGAACCGCGACCTACTACCGCCACCTCCGCTTCGAGCCGCCGGGCAGCGAGCCGATCGCGGCAGCCAGCGCGGATGACCGGGCGAGCCGTGAGACGAGGTTCCTTGCCGGCTTGGACGCGTCGCTTGCGGGCTCGCGACGCGGAACCTCGGGCCGCGGGACCTCCGGCCCCGCGACGAAGCCGAGCGCGGGCGCGGCCCGGGCGTGACGGCTGAGCGATGACCCTGCGATCGATCGCCGCTCCAGGCGAGGACCGATGACGACCATCCTCCGGACGCCGAAGGACTGGCCGGCGATCCTGCTGCCGACCGCCGTCACGGCGGCCGCGACGGGCGCCGACCCGCTCGACATCGACGCGGCCCGTGCACGTGGCGCCTTCGTCGGGCTCAGGCGAACGCTTCACGATCTCGGCGCGACCGGCACGATCGCCACGATCGCGGCCTCGGGCCTGCGTGGCCGGGGCGGTGCCGGGTACCCGACAGCCGAGAAGTGGCGAGCGGCCGCCGGCACACCGGCCACCCATCGCTACGTCGTCGCGAACGGCTACGGGGCCGACCCCTCCTCGGCTACGGACCGGACTCTACTCGAGAGCAACCCGTACGCCGTCCTCGAGGGCGCGGTCATCGCCGCGGCGGCGATCGGCGCGACCGAGGTGATCGTCGCGGTCCGGTCGGATGCGACCGATGCGATCCACGCCGTCGAGACCGCCCTGGACCGAATGATCGCGGCAAAGCTCGCCGGGGACGACGTCCTCGGCTCCGGTCGCGTCGTCGAGGTGACCATCCGGCCCGTCCAGGGTGCCTACATGCTGGGCGAGGAGACGGTCCTGCTGAAGGCGATCGAGGGCAAGCGCGGACAGCCCGAGCAGCGACCGCCGCATCCGACCGAGCGCGGCCTGTTCGGCAAGCCGACGGTCGTCCAGAACGTCCAGACCCTCGCCGCGATCCCGTGGATCCTCGCCAACGGCGCCGAGGCGTTCGCCGCCATCGGCTCGAAGACGAGCCCAGGCACGATCCTCGTGTCGGTTCGGGCGCCGGGCGGGGCGGGCGTGGCCGAGGTTCCGACGGGGACCTCCCTCCGGGACATCGTCGCCCTCGCCGGCAGGAACGCGACGAAGGACCTGAAGGCGCTCCTGGTCGGCGGCCCCTCGGGCGGAATCCTGCCGGCCGAGCTCGCCGACACGGCGTACGAGTTCGACTCCCTGCGCTCCGCGGGCGCCCACGTCGGCTCGGGCTCGATCGTCGCCGCGGACAAGCGGGCCTGCGTCGTCGACCTGGCGCGCCTCCTGACGCGGTTCTGCGCCGACGAGGCCTGCGGCAAGACGATCCCGTGCCGGATCGGGTTGCGCCGGGTCAGCGAGATCGCCGACCGCGTGGCGACCGGCCTTCCGAGGCCGACCGACGTCCAACTCCTGGCCGACCTGTCCACCGATATCGTCGGGTCCGCGCTGTGCGATCACGAGCGCCTGGCGACCCTCCCGTTCGTGAGCGGGATGCGATACTTCCGTTCCGAGCTCGACGAGCACATCCTCCGGAGCTCGTGCCCGGCCGGCGTCTGCCGGCCGATCGCGGTCGCCGCTGGCGCAGCCCACTGACGAGACGATGACCGACCTTCTGCCTCGCCCCTACGCCGAGACGAACTCGCTGCAGCCCCTTGACGACTCGCTGGCCGAGCGCCTCCTGACCACGCAGTCGCCGCAACGGCCGCAGGCGACGCCGCGGATCCGGATCGAGGTCGATGGCCGGGTCGTCGAGGGCTTCGAGGGCCAGACGATCCTCGAGGTCTGTCGCGACAACGGCATCGAGATCCCGACCCTCTGCTACGAGCCGAAGCTGCCTGGCTTCGGGGCCTGCCGGATGTGCGTCGTCGACGTCGAGGGCGAGGAGCACCCGCCGATCTCGTGCTCGCGGACGTGCGAGCCGGAGATGGTCGTGAAGACGCAGACCGAGGAGATCCGCCGCCTTCGCCGGACGAACCTGGAGCTGATCTTCAGCGACCACAACGCCTACTGCCTGCCGCCGTGCCAGAACAAGTGCCCGAGTCACATCGACATCCCGGGCTTCCTGAAGGCGAACGCCGAGGCGAACTTCACCGAGTCGACCCGGATCTTCAAGCGGACGATCCCGTTCCCGAGCGTCCTCGGCCGCGTCTGCCCCGCACCGTGCGAGGAGCACTGCCGGCGCGACGAGGTCGACGAGGCGATCGCCATCCGCGACTCCCACCGCTACGCCGGCGACCAGGTGATCAAGTCGATGCTCGACGACGGCATCGATCCGCCCGTCCCCTTCGAGATCCAGCCCCGGTCAGGCCGCCGCGCGGCGGTCATCGGATCCGGGCCGGCCGGCATGGCCGCCGCCTACTACCTGCTGATCGCCGGTCACGACGTGACGGTGTTCGAGCGCGACCCGGCGCCCGGCGGGATGCTCCGCTACGGGATTCCGCAGTACCGCCTCCCGAAGGTCGAGGTCCTCGAGGCCGAGTACGAGTCGGTGACCCGGCTCGGCGGCAAGATCGTGTGCAACGCCGAGCTCGGCAAGACCTTCGGGCTCGACGACCTCCAGAACCAGGGCTTCGACGCGGTCGTCGTCGCGATCGGCTGCTACGAGACGAACAAGCTCGGCGTGCCGGGCGAGGATGCCGACGAGGTCCTCGACGGCCTCGAATACCTCCGCACGGCGACCCTCGGCCTGCCGTACCCGGGCCACGCCGGCAAGCGCGTCGTCGTCGTCGGCGGCGGGTTCACGTCCATGGACTGCAGCCGGACCTCGATCCGCCAGGGCGCCGCCGAGGTGACGCTCGTCTACCGCCGCGACATGAAGGACATGCCGGCCGCGAACGAGGTCCACGAGGCGATCGAGGAAGGCGTCCAGACGATCTTCCAGGCCGGCCCCACCCGGGTGATCACCGACGCAAAGGGCAACGTCACGGGGATCGAGTTCATCCGCAACAGGCCCGGCGCGCCCGACGCATCCGGCCGGCGCCGGCCGGAACCCTCGCCGGGGACCGAGTTCACGATCCCCTGCGACCGGGTTCTCCTGGCGATCGGCCAGGGCCCGGAGCTGACGTGGATCGGGCCCGGCTCGGAGGGACCGCAGAGCACGAAGCAGCGCCGCCTCAAGGCCGACGCGGTCACCTTCCTCACCGACCGTCCCGGCGTCTTCGGGACGGGCGACGTCCGGGTCGGCGCCGCCACGGTGGTCCAGGCGGTCGCCGAAGGTCGTCGCGCGGCGTACGCGGTCGATGCCTTCCTCAAAGGCCTCGATCTCGCCGCGATCAAGACCCGCCAGCAGCTCGCCGAGCCACAACCTGAGTTCCTCTCGATCGTGCCGTTCACGAGCGAGCAGAAGGAGCCGCGCTACCGCCTCAAGGCGATGGAGGCGGCCGTCCGCAACGACAGCTACATCGAGTACGAGATCCCGTACACCCGCGAGGAGGTCGTCGCCGAATCGACCCGCTGCCTCCAGTGCACGTGCGAGGCGATCGGGTTCTGCGACCTCCGCCGCCTCGGGATCGAGTACGGCACGACGCTCCAGACGCTCGAGCCGCAGAACCACCAGGGCGCCGGCTTCCGATCGGTCACCGAGAACCGCTTCACCGGCGTCAACCACGACTACATCCGCGACGATTCGCACGCCTTCATCCTGCGCGAGCCGTCGCGCTGCATCGACTGCGGCCGCTGCGCCCAGGTCTGCGCCGAGGTCGTCGGGGCGGCCTGCTACGACTTCATGCGGATCGGCTTCGACACGCTCGTCACGACGCCACTCGACATGAGCCTCAACGACACCCCGTGCGTGTCCTGCGGTCGCTGCGCCGAGACCTGCCCAACCGGCGCCCTCATGCCGAAGCCGCGGGTCCTCCAGAAGTACGAGGTCGACGAGAGCCGCTGCATCCTGTGCGGGATCTGCGTCGACGCCTGCCCGTACGACGCGCTCCGCGACGGCGGCGACTTCGAGCTCTCCCATACCTCGCGGGTCGACCCGATGATCGACCTGATCGCGCTCGCCGCCGTCGACCAGGAGACCGAGATGACCTACATCCGGCGCGAGCGGGACTGGACCGAGCGGGCGGCCGCCGACGGCCGGCCGGTCGCCCCGACGCGGCTCCTGCCGATGCTGCCGGCCGCGGTCGCCGCCCAGATCGCGAAGGGCGACAACGGCGGGGCGGGCAACGGTCACAGCCACGGCAACGGTCACGCCCCGGCGCTGACCGCGGGCCACGGGCCGGGCGGGGGCGCCGGCGACCACGCCGGCCACGGGCACGGCTGAGCGAGCCGCCCGTGGCGATCGGCCCGACGATCCCGTTCACCGCCATCCCCTGGGACGACGCCCTGTTCGTCCTCCTCGCCGGGACGATGCTGGCGTCGGGCCTCGCGGTCGTCGTGATGCGCGACATCATCCGCTGCGGCCTGGCGATGATGGTCTGCTTCGGCGCCCTCGCCGGAATCTACGTCATGGCCGGGGCACCGCTGATCGGCGCCGCGCAGGTCCTCGTCTACATCGGGGCGATCAGCGTCCTCGTCCTGTTCGCAATCATGCTGACCCAGACCAAGTCCGCACCAACCCGCCTCGCCTTCCAGACACAGGCGGGTCCGGCGGCGGTCGCTGCCGTGGTGCTGCTGGTGGTCGTGCTCCTGGCGATCGGATCGACGACGTGGGGCGGCGGGCCGGATCGCGGTGACACGAACACCGCGGAGGTGGCGAAGGCCCTGTTCGGGCCGTTCGTGCTGCCGTTCGAGGTCGTCGGGGTGCTGCTGCTCGCGGCGGTGATCGGCGGCGTGTTCCTCGCCAAGCGCGACCGCTCGAGCTCGGACCGGCCGGAATGATCCGGGTCTTCGTCGGGTCGGCGCTGGCCGCGGCCTTCATCGTGACCCTCGGGCTGATCGGGCTGGCTGCCGGCGGATCGCGCTCGCTCAACGCCTACCTGACGCTGGCCGGGATCCTGTTCACGATCGGGATGTTCGGGTTCCTCGCCCGGCGCAACGCGATCAGCATGCTGATGTCGATCGAACTGATGCTGAACGCGGTCAACCTCTCGATCATCGCGTTCTCGTCGTTCTCGACGACGCCGGAATTCCGGAACAACGGTTCGGTCATCGCCCTGATGGTGATCGCGGTGGCCGCCGCCGAGGCCACCGTCGGCCTGTCGATCGTCCTCGCGATCTATCGCAACCGGAAGACTCCGCTCGTCGACGAGTACGACGCGATGTCGCAGTGATGGTCGATGTGCTGGTCCCGCTGATCATCGCCCTGCCCCTCGGAGGGTTCCTGTTCACGGCCGCCGTCGGACGACGGCTCGGCGACCGGGCCCACCTGGTGCCGGTCTGGGCGGTAGGAATCGCCTGGGCGATCGGGATGATCGTCGCGTTCAGCTCGCTGACGGGCGCGGCTCCATTCGGCGAGCACGAGGAGGCCGGCCGGGTCGTCAGCGGCTACGGCCACACGCTCTACACGTGGATCCCGTCGGGGACATTCCAGGTCGACGTCGGGTTCTTCGTCGACAACCTCACCGCGTGCCTCCTCATCGTCGTCCTGACGATCGGCCTGCTCGTCCACGTGTACTCGATCGGCTACATGAGCCACGACCCGAGCCCGTGGCGATTCTTCGCCTACCTCAACCTGTTCATGGTCTCGATGCTGCTGCTGGTCCTCGCCGACAGCTTCCTCGTGGTCTTCGTGGCCTGGGAGCTGGTCGGCCTGTCGAGCTACCTCCTCATCGGGTTCTGGAAGCACAAGCAGAGCGCGGCGCTCGCCGCCAAGAAGGCGTTCATCGTCAACCGCGTCGGCGACGTCGGATTCGCCCTCGGAATCATGGCGATCTTCGTCGACACGGTGGCCCTCGGCCACGGGACGCTGAACATCCGCGACTCGATCGCCGGCCTGACGACCGCGGGGGCGAACCTGCCGATCCCGGTCTGGGCGGTCGCCCTGCTCGTCTTCGCCGGGGCGATGGGCAAGAGCGCCCAGTTCCCCCTCCACGTCTGGCTGCCCGATGCGATGGAGGGCCCGACCCCGGTGTCGGCCCTGATCCACGCCGCGACGATGGTCAACGCCGGTGTCTATCTCGTCGCCCGGACGAATCCGATCTTCGCCAGCGCTCCGGACGCGATGGTGATCGTCGCCGGGATCGGCATCTTCACCGCAATCCTCGCGGCCTCGATCGCGATGACCCAGACCGACATCAAGCGCGTCCTCGCCTACTCGACCCTCAGCCAGCTCGGCTACATGTTCGCGTCCCTCGGGGTCGGCGCCTTTGCCGCCGCGATCTTCCACCTGATGACCCACGGCTTCTTCAAGGGCCTCCTGTTCCTCGGCTCGGGATCGGTAATCCACGCGGTCCACGAAGAGCAGGACATGCGGCGGATGGGCGGCCTGGCGAAGCGGATCCCGCACACCTACCGGACGATGCTGATCGGCGCGATCGCGATCGCCGGCATCCCGCCGCTGGCCGGCTTCTTCAGCAAGGATGAGATCCTTGGCGAGGCGTACAAGGCCGGCTTCCAGTGGGTCTGGCTGATCGGGATCGTCGTCGCGATCATGACCGCGTTCTACATGTTCCGGCTGATCGGCCTGACGTTCTGGGGCCAGAGCCGCGTCGATCCCGCCGTCGAGCCGCACGTCCATGAGTCGCCGTCGGTGATGACGACGCCGCTGTGGCTCCTGGCGATCCCGTCGATCCTGCTCGGGCTCGTCCTGTCGCTGCCGGGACCGCCGCTGGGCGACCCGAACGCGAAAGGCTTGCTGACCGGCTGGCTCGAACCGGTGTTCGCCCAGGGCACGAAGATCATGGGCAGGACCGAGGCCGGGTTTGCCCTGTTCGGCATCGACGGGGCGCTTCTCCTGGGAAGCGTCGCCGTGGCCGTGATCGGCGTTCTCGTGGCGTGGCGCCTGTTCGGGGTTAACCTCTGGCGGTTCCAGCGGCCGCCGATGCCGGAGCGCGTCCGGACCCTGACCGCCCGCGTCCCGTTCCTGTATCGCGCGTCGCTCAACAAGTGGTGGTTCGACGACCTGAACCACCTGCTGTTCATGGTGATCGGTGGCCGGATCGCGGCCTTCCTGTGGTGGTTCGACCGGCGAGTCGTCGACGATACGGTCAACGACATCGCGACGACGACCGTCGGCGCCGGCCGGGAGCTCCGCCGCGTCCAGACCGGTCGCGTCCAGAACTACGCCCTCGGGATCGCCGTCGGCCTGATCGTCATGGCCGGCTCGTTCCTCGTCCTTGCCGCCCGATGAACGACTTCCCGATCCTGGCGATCGTGACGTTCACGCCGCTCGTCGGCGCGCTCCTGGTCGCGATCGCTCCGACGGGCTATGCCCGGGTGCTCGCCCTCGCCGCGAGTCTCGTGACCTGGGTCCTCTCGCTGCTGCTGCTCATCGGCTTCGACCCGAATGGGCCGGTCAGCCGGCCGTTCCAGTTCGTCCAGACGGCGGACTGGATCCCGGCCTTCGGCATCCAGTTCAAGCTCGGGGTCGACGGCCTGTCACTCGTCCTCGTCGTCCTCACGACGACCCTGTCGTGGATCAGCATCCTCGCCTCGTTCAGCCCGATCAAGGAGCGAATCAAGGAGTACATGATCTCGTTCCTGATCCTCGAGGTCGGGATGATCGGGGTGTTCGTCGCCCTCGACACGTTCCTGTTCTACATCTTCTGGGAGATCGTCCTCGTTCCGATGTACCTGATCATCGGGATCTGGGGCGGGGTCGACCGGATCTACGCCACGATCAAGTTCGTCCTCTACACGCTCGTCGGGTCGCTCCTGATGCTTGTGGCGATCCTGGCCACCGCCTTCGCGTACCAGGCCGGGACCGGCAGCTGGCTCCACGCGTTCGACTTCGAGCACCTCCGGACGTTCGCGTTCGACCCGAACCTCCAGCTCTTCGCGTTCCTCGCCTTCTTCCTCGCCTTCGCGATCAAGGTCCCGATGTTCCCGTTCCACACCTGGTTGCCCGACGCCCACGTCCAGGCGCCCACCGCGGGCTCGGTGATCCTGGCGGCGATCATGCTGAAGCTCGGGGCCTACGGCTTCATCCGCTTCGCCCTGCCGCTGTTCCCGGCGGCGGCCCACACGTTCGGGCCGGCGATCATCGTCCTGAGCCTGATCGCGATCATCTACGGAGCGATCGTGGCCCTCGTCCAGCCGGACCTCAAGAAGCTCGTGGCCTACAGCTCCGTCAGCCACATGGGCTTCGTCACGCTCGGAATCTTCGTCTTCAACCAACAAGGGATGGACGGCGCCATCCTCCAGATGGTCAACCACGGGCTGATCACCGGGGCCTTGTTCCTGCTTGTCGGGGTGATCTACGAGCGGACCCACGACCGGACGATCGCCAAGATGGGCGGCGTCGGCGCGGCCATGCCGATCTACGCGGTCGCCCTCGGCTTCTTCGTGTTCGCATCCGGCGGCCTGCCCGGCCTCGGCGGGTTCGTCGGCGAGTTCCTCGTCCTCGTCGGGGCGTTCCAATACGCGCCTGCGGTGGCCGCGGTCGCGACGTTCTGCATGGTCCTCGCCGCGGGCTATCTGCTGTGGATGTTCCAGCGAGTCGCGTTCGGTGAGATCTCCGACTTCCTCAAGGGCCTCGGCCACCACCTGACCGACATGACGCCGACCGAGATCCTGACCCTCGCCCCACTGGCGGCGCTGACGGTCGTGTTCGGGCTGTTTCCGGGGCTCGTGCTCGACCTGGTCAAGGGCGCCGTGGCGAACGTCCTCCTCGACGCCGGCCGTGAGAGCTCGATCGCGCTCGCGGCCCAGACCGCGGTCATCCTCATCGCGGTGCCGATCCTGTATGTCGTCGGACGGCTGATCTGGGTCGCCCGGATCGACCTGTCCCGCGGCACGGGAGGCGGTGGCACGGCCGTCGAGCCCGTGGGCTCCGCGGAAGGCGCGACATGACCGCCACCGACCTGAACCTCATCTCGCCGCTGCTCGCCGCCGTCGCAACCGCGATCGCGATCCTCGTCGTCGACCTCGTGCTGCCCAACCGCCCGACACCCGTGATCGTCACGGCTCTGGCCGGGCTCGCGGTCACGGCCGCCGTCACGCTGTCGGTCGGCGTCGGTGCGGCGACGACCGCGTACGGGGGGATGTACCGCCTCGACGCGTTGACCACGTTCCTCGACCTGCTGTTCATCTCGATCATCGCGATGACGATCGTGTTTGCCCCCGACTACCTGGCGCCGCGCAACCTGCCCGTCGCGGAGTTCGCCACCGTCCTCGTGTTCGCGATGTGCGGGGCGATGGTGATCGCGGCGTCGGCGGACCTGCTGCTCCTCTTCATCGGCCTCGAGCTCATGGTCCTGCCCGGTTACCTCCTCGCCGGCTATCACAAGTCCGACAACTACTCGACCGAGGGCGCGATCAAGTACTTCCTGCTGGGCTCGTTCAGCTCGGCGATCTTCCTGTTCGGACTGTCCTTCGTCTGGGGCCTGACGGGCTCGACGAGCATCGCCGCGGTCGCGACCACGCTGACCAAGGTCGCGACGGGCGCGGCGCCGTTCAGCCCGGGACTGGCGATGGGCCTCGCGTTCCTGACGACCGGCGTGGCTTTCAAGATCGCGGCAGTGCCGTTTCACTACTGGACCCCGGACGCCTACCAGGGCTCGCCGACGCCCGTCACCGGCTACCTGTCGGTGGGCCCGAAGATCGGCGCGTTCGCGTTGATCCTGCGGCTGTTCGTCGAGGCGTTGGGACCGATGAAGGCCGACTGGCTGCCGGTCGTCGTCGTCCTCGCCGCCGCGACGATGACCCTCGGCAACCTCGTCGCGCTGACCCAGGACAACGTCAAACGGATGCTCGCCTACAGCTCGATCGCCCACACCGGCTACATGCTGGTGGGGCTTGCGGCCTACGCCGGCGGCCAGCGCCAGGGCCTCGAAGGCCTGCTCTTCTACGGCGCCGCGTACTCGTTCATGAACCTCGGGGCGTTCGCGGTGATCGCGGCTCTCCAGAAGCGAGCCGGGGTGACGTCCGGCCTGGCGACGTTCGCCGGGCTCGGCCGGAAAGAGCCGCTCCTCGGGCTGCTGATGGTGCTTTTCCTGCTGTCGTTGACGGGGATCCCGCCGACCGCGGGGTTCTTCGCCAAGGCGCTGATCATCGTCGCCGCGGTCCAGGCCGGCGGTTGGGTCGGCTTCCTTGCCGTCCTGATGGTCCTGAACGCCGCGGCGGCCGCGTTCTACTACCTCCGGGTGGTCGTCTACATGTACATGCGCGATCCGGTGTCGGCTGCGCCGGCGCTGCAGCATGGCCGCCTGCTCTGGGGCGGCCTCGCGACTGCGACTGCGCTGACGATCCTGTTCGGGCTGTTTCCGGGCCTGATCCTCGGGGTCATCGAGAACGCGGCGAAGGCGATCGCCGGCTGAGGCTCGAGGTGGGCAGGGTGGCGTCGGCCGCGGCGGGCGGCGATGTGTCGGCCCCATCGGGCGGCGACGTGTCGGCCCCATCGGGCGGGAGCATCTCGGCCCCGGACGCCGGCGAGACGAGGACCTATCGGCAGCACGTGCTCGCGGGGCGCCGTCCGGTCCACATTCTGCTGCTCCTCGAGCTCACCTGGTCCATCGTCGGGGCGATTGCGTTCTGGCAGATCACGCTCCCGGCGACCGATCGAATTGTGCGAACGATCGTCGGCCTGGCGGTCTGGCTGGGGCCGCTTGTGGCGGTGACCGTTCCGGCACTGGCTGGTCGGAGCGGCCCGTTCCGCGATTGGTGGTGGCCGCGGCTGATCGTCCGGGTCGACGACGCCGGCATCGCCTGGTGGACCGAGGGGTCGGTGCGCCGGCCACAGGACGCCCTGCCCTGGTCGAACGTCGCGACGATCGGCCCGACCTTGCCGAGCCGGCACCGACCGGCAGGCTCGGACTGCGCGCTCTCGGGAGCCGACGGCGGGATCGTGGCCCGGCTCCCGTGCCGATTGGTCCGGATCGACCGACCGGCGTCTCGTCGCCGCTGGCGCCGCGTGGTGTGGCTGCCCGACATCGCCGTCGCGGTGCGACCGGACCGCTACCGGCGTCGTCGTCTCCTCGGGCGCCGGGCGACGCTTCGGGATCCTGCAGCCTGACGAGACCGGCGCCTGTGGCGATGACCCGAGCCGCGTCGTTGCGGGGCCAAACTCTCCGACCGCGCTGATCGGTCCCAGCGATCAAGGGCCATCAATTGAGCGTGGCGCGGTCTCGATCAGAGCGGTTCCGGAGGCCTTCGTGCCCGATCCAAGCGTGTCCGTGATCGAATTGATCGGCCGGGACGATCGGGACTCAACCTCGACCGGCGCCCGGGGGCAAAAGCTGCTACGGCGAGACCTGAAGTTCAGCCAGACGGGCTTGCGACGGAGGTTGGCGAAGTCGATCGCGCGCCGGCGTCCGCGCTCGGGACCGGCGAGCCGGAGGCACCCGGGGAGCACTCGCCGCTCGGCGCGGCACTCGCGGCCGGGGAGCCGCAGGCCGTGCTCGGCGACGGGGACTCGATCGCAATCGAGGGCGATGCCGCCACCGACGGCGATGCCACCAGCGACGGCGCGGCCGTCGGCGCGGTGGTCGGCGGCTGACCGACGGCATCCGGCCCGACGAACACCAACGCGGCAAGGATGCCCGCGGCGACGAGGACGCCCGCAAGGAGGCCGGCGAGGATCGAGAGCCCGGTCTTCATCGCCGCGCGAGGGTACCAGTACGGACGGGCGAGGGCGTGTCCACAGGGCCGCTGCTAGGCTGGCCGTCCCGTGAGGTCCCTCTTCGGCGCGCTCCGCGATCGTTTTCTGCCAGCCGTCCTGACGGCGGCCGGGGTCACGTTGCTCGCCGCCGGCCTGCTGAGCTACACCGGCGAGGTGTCGGCGGCGGATCCGTCGATCTCGGCCGAGCCGACGATCGTGTCGGCCGACCCGGGCGCGAGCTTGTCGTTCCCGTCCCTGCCGCCGATCGATGCCTCGCCGTCGGCGACGGGCCTTCCCTCGGCCAGCCCGAATGCGAACCGGGTGGCCACGCGGGTCGTCGTCGAGGCGCTCGGCATCGACCTGCCGATCATCAAGCCGCGCGGCAACTCGACCACGTATCCCCAGTGCAACGTCGCCCTGTACATCCAGGAGCTGTCGCAGCCGGGGAGCGGGCGAGCGACGTACCTGTACGCCCACGCCCGCGACGGCATGTTCGGCCCGATCTACGAGCGGGCGATCCTGAAGCAGAGCGGCGGCCCGACGTCGATGATCGGGATGGTCGTCCAGGTCTACACGAGCGACGACCTCCTCTACGAGTACGAGGTGACCCAGGTCCGCCTCCACCAGCTGACGCTCAACGACGCGCTCAACGCGACGACCGAGGAGCTCTGGCTGCAGACATCGGAGGGCCCGAAGGGAACGCCGGGCAAGACCCAGCTCCTGGCGATGCCGCTGATCACGCTGCCGGCCGATCACAGGGCCGCCCACCCGACGCCGCACCCGGTGAACTGCGCCTGACCGTCCTTCGCGATCGCGGCGCCGAACGGTGCCGGGCACCGTCCCGTGCCGCAACCGGGGAGCGCTGCTAGGATGCGCGCCCCATGCCGTCCCCCGTCCGCTCCCTCCGCGATCGGCTCGTGCCGGCCATGCTGACCGCCGCCGGCGTGACCCTGCTGGCCGCGGGCCTGCTCAACTACGGCGGCCCCGCGGAGGCCAGCCAGGGCGGCGCGCGACCGTCGCCGTCGGATATCGCGCTCGCCCCGCTGCCGAGCTTCGTCATCCCGAGCCTCCCGCCCATCGACGGGTCGGCGCCGCCGAGCGCCGGACCAGGGCAGGCGGCGAGCCGGGTCGCCACGAGAGTCGTGATCGACCAGCTCGGCATCGACCTCCCGATCATCGCCCAGCCCAACCCGAGCTACCCGTCATGCAACGTCGCGATGTACTACCAGGATCCCCGTCTCGGGCAGCCCGGTGAGGGCCGATCGATCTACCTCTACGCTCATGCCCGGACCGGGATGTTCGGGCCGCTGTACGAGCGAGTGACCCTCCATCGCGACGGCGGCGCACAGTCCCTGCTCGGGCTGCTCGTCGACGTCTACACGAGCGACGACCAGCGCTTCGTCTACACGATCACCGCGATCCGGCCGAGCGTGAAGGCCGACAGCCACTTCCTCGACGCTCCCCTCGCGGTCAAGTCCGAGACGCTCTGGCTCCAGACCTCGACCGGCCCGAATGGCTCCTACCCGAAGCTCCAGGTCGTCGGCCTGCCCCTGGCCGTCGTGCCGGCCGACCACGCCACAGCCCATCCGAAAGCGCACCCGATCAACTGCGCCTAGGCATGTCCGGGCAGACGCGCCGCGCGGCGCGGGTCATATCCAGTCGATCCGGCGGAGGAACGCGGCTGCCGCGACCGCGAGCAGCACGACCCCGAGCGTGACGAGCCAGAACCCGCCGGCCTCGGCGCCGGCAAAGGCGGTGCCCGCCTCGCTCATCCCGAAGATCCCGGCCACGGCGCCGATCCCGGCAAGGATCACCGTGACCCCGGTCAGCCGCTTCATGATCCGGGACAGGTCGTTGTTGACGATCGAGACGTAGATGTCGAGCGTGCCCGAGACGAGGTCGCGATAGTTGTCGAGCTCGTCGGTCACCCGGATGAGGTGGTCGTACACGTCGCGGAAGTAGACGACGTGCTTCGGGTCGATCGAGGCGACCTCGCGGTTCGTCAGCTGGTTGAAGATCTCGCGAGCCGGCGAGGTGGCGCGGCGGAGGTCGATCAGCTCGCGCTTCAGGGCGAAGAGCCGCTGGAGGGTGTAGTCCGACGCCGTCTCCATGACCCGGTCCTGGAGGCCGTCGATGTCGTCGCCGATCTGGTCGAGGACCGGGAAGTATCCGTCGACGATGGTGTCGGCGATCGCGTACAGCAGGTAGTCCGGGCCCTTCTGGAGGGCATGCTGCACCCCGAACCGAAGCGGTGCGGTCGAGGATTCGCCGAGCGACCCGTCATGGACGGTCAGGAGATAGCCGTCGCCGAGGACGAAGTCGATCTCCTCGGCCGCCGCTTCGCCGGCGTAGTGCAGGGCGAACAGGACGAGGTGGACGACGTCCTGGTCGAAGGACTCGATCTTCGACCGCTGATTGCGCTCGCGGATGTCCTCGGCGATCAGCGGGTGGAGACCCAGAGCGTCGGCGGCCGCCTTGACCTGAGCCTCATCCGGGCTCGAGAGGTCCACCCAGATCCGGTGGTCCGGCGGGGCGAGCAGCTTCGGCAGGTCGCCGAGATCGGACGACTCGGCCGAGCTGGCGCCGTGGCAGGACACGATGCGGACCGATCCCGGAGTCGGCGCGCCGAGGGGCGTCGCCGGGACGCGGGGGTCGCTGCTGGAGCCGGGGTCGCGGGTTCGCTCGAGCGCGTCGCCGCGGGAACCGGCCCGCCGCCCACCGGGCCGTTCGGACGCTCCGTCGGGCGCCTCAGAGCGCGATCGTCGAACCGAGCCCATCTTCGCCATCGAGTCCCTCGGGCCCTCCCGCTTCTGTCGCCGCGACCGTGGCGGTCACGTTCGGCACGGCGGTGAGTCTACGCGTCCGTCCGCCGAGAGCGAGTCCCGGCGGGATCGCGATGATCGTGACGACCCCCGCTGCAAGGAACATCCCGACGAGGATCCCCGACGCCTCCTTCGCCGCCCACGCCTCGAGGGCGTCGACGACGAGCCCGTCGTGGAGCGACCGATCGCGGAGCTCGGCGGGGATGACGTCCTTCCAGCCGTCCGGATTGGCCGCGGAGAAGAGGCGGTCGTAGAGGCGGTCGATCGTCGTCGAGCCGTACGCGGTCAGGATCGCGACCCCGATCGCCATCCCGATCATCCGGGCCACCGTGACGATCGCACTCGCCATCCCGAACGACGCTCGGCCGGCGCTCTCGACCGCAGCGGTGCTCCGCGGCGTAACCGTCAGCCCGAACCCGAAGCCGAAGGAACCAAGGACGAGCGCAACGGTCCCGATCGTGACCGCCGGCGTCCAGCCCGACATCAGCCAGAGCGTGGCCGTGCACAGGAGCAGGCCGCCGAGGGTCACGAGCCGGAGGGACAGGACGCGAACGGCGAAGCCGGACACGAGGGCGCCGAGCGCCGTCGCTCCGGCGAGGGCCCCGAGGGCGAGCCGTTGCTGGTCCGGGCCGCCGTAGAGGACGCGGTCGACGAACACGGCGCCGCCGATGATCGCCGTCGCGAACGCGAAGCCGGTCAGCAACGACACGAGCGCGGCCGACGAGAAGGTTACGCTTCGGAAGAGGCGCGGATCGAGGAACGGGTCCGGCCGGCGGAGGCCGCGGACCACCGTCATCAGCGTCGCGATGGCCGCCAGGACGACGAGCGCCACGCCGACCTGGAGTGGATCCGGCCCGCCGATGTCGACGACGCCGATCAACGTGGTCGCGCCAAGAGCCGCGGCGAGGGCAATGCTCCAGACGACCGCCCCGATGACGTCCGGGCCGGCCCGCCGCCGCGGCGTCTCCCAGCCGTGCGACGCGGCCCAGGCGATGAGCAGGGCGGCGACGCCGATCGGCACGTTGACGTAGAACACCCAGCGCCAGGCGGGGGTCAGGGCATCCCGGATGGCGCTCGGGTCGCCGACACCAAGTCGGTCCAGGCCGCTGGATACGCTGAACCCACCGAGGATCGCGGCGCCGAGGAACGGCCCGGCCGCCATGCCGAGAAAGGTGAGCCCGCCGATGATCCCGAGCGCGCGCGGCCGGTCATGACCCTCGAAGAGGTGCGACGCGGCCGCCGTTCCGACCGGGACGAGGACACCGCCGCCGATCCCCTGGATGACCCGGCCCGCGATCAGCTCGTCCAGCGTCTGGCCGCGGCCCGCCGCCAGCGACCCGAGGATGAAGATGGCGAGGGCGCCAAGGAACAGCCGCCGCGCGCCCCAGACGTCGGCGAGCCGGCCCGCCAGCGGCATCGCGACGACGTACGCGAGGAGATAGCCGTTGACGATCCACGAGGCGTGGCGGAGCTCGGAGAACGCCGGCTTGCCGAGCTGGTCGGTGACCGCGAGGTCAAGGAGGATGCTCGGCAGGGCGGTCGCCGTGATCATCAGCTCGAGACCGGCGAGGAAGACCCCGATCCCGAAGACCGCGAGGAGGCTCCAGGCGCTGAACCGGCTCACTCGGGCAGGGTACAGGGCGCGACCGGTGGTCCTGTCGACGTCCAGACCTGGCGGTTGACAGGCCACGCTGCGCTTCGCTAGGATCAACCCCCATTGATATAAACCGCCGTTGATCCGACGGTGTGCTCACTGCCCGGAGATCAGAGCCCTGAGCCCCTCTCCCGCCCGCGTTCGCAGCACGATCGCCAACGCTGTCCTCCAGCCCGAGGAGCTGCGCGAGCTGCGAGTCGTCCACAAGGCCCTGGCTGACGTCAACCGACTCCGGATCGTCCGCCGACTCGCGGTGGCAGAGGCGACCGTTGCGGAGCTCGTGTCTCAGGTCGGGCTCTCCCAGCCACTCGTGTCCTGGCACGTGGGGCGCCTCCGCGCCGCGGGGCTCGTCACGACCCGCCGGAGTGGCCGTGAGACGTTCTGCCGGATCCGCCGAGAGGCGTTCGCCGCATTCGCGGCGCGCCAGGCCGACATCCTCGGCCTCGCCACCTCGGTCGACCCCGAACGAGCCGCCTCGTGATCGGGTCCGTCGTCAGCCCGGAGCTCCGAGCACGCGTCCGTGGGGTCGTCGAGCCAATTGCCCTCGCTCTGGGCCGCCTCGGCCTCACCCCGAACGCCCTGACCGTCCTCGGCTTCGGCATCTCCGTCCTCGCCGCGATCGGCGCGATCCAACAGGCGTGGGTTGTGGCCGGTCTGCTCGTCGTCTTCGGCGGCGTGTTCGACCTGTTGGACGGCGCTCTCGCTCGCGCCACGAACCGGGTGAGCCGACTCGGAGCGTTCCTCGACTCCGTCTTCGACCGGGCCGGTGAGGCTGTCCTCTACCTCGGAATCGCGATCGCCTGCGCGGGAGCCGCGTTCTCGACCGGTGCGATTCTGGCGACTGCGGCGATGGCGGCGAGCTTCATGGTGAGCTACACCCGCGCAAAGTCCGAAAGCCTTGGCTTCACGCCCGGGACCGGCATGGCCAACGTCGGCATCGCGCCGCGGGAGGTCCGGCTCGTCATCCTGACGATCGGGCTCGTCTTGACCGGCCTGCTCGGCGGGGTCGGCCTGGCCGACTCGGGCTTCGTCCAACCGGATCCGTGGCAGCTCGGCCGCGGGGAGCTCGCCGCGGCCCTGGGCCTGATCGCCGTCCTCGCCACGGTCACCACCATCCAGCGAATCGTCCATGTCACGCGGCAGACCCCGCCGGAATCAGTCAGCTCAGCCAACCCAGGAGGAGACCACCACCCGTGAGCACCACGAATGGCAAGAATGGCGCGGCCGCCGGCAACGGCCACAAGTCCGGCAAGAAGATCCGGGTCGCCATCGTCGGCGTCGGCAACTGCGCGAGCAGCCTCGTCCAGGGCCGCTACTACTACGAGAACGCGAAGGTCGAGGACACCGTCCCAGGCCTGATGCACGTCGAGCTCGGCGGCTATCACGTTCGCGACATCGAGTTCGTCGCCGCCTTCGACATCGACAAGAACAAGGTCGGCAAGGACCTATCCGAGGCGATCTACACGAAGCCGAACAACACCTACGTCTTCCAGCAGGTCCCGAAGCTCGACGTCAAGGTCGAGCGCGGGATGACCCACGACGGCCTCGGCAAGTACCTGAGCCAGATCATCGAGAAGGCGCCCGGCCCGACGGCCGACGTCGTCGGCATCCTCAAGGAGCGCCAGGTCGACGTCGTCGTCTCCTACCTGCCGGTCGGCAGCGAGGAAGCGACGAAGTGGTACGTCGAGCAGGCCCT
>Ga0070706_100000986_pt1 | contig 30987 bp, 26 predicted proteins | sample KBSK5501metaG_FD_65476 | JGI IMG/M metagenome (GOLD analysis project Ga0070706, IMG submission 65476) | Corn, switchgrass and miscanthus rhizosphere microbial communities from Kellogg Biological Station, Michigan, USA - KBS K5-50-1 metaG | ecosystem: Host-associated > Plants > Roots >... | reverse complement strand
TATTGGTTGGTGGGCGGTGTTTGAATTGCCGGGCCCCCCAGCGCCTAAGATTCAAACTTTGCCCTACAAGCCGGCACTGGTATTAAGCACCTTCACAGTCAAGGCCCGCCGCCGAAACGAGATGAGTTTCATCCGTCTGGCTGAGGAACAGTTTGCTGATAACTGGTTTGATGTATTGTTGGTTCGCTCGCCCGAATCGAAGATCGACCGGCTGACGGATTTAGAGCAATTCGGCGCGCTGGTTGTCGATGCTTACGATTACGCAGATGAAACGGCAGCGTTCGAGCAGCTCCGCAAGTTTGCTCAAGACCACGCACTAGTTTGCCTATCATCCGACAACGCTCTCTTTCGGCGAATACAAAACGCGCGCTCCGAGTTTCCTCTGCTGGAAATTATCGATCGCCAGGCAGAGGAAGCGGGCGAAACAGTCGAGGCGCTGAAACCGGCCTACCATTACAACTCAAGTTCGATCCGGCAGCAGTGGACGAAGATTCGTGGCGTTATCGAGCGAAACAAGATCCCAACGAATGTCTCACCTTCGGGTGTTAAAGGCGAGATCGAACAGAACAATATCAAACTTACCGCCAGTTCAGGTCAACAGCCCCGCTCTATCCCAGTGCTAATCGCCAACACCTATCATCCTAACTGGCAACGAAGCGATGGCAATCCAATATACGCTGCTACTCCGTTCTACATGCTCACTTTCGTTGAGCAGCCGGCAAAAATCGCGTACCGTCGTCGCTGGTTCGACAAAGTCGGCTTCTGGGCGTCCGCCGGTTCGCTCCTCCTCCTTTGCTTATTTACCGCATGGTCTCGCCGGAGAATGCTCTAGCAATCGGATTATCTCGTTTCCGTCAATGTCGCCACGCAACTGATAGATCTCCTCTCCTGCCCTAGTCAGAATCACATCCAAGCCCGACGTCGAAAAGACAAGCAGCTCCCGTTACCACGCTTCGGATCTAACTTATTGAGCAAAGCCCGGATCGTGTAATTGTTAGTGGTGGGCAATCGCTTGAGTGACCGCTAGTTCCAGTTTCTCCAAGTGTAGTGGTTTGGTGAAATACTCAAACGCGCCCATTTCCATGAAGAACTCTCGAAATCTATCACCCCTTCCTGAAATGACGATCACCGGAGTAGTCAAGTGGCGTTGCTGAATGCGCTTCAAGATCTGAAGGCCGCCAATGGCTGGCATGAAGGCGTCCGTAATGATCGCATCGTACTCTTTGAATTCAAGGTACTGCAGCGCCTGGTTGGCACGGTCAGCCGTATCGCATTCGTATCCCTTAGAGAAAAACTGACGAAGTAATTCTCGGACGACACTATCGTCATCGATAACGAGAAGCGTAGCCATGGAAACCTCCCCGTTGGTGGTAATGGCTTTTAGTGATGCTCCTCCCAGCCCTGAGCTCAGTTGATGGCAGCTTCCACTCCGCCTCACTTCGCTGGTTGGCGTTCATGTGCGTAACATAGTCGAGAACAGGGGTTATCGTCAACAGCAAGGCAGATTGCAACGCACTGGTTCGGCGATTCAAAATCAACAGGCTATTCATTCGGCATAATTCCTTCATGCCATCCCTGTCTCTCTATCATCGTCAGCGCTTCCCGGCCGAGATCATCAGTCATTGCGTTTGGTTGTCGGGGACCGCCGCTGGCTGCCCTGCGGCTGAGGCGTGGAGTCCAACTGGCGGTCGCGCTCCCGCCAGCCGGACTCCACCAAAGAATTAGCTGTCTGTGGTGGCATTGAGTTCCTTTTCCTTCTCGCCCTACTACATTAAATTAACACCAGCCTTTTGTGTCACGTATTATTGGCACGGAGGGTCTGTCGAATTTCTGCCGGCGGAATCTTAATGTTCTGGCTTCAAATGCTTCAATGGAGCCGCGCGCACGTGCGCGCGGAAACACCGGTTCAAATCTCCGAACAGCCGTTCAAAGATAAAGCTTCAATGGAGCCGCGCGCACGTGCGCGCGGAAACGGAGGATTGGCACCGAATGAAGCCAGCGATTACCTGCTTCAATGGAGCCGCGCGCACGTGCGCGCGGAAACGCCCGATTCCCAGGCATCCTCAGCGCATCCATCACAGCTTCAATGGAGCCGCGCGCACGTGCGCGCGGAAACGCCCGATTCCCAGGCATCCTCAGCGCATCCATCACAGCTTCAATGGAGCCGCGCGCACGTGCGCGCGGAAACTCTTTCCGTGGTTCTTCCCCGACGACATCTACCCGAGCTTCAATGGAGCCGCGCGCACGTGCGCGCGGAAACTTGACGACCGCTCGCGCTCCATTGAAACTTTCGTTGTTGCTTCAATGGAGCCGCGCGCACGTGCGCGCGGAAACAAGCTTCTTCAACCAACATCGGTAGGGATAATTCCTGCTTCAATGGAGCCGCGCGCACGTGCGCGCGGAAACGTACTCGTTGTCAGCCTTGTTAGAATATTCGCCGATGCTTCAATGGAGCCGCGCGCACGTGCGCGCGGAAACTTCTTCAGTTCTACTGATTTCAACAACGGCTTAGTCGCTTCAATGGAGCCGCGCGCACGTGCGCGCGGAAACGTTCACCGAGCAGGTCATACGCTTCATCTTCAGATCGGCTTCAATGGAGCCGCGCGCACGTGCGCGCGGAAACACCATGACACCGGGAGCATTAGCAGAAATCGAATTTGCTTCAATGGAGCCGCGCGCACGTGCGCGCGGAAACCAGATCAGAAGCAGGCAATGGATGAATCGCTTATCCAAGCTTCAATGGAGCCGCGCGCACGTGCGCGCGGAAACGCGCCATTTGCTGCAACTGTTGTGTTTGCCAGAACGCTTCAATGGAGCCGCGCGCACGTGCGCGCGGAAACAACTACCAGTCACTGAGAGAACAACGTCTTGCGAATCAGCTTCAATGGAGCCGCGCGCACGTGCGCGCGGAAACTATTCGTCCAGGAAGTTCAACCTCCTTCGGAAAAAGAAGCTTCAATGGAGCCGCGCGCACGTGCGCGCGGAAACCGGCGTTGGCCCTGTTTTCCTAACAACCCGTACTGTAGCTTCAATGGAGCCGCGCGCACGTGCGCGCGGAAACCTCAGACATACGCTGATCGATTTAACGAATTAACCCGAGCTTCAATGGAGCCGCGCGCACGTGCGCGCGGAAACTTTGGAGTGCCGGCGCGTCCGTAATGAAACTTCAATCCGCTTCAATGGAGCCGCGCGCACGTGCGCGCGGAAACCTCGCCCACGATCAGGATGCAGTTCGTGCGGGCCATGCTTCAATGGAGCCGCGCGCACGTGCGCGCGGAAACGTACTGGCCGGCCGGTTATCAGCCCGCTCTTTCTCGCTTCAATGGAGCCGCGCGCACGTGCGCGCGGAAACATATCCGGGAGTTGGCGCATTCCTGCGGCTAACTCTTCGCTTCAATGGAGCCGCGCGCACGTGCGCGCGGAAACCATTGAGGCCGACTTCCCGAAAGGCGTTTAGAACATTGCTTCAATGGAGCCGCGCGCACGTGCGCGCGGAAACCCGCCTCACTCAACCCGATCGCGTGGGTTAGTAAAGCTTCAATGGAGCCGCGCGCACGTGCGCGCGGAAACTCGGAACCGCCTGCGGTCGCGGGCGGGTGATGGTTGGCTTCAATGGAGCCGCGCGCACGTGCGCGCGGAAACGACGTCGACGCCGCAAACGGGCGAAGCTGCCAGACGTGCTTCAATGGAGCCGCGCGCACGTGCGCGCGGAAACAAACTGCGGAAGCGGTCAAGGCTTACATCGAAGAAGAGCTTCAATGGAGCCGCGCGCACGTGCGCGCGGAAACTGACTCGGGCATCGGGATTACCGCCTGCACTGCCTTGCTTCAATGGAGCCGCGCGCACGTGCGCGCGGAAACCGCCAAGTCGTACATCACATTGGGCGTGATTTGCAGAGCTGCACTGCCTTGCTTCAATGGAGCCGCGCGCACGTGCGCGCGGAAACCCCATCCGGAACATTCGTCGTGACGAGAATGACAAGCTGCTTCAATGGAGCCGCGCGCACGTGCGCGCGGAAACGCCGGCAATCGTCACAAGCAAGCAAAAGAGAATCTTGCTTCAATGGAGCCGCGCGCACGTGCGCGCGGAAACCGGGCGTACCCGCTCGTGGTTGCCCGCCGCTAAACGGCTTCAATGGAGCCGCGCGCACGTGCGCGCGGAAACCAGCGACAGTTACCGAATCCGTTACATTCACTTTAGGCTTCAATGGAGCCGCGCGCACGTGCGCGCGGAAACTCTTCCAGGGTGTGGCCCAGAGACGTTAAAGATTGTGGCTTCAATGGAGCCGCGCGCACGTGCGCGCGGAAACACTTCGGTCTGAGATTGACAGAAAATTGTCTCAACTCAGCTTCAATGGAGCCGCGCGCACGTGCGCGCGGAAACCGTTCGATTTGTCGCATTGTGATTTTACGCAATCCACGCTTCAATGGAGCCGCGCGCACGTGCGCGCGGAAACATATCATGATTGGTTCTTCAAGTTTGGATTTTTACGTGCTTCAATGGAGCCGCGCGCACGTGCGCGCGGAAACCGAGAGCGCTCGAGGAAGTACTACGGCAAGAAATTAGCTTCAATGGAGCCGCGCGCACGTGCGCGCGGAAACTTTCCGTTTTCGTCAAGGACGCGAACGCGACCTTTACGCTTCAATGGAGCCGCGCGCACGTGCGCGCGGAAACCTTCTCTAGTTGATGCGGCCAACGCAGATATAAAAGGGGCTTCAATGGAGCCGCGCGCACGTGCGCGCGGAAACAATCTCTGCAATCTCACAGCAACGCTCATCCTCTAAGCTTCAATGGAGCCGCGCGCACGTGCGCGCGGAAACCCGTCTGTGTAGGAATGCGGAACGCCGAAGTATTCGTGCTTCAATGGAGCCGCGCGCACGTGCGCGCGGAAACCCCACGAAAGCCACGCGCATCATCGTCGTCAACCAAAAAGCTTCAATGGAGCCGCGCGCACGTGCGCGCGGAAACAGCACCACTCACAAAGCCAATAATCAAAGCAGTTAAAGACGCGTTCGCGAGAGGCCGCCCGCCTGACCATCGAATTGTATTCCTACTGAACATGGCCTTCAAGCTAACATCGACTCTCCAAAGCACATAATGGTTGCGAGCCCCTCCGGGGACAACACTCACTGGTATCGCGCTCGCGCGGTCAAAGTGACAGATCCCAGCCCTCCTAAAACCAGCCCAACCCCGCAACGCAATCATACAATCACTGTGCGCCGTTCGAGCCTTTCTTTCCTCATCGCTCGTCCTACCGTCTCGATACTTTGGGTTCCACGTCCGTCCGCTGGTCCGATATCGATCAGCATAACCTGATCTTGGCGATGGTCGATGATCTCGCTCAGCGCCGCAACCAGCATTATACGAGCTGATGCCGAGAGATCACAGCAGAATACTGAGTATTGTAGCGGCTCACCGTAACCGAGCATGGTCTTATGCACAAGCCGCAATCGCTTGGGATCAGAGATGTCATAACTGACGATGTAACGTATGCGCATAGATCCTACCGCGTGCAAAACGGCTCGTAACCAGGAATTTCTCCCAACAGAAATCGGCCAAGCAATCGCGCCTGGACTTCAAACACTCGGCGATAACTGATCGAGTACCCAAATCTCGGATGCGTGACTTCGGTATCGAGCCTTCGTTCATAAGCTTCCAGCAGGCGTTTTCTTCCATCGGACTTCAGTGCAACAGAGCCCGCACGCGATATGAAATCAGTCGGCCGAATCTCACCATTATTGATCATCCCGATCACCACCGAGTCGGCAATTAGTGGCCGGAACTCCTCGATGAGATCGAGCGCCAGCGCCGGCCTTCCATAGCGCGGCTGGTGAAAGAATCCCAGATAAGGATCGAAGCCTGTGCGGATCAGTGTTACGGTCATGTCTTTCGCGAGCATCGAGTATAGAAACGAGAGCAAGGCGTTGATGGGATCGCGAGGCGGCCGGCGATTACGGCCCTCGAAATCAAATGTCGTCTTGGCTACGTCGCTGGCTTTCAGCATGGCGGTGAAGTTTGCGAAGTAATCGCGGGCAGCCATGCCCTCCATTCCCAGCAACTCGTTGAGGCTTTCGGCCCGCTCAGCCTTCCGCCTGTAGTCTGCTAACCGATGTACAACGTTGTCTTTGAGATCGCGAGCGTTTCGTCGAAGAAGTGTTCGCGAATTGCGAATCTTGCCGGAAACAAAGGCGCGAGCAAGATACAGACAGAGTTTCTGGTTTGCTGCCGCTTGAAATTGCCGGCGTCGCAACTCGATGTTCTTGTGCGGCGGAGGCGTTGTTACGGCCACTAACCAACCGCCGTACGACAAGTGAAGAATGGTCACGTCACGAGCCGCAAGTTCCCTAAGTGCTTGGGCCGACAACTGGACACTGCCAAACAAACTCACTTGGGAAACTTCTCGCAGGCGTACCTGGTTGATGACACTCTTTCGATCGCGAATCTCAAGCACATCGCCCTTCAATCCAACGCTATGGCCCTGCCCTTGAACATAGAGTGCCAACTTGTCATCACGAGATGGAACAAGACCGCGCGGCTCTCTTTGTGCGTCTGGTTCCAACCCAGGCAGTGCTTGTTGCACTTCAGTAGCACGCAGCAGATTCACTTCATCCGGCAGACAGATGCCCACGAGCGAGCAGCGTGGACACTTGGGTGAGTTAACCAGCGGCGGCGGAATCTGGCCCGCTTCTGCGGTGCGGCGAGCTTCCGTCAGCAACTCCAACGTGCGCGCGATCAATTCGCCTGTGAATGGAACTGTAACTCGCTCCTGAGGCTCGGCGTAATAGAGGGCGCCTTCCTCGCAATTGTAGCCGCTTTCACGCAACAGCAAACCCTGTATGCAAAGCTGAACGCGTTCAGGCTCCCAACACCGCTCTGGATTGTCAGGAGGTGAACCGCGCTTGTAATCCACCGGGGTAACCCAGCCATCCTCGCCCTCGAGCAGATCGATCTTTGCTACGGCACGCAGAGTGTCTGAGCCGATCGATATGGACCGTGCGTGAATGCGGCCTCCGTCGGTGAATTCATCAGGAGAAGGTACAGCGCCACCTTGATCGTCTACTCGGCGATGAACAAAGCGACCCTCGAGAGTATCTGCGCTGTGATCCCATTCCTGCTGTACGTATTCGAGATAGAAAAGGCGCGGGCAGTAAGCAAACTCATTCAACATCCGCGCTGGGAGTTGTTCCGGCGAGTCTGGCGCTGCGAGGGACATAACCGTCGCCACCTCAGTCGAAGAGACCGGCCTTGCGATGACTTCACAGTTAGACCGGCATGGAAAAGATAGCCGCCCACACGGCGGTAATATTACTAAGCAAAGTGTTAATTAGAGGAGAGTTTCAGAGTTTGGCATCAGGTATTCACTGATTACGCAGACTCAGCAAATTCATTTGGACAGGAAGTAGTACATGGTCCTTGCTTCCTGGGTTCTGGGGTCGAACTGTTGCCCGGCTGCCGGTTATTCAATAAGTCGTCCTGGCGTTAGCGCGATCACCATCTGCTTAGTCGGTGAATCAGCAGGGCATGAACAAGCCAAGGCCGAAATGGCAACCAAAGCCGAGAGCGATTGGACCAGCCACCGGTTCGGCGAACTCAATCTCAAAGCCTGCGAGACCTTTGCCGTGCGTGCCATTGAACCGCCGGGTATGGAATTCAAGCCAGCGCACCAGCGGACGTCCGTTCGCCTGATAGCCTTCGATGCGCTTGATTGTAATCGGCTCCGGCAATCCGCGCGATCGCAGTTCGCGAATCAACTGCGATTCAGCCGACTCAGAGGGTCTCGGCTTGCGATCGGCACGATACGGAAACCGGGGCAAAGAGAACGGCGTTATTGATCGCCAGCGCTCGGAACTGGCGAGGATCGACGTGCCAACGGGGCGGTAGCCCGACCGTGAGGGAGGGCTTGTTGGAAACACTGCCACATTGCAGGTTGGGGTTTTCCTTCCGGTCGCTTGCCTTATCTCTTCAATTGTCTGTAGTCCAATTAAGATCATCCGCACGTCCGGCGCGTTTCCTCGCCGATAGATCGTCCGCAAACTCCCCAGCGCCTCGATATCAGCTTCATTAAATCCACGCGGACAATAGATCGTCACATGGTCCAACCGGCCATCTCCATCTTCATCCGCCGCAAAGTAGTGCGCATGCTCATGCCCTGCGAGCGGCATACCAGCAACAGTCTTTCCTGTAATCGCTTCGGAGTGAGATGTATTGATACGATTGCGAATCAACGCGCGGCGCACCTGTTCGGCAAAAGGCAACGTACCTCGCACAAGCGGGAGCACGTTGGAATCGAGGGAGAAGCGCGCTACGGGTTGCGTGGGGACATGGATTGGGGAAGTTAGATGGTCACGCTTCGTTGCTGCGGCTGTATTAAGCATAACAATCAATAGGTCAGACACATGGTTGAGCCGCTCGGAAGATCGCGTACCCTTTTTGCAAACTAGCTCTTCGAGCACGGAAGACAGCGAAGATTCCACGAGCTCGCAGGTCCTTAAGCCTAGGCTTTGCCAAAGTCACTTCTTCCAGCGCAAGCGTTGAGCGGACAGCATCGAGAGGAAGCGGATACTTCCACAGCGGCCATGAGAATTCCGTTCTTCCTTCGCGGCGCGAAAAGCCTCGCGTTTTTAATACGCCATCGGTGATGGCGCAGGGAAAGAGAGGGAGAGCCTCAACCGCCAGCCAAACAGCAGCCCTGACGCTTGTCGGCTTTTCACTCGTCGGACTCTTTGCTTGTAGAGCGTGAAGACGTTCGGCATCAGGATCCCAACCGAATGCGTGGAACTCGTCCTGGTATCTCCAAGGGCCAAATAGAGCTTCCCGAAATGACTCGCCGGGCGATCTGATTTTGGCTTTTCTTTTTGGTGCGCTCTTGAGAGGTTCTAACGACGCGGCCAATTCGCGGGCCTGCTTTAAGAATCTTTGATGGCCAGACGTCATGTGGAAGGCAGTGGGCTTGAGGTTCTGTTTGCCATCCAATTCCAATTCGCAACCAAAGGAAGAGAGAAAACTGAGTACGCGCCTATCTCCCTCCGCTGCTGATACTCCTTCGATAAAATCCTTCGGATCCGTTCTGATGTCGTTCGCCCATTTAAACTCGGGAGCACCCGCACGACTGAGTTGCAACTCAACAAGTTTTTCGATCAGTTCATCGTCTGTCAGTGGCGGCGTAATGCTCAGTGATGCCGTGAGAGCTTCTTCTTGCCAGCCTAAACGAACATCGGCCAGGCCAGGCATAGCGGTACAAACTCGCAGCAAGCCGAACGCCGCTAGAGCACCAAGCGGGTGTCCGCCCTTAAGTCCTGTTAGTTCATGCTCGCTTAGTTGATGATTTGCCATTGTTCTGCTCCTCACCCGAACGTGCGTAGTCTGCGAGCCGAAGTAAAGTTTCAAGATAAGCAAGGCCCCAAGGCCCATAGCGGCTTACCAATCTCCAGAATTGCTCCACCCACCCGGAATCGAGTCTGTCCAGTCCATGCCTACTGTTCGCAGTCAAAGTTACCTCATTGTGGTCCTTAAGAGAGACTTCGATTCCGTTGTCACAAACCACAGGCGCAAACGGTCGTGCGTAACCGTGATGAGTACCTACCAAGTGACGTACCAGTTCTGGATCATGCACGCCGGCGAAGAGTTGATTCGAGCTGTCCGCCAACGCCACCGATAAGAACTCGTGGCGTGTCCCTTTGGGATAATCAGCCTTCTGCCTTGCTCGTTCCATTGCTGCTCTGTCGTTCGCTGACATCTCCTTCGATTTGGCAATTAACTGATAGTCATTGCGCGCCGCCCTTATTTCATCGCCGCCGTAGAGCCACAATTGCATTCGCCAATCAGCCTTGCCGAAATCATGCAATTGGCCGGCAATTTCCAAGTCGTTAATCAACGCTGCCGGCAGTCCACATCTCACCGCAAATTCCCGCGCCCATCTCCCGACGCCCAAACAGTGTTCGTGCAAGCCGATGTTATCCTCAGTTTCCGTTAAGGAGGCAGTATCGTCACAAGTCGTGTAGTCGCCAAGAGTTTCAATTGATAAGTGTGATGACTCATCGACTGTTTTGAAGTTGGGCTTCATTGAAACTATGAAACCCGCTGGCTCCCCGCCAGCACCGGCCGGATAGTCAAGTAGCATGGCACCCTTCCCACGCAACTCACTGGCGACGTTTGAAATCAATTTCTCAGTTCTGAAGTGTCCCTCGAGGATGGACAGTAACTCGTGGATTACTGCGCGGAAATCAACTTCTTCATCCGTATTTGATTCATTGTTGAATTTAAGGCATCTGGCAACCGCCTTCCCGAGTTCCTCTGATGCCCTCTCTCCATATCTTTAGAGCGGTTGCCAAGTTGCAAAGCACCTCGCGATGCAAACGCAGACGCAGTTTCCGCCTACCTCGAATCTGTGCAGGTGTGTTGAGCGCGCTCTCGTTGACGCAAAGATCGGCAATATCTGCTACTTCTTCTTTCGACGTTGGTTTCCAACCGTACTGGTCTGCACCCCCGTAAGTTGCAGGCACTAGAAGAGTATCGCCCGGCCTTATCTTGTCCGCACTGTAGATGAGTTCGCTATATTCCGGTCCCGCCCAGCGCAATACTCGTTTAAAGGATAACTTGTCCTTCCGACGATCAGCTGTCTCTTCGTGAAAAGTATCCGTTCCTTCAAGATCAGTAACCTCAATCTCATCTGCACTGCGCAGCCAACTGCGTACAGCTCTGATTGGAACCGGAAGGGCTTCTCGAGTCAAAGGCGAACAGAGCGTAACGATTCTTATGCATCGTCCCTCAACCTCTCTCCATTTTTCTTCGTCTTTCGGACTCACGCCATTCAAGATCGTCTCACTAAGATCTGCGCGCCAAACAATCTGAACATCTGCCACATCAAGTGCTGGTTTGCCGTGTAGGAAAGGAGCCGGGTCTGGATCGGCGCTCGGTGGGGGGTTTGTTTGAACCCACGACTCTATGTGAGATGGAAAAAGGAACGGGGCGGGTTCGGGTGAAGAGATCGGTGGTGGCGTCGTCTCAAGTAGAGTTTGGAGAGAAGAAACACCGAAGTCTAGCGTCTTCCTATTTTCAACTAACGACGCTCGACTCATGAGCCAATCCCAGGTATCGGTCAGTTCAGATCCGTAAATAATATCTTCGTCTTTGGTTTTACGGAGTGCGATTACAGCTTCTGTGCTCTCCGATTCGCCCAAACGGTCCAGTCTGCCGAACCTTTGCCGTAATGCATTCAAAGGAGCAGCTTCAGTTACTAGAGCGTCGAAATCCAAATTGGCGCCGACTTCAACCGTCTGCGTGGCAACGACGAATAGTTTCGTCGCGCTCTTCGCGCGCTCACGTCCGGCCCGCATTCTTGAAAGCAATTCGTCTGACAGGAGGCGATCACGATCAAACGGGCGGACACGACCCGTCAAAAGAACGACGTCAGAATGCTGAGAGCCTGAATTAGTAATGCCTTTAAGTTTTTCAAAGATGCTCCTCGCCGAAGCAACTCGGTTGACTACAACACCGATGACTTCGACACCCTCATGCTCACCAAGCCGCACCGAATGGTTCACAATCTCCGTCTCAAATTTGCTTTCTGCGACCTCGATTAACTCAGCCTCCTTCTTGGCTTGGAGGCGTTTACGTAAGGTTGCATCCTGATAATCATCTTCTCTCAGACTGAACGATGCGGAAGATGGCGTAGGAGTGGCAGACATGCGCACAAACGTCCAAGGATGGGTAATGGATTGAGCTGCATGCACGCCATTTCCAAACGTCTTCTCTGTTTGCGACTGGTACCGCGCAATTCTTTCGAGTGTTTCGACGAACGGATTTGAAAGATGCGCCTCATCAATAATTAATAACGCATCGCTGCCTACCAGTCCTGCATGAATGGGCCACTGTTCCTTGACAGTGCTGTAACCTCGAAAAAGCAAGCGCGAACCGATCTGATCCACTGTCGAGACGCATACGGTGGGGACATTGGGCGTTCGGATCCACATGTCGTCACGGTAAAGTCCTCCGCGCAGCGCGGTGACATGCAGCGGGGCGTCACCGGAAATCACCTTTCTCATATCACCGCCGAGTCTTGTCAACCGCAAAGCGACCTCACGCACAACCGGGTCGGCATTTGCATCTATCAACGACTGATACAACTTTTGGGCGAGCAATCGAGAGTGCCTGCTAACTTCATCCACGACAATTCGTCGATCAATGATAAAGAAGATCCTCAGAGGTGCGGTGCGTTCGAAGCGTGGCCGTTCGGCCTGAAGCGCCAACGCGAAAACTGCGATGTCAATTACCGACGTTTTTCCTGTGCTGGTCGGCAGCGACAAGACCTCAGGCCAGTTTCCTTCGGCAACTTGTCGGGCAAGTCGAAGCTGCCAGGGGAAAGGATTTCGCTTCTCCCGTTCGTTACTGTGTACGTCAGAGAAAAATCCAGCAAAGTTGTCTGGCGTCAAATTCACTACTTCAATTCCTCTGCATCGTTTTCAGATTTTGGCCGCATCAAGCCCAGTCCGTAATGCCGGCCGGCTCCGAGAACAAGGGGGCCTTTGACTTTTTCTTTGAACCCAATGCTTACATGAGCGGCGTAACGATTTGGTCGATCTCCCAACCGGAAGAATCTCGAATCGGCAGGTGGCACGCCTTTGAAAAGTGAGAACTTGCCGACAGATACAAAATCGAGAGGCACAGACAGTCCGACATGGGCGCAACTGCGGGCAATGATGGCTCCGGCACTGCATTCGTTCTTTCCATCCTTGGGATAACGATCGAACAACACCGGAGTCACTGACTCCCAAATCCTGCTCGCTCGGCACCAAGTTCGCTCTTGCAAGCCAATGGTCTTCGTATCCTCGTTGACCCACTCGACTGGGAATTCGCCAATTCCCTCCAAATTTATGTTCCCACGATCAAGCCTCGCTAAAGCTCGAAATACAGTGCGACGATCTTCGTCACCTAACGCCTTCGGAAGCAGGACGGCGAATCCCAGTAGATGGCCATCAGAATATTCAAAGGTCACATCAGGCAAAACTACAAACGCGCAGTGGGGAGAATGCTCGCGTCCCCAAACGAGCCGCATTGCGCGAGTGCCAACCAATCTCGCGATCTCTGCACGAACCGCAATGCTTAGCTTTATTGCTGCTTTGATTGGCAGAGATCCATGCAAGCGGAAAGAGACGAAATCCCTGAAGACACCCTCCGCGATTGGTTGAGCCGGCGGCGCCTCGACAATTTGGCGGTATAACTTCACCAACTCAACAGACCCTCTTAGTCCCAGATTGTAAGCTTGTTCGAGTTCCTGTAACCGCCCATGCGTTACGATGCGCAACAGAACGTCGCCGTCGTTGCTTGGTCCAAACGTTGGCAGCGGGGGATCGGTGGAGAGCCATACGCTTACGAGCGAAGCGGAGTGTCCTACATAAGTAACGTTTGAAGCAACCTCGCGCAGCGCGCGCTCATGCCTCTCGAACTCCTCTCGCTGATGTTCGTCGTTGAGGGGATAGATGAAGTGCACCGTGGGATTCTTCAGAGTAACCGAAGGAAAACTGCGTGGCTGTTTCTTGGCTGTTCGGAGACTGGGCACGGCGTCGTGCGCCTCTTCGTTTGTAGGAACATAAGTCGTGACACGACTTCGTTCCCACGCCTCATCCGCCGCGATGCGCGGCGCATCCAGGCCTTCGAGCCAGAGCAAAGCCTCGCGGGCTTCTTCTCCGAGCTCAGACGCATACAATGCTGCGACCAATGCTGAAAAGAAACGCGCCGGATGTGGTGGGTATTCCGCGCGTTCCTGCTCACTGTAACGTTTCGCATAAGCGCGGCCACCCAGATAATGTACGGCGAAGGAGAACTCCATCAGGACTGATCCTCGTCAGCGGTAGTTTCCGCTAGTTTTTCACTTCGTGTCACCAATTCGACGAGTTTCGCTGAAGGCGTCAGCTCAGTTACTCCGGAGCGCCAAGACAAACCGTGTGCGGCGGCTTGCTCCCGCAGCGTGTTGAAAGCGCCTACTACCACTTCTTTCGTAATCTCGACTATGTTCCCAGGTGTGGTCTTATCCGTGACTCCGACAAATTCAAATTTCGGGAGATCTTTGGGCAGCAAGAAGCACCGCGAGCGCAGATCGTAGCCATTTTCCAACTGCAGAGTGACCGCATACAAAGCCAACGCCGCGATCACGGCACGCCCTGCGACATCGCGTTCTGGAGTCATTCGACCTTCCTCGTCCGGGAAATGGAGACGTCTTAGTTGAACGAAAGAAAGGACGGTCGTTTGAATTGCTTCCGAGATGGTCACGCCACCTGGCAGCGGCGCATGGGTCCTATTGTCCACCAAGGATGGAGTGATATTGCCATGACCGATTGATGAGGGTTTGCCGGCTTTACCTTCTTTGCCAAACGGAACCGGCTTGCCTTTCTCGTCTTTTGCCGCCTCGTTTGTGTCGAACGTCCAGTAATCCGTTGGATGTTTATAGATCGTGCGATTGCCCCTCTCAATCCCGAGTGGATCCACGCGCGAGGCACTGCGCGCGCCGTCTTGAGCCTTCAACCCAATTATTTCGGACGTCAACGCTCGAGGAATCTTTGCCGACTTCACACCTCCCCCGCCGTGCGAATCCCAAGCCCCCAAAAAGAGGACAGTCGGACTGAACTCGAAAAGCGCAGTAGCGTTGGCTACTCGCGCGTTCACCAGTCTCTGTCCGATGGCGCTCTTTTGGAATGGCTGTCCCTCAAGCTCGCTGTCCCGGAAGATCGCATCGTAAATGCGGTGCGGCGCGGTAAGCGTCGTCACGGGATCATGACCTGGTACATTTACTTTGAAGAGCGGGAGGTCGACTCCCCCGAGAGCGAAGGCATTCGCTAGTGCTTCTTCGATATTATTCGCCTGCGACTGAACTGAATCGAGAACCACAGTCTTAACTGTTTCGCCGTTGATATATCGCTCCTCTGAGTGATACTTCCCGCCTTCATACGTCGGCGGAAAAACTTTATCGCCGTCACCGCCGGCAGGTACCAGCCGAGTAACTACACGAATCGCGCTAATACCTCCCGCGCAGCCTGTTCGTAACTTATTCACAAGTTGTTCAGCATTCATTGGGTTTGAGTTTCCTTTCCGTCAGTTGATCCCTCTAGAGGGCGTAATCGTATCAGGCACGGCGGCCAAGTACGGTCTGTTTCTAAGTCCTTGCCGTTTTATTTTTCTTCGACTGTTGGCCTCACACCCGATACTGAAGATGAATTCATGCTCAGCCCGAGGCGATGAGCTTCCGCCACTTTCTCACACAACTCGGGTGGGGAGAGCACCTCGACATCTGGACTCCAGCTAAGAATGAAGCGCTCCAAGCCTCGCCCGCCTGCCACGCGCATTTCGATGGTGGTGGTCTCTTCCGCGCTGTGGGCGGAGACACGTTTAGTGCGCCTCGGGTTTACTGTTGCTTGAGCTGTTCCTTCTCGCGAACTAGCGTCTTGCGAAGCCCTCCCTGACGGTCGGGCCACTGACCCCGTGGCTATCGCTCGCGGTGCTGACAAGTTTGCGCTCGCGCGTGTGTTCCGGGCAGGAATACCCGCGCTGCCGGAGACGCTGTCCGCAGTTCGCTCGATGATGCGTTGTGACGGATGAAAGGTGCGCTCAGCGAAGATACGTGCCGCCACGCCGTGCGCACGCAGGCGCACCGTAACCGGCTCTCCATGAATGCCGTTGAAACAGTTCTTGCTTAGATACTCGCGCAGATTGAAGTCCACAGGACGCTTGAAGGCTTCGTCGGTTTCCTCAATAGAAATGATGTGGTCGATGGCGAATGGGATGATCTGCCGGCGATAGTGATCGAAACCGATAAGCTTGAGCGTCGCTCCATCGGGATCGAAATAGATACAGTAAGCATCGACTTTCCGCTCTGTCGTAGCGCCTCGTGCGAGAGTGTAGTAGTTGAGAACGACGCGCCGTCTTTCAACCGCCGCTCTAGTCAGGCGATCAATTGTTTCCCAGTAGGGCGTGAAGTCTTTTGCTGGAACTGTCGCTGATCCGAGGACGTTCGCGAGACCGTCCAACTTCTCGCGCAGCAAGCTCGGCAGCGACGCTCGAACTTTGGCGAGCAAGCTCCGGCCGTACCTGGCAAAAGGCGACCCCACTGCGCCAAGTCCAGTCGTTGCGATTGCCTCTTGCGCAAGTAGGAGCGTCGCAAGTTCCGCAGGCGTCAAGGTAGGCGGATGATATTCGTAACCATTGCTGTAAGCGTAGCGAAGTTCTTTGTCTTCGCGGATCGAAACGATCGGATAGTGCCGCGAGAGAATATCAACGTCGCGCCTAATGGTCTTGCTGCTGACTTGAAATAGATTTGAGAGTTCGCGCTGTGATTGTGGACGTTCCGCGATCAATAGCGGGATGAGGGCCATTCGTTCACTAAGATCGCCTCGATGAGACACGGCGAAATACCTCCGAGTCGGTAAGCGAAAACAGATCTGGTCTGACAATCCTTGGCGCGAACCAGTAAGGTCCAAGGAGCTAAAGGAGCCCAAGCAATAACCTAAGATACTCTCAACAACGGAGAGCGGCAAAGACGAATGAGCCCAACGACCGCTTGAAAGCCCAATGCCGCCCCTAAGACAACGAACTTTCTAGTACTTGCGCAATCACTTTAAATAAGGAGTCAGCTTCACTTCTTCCAGCCCGAGCAATCTCACGTAGGTTTTCCCCCCTCTGCGTTCATTGTCCACGACAGCCCGCGCGCAGAACTCTCGGTTCCTCCGAGTGCCCCATTCCCGTCCCGTCTTGCGGGTGTGCGTTCGGCTCTTATTTGTATACCCACATGCCTCTTACAAAAAAGCTGCTTCCTTGAAGACCACAAACTAAACGCTTCGCCTCGCTTTTCCGGCGGATCGCCTTTTGACCCGTCAGTGGGCGCCATCCAAAACACAAAGCGAATCGGACGGTCATCCGATAATCGGGCATTACGTAATCGGGCGGCACACCTGACATCAAAAAGCGATGTCATGCGCGCCTGACGGCCGTTGGCCTTTTCCCTTCTTACCTTCTTACGTAATGGCGATTATCTGACGCCCGCGTTTACAGATTCTCCCCATTGCGCCCGCTTCGCTCGCCGGCTCGCGCACTCGCACGGCTCACTCCGCCCGCTTCGCTCGCCGGCTCGCGCACTCGCACGGCTCACTCCGCTAACGCCCCCGCTGGGTGCTGGCGCTAAGAAGACCTCGTCGTCACAATCATCGTCTCAGTCCGTGGTGCAATGAATTCCGGAAAAGCGAAGCTATCTTTTGCCTTTAACTTAACGCGCCGCAGGTGTGAATAGACGTTTCTTGATGCGCGCAAAAATGAAGCGGTTAGACGCCGAATAAGAGGAGAAGTAGATGTTAGGTAAGAAATGAAGATTGATTCGATTCCAGGATAGTAGACAAGATTCTGAGGTTGATCGATTGTTGGGCGCTCTATGTTGCAGATTGGGAAGAGTTTATCGCCCCCGAATCCTCCATCTTGTGAGCTTTAGCTGTAACTGACGATACAGAACGGCTTACAGTCCAAACGTCTCGTTCGCTTGGATTGTTTCTTAAATCGATTGGATTATGGCGACCAACCGCCCCTAAGTTCATATCATTCCATAAGATATACGCTCTGAGCCTATTGAGGTGTACAGCACGGCCCTCGACAGCTTGCCGTTTATCATTGTTGGCACGTTGATTGCTAGTTACTTTTACGCAGTTCAATCCCCGTCTCAGGGAGTCAATGATGAGTTTGATAAAACGAAAAAAACGCGACAACGTGGAGCTAGCAGAAACCACGACCTCAGCAAATCTATTCAAAGCGGACTTTGAAAGACTCGAGCAAATGCGGAAGAGAGGCAACCAGAGGCCTGCTCCGTTTTTTCGCGGATTTGTCCACCAAGCACTTATTCAACAGGAGTTGTCGGAGCGGCAGTCTTCGACTTCCGTTGCGATAGACGGTGTGGCAATAGATGCATTGCTGAAAGACCGTCTCGAGCCGATCCTTCAGGAGCTGCAGGACATCAAGGGATGTATGCACGAACTTGCCTTAATGCGGACGAACGAGCCATCGTTGCCGCCTGCCGCAGGAGATGTTGCCGCTCTTATCCAGGATATGAACAGATGTTTGGGCCTAATCCAAGACCACACTGACGACCGGCACGCAGACTTCGTCAGGATTGCACGACTTCTTTATGACCGCCAGGAGCGTACAGAACGTTGGAGCGAGGCAGCATACGTTCTGGCGGGGCACAGCTTCAACGCAATCTTCGCATTGTTAGACCTTTTCGAAAGGTACGTTCTGGTGCCCCAGGTAGCAGCCACGAGTCCCCAGGGCGATGCCTGGAAGGTCGCCCACGCAGAGGTTGAAGCAAGCACCGCGGCCGCAGCTGCTAAACGGAAGGGTGTAGAGCGAAAGTTAAAACTTCCAAAGGACGGGAAGGTTAAGTTTCTGAGCAACCAATTACCAGAAACGAAACGTGACGCCGCTTAATCGCCTACTTACCGAATCTTTGGAGGAAGAAATGAGAGTCTACGTCGGTGTACAAGCCACGCCTCAAGGCGGAGCCAGTAGCTTAAGCAGTTATATCGCCAAATCGAAGGTCGATAGCGAACGAGAACAGGTAACCGAAAGCGGTGTGCGACCGCTGTTCTCCGCCCATCAAGATAAGCTGACGCTGAAGGAAGCAGATCAGACTCTGAATCCGACAGGCAGGGAGTTGGAGAAGGAAGAAGTTATTCACGTCGTCATATCGCCAGAACCGGGTTCGCTTGATCGCGCCGGCGATGATCCAGCGGAGAAATATAAGGCTGTTCGCGAAGCCATTCGAGCGACGGTACGCATAATAGAACGGGTACTGAACGTCAAATCTCTTTTGTGGATTGCGGGCTTTCATGAGAACACGAAGACGCCCCACGTTCACGTCGCAGTCAGCCGTTGGGCTCTGGACGCCGTAACCGAAAAGCTTAGATACATCAAACACCTCCCCAAATCACTTTTGCCACATAACACGGAGGATGCTGGCGGTGAGAGACGGTTTCTTGTCGGGAAGATCGCCGAAGTTTTCATTTCCGCGCTAGTACAAAAGCTAAAGCCAATTCGGTCCGTACAACTAATAGATACGCTGCACGGCATCGATATAAACAGATCAGTTGCTTCTCGATATGCCCAGATGTTGAGCGCTCCAACACCTGAACAAATCACTGTCGGAAAGTGGCTCGAAAGTGCACTAATGATCGCTACCGGCAAAACTGGCGAACTGAGTCGCGACGAAATTCTCAGACAATATTCGGAACTCACCAGCGAGGTTGCGAGAATTGATGCGTTAGCACACGCCAATGGCACACGTCCACCGACAGCATACATAGCGGTTGAACGGCTGGAAGGATTAATTAATACGAAAGCCGCTGACGTCCAAATCACAGTGAGTGCAACACCTCTACGTGCGGAGGATGAAAAACATGTGAGCGTGGCCACAGAGCAAACTCAGATCGCTCCAGCTAACCCCGAAACCAAACCAGAGCCGCTACCGGAGGAAGAGAAACTCACACACGTTGACCAGCAGAGTCAGAAACAGATCGCTTTAAGACAGCCGGAGAAATTGGTGAATAACCGAGAAGGCAAACAGGAAAGTCACGAACGAAGGCAAGATGTACAAAGTCAAATTCCGAAAACTCGAGAGGTAGTTAAGGCGGCAGCGGTGAAAACCGAAGGACCGCCGCCCGTCGGTAAGTTTACGCTTCTGGAACTTCGTAACCACATACAGCAGGGGAATGTTGTGCTTCCGAAAGCTGAACCTTCATCACCGGCGATAGCCCAGATCAGACCCGCGATAACAAAGACGGACAATGACGATTCGAAATTCAGTGCCCCGATCCAAGTGCAATCAACTCGTCCAGCGTCCGCTATCGTGAGTACACCAGCTGAACAGACAAACGAAACTACGGACCACAGCCACAATCACGATATTCCCGAGTCGGATGAGTGGCAGATCGACGATCATGAGGTTACAAAGCTCGCGGGCATTTCATTTCATCACTTGACTCGCGTGCTTCGCGACCATGGAATGGACAACAGCGACATGGGGTCAGTCTTTCTCGAAAACGGTCATTATTTTTCACCGAATGTAACGAGGACGGAGGCTGATCTTCGCGAAGCTCAGATCGCCGTCACGATTTGTCGCGACGTGTGCCGCGAGCGGAAGCTCACACCCGATCTTGAAGGTGTGAGTAATTATTTGAAAGGTGAACTACGGAAATACAGAGGTTCACAAGTACCTTTAATGGAACAAATGAACCTTGTGAGAGATCGGCTTGAGGATCTTACCAGCCCTACCAATCGCCACTTGTTTCAAGAATATGAACGATTGCACGACGTTTATCCTGACATCAGACCAACCGTGGGATATCATGATTTGTTTGAAACACGTGAGCGGTCACACGAACAGACAGAGCGAACTCGCGAACTAGAACGTGATGAACACGAACGATAACTAAGCTCATCTTTCACAACATGCAAGCGATAAGCTAAATTCCGCTGGCGCATCAGTCCTACCTAAAACATTCGACATCTTACGGAAACGATCCGAGCGGCGGTAGTTTCCGAAGCCGCTAAGTTGTTAACCTTTGGTCATACCTCCCGTCATGGCACTAATAGCCCATGGTCGGCGAGAACTGGCGATCAGTTCACCACAGACCCGATAGCCAGTAATTTCTTCAATTATCGACCCGCTGCCAATAATCGATTAAGAGTGTATTCAACTCAATTTGCTCTTTGCAGATGTTAGGACTCAAAACGCTGCTTAATCTGGGGTTTCTAACTAATAGGCTTAACGTCCCCTGTCGACCTTTGTTTGATCTTGTTTGTTGACATTCGAATCTACAGCGAGTATTTTATCGGCATCCGGGGTTTTGGTTAACTCGCTCACGCTTCAAAATACGCTCAATTGAATAAACTGCGACGGAGTTCAGGCGTGAGGGTTCATTAACCTTTCAGCCAAAGTCATTTGAATGCGGTGCATCTTATTTGCACGGCAACTCGCGCTCGAAATCCGAGGACAAACTCTAGTAGTAGACCGCCAACTTACACTTTATGTAACCAAGATTAAGAGGCCTCATGCCTGCTCCCAACCTCTATCATTACGCTTTGAACAAGCTGCACAGCAGCTATGGGCTGGTCAAAGGAATTTTCAAGTGGCTAAGGCAAAACCCGCGGTGGTTTTACGCCGCGCTTCTTATTGCGGCGGGCATTTGGGTCGGAGACTGGCTTGAAGAGAAACAGGCATTCCTCGATCTCAGATACCGAGGATATCAAATAGCTCAGGATGCGGCCGGTCGCTTAAAAGGCGAGCTTTATGATCACAATACGATCCTCGTATTAATCGGCGACGACGAATACTGGAAAGGCCCTTACGAAGGAAGGCGCCCAATCAATCGCGAGAGTCTGGGTCAACTGGTCGCTGCTCTGGATAAATATAACCCGACAGTTATCGCTCTGGACTTTGATTTTTCGTCGCCCGCGCCCGACGGCAGCATCGTTGAATTCCCGAAGTATGTGGAGGAAACGAAAAAGCTTGCGGATACAATCAAGGACGTGTCATCCAAACGAAGCCTCGTGCTTCCCAGAACCCTGGGCTTTGACGGCCAATGGATAGAGGAATCGGATGTTTATAACAAGTATGACTTGGGTCAGGCCCGATTCGGCTATATCGCGCTTTACAGTGATTATCGTCTGGTTCCGAAAAGCCTTCCCCTAAGAAGCGGTGACCGTCTGGATTCGTTTGCCGAGGCGATCGTCCGGTCTTTTGATCTGACTGGCAATGGCGTGAAATGTGACCACCATGACGAGTCTTTGACCTATGCGGGCGCGTATTTATATGAGGATCAATTTAAGAAATACTCCGCCAACCAGATTATCTCGCCGGATAGTGCAACACAGCGCGATCTCGTAGAGAAGTTGCCCGGAAAGATCGTCATTATCGGTGGCGCATGGAGCCGGTACGCCTTCAACCGCGGACCCCGAATCGACGAGCGGTACACGCCCGTTGGATTCATGCCGGCCGTATACCTGCATGCAAACTGGGTTGAGAGCATGCTGGAGTCAAGGACTGCTCGCCCGCTGTGGTATTTACCTCGTTGGACGCTGGAGTTTCTCCTCGGGTTCGTTGCTTACTACCTGTTTACCAGCAAACTGTGGTGGGTTTGGAAAATGTTATATATTCCGCTCCTCGCACTCTTCTGGCTGGGTGTCGCTTACATTTCCGCTCAAAACTTTGGTGTCTTCTTCGACCCCTTCATTGTAACTTTGGTGAGTTTTGCCAAGGCCGTGTACGAGCAGATCAGTGAGTGGTACAAAGATGCCCGCCGGTACAACAAACTCGTTCCCAAGAAGTGCCAATCAGGTCAGGAGGCTGCGCATGCCGAATAAAATTCTTAACGGGTTGTTCCTGTCAATATCGTTGGGCGTGGCTTCTCTTATCAATATCCGAGATACCGTTCAATCACAGACCAGCCAGAGATCATCCGGCCCGAATGTAAATGATCGTGGTGGGCCTTCCCGAACGGCGAAGCGAAAAGCGGCAAAGAAGAAACCGCAAGCAAAGCCGACGCCGCCTCGTCGCAAGCAAAGCGACCACAAAACCAATGACTCAGCCATTTCTTTGATGGCGAGTGCCACTCCAACTCCGACTCCGACCCCAACTCCTGCGCCACCGCCCGTGCGCGGCCCCAACCCCAGTGACCGAGGCGGCGCTTCCACAGCAGGAGACGCAACACCCAAAGTACGCGCAGCCGCCGAACAATCAGCCAAAGCGGCGAGGGTTTTCAACCAGATTATGGAGAGCCGTGAGAAATCGATTCCCCGGGATTTGCTCGATCGGGCGGAAGCCGTAGCTGTGTTTCCCGGCGTCTTGAAGGGTGGCTTCATAGTTGGAGGCCGCGGCGGTAGTGGGGTCATTAGTCGGCGTGTGCCGGGGGGTTGGAGCGCGCCTGCATTTTTTGAACTTGGTGGAGGCAGCGTGGGCTTGCAAATTGGGGTTGCTTCATCCGATTACATTCTGCTCTTTATGAACCCGGACGCAGTTGAGAGTTTGTTACAGGACAGATTCGAGATCGGCGGAGAGGGCAGCGCTGCTGCCGGACCTGTTGGCCGCTCAGCCAGCGCCTCGACCGATGTCCGTCTTAACGCTCAGATTCTTTCCTATTCGAGAAGCAAGGGCGCGTTTGCCGGACTCGAATTAAAGGGCGTTGTGATCAAGCCCAATAATGAAGTAAATATGCGCGTTTACGGCATCAACGCGCGCGACATCCTTAGCCGGGCAAGTAAGTTCTCGTTTGCAAATACGCCCGAAGGCGTGCGCGCTTTTCCCGCGACGCTATCGAGATACTCGACGCGAAGGTAGCCAGCGCGTGACTTGCGTTTCGTGCCTATCCTGTGATTTTACGTCGCAGCCTAAGTTTGGATCGTCCTCTCATTTGTCATAAACGGGCGTCCATGGGAGCTGCCGCCCATTTCACGTATGCAACTGTGTTCCGCTCCCAATTAATCCCGTGTTAGAATCGCTTCGCTTTTAGCTCTAGGAAAAAGGAGTACAGGGATGAAACGAGGAACCAGTCAGAAGATCTCAAGACTTGCGGCGAGGGTTTTAGAGAACCCATCATCGGGAGCTAAGGCGCGCGAACTTGCTGGTAGCGCATTAACGCAATTCAAAGCGCCAAAGGAACGAACTTCCCCCAAATTGGCTAGTATCGCTTCGGACGTTCTGCGAGACGGGCGAAGTAGTGAAGTCTCAAAAGAATTGGCCGGTAGCGTGCTATCTCAAAGAAAGAAGTAGTACCTCAAATTCTTTTTATAGCCCATCTCGCACCCATCACTACTTGTCACTACTTGTGCTCTCAAGATCGTGCGGTCGGGATACTTGTCTTCGGACGATCGACGCGGCTTCCTCTCGCTCTCGCCTATGGGGAATTTCTTAAGGCCATGATTAAGCAAGTGCAAGGGCCGGTTGAAGTGGGACTAAGTAAATCATCTTGATTGGGTATTGCGAGAAGGTCCTGCTTTGGAGAGCCAAGCTGATTTCATTGGAAGAAAGGGATGGCCTAGCTGTCTCCATCTCACAATAAGGTTAGAACACAGCCACGGCAATCCAAGAACGCGCAAACCGGAAATTTCTGATCCGAGCCGATCGCGTCGGTATATTGACTTTTAATGCCAGCGATTGCTGCCGCTACAAACGGAGCGCTTGGGACCACACGGAAAGTTTACTTTCCAAAGGAAAGTAAACTTTCCGAAAGACCGTCGAAGTTGTTGACCTTTAGTCACACCCGCCCACTACTAAGACTTTTATCTTCGACTCGACTTGTTCCTCAAACTGCGAACCGCGATTTTCCCGATTTCCCCTTTTTCGGCAGTTTCGACGTAGGTCACCTGCCCCTTTAATCCAAGCTTAATCCAAACTTGATGCTTTGCGCCCCAACTGCGGGCACGCACATGACTCGTGCACGGCATTTGCTAGTTGGGCCTAATTGGACCATTCACCGTACTGATGAATGGATCAACGGTGCCAAGATTTGCACGAGGAACGGGCCGCCGAGCGGAATAAGAAGAGGAATGTCTTTTCAAGTTACTTATGAAAAGGAAGGTGCCTAGCCAATAGCCCTCAACATCCGCACAGTGAACTCCCGCTTTTAATTCTGGTTTGGGCCGCTCGGATAATGACGAATCCCATGAGCAAGAGTGGATACATAGCTGATGAGCTAGCCGAGAGGGTAGCGCGGATCTGCGAGCGAACCCGGAGTGAAGTGTTGGAACTGCTCCAGTCACAGCCCTTCGAAAAAGCGGTTGTGCTAATGCCAGACTGGATGAGCGCCGTTCAACTTGCACAGTATTGGCAACTCTACAACGAGAAGAACGAGCCAACTACCGCCGGAATACTGAAGTGGTCAAGGAGACCGTTAGATCAATTCCCGCTTCCGCACGCTTACATGGGTGACCTCCTGCGATTCAATCGAGAAGAGGTTGACTTGTGGGCAAAGGAAGAAGCTGAAAGGCGACGAACTCAAAAAGAAAAGCGGCAACTAAAAATCGCGTGACAGACAATCCATTAACAACTAAAATCGCAGCAACTTTGACGGCTGCTTGTTCCTAAACACAAGGAAGGAGCAGCTATGGCAGTATTCAAGCGATACAAAGGCAAGCGGATCAGTCCCGACGATCCGAATTGGCACAAGGCAAGATGGTGGATGGAGTTTAGACTGCAAGGTCACTATGTTCTCGAATCTGTTGTTGGCGCGCGTACCAGGGCACAAGCCGAGCGTGCCGAAAGCACGACTCGCGAAGACATCTACAACCGTCGTTATAACAAGGCAACTGCTACGGCCAAGTTTAGCGATTTCGTGGATAAGCAGTTCCTGCCGTGGGCCAAAAGCAACAAACTTTCGTACGCGGACGATAAGAGACGGTCAAAGACTTTGAAGGCTTGGTTTCGCGACGAACCAATGCGGGAGATCACTCCTTTACAGATTGAGCGCTTCAAATCGTCATTAGTTGGCAAGAAAACATATCGGGGCACAGTCCGCTCAGGCTCGACAGTGAATCGGTATTTAGCCCTCCTTTCCAAAATCTTTTCGATCGCCTGTGACAATGGATTTATCGATTCCAATCCATGCCAACGCGTTCGCAAAGAAAGGGAAGGAGGAAAACGAGAGCGATACTTGACCTTTGACGAGGAACAGAGATTGATGAAGGTTCTCAAGGGAGAGCTAAACTATCTTCGTCCGGCGGTCATCGTTTCAATTGGCACTGGATTGAGGAAGTCGGAATTGCTTCGTCTGACGGTCGATCATGTCAATTTCAGTAACGTTCCCAAATTCTATGCAGTCAATGGGCGGGATGTTGAGATACCTCCAAACTGGCTGTTAGTGGTTAAGAGTAAGAACCGAAAGCCTCGGATCATTCCAATGAACCCGTTGGTTCGCACCATTCTTTCAGAGGCAGTTCAGGACGCCTCTGGGAGTGAATTAGTTTTTTCGCTGGCACGAAATGGCGTTAGCTCAGTCACGATTAGACGCGGTTTTGAGAAGGGCTGTGAGGCAGGCGAAGTTACATTTGGCCAGACGAAGGCGGGCGGTCTGACGTGGCACGATCTGAGACATTCCTTCGCCACGCGCTTGCGTGGTCAGGGAGTGCATGAACTCGACATCATGCAGTTGTTAGGGCACTCGTCAATTGGAGTCACGGCTGGGTACGCTCATGGAATGACGGATGTGATCCAAAGTGCAGTTGACAAACTCGCGACACCAAGAGGCGAAGTTATCGAATTCGCACAAAGGGCGAGTTAGATGTACGTCATCTTAGCGTCATCCTTGACCCAAGACCCATGACGCTGTTGACGCAACCAGACGGAAACCGAACCGCAAATGATTGAAACAGTGAGATTAGCAGTGGTGCCGAGGGTGGGAGTCGAACCCACACGACCTTACGGTCAACGGATTTTAAGTCCGTAGCGTCTGCCATTTCGCCACCCCGGCGTCTTGAGGCAGAAGATAACACAAAGCGGAAGGCAGTAGGCAGTAGACAGCAGGCAGAAACAAACAGGAAAGAGCCGAACAATTCCGGGCCATTCATCTGCCTTCGATTTGCCACAACACCAACTCAAACCAAGAGGTAGTTCCGTCAGGACTCATTTCATTGAGCCGCTCGCAAGGTGATAGAATGCGGTTGTCTTCTCAAACCGTCTGTCGTCTGACTTATGTCAATGACTGAAGAGCAGGAAGTTTTCCTCAAGCACATTCAGAAACAAGGTCTGAAGCGCACGGCGCAGCGCGATCTTATTCTCGACGTTTTTCTGCGCACTGAGGGTCACGTCTCAGGTGAGGACCTGTATCGCCTGGTGCACGAGAACGATCCCAGCGTCGGCCAAACGACGGTCTATCGCACGTTGCGACTGTTGACTGACGCCGGCCTGGCCCGCGAGGTCCGCTTCGGCGACGGGCGCGCCCATTACGAACATAATTACAAACATCAGCATCACGATCACATGATTTGCAAGGAGTGCGGGAAGATCATCGAGTTCTATTCACCTGAGCTGGAAGCAATTCAGGACGCGATGGCTGCGAAGCATCGGTTCGAGCTGACTTCGCATCTACTACGCATGATTGGAATTTGCGCAGACTGCCGGCGGCAGGAGCGCGAGCGGAAACGTGACAGCACGAAGCAACCGACGGTGCGCGCCGCCGCGCGCGGAGCGCATCGCTAAGACGAGGCAGTTGGCAATGAGCGTCGAAATAAAGTTTGAACCTGATGGGCCCAGCGGTTCGGTGGCTGAGGGTACCTCTGTGGCGGACGCGGCCCGGCGCTTCGGCTTTCAGATTCCGGAGTGTGGCGTGTGCGATGGTACCTGTGCCATTAGCATAATCACCGGTAGCACTCTGCTTTCTGATTTAACGGACACTGAACGTCAGCAGTTGAGCCCGGCGCGATTGGCAGCAGGCGAACGGCTGGCCTGTCAGTGTAAAGCAGAGCGTGGCGGCGAACTGATTATTAAGCTGGTTGCCCGATCCGAGCGCGCACGCACCGCGGACGAGAAAACGGCCGACCTGCGCAAAGAATTCAGCGAGTTGCCATTCGAGCGCAAAATGGCAACCCTGATACAGTTGGAGACCATCGCAATGTCGCAGGCCCTGGATACGATCGCGGACCGCTCGTTGGCGTTTGGCAAGATGATCTTTGATACCGTTCTGCCAAATAGCGAGGGACCGAAACGCGACCAGGATCAGCCGTCGGCAGAAGACAAGCGAGTTTGAGGCAAGCATCGAATCGCGACCGAACCGCGCCATCCTATGACCATCGACCATACTCCACCCAGCGAATCGCCGAACAATTCATCTCGTTTCCTGGCTCTCGCCTTTATATTGCTGGCTCCGCTGATAATGCTCGGTTGTCCGAGCGGCGGCAATAGACCTACCAGCGAGAGTCCGTCTCAACCGTTTTCGCCGGCCAAGTCCGCTTCCGACTTTGACGGCGATCGCGCGTTTGAGCATGTGCGCAAGCAGGTTGACTTCGGTCCGCGTCCTGCCGGCTCGGCTGAACTAGAGAAAACGCGAAATTATCTGGTCGACCAATTGAAGTCGTACGGTCTGAAAGTGACCACCGATGAGTTTCGCGCGGCGACGCCTATAGGTGAACGGAAAATGGCCAACGTCATCGCCGAGCTGCCGGGCGAATCGACTGATGTGATCATCATTGCCAGCCATTACGACAGCAAGTACTTCAAAGACATCAAGTTTGTGGGCGCCAATGATAGTGGGTCGTCCACCGGCGCGCTGCTTGAGATCGCTCGGGTAATGGCCGCGAAACAGAAACCGCGGCTGACTTACTGGTTTGTTTTCTTTGACGGCGAAGAAGCATTTTGTCGCGAATGGGATGAATGCACCAACCCGAATCCCGCGGATCCGAAGAACCCCCTTCCGGATCATACCTACGGCAGCCGTCACATGGTCGCGCAACTAACTGAGAAGAACCAGTTAAAGCCAGTGCGGGCGATGATTCTTCTGGACATGGTCGGTTACAAAAACCTGCAATTTGGTCGTCCAGAGGAACTGAGTTCGGCTTGGATGATAGACGTGGTCTGGCAGACCGCGAGGGAACTAGGTCACGGCGATCAGTTTGTTAGTTCAGCCGAAGGTATCGGCGACGATGATCATGAGCCGTTCCTGCGGGCCGGCGTCGAAGCGCTCGACATCATTCAACTCAGCACCTATGCGCGATATTGGCATACAAAAGAAGATACGCTGGATAAGATTTCCGCGAAGAGCCTAAAGATCGTCGGTGATACGGTGCTTGTGAGCTTGCCGAAGATCGAGGAGCGGTTGGCGAGAAAATAGACTTACCTTTTGCGGCTTCGCCGCCCGATGTGCGGAAGGCCTCCAGCCTTCCTACACGCTGCATATTCTTTTCTCGCTTTGGCGAGGCTCAGCCTCGCCAAAGCGAAATTCATATTGGGGGTTAGATCGGAAAGGCAAAGCCTTTCCGCACATCAGGCGGCAGAGCCGCCGGCCATCAACCGCAATTTAGCTTCGACTGCAGCGCCTACTTCGCTGCAGTGGGCCGCCTTCGCCTCTCCGATCAAGTCGTAGGTCAGTGTTTTACCTTCAATGAGGAGAGCGGTCACCGCAGCTTCGACTTGCAGCGCGGCTCGGTGTAGACGCTCGTCTTCGTGTCGCGTGCCGAGCCAGTCCAGCATCATCTGCATCGCCAGAATCGCCGCCAGCGGATTCGCCTTGTCCTTGCCGGCGTGCTTGGGCGCGCTGCCATGGATCGGCTCAAACATCGCATGTTCATCACCGATATTGCCGCCGACCGCAAGCCCCAACCCACCCGCGGTCGTTGCTCCGTTGTCGCTAATGATGTCTCCCACAAGATTCGGCCCAACCACCACGTCGTACCATTCGGGGTTGCGAATCTGCCACTGACAGAAGGCATCTACGTAGGCGTAGTCGAGGCTAATATCTGGAAAATCCCGCTGTCCCACTTCGCGGAACACTTCACGAAAAAAGCGGTGCGCGCCAATGATGTTTGACTTATCCACGCACGTCACTTTGCGCTGTTTGTTACGACGTCGGGCCAGATTGAAGGCGTAACGAACGGCGCGTTCGGTCGCGCGTCGCGTGATTCGTATCGGCGTGACCTGACCGTCTGCAATCGAATTGGTCTCGCCAGTGTAAGCATCCTCGGTATTCTCGCGGATAACCACGTAGTCAACCTTGTCCGACTTCCAAACCTGGATCAACTCTCCATGAATCTTGTGCTTGACGCCCGGGTACAGTTTTACTGGGCGGACGTTTGCGTACAGATCGAGCTTCTGTCTATTGAGAATGACCTGAGCGAACCCGGCCAACTGGGGCTCGGGATATGGCTTGCCCGACTTGGTGAAGACCGTCTTTCCGTCGACCTCATGTCCAACTGCCCCGAGCAAGATCGCGTCGGCCGCCTCGCACTTTTCAAATGAACCGTCGGGCCATTCGGTCTCGTGCTCGACGTAGTAATGGCCGCCGCAGGGAATCTCTTCCACTCGGAAATCGATTTGAAACAGCTCGCCCGCGACGCGTAAAACACGCAGGGCGGCCGACAAGACCTCTGGGCCGATTCCATCACCGGGCAGCGCTACGATGTAATAGGATTGTTTCGGTGGCATTATAATTGTTGGATTCAACCCGTGAGATAGACGCCAGAAGTATCTGGAGATTTTGATTCAGAAATGTCTCACGGAGTTGAAGGTTGACTATAAGCGACTAGCCGAAGAATCGACAAGAACTGCTACAGAACCGGGAGCGGACCGGGGTCCCTGCGCGAGTAGCTCGCGTGGGGTGGTGGATGCGACCGGATCACGGATTCGATGTTGACTCCGCGATCCCCTCGCTATCGCTCGGGGTTCTGACACGATTTCTTCCTCTGTGCCCTCTGTGGTAAAACTCGTCATTCATGTTAACCGCCGAAATCATCGCCATCGGATCTGAACTCCTCGCCGCCGATCGCACCGACACCAACAGTCTCTGGCTCACCGACAAACTCAATCGGATCGGCATCGACGTCAAGCTTAAGACAGTTGTAGGCGATGATGATGCGCGGCTCGAAGAAATAGTGAAAGATGCCGTGAAGCGCTCGCGCGTGGTCATCACTACCGGCGGCCTTGGTCCGACCGAGGACGACATCACTCGGAAAGTCGTGGCCCGAGCGTTGGGGCGTCGGCTCGCCTTCGATGAAGCGGTGCTGGCCGAGATTCGCGAACGATTCAAAAGCTTTGGCATGAACATGCCGGAGCGAAACTCGCGCCAGGCGATGGTAATCGCCGGCGCGGAAGTGCTGCCAAATCCAAACGGGAGCGCGCCCGGCCTCTATCTCGAACATGAGAAATGTGCCGTCGCATTGTTCCCGGGGCCGCCACGCGAAATGAAGCCGATGTTCGAGAATCACGTGCAGGCCCGTCTGGAGAAGCTGGCCGGCGAAACTCGCTTTGCGCGAAGGGTC
>Ga0070706_100000985_pt1 | contig 31019 bp, 32 predicted proteins | sample KBSK5501metaG_FD_65476 | JGI IMG/M metagenome (GOLD analysis project Ga0070706, IMG submission 65476) | Corn, switchgrass and miscanthus rhizosphere microbial communities from Kellogg Biological Station, Michigan, USA - KBS K5-50-1 metaG | ecosystem: Host-associated > Plants > Roots >... | reverse complement strand
CAGCGCGCGCTCAGCAAGCAGGTTCTTCTGGATCTCGGACGTGCCCGCCGCAACGGTCAGCCCGCGAGAGTCGAGCAGCCCATGCAGCCACTGGCTCTGAAGTACGGCATCCGACCCAAGGATCTCCATCGCAGTCTGGTAGATCCGCTGCTGTAGCTCGCTCCAGAGCAGCTTCGCCATCGAGCCTTCGAGGCCGGTGGTTTTCCCGCGGTTGGACACGCTCCAGTAGCTGAAGAGCTGCAGCGCTTCAGCGTCGATCGCACATTGCCCGAGGCGTGCTCGGATCAAAGGGTCTTCTTCTTTGCCGCGCGCTCGCGCCAGAGCCGCCAGCTCCCGTACTTGCTTCTTCGTGCGCACGTGGAACGTGAGGACGCTCGCGCGCTCGCTCGCGAGCGTCGTCATCGTCACCATCCAGCCCTCGCCCCGCGCGCCCAGCAGGTTGGCGGCCGGCACGCGGACGTCGTCGAAGAACATCTCGTTGAACTCCGAGTCGCCGGAGATCTGCTTGAGCGGGCGCACGGTGATGCCGGGCGAATGCATATCGACGAGCAGGCACGAGATCCCTTTGTGCTTCGGCGCCTCTGGTTCGGTTCGCACGAGCAGCTGGCACCAATGGGAGAGGTGGCCCCACGTCGTCCAAACCTTCTGACCGTTGACGACGAACTCGTCGCCCCCCAAGACCGCGCGCGTGCGCAGGCCGGCAAGGTCGCTGCCGGCGCCCGGCTCGCTGAAGCCCTGGCACCAGATCTCTTCCGCTGTGAGCATCTTCGGCAGGTAGCGGGCATGCTGCTCGCGCGTTCCGTAGGCCATGATTGCGGGCGCAACGTGATGGATGCCGAGGTGGTTGGAAAGCCCCGGTGCGCCGATACGACCGAGCTCTTCTTCGAAGATCACTTGCTGCGCCGCCGAGCCTGCGCGGCCGCCGTGCTCGACCGGCCAAGAAAGCCCCGCATATCCGGCGTCGTAAAGCTTCCGGTGCCACTTCCGGCCGAACTCGAACGACTCCTCGCTGCCGCGTTTTGGGTGCGGAGGCGGTGGCGCGTTCGCCTCTAACCAGGCGCGCACCTCCGTGCGGAAATCATGCTCGTCGGGCGTATCGCGGAGGTCCATCGGTGTGCGAGCATAGACCCGCGGTGACCCATGAGACGACCGGGGTCGGGGGGCAGCCATGGAGGGCCACAGCTGGACATGGAAGGCATCGTTCGTTGCCGCGCGCATTTTGGCCGTCTATCTCGTCGTGCGCGCGCTCATCCTCATCGGGAGCGAGCTTTCGTTCCTGGTCCAAGGCGGCGGAGGGTTATTCCGCTGGTCGGTGATACTTGCGATCGTGCTTACAGCGGCAGCGGGGGTCATGGTGTGGCTTGGTGCAGACCAGCTCTCTGATCGCATCGCTAGTGCAGCAGATGAGCTCGACCTGCCAGACGACGTTGAGGGTTCGCAACCCTCCGTGCAGCCAACTACTTCTATCGACGCGGCGGCGGCTCTTTCGATCGGGCTGACGATCCTCGGCATCATCGTCCTCGTCGACGCGGTAACGGCGTTGCTCATCACGATCAGCCAGCTCGTTGAGATCGCATCACCGTCGTTCGGCGGTTTCAGCGGCGTCTCTCGCGGCCCTCTGTACTTCCAACTCGCTTCAGAGATCCTGCGCGGAGCGGTTGGCGCGTGGCTCATCTTCGGCTCACAGGACATCGCCGGCCTGCTCGGCAGACTTCGTTCCCAGGCACCTCAGCCAGAGGCGGAGGAATGAGCGAATACATCTACGACCCGAGTCTGGAAGACGAACGGTCGCGGCTGCGCGCGCTGGAGTTCGTTCTGGACCCGGGCACGGTCTCCGTCTTGGAGACGATCGGCGTCACGAACGGGTGGCGATGCCTCGAAGTCGGCGGCGGGGGTGGCTCGGTGACGCGGTGGCTCTGCGATCGCGTCGGACCGGAGGGCCACGTCGTGGCGACCGACCTCAGCCCCCGATTCCTCGAAGAGATCGACGCTCCGAACCTCGAGGTTCGGAAGCACAACATCGTGACCGATCCGATGGAAGAGGGCGCGTTCGACCTGGTTCATTCCCGCGACGTTCTTGAGCACATCCCCGAACGCGAACTTGTCCTCGACAAGATGCTCGCGGCGTTGAAGCCGGGAGGCTGGCTCGTCGCGGAAGACGTCGATTTCGTGAGTGCCCTACGGGTTGATGGCTTCGGAGAAGGCGTTGCCCAGTCGGCTTTGGAAGGCAAGATGTGGTCGGCTGGAGCGGCGGGGATGAAGGACCGTGGGGTCGATGCTGAGTACGGCAGGCGCCTCCCATGGCGTTTGGCGGCGCGCGGTCTTACCGATATCAACGCGTCCGTTCGAGGCGGCCTCGTAAAGGCCGGCTCCCCCGGCGGAACGCTGGCGGCGCTCTCACTCGCCCAGCTGCGGCCCCTGCTCATCCATGGCGGCTTGTCGGAGGACGAAGTCGAGCAGCTATTGGAGAACATCACGCACAACGACTTCATGGCGTTCGGGCCGATCCACGTTGCAGCCTGGGGCCGCAAGCCCGTCTAACCGCACCGCCTCACGCAAACGCCGGCATCACCGCGCGCGCGAAGAGCTCGGTGCCGCGAAGGTCGGTCGTCTTCCCGAAGTGGCAGACGAACTGCGTCACGCCGGCATCGGCGAACTCGCGCACTTTCTTCGTCACCTGCTCGGGCGTCCCGGCGACGGCGACCTCAGCGTAGCGACGCGCGGTCGGGTTGTCGCTGGCCCGGTTGCGAGCGAGACGCTGCTCGATCTTGTCGCCGTCTTCGTCGATCCACACGGGGCCTTCCCACGTGATCTCGACCGGCTGCCGCGCAAGGTCGGCGCAGCGCTTCCGCAATATCTCGGCGCGGTCCGCGACTTCGGCGGGTGAAAGGATCGGTGCGTTCCACGCGTCCGCGTAGCGCGCGATCACGTCGAGCATCCGTGGCCCGATGCCCCCGATCCAGATCGGCGGGTGCGGCTCCTGCATCGGCTTCGGGCAGTCGGCCGACCCGCCCGTCGTGTAGTGCTCACCCTTGAACCCCTCGCCGCGCCACATGGCGAGCATCACTTCCAGCGCTTCCGCCAGCCGGTCCACACGGACGCCGCCGCGCGCCCATGGGTAGCCGTACGCGCGGAACTCGCTCTCGTACCAACCGGCGCCGATGCCGACGATGACGCGTCCGTTCGTCATCTGATCGAGCGTCGCGCACGCGTTCGCGTACCACGCGGGATTGCGGAACGCTTCGCACGCGACGAGCAGTCCTCCGCGAACGCGCTCGGTTCCCATCAGCGCTGCAGTCAGCGTGGTCCACCCTTCGTACGCAGGGTTGCCCGACGGCAGCGCGACGACGTTCAGGTGGTCGGGGATGAAGATGGTCTCGTAGCCGAGGCGTTCGGCCGCGCGCGCGTTCTCGAGCACGGCCGTGAACGGGACTCCCTCTTGCGGGATCTGAACGCCGAACTTCATCGAGCCTTACTGGCCGCCAGCAGCACCGTCTCGACGACGTCTTCTGCTGTGATGCCGGCGGCTTCGTCGGGCTGCTCGATCGTTTCGAAGACCTTCGTCACGCGGGCCAGCAGGTCGTCGCGGTCGACGATCGAGGCGCCGTCCAGCGACGCGGCGACGTTGTCCATCGCCTCGGGTGGTGAGACGTGCATGTCCCCCGCCACGAACGCGCGCGTGATCACGTCGCCGTTCAGCTCGACGCCCGCGCGCACGAGCTTCTTCGCTTTCACGTTCGCGAAGCCGACCTTGGCGGTCGGTGCTGCTTGGGCGCGGAACCGGTCGGACGAAACCCGCCGGATCCAGTCGTCCGCGCTGACCGTCTTCACGAAGCCCTTCGTGCCGACGTCCTCTTCCGCGGTGAATCCGGTCGGATCGAACGCCAGCTCGCGTTCTTTCCGAGCGGCCGACAGCACGGCGTTGCGGAACTCCTCGTAGGGAAGGTCCTTGCCGCGAACCTCGCCGGGCGTACAGATGTACTCGACCTGATCTTTGATGATCTTGTCCTTGAACTTCTCTTCCGGAACGCGCGCGACTTTGGCGTACAGCTCGAGGTCGGGCTTACGAAGGTTGAAGAAGCCGCCGACGACCGTCGTCCCAAGGACCGCTTGCGTGATCAGTGTGCCGAGCTTCCGTCCGTTCCAGCGGATGTCGCTCGAGCCTTCGAACTTGGCCTCGTGCAGACCCAGGTCATCGAGCGCGCGGCGCATCACCGGGCGGAAGTGCTCGAGAGCGGCGTCCAGCGTCGGGAACACGTCGGCGTGGATGAAGAAGCTGAGAAGAGCCGAGGCGTTGGTGTCGTAGAAGGCCGTGCCCCCGCCCCACACGGGACGGCGGAAGACTTCGATGTGCTCAGCGCGCGCAGCGTCCAGGTCCATAACGGCGTCGATGTCTTCGAACCATCCGATCTGGAAGTGCCCTCGGCCGAACATGCCGGTCATCATGATCTGGGGTCCGCCGGTCGCGACGGTCGCAGCCAGGATCGGCATCCTGCCGAAGAACTCGGGTGCTTCGCGCGCGCCCGCATCGATGAATCGCCAACGCTCCAAGAATTGCTCCATTCGGCCGCCGAGAGGGCACAGATTACGATGCCCGAAGGAGGCGCGCGACCCGATGACGTACGAGTTCCTGACCCTCGAGAGATCTAACGAGATTGCCGTCGTGACGCTGAACCGGCCGGAGAAGCGGAACGCGCTGAGCGCGGCGCTTCGGCGCGAGATCGCCGATGTCTTCGGATATCTGGACAAAGAGGAATCGACCCGAGTGGTCGTGCTAACCGGCGCCGGCTCGGTGTTCTGCGCTGGTTTCGATCTCAAGGAGTTCGATCAGGCGGGCGACGTGATCGAGCATTTCCAGGGCGACGACAACCCTGTGCTCTTCCACGAGTCGCTCGGCTCGTTCTCGAAGCCCATCGTCGGAGCGATCAACGGTCCTGCCCTGGCCGGAGGGTTCGACGTCGCGTGCCAGTGCGACGTCCGGATCGCTGCGGACACTGCGGTCTTCGGTCATCCCGAGATCAAGTTCGGCGCCCCGACGATGTTCACCCAGCTCTCGTACATCGTCGGCGGTGGGATCGCGCGCGACCTGGCCCTGACCGGTCGTCGCATCGATGCAGCCGAGGCCCTACGGATCGGGCTGGTTTCGTCTGTCGTGCCGGTCGCCGAGGTCCGAGAGGCGGCGATGACGTGCGCGAGTCAGATCGCGGAGGCACCGCTCGCCACGCTTCAGGTTATGAAACGCACGATCAATGCGCGCGCGCCGCTCCAGTTTCCCTAGCGGTTATCGCCCTCGCGCATTCTCGTGGCGCTGGGTATCGCCTAAGGTGCAAAACGACTACAAGAATCGCCGAGCGGGGGTTTTGCCGTTACCGGCAGCCAGGCCGCTACGAGCAGACGCGCTCCATGCCTTCGGCGACCACTCTCGTTGCGTCGAGCACCTCTGCCACCGCCCACTTCGACCGCTCAAGCTGCTCTTCCGTCGTGCAGTACTTCCGGATCAGCTCGATCGCGCGCCCGGCGTGCTCCTCATCGGCTTCGAGATGCATGAAGAAGAACAGCAGATCGTCTTCGCTGATCCCGTACTTGTCTCGATAGATCGCGCCGAGATAGGCCATCGTCCGCGTCCGTGCTTCGATGCCGTAGCTCAACGCAGCGAGCCCGACGACGAACTCTTCTTCAAGACACAGCTTCAGGATCCGCTCCGCCCATTGCCGCGATTCTGGGATCGGTTCGAGGTCGTATGGCGTCGGCAGATCCGCTCCGAGCGCTCGCCCGAAGCGTGCAACGAGCTCTGCGTGATCGCCGGACGGGTCGCCTTCGCCGTGCTCTTCCCACAGGTTCTCGAGCATCAGCTCGCGGACATCGCGAGGCTCGGCTTTGGCGTACACAGCCGCCACGCTGCGCTTGAAGTTGTCTACCTGGAAACAGTACGAAGCTGCGAAGCGGGCGAGGTTCTCTTTCGGCACGCGGCCTTCCGCGAACTCCAGCAAGAACGGACGCTCCTCGAACCAGACCGAGTTCATGACCTCGGTCAGCTCTTTCTCCACGCGATCGGCGTCGACTGCCATGCTGACAAACCCCTTCCGGCAAACCTCCTCGATGCGAACCGCGGCATCATTGCACGCGCGCGCGCAAGGTTGCTACCGTCGCCCACCTGACAAGGAGGAACCTCATGGGTCTTTTGGATGGTCGGGTCGCGGTCGTTACCGGTTCAGGACGTGGCATCGGGCGCGGCATCGCGATGGAGCTGGCTGCGAACGGAGCGAAGGTCGTCATCAACGACGCGGGCGTGGACGTAGACGGACGCGGCGGTTCGGAAGACGCGGCAGCGCAGACGTGCAAGGAGATCGAAGCCGCAGGAGGTGAGGCCGTCCCCAACTACGGCGACGTCAGCAAGTTCGACCAAGCGAAGGCGATCATCCAGACGGCCGTGGACAGCTTCGGCACCATCGACATCCTCGTGAACAACGCCGGCATCTTGCGCGACAAGAGCCTGCTGAAGATGGACGAGGCCGAGTACGACGCGGTCATCGGCGTGCACCAGAAGGGCACGTTCAACTGCACACGGCACGCGGCGCCGATCATGAAAGAGAAGGGGTACGGCCGCATCATCAACATCACGTCGTCGGCCGGTCTCCGCGGCAACTTCGGCCAGACCAACTACTCGGCCGCGAAAGCCGCCATCGCCGGCATGACGCTCACGTGGGCGATCGAGCTCGGTAAGTACGGCATCACCGTTAACGCGATGGCGCCGAGCGGCGTGACGCGCATGACCACAGGGCTCCTCGCCGCGGACCCGGAGAAGATCCCGCCAGAGATGGACCCGAACCTCAACGCGCCGATGATCGCCTTCCTCGCGTCCGAGCAGGCCGGCCACATCAACGGCCAAGTCGTCGGACGTCGCGGCTACACGTACACGATCTTCCAGCAGTACAAGATCATCGCCGGGATGAATAAGCCGGGTGGATGGACGGCTGAAGAGATCGCGAAGAACTTCGACACGGTGCTCGGGCTGTACATGACCGCTCCGGGGATGGACATCACGATCCGCAAGCCCGACAAGCCTGAGGAGAAGAAATGACTATCGAGGCGATGTACGGGGAATCGGAAGAGATCAACGCGAGGGCCGAAGCCATCTACGACTACCGGCTGGATTTCGTGAAGCTTGCGGACTACAACGAGAACGTCACGAACATGAAGCTGGTGAAGGAAGGAAAAGACCGGCTCGGCGAAGGTGCCGAGTACACGTTCGATCTTCAGCTGCCGGGCTGGGATCCGATGAAGGCTTTCTTGAAGGTGATCGAAACCGACCGGCCTAACAAGATCGTGACCGACACGGGCACAGACGCGCTGGCGGGTCGCGAAGTGAACACGTTCGAGCAGCTTGCCGACGGCTCTGTGAAGTTCAGCATCAACTTCACGATCCTGCTGCCCGACGAAGCGAAGGACGGCGTCGACTTCATGGAGAAGTCGGGACGCGACCAATACCGGATCGAGCTCGAGGCGATACGAAAGGCCCTCGAGGCCTGAAAGCCTCCTTCCGGCCGAGACCGACACGTTTGCGTTCTCGGCTTCATTCCGGTGTGTTAGCGTGGTCGTATGTACGCGGCGATCTGGAGTGCGATCGGCATCTTGGCCGCGGGCCTGCTCGGCACGATCTTCTCTTTCAACGCACGCCTCGACACGGGATTCGCGCGACTAGAAGCCCGCATGGATGAAGGGTTCGGTCGAGTCGATCTGTGCTTCGCTCAGGTCGATCAGCGTTTCGCTCAGGTCGATCAGCGCTTCGCTCAGGTCGATCAGCGCTTCGCTCAGGTCGATCATCGCTTGGGACAGATCGATCTTCGACTTGATCAGGTCAACTCACGCATCGATGGGCTCTCCACACGATTGGATTCACACATCTCTCCACCCGGCGTCGGCTGACTTCCGCGCGCACCTCCCCCTCCGCTAGCATCCGCGCCATGAAACTCAAGGACAAGGTCGCCATCATCACCGGTGCAGGTCAGGGTCTTGGGCGCGCCTACGCGCTTCGATTCATCGCCGAAGGTGCCAGGGTCGCGATCGCGGAGATCAACGACGCCAACGCGGAGCAGGTCGCGAAAGAGATCGAAGCGGCAGGCGGCGAGGCATTCGCCGTCCATGTCGACGTGGCAGACGAAGCCTCGACGCAACAGATGGCCGACGCCGTCGTGGCGAAATGGGGCCGCATCGACATCCTTTTCAACAACGCGGGGATCTTCTTCGACCTCGAGCAAACCAACAACAGCCTCGAATATCTCCGCAAGGTGCTCGACGTGAACATGATCGGACCGTGGCTGTGCACGCGCGCGGTGCTGCCCACGATGCGCGCGCAGGGCAAAGGGAAGATCATCAACCAATCGTCGGGTGCGGCGTGGATGTACATGATGGCCGGCTACGCGCTGAACCCCGAGAAGGGTGAGCTGCCGAGCTTCCACTACTCATTGTCGAAGGCCGGAGTGAACGCGTACACGCACTACATGGCGGCCGCGCTCGGCCAGTACAACATCAACGTCAATGCGATCGCACCAGGCGTCACGATGACCGAGGCGACGAAGAAGCACGTCCCAGAGGGGATGATGGGCGCGATCAAGATGATGAGCGCGCTGCGACGGAACCTCGAACCCGAAGAGATCACGGGTACTGCCGTTTACCTGGCGTCGGAAGACTCCGACGCCGTCACGGGGCAAGTGATCCCGGTGGATGCCGGCGTCACGATGCTCGGCTGAGCGGTGCCCGACTTCACACCGATCCCTGAAGGGTACGGGCCGCCGTTCCACAAGCTGCTCGGCGTGCGAATGGGCTTCGGGCCGAATCTCGAAGGCATCGCGTGGGTCGAGATCGATCCCGAGAAGCATTACGGCAATCGATGGGCGCACGGCGGGATGGTCGGTGCACTCGCCGACATCGCGAGCGGATTAGCGGTCGGACGCACGATCCCCAACGCGATGAACGTGATCGACGGCACCATCGAGCTAAAGGTCAACTTCCTGCGCAAGGTGATCGAAGGAGACCTCACAGCCACTGCGCGAGTGCTGCACGCCGGGAAGCGCGTTGCCGTAACCGAGGTGGACCTGACGAATCAGGGGAAGCTCTGCGCGAAGGCGATCGCCACATTCATGCTTCGCAGGGACCTCGAGACGCCCGGCGATCAGACCGTTTCGTAGACGTAGACCTCGGTCACGTACGGCTGCTCGAACTCTTTCTTTCCCGCAAGGTCGGGATGGGTCCTCACCAGCTCCTGGAGTTCGCCGAGCACCGCGCGCTTCGATCCGTCGTCCAAGATCGCGATGAAGCTGCACGAGTTGAATCGGTCGAGGAACCCTTGGAGCGTCATCGGCTGCGCGTACGGGAAGCTCCGCTTTCCGACGGCTTTGATCAACGGGCTCTGGTCGAATGGTGGTTGCCACGCGCGGTGCTTGTATCGAGGCGTGCCGTTCGCGCGCTCGTACGGGTCGATGATCTCGGTCACGCGGCGCACCCAGTCGAATGACTCGTCGCGCACGTTCCACATCAGCGCGATCCGGCCGCCGGGACGAAGGACGCGGTGGAACTCCACCACCGCGCGGGGCGCGTCGAACCAGTGGGCGGCCTGGGCCGCGGTGATCGCGTCCACACTGTGGTCCTCGAACGGCATCTCCTCGGCCGTCCCGGCCAGGATCGGCACGTCGGGCAACACTGAAGAGAACGTTCGCCGCATCCCTTCGACGGGCTCGACCGCGATCGTGTTGAGGCCGCGTGCGACCAGCTCACGGGTGAGCTTCCCGGTCCCGGCGGCGAGGTCGACGACCGAGCCTTCCGGCGGCACGTGAATCTGCTCGATCAGGTAGTCGATCGCTGCGGTGGGATAGCCGGGTCGCGCGCGCTCGTACACCTCGGCGGCTTTGTCGAACCCGATCGCCGCCGAGCGGTGGACGTCTTTCAAAGATCGATCCAGGAGACGTGCTTGAGCTCGGTGAACTCCTCGAGGCCGTAGCGCCACTCGCGCCCAACCCCCGACTGCTTGTAGCCGCCCCATGAGCCCATCGGGTTCAGCATCCCGCCGTTCACGCCGACGAATCCGGTCCGCAACCGCTTCGCCATCGCGATGGCGCGGTCGCGGTTCGGTGTGATCACCGCTCCAGCGAGCCCGAACACCGAATCGTTCGAGATCGCAACCGCTTCGTCCTCGTCTCGGTAGCGCAACACACACAACACCGGCCCGAAGATCTCCTCCTGCGCGATACGCATGTCGTTGCGCACGTCGACGAACACGGTGGGCTCGTAGAAGAAGCCCTTCTCGAGATGCGGCGGCCTGCGCCCGCCGGTCACGATGCGCGCGCCCTCGTCCAGGCCGAGCTTCACATAGTTCTCGACGCGCTGCCGGTGCTCTTCGCGGATCAGCGGGCCGAGCATCACGCTCGGGTCGGTCGGGTTCCCGATCTTCATGCTTGAAACGGCTTTGACCACTTCGTCGACGACCGCGTCGTGCATGTGTTCCGGCACGAGCAGCCTCGTCGTGCAGCCGCATCCTTGCCCTGCGTGGATCATGCACGACCCCATCAAGCGCATGCCGACGTCTGCGGGGTCGGCGTCGTCGAGCACGATCGCGGCCGATTTCCCGCCCAGCTCGAGCTGCACCTTCTTGATCGTCTCCATCGCGAGCCGCCCGACCGCGCGCCCTCCACTGACCGACCCCGTGAACGCGACCATGTCGACCATCGGGTTCTCGGCAAGCTCTTCCCCGACCGGGATCCCGCCGCCGCCGATGACGTTCAGGACGCCCGGCGGGATGTCTGCCTCCTCCGCCGCGCGCGCGATCTCGAATGCGTCGAGCGGCGTCCACGGTGACGGCTTCAGAACGACGGTGTTGCCCATCGCGATCGGCGGTGCGACTTTCCAGCAGTTGACGAAGAACGGGTAGTTGAAGGGCGTCATCCCAGTGACGACGCCGACGGGCTCTCGCACGGCCAGCCCGGCGAGGGGGAATGGCTGTGTGTTGGGCTTCAACGGCTCTTCCCACGGGAAGTCCACGGCCCAGTCGGCAGCGAGGTTGAACGCGTCGATCGCCCACGCGCCTTGCGCGCTCTTCGCCAGCACCACGGTCGCACCAACCTCAGCGATCAGCAGATCGCCGATCTCTTTCTGGCGCGCGCGCAGGATCTCGCCCATGCGGCGGACACGCGCAGCCCGCTCGGCTACCGGCATCTTCGGCCATGGACCTGCGTCGAATGCTTCGCGCGCGGCTGCGATGGCTCGCTTGGCGTCTTCGCGCGTGGGAACCGCGGCGGTCGCGATGACCTCTTCGGTCGATGGATTCAGGACATCGGTCGTTTCCTCGCCGGCCGGCTCGACCCATTTGCCGCCGATGAAGAAGCGGTCAACGTTCGAAGTCATAGGCCAACGATACGCGCGATGAGCTCGCGGTGGAACGCCCCGTCCCCGAGGAGGACCTGCTGCGTCTTCGCCCGCTTCAGGTAGAGGTGCATGTCGTGTTCCCACGTGAACGCGATCCCGCCGTGCGCCTGAACCCCCTCGCCGGCCAGGTGTGCGAGCTGATCCGAGCAGTACGACTTCGCGATGTGCGTCGAGAGAGCCGCGTCTTCGGCGCCGGTGGCGACGGCCCAGCATGCGTAGAAGGCCGCCGAGCGCGCAGCCTCCAGCTCCGTCGCCATCTCCGCGCACTTGTGCTTGATCGCTTGGAAGCTTCCGATCGGGCGGCCGAACTGCTCGCGCTGCTTCGAGTAGTCGACCGTCATGTCGAGGGTCCGCTGTGCCGTGCCGATCATCTCGGCACAGAGCGCCGCCGTCGCGAACTGCAGGCCGGGGTGAAGGGAGGGAGCATCCAGCTGCTCGGCCGGAGCATTCTCGAACGTCACCGTTCCTATCGGCCTGGTCGGGTCGTACGTCGTATGCGGCGTCACGCGCGCGCCTTCCTCGACGACGAACCAGCTGTTCGAATCGCCGGTGCACGCCGCGACGACGAACATGTCGGCGGCCGGCGCATCGAGCACATACTTCTTCTCGCCGCTGATGCGCCACGAATCTCCGTCTCGAACGGGCTTCATGTCGATCGGCCCACCGCCGAATCCTTGCGGTTGCTCGGCCAGGGCCATCGCCGCGATGCGATCGCCCGACGCGATCCCCGGCAGGTAGCGCGCGCGCTGTTCTTCGCTTCCGTGGGCGAGGATGATCTGGCCGCACATCGCGACCGACGAGAGGAACGGCACCGGCGCGAGCGCGCGCCCGAGCTCGCCGAGGAGCAGCACGAGGTCGAGGAATCCTTGGCCCAAACCCCCGTACTCTTCGGGGAACGCGAGCGCCGGCCAACCCAACTCCGACATCTGTTTCCAGAGATCTCGCGACCATCCCGACGGGTCGTCGAGGAACTCGCGCACGTAGCCCATCGGAGACTGCTTCTCGAGGAAGCGACGCGCCTCGTCGCGCAGCCCGTACTGATCGGCCGAGAAGTCGAAGTCCACTACACCTTCTCCTTCGGCTTCGGCGACCACACTTCGCCGCGCGGCATCCCAAGGACCCGCTCCGAGATTATGTTCTTCTGGATCTCGCTCGAGCCTGCCGCGATCGTTTGCGCGAACGACATCGAGAAGCCGCGATTCCACTTCCCATCGTCGATACCGTCCTCTTCGTCCAGTACGCCGCCGAGACCGGCGATCGCGATCGACGTCTCCTGGAACCGGCGCACCATCTCGCTCCAGTACAGCTTGGCTACGGAGCCTTCTGTTCCCGGCCGTCCGTTGCGCAGGATCGACGTCACCATGCGGTATCCGATGTAACGCATGATCTCGACTTCCGCATACGCCTTCGCAAGCCGCTCGCGGAATGCAGGATGCTCCGACACCGGCACGCCGTCGCGGATCGTTCGCTTTGCAGTCGCGAACATGTCCTGTAAGGAGTTCCTGAATCGGATCTGGTGCGCGAGGAATGCAGGGCCACGCTCGTTCGCAAGCGTCGTGTTCGCGTACGTCCAACCCATGTTGATCTCGCCGAGCAGCTGCGCGCGCGGAACGCGCACGTCGGTAAAGAACACTTCGTCGAACTCCGCGTCGCCGGTGATCTGCTTCAGGGGTCGCGGCTCGATGCCCTCGGAGTGCATGTCGACGAGCAAGTAGCTGAGCCCCTTGTGCTTCGCGACCGTCGAGTCCGTCCGGCAAAGCAGGAGACACCAGTCGGCGACATGCGCGAAAGAGGTCCAGATCTTCTGGCCGTTCACGATGAAGTGGTCGCCGTCCAGAACCGCCTTCGTCTGCACGTTGGCGAGGTCGCTACCAGCGTTCGGTTCACTGAAGCCCTGGCACCAGACCTCGCTCATGTCGAGGATCTTCGGCAGGTAGCGCTTCTTCTGTTCCTCGCTGCCGTGGGCCATCATCGTCGGCCCTGCGAGGTTGATCCCGACGAAGTTGATGAAGATCTGGGGCGCGCGCGCGGCGGCCATCTCCTCGTGGAAGATGATCTGCTCCATCAAGGTCGCACCGCGTCCGCCGTACTCCTTCGGCCAGGAGATCCCCGCCCATCCTGCGTCGGCGAGCTGCTTCTCCCACGCGCGCGAGAACACGAGCCGCTCGTCGAAGGTCTTCGGTTCTTTGAACGCAGGCGTGCCCCATCCCGCGGGCAGATTGTCCCGGATCCATGCACGGATCTCGCCGCGGAACTTCGTCTCTTCGGGGCTAAAGGCCAGGTCCATCGTGGCTCGGGATTCTATGCGCGGCGTAGTAGCCTCGGCGTATCGGGTGAGCTGTTCGACGGGCTGGGGGTCGGCCATGGATCGCGGGGAGCGCGTACAGCTGGCGAAAGATCTTTCTGCTGCGTTCATCGATCGCCACGGCGAATCGATCGTCGCGACCGGCATCAGAGGCTCGGTCGCGCGGCAGGAAGACGTCGAGCAATCCAACTTGAACATGGTCGTCGTGACCGCGGCACCGGACGTCGCCGTGTCGCGCGCGCTGCTGTACGGGCCCATTGCGGTGGAGCTCTTCGTCATCGACGACAAGGCATACCTCGAAGATGCACATATCGTCGGTCCGTGGTGGCCGGTGCGCGCCGACCAGTTCGGCCACCACATCCCGCTTCACGATCCGAGCGACTTCTGGAAGAGCCTCCGAGCAGCGTACGAAGAAGCCATGACGGCTCCCCGAGACGATGACTTTCTGCGAGCCGAGTCGGCCAACATCGTCCAAGCCGTCACGTGGGCGTACAAAGCGCGCGCAGCGACGGGAAACGCCGACGAGATGGCGCGGTTGGCGATCGCGGAAGCCGCGCTCCGGGCGGTGCTGGCGATGGGTTTGCGCGCGCGCTTCGTCTTCAAGAACGTGTCGCACGCGCTGCGAGCCGCTCCCCAGCTGCCTGGAGCACCGAGCGCATTCGGTCCCGCGATGCTGAAAGCGCTCGCGACTGGAACGGAAACCCATGATGCGGTCGACGCGATGGAAGATGCGATCGAGGCTCTCCTCGAGGCCGCGTTGCAGAACGAAGTCCCGGTGATCGCCGAGGGTCCGGGCAACTTCCTGTGATCCTGGACGGGCACGCACACGTCGAGCCCGAGCTCGGAGTTTCAGGTTTGGTCGCTGCGATGGACGCTGCGGGGGTTGCGCAAGCCGTCCTGATCGGCGCGGCACAAGAGCCGATCGGTTCGATCAATCCGCTCGGGCCGCCGATCCTGCATGCGTGCATGCGAGTCCGGGCCCTTCGGATGCCCATCTACCGCGTCGCGCGCAGCACGATGCATCAGCATCGCCGGCCGGACAACGACCCTGTTTTCGACGCTGCGCGCGCGCACCCCGGCCGATTCCTACCGTACGCATTCGTGAACCCGCTGCTCGGACAAGAAGCGCACGATGAGCTCGATCGGTGCTTGGAGCGTGGCGCGCGGGGGCTCAAGCTTCATTTGTGGTTCCATCGCTACCGTCTTCCCGAAGCACTGCCGATCTTGGAACGCGTCGCGGGGGCGGGTTTGCCGGTGCTCGCGCACCTCGGTTTCGGTTCGGTGGAAGACGTTGAGATCGTCCTCGAGCGGCTGCCGAACCTGAAGCTGATCCTCGCGCACGCAGGCATCCCACATTTCGAGCGGCTGTGGAAGCTGCCACGGGTGCTGTTCGACGTCGCCGCGCCGCAACTGGTGTCACGCCGGACCATCAAGCGGATGCTTGCGACCGTCGGGCCTTCTCGGGTCGTGTTCGGCTCGGACGCACCGGTTGGGATCCGCGCACGCGGTGGTGCGTATCGCTACAACCCACCGGCACTGCCGTCCCGCTGCTTCGGCGAAACGCTCGCTGCGTTCCTGGACTAACCGGCGAGGAATTCCATCGCGGTCGCTTCCCAAAGCTCCGTCGACAACCGCAGCGATTCTTGGTCGACCCGCTCGTTGTCGCCGTGGAACATCTGAGCGAACTCGTTGAACGGGATGCGTTCGCTGAGCAGCCCGTAGCCGTACGACGTCGTTCCCAGCGTCCGCATGAAGCGCGCGTCGGTCGCACCGACGATGAGGAACGGAACCGTGTCGGACTCGGGTACCAGCGCGCGCGTGACCTTCCTCAGCGTGTCCCACAGGGGCGTGTCCATCGGTGACTCGGTCGCCGCCATCTCGCTCGAGTCGACGATCTCGATCTTGTCGAACAGGTCGCCCAGCGCTGCTTTGAGCTGCGAGACAACGTCGTCGCCCGTGTTCCCAGGCAGGGTTCGGATATCGAGCTGCAGGTCCACCGTGTCGGGGATGACGTTGGTCTTCACGCCGCCGTGCATGATCGTCGGCGCGAACGTGTTGTGCGTGCAGGCACTGAGCATCCGCGCCAGGCCCACCGGCAGGTTCTCTGCGAGCTGGTCGAAGGCGTCTGGGTCGAGCAGCGCCTTCGTCATCTCATCGGGGAACTGCATGCGCTCGACGAAACGGCGCCACACATCGTGCAGCTCCGTCTTCGGGTTGTAGGCAGCGATGCGCCGGACCACTTCCGCCGCCGTCACAAGCGCGTTGTCCGTGCGGAGCGGCATGCTCGCGTGCCCAGGCGTCCCGTGGATGCGGATGGTGCACCAGTACGTCCCCTTCTCTCCGACCATCACGGGGAGCTTCGGACCGCCTTCTGTCGGAACCGGGAACCGCATGCCGCCGAACTCCGTGATGCAGTAGTCCGCGCGCACGGCGTCCGGCTCGTGCTCGGTCATCCACTTCGCGCCGTGCTGACCGAGCGCTTCCTCATCCGGCGCAGCGAAGAAGATCAAGTCGCCGCGCGGCCGGAACCCTTGGGACGCGAGTTGCTTGAACGCAACGGCCATCGACGACGTCGTGTTGAGCATGTCCACGGCACCGCGGCCCCAGACGACGCCGTCGACTAACTCGGCGCCGAAAGGATCCCGCTCCCATCCGTCCGGGTTTACGGGCACGACGTCGATGTGACCCATCAAGCAGAGACTGGGCGCGCGCGGGTCGCGGCCTTCGATCCGCGAGACCAAGCTGGTTCGCCCGGGCAGGGACTCATATCGCTGAAGGTCGAGACCGGAGCCTTCTAGGAATGACGCGAGCGTGTCGGCGTTGCGGAACTCTTCGCCCGACTCCGGGGTTCCCTGGTTCACGCAGCGGTTGCGGATGAGCTGCTGGAGCAGCTCGGTCACCACCGGCGTCGGGTCTTTCACCCGAGCAGCCTATCTCACAGCCGCGCGCGCGAAAGGGCCCCTCTATGCGGGCCGAAATACCGGCAAGAACACCGAGCCTTCGTCGCGCTGTTCTTCACGGAACGCAACGCGCACCGCCATCCCGCACCGCACATCCTCTGGCGCGCAGCCTTCGACGTTGCTCGTCATTCGCACGCCTTCGGCGAGCTCGACGATGGAAACGACGTACGGCAGCCGTTCCTTGAATGGGGGCAGGTCGTTCTGACGAACGATCGTGAACGTGTAGACCACTCCGTCGCCGCTCGCTTCCTTCCACGACGTGCTCGAGGACCAACACCGTGGACAGTGCGAACGCGGGTAGAAGAAGTCCCGCCCGCACGCGTCACAATGCTTGATCAGCAAACGACTTTGCGCGGTCGCGTCCCAGTACTCGGACGTCTCGAGGTCCGGCACCGGCAGATGCCACGTCGCGGTTCGCGGAAGCTGAGGCATCAGTCGACCCCCAGCACGAGCGTGCCCGTGCTCGAGAACCAACCGCCGGTCCCGTTCACCGCGGCGACGGACGCGTCCTCGACCTGACGGCCGGCGGCTTCGCCGCGCAGCTGGCGCGCAGCTTCGATGATCAGGAAGAGTCCGCGCATCCCCGGGTGGTTCGACGACAGTCCCCCGCCGTCCGTGTTCGTTGGCAGAGAACCGTCCAAGCGAAGCCGCCCGCCTTCGACGAACGCGCCGCCCTCGCCTTTGGCACAGAAGCCGAGCGCTTCCAGGGTCAGCAGCACGGTGATCGTGAACGAGTCGTACACCTGCAGAACATCGATGTCGTCCGGCTTCACGCCTGCCATCCCGAATGCGCGCTCCGCGCTTCGCTTCGCGGGCGACTCGGTGAAGTCCTCCCACTCACTCATGGTGTGATGGCTCGTCGCTTCGGCAGCGCCCAGGATCCACACCGGCTTCTTGGGCAGGTCGGCAACACGGTCCTCTGCGACCAGCACGACGGCGCCTCCGCCGTCCGAGCGGATGCAGCAGTCGAGCATGTGCAACGGTGAGCAGATCTCGCGCGAGGCCAGGACGTCGGCCACGGTGATCGGATCCCGATACATGGCCAGCGGATTGTGCGAAGCGTTGAACCGGGTTTGAACGGCGATCTCTGCCAGCTGCTCGGACGTGGTTCCGAATTCGTACATGTGTCGCGTCGCGGCCATCGCGTGGCGTCCGATCACGGTGTGTCCGTAGGCCGACTCGAACTGAGCGGGGCCGCGCGCGTCGATCGCGACGTTGGACGAGCGGATCCGCCGCTTCACGTCCGAGCGCGACGTGGTCGCGTAGTTCAGAAGCGCCACGTCGCACAGGCCGGACTCGATGGCGCCCACCGCGTGGTGGACGAAGAACTCCCACGACGACCCTCCGACCTGGGTGCCGTCCACATACCCGGGCCGAAGCCCAAGGTATTCACCCAGGATCAGCGGATGCATGATGTCGGCCCCGCAGCTGAACAAACCGTCCACGTCCGAGGGCTCTACCCCGGCATCCGCGAGGGCCAGCGCGGCCCCTTCTTGGTGGAGCTGCCATGCGGTCGCGTCGGGAACCTCGCCGAAGCGAGACTCCGCGATTCCTGCGATGGCGACCTTCCTGCGCGGCACGGCCGCCAGGCTACGGGGGCCCTGAGATTTGTTCAACGTTGAACCGATTCTCCAGACTGTGTCGTGGCAACCAGCGGATCAAAGCTTCTTCGCATGCGCGACGTTTGCGCGCGCACCGGTTTGGCGCGGTCGACGATCCATCACTACATCCGCGAGGGCGTCCTCCCCCGGCCCGAGAAAACGGGCCGGAATACCGCGTTCTACGACGAGGACTTCGTCCGGCGCGCGCAGCTTGTGAAGACGCTCCAAGAGAAGACGCACATGCCGCTCGCATCGATCCGAGAGACGCTGAACGGCATGCCGGACGCGGCCGTCGAGACGATCGACCCCGACCGTTTCACCGGCGTAACGCGCACGATCGCCGACAGCCTGCGCCTCGCCTCGGAGCGGGAGCTGTCGCGCGCGGAGCTGATCGAGCGCTCCGGTCTTCGGCCGGCGATCCTCGACGGGCTTGCGGTCGGCGGACTCATCGAGCCCACTGAGCGCGGCGGCCGCGTCGTGTATTCGCCGCTGGACGCGCGCATCGTGCTCGCGTTCGTCAGGATCTTGGAAGCGGGGGCGACGCCGGAGCGTGGGTTCACCGGAAGCGCGGAGATCCTGGACGCGTACCGCACCCACCTCACGGAGCTCGCGCGGGTGGAAGCGCGCGAGATGGTCCGCATGATGCGACCCCTCACTGAGATCAACCTCGAGGAATTCGTCGCGCAGACGGCCGAGCCGCTCGGCGAAATGGTCGCGGCGCTACACCGCAAGGCGCTCGTTCAGGCCGTCACAGAGATAACCACCAACGGCGACGGCGCCGACTGACGAGGGACTACCCTGACTCCCGTGGATCGCAAAGCCGGTCTCTCCAGCGAGAGTGAAGCGCTCGATGAGCGCGCGCGCCGCGCGCACCAGACCGAGCTGCTGCGCCAGACCGTCGAGCTCTGCTGGGAGTCCTCGGACTTCTACCGCGGCAAGCTCGAGCACGCCGGCCTGAAACCAGCCGACGTCCGCGACATCGACGACCTCGCTCGCATCCCCGTCACGACCAAGAAGGAAGCGCAAGCGTCGCGCGCCGGCCTCGGCACATTCCCGTTGCATGAGGCGAAACGCATCTTCGTCTCTCCCGGCCCGCACTTCTACGCGTCGCAGCGCCGCGACGATCCCCCGCCGGTGCGCGGGCAGACCCCGCTCGCATACGCGTTCCACGCCATGGGGTTCCGCGAGAACGACATCGTCCTCAACACGTTCAGCTATCACCTCACGCCCGGCGGTTTCGGCTTGGAAGACCAGTTGATCGCGATGGGGTGCGCCGTCGTGCCCGCTGGGCCGCAGAACACCGAGGTCCAGGTCGAAGTCCTCGCGAAGCTGCCCGTCACCGGCTATGTGGGAACGCCGACCTTCTTGAAGCTGCTCGCCGACAAGGCATCGGAGACCGGCGTCGACACGCGCAAGGACTGGTCGCTCGAAGTCGCTTTCGTCACGGCCGAAAAATTGCCCGAGCAGCTTCGCGCAGAGCTGGAGGAACGCACCGGCGCCATGGTGCGCCAGATCTACGGCTCCGCCGACGGGCTGTATCCGGCGTACGAGTGCTGGGCGTCGCAAGGCATGCACCTGCACCCAGACCAACTGATCGAGGTCCTCGATCCCGAGACGGGCGAGCCCGTCCCGATGGGCGAACCGGGCGAAGTCGTCGCGACGGTGCCGAATGCGAACCGCCCGCTCCTCCGCTTCGCCAACGCCGATCTGGTTGTCCTGCGCGACGATCCGTGCCCCTGCGGTCGGACGGGACCTCGGATCGCGCGCGTCGCAGGCCGCGTCGACGAGTCCACGAAGGTCCGCGGCATGTTCGTCTATCCGGAGCAGATCGCAGAGGTCATGGCGCGGCACCCGGAAGTGAAGTGCTGGCAAGCGGTCGTCGAGAAGAACGCGCAAGGAACGGACGACTTCCGCGTCGCCGTTGAGCTCGCGTCCGAGCTGCCCGGGCTGCTCGAAAAGATCGGCCAAGAGCTGCGGGATCACGTGCGCCTCCGCGCGGACGTCGTCGTCGCCGAGCCGGGAGCGATCGCCGACGGGGCGAAGCGGCTCGACGATCGCCGGAGCTACGAGTGAATTTTTCGTTCACCGACGAGCAGGACGCTTTCCGCGCGGAAGCGCGACGCTTCCTTTCCGAGCGCGTCGACGTGCGCGCCCAGCTCGCGATGCCGGGCGCGCACGACCCGGCGCTGTGGAAAGAGATGGCGTCACAGGGTTGGCTTGGCTTCGGGGTCCCCGAGTCCCACGGGGGGCAGGGAGCGAGCCTGGTCGATGTCTGCATCCTCTTGGAAGAATCCGGCCGCGCGCTACTGCCCGGTCCGCTGCTACCGCACACGATCGCGTCGCTCGCGCTGTCGCGGACCGAGACGTTCGGCGGAGATCTTCTGCGCTCGATGGCGACGGGCGAGACCGTGGGCACGTGTGCGGAAGATCTCGGCGGACCGGTCCCGTGCGGCGCGGTCGCCGATGTTGTTGCCGTCCTGCGGTTCCGAGAGCCGGGCGTGCTCCGGCAAGGAACGTTCGAGGCGGCCGAGATCGAGACCGCCGATCTCACGAGACCGGCTGCGCGCATCACGCCGTCGGCGGACCCAGAAGCTCTGGCCAAACCCGTGCCACTTCTCCCGGTCGCATGTGTCGCGTTGGCCGCCGAATCGGTCGGTGCTGCGGCCGCCACGCTGACCATGGCCGTGTCCTATGCGAAAGAACGCGAGCAGTTCGATCGCCCGATCGGCAGCTTCCAAGCGATCAAGCACAAGGCGGCGGACATGTTGCGGGCGGTCGAAGCTGCTCGTCTTACGGTGTACTACGCAGCGTCTGCGATCGACTCCGGAGACGCCGACGCGCACGTCGCCGCAGCGATGGCGAAGGTCGCAGCGAACGATGCGTTCACGAGGTGCGCAGCCGAGAACATCCAGATCCACGGAGGCATCGGGGTGACGTGGGAGCACGACGCACACCTGTACTACCGCCGCGCGCTCGCATCCGCTGCGATGTTCGGCGAATCGTCCGGCGGTCGCGACCTCGTCGCGCGCGCACTCCTCGCGGAGCTCGGCTGATGAGCGACCGCCCGCTTCCACTCCCCGATCCCGACACCGCATTCTTCTGGGAAGCGACGGCACAGAGGAAGCTCGAGATCCTTCGTTGTCAGAAGTGCAGGACGTGGGTGCACTACCCGAAGCCGTCATGTTGGAACTGCGCGAGCGACGACCTCAAGCCCGAGAAAGTGAGTGGTCGTGGGACCGTCTACTCGTACACGGTGACGCACCAAGACGTGCCGGGATACAAAGCGCCGTTCGCCGTCGTGATCGTCGAGCTGGAGGAGCAAGCCGGCCTCCGCATGGTGTCCAACGTGATCAACGTTCCGCCGGAGGACGTGCGGATCGGGATGCCCGTCGAAGTGACGTTCCAGCCGGTCGCCGAAGACGTCTGGCTCCCGATGTTCAAGACACGATGAAGACGCGCGACGTTGCGATCTGCGGGACCGGGTACTCGGCCATCGGGCGCGCGATCGACCGCACGGTCGGCTCGTTGACGCTGGATGCATGTCGAGCAGCCCTCAACGAAGCGGGACTCACACCCAAGGACGTCGATGGGATGGCGACCTACCCCGCGGCGATGGATTCCGTTCCGTGTTTCTACGTGGTCGAAGGCCTCGGCATCCCCAAGCTGGACTGGTTCGAGGACCTGTTCGGTTGGATGCCGGCCGCGATCACACCCGTTATCGCCGCCGCCCATGCGGTCGCGCGCGGCGCGTGCGACGTCGCCCTCGCGTTCCGGTCGGTGAAACGAAACCGCGAACGCCCACCGGGTATCGGGTATGGATTCCGCGTCCCGGGCGACATGCAGTTCCGCGCGCCCTTCGGCGACCCGATGACGAGCCAGTGGCTCGCGATGTGGGCGCGACGCCACATGCACACCTACGGCACGACCGAAGAGCAGCTCGGCACGATCGCGGTCACGTTCCGCAATCACGCGACGATGAATCCCGACGCGGCCCTTCGCGTGCCGATCACGCTCGACGACTACTTCGCGAGCCGTATCGTGAGCACGCCGTTCAGGCTGCTCGACTGTGACTTCCCCGTCGACGGCGCCGGAGCCGTCGTGATCACGACGCTCGACCGCGCGCGCGACCTGAAGACGAAACCCGTGAAAGTGCTCGCCGGCGAGTTCGCGACCGGACCGCGGCCGGATTGGGATCAGTGGGAAGACTTAACGTTCATGGCTTCGAAGTACTGCGCAGAGAACCTGTGGAGCCGAAGCGGCATCGAACCGAGTGACGTGGATGTCGCGCAGCTCTACGACGGATTCTCGTGGCTCGCTTTGTGCTGGTTGGAGGATCTTGGCTTATGTCCGAAAGGTGAGGGTGGTCCGTTCATCGCCGAGGGGAACATCGGCCTTGGAGGCCGTGTGCCGTCTAATACGCACGGCGGAAGCCTCTCAGGCGGCCGGCTGCACGCGATCAGCCACGTCATCGAATGCACAAGGCAGTTGCGTGGCGAATGCGGCGAACGGCAAGTGCCGGATGCGCGCGTCGGTGTGGTTACAGCAGGCGGTGGACTGATGGCCGGTGCACTGCTTTTGGAGGGTGGGGTTTAGAGGAAAACGGCCCCTGGCAGGACTCCAAGGGGCGGTGTTGAATCTTTGCAGGGAGAGGAGCCGCCGGGTGAAGGCATCCACCAAAATCGTTACGTCGATCTCTGTCATCGCATTCGTGCTGGTGGCATGTGGCTCGCGCGTTGTGCCGCTCAGCCAGGGCCTGATCCAAGGTAATGGCCTGCCGAGTGTCGGGCCGTCGGTTGGACCGGGCGCGTCGGGCGGCCCGAGCACCGGACCAACCACAGGACCGGTGACGGGACCCGTCGGCGTCCCGACCGTTGCACCGGGCATCGTGAACGCGGCGTGTCACGCGAAAACCGCGCCCGCCCAAGGCGTCACCGCGACGAGCATCAAGCTTGGACTCGTCGCCGCTCTTACCGGGCCGCTGCCCGGACAGTTCGATAGTGCGGTCGAAGCGACCGACTCGTTCTTCCGCGCCGTGAACGACGCAGGCGGTATCTGCGGCCGCAAGATCACCCTCCTGATCCGCGACGACAACGGGAATGGACAGACGGACAAAGACGTTGCGACGAAGCTTGTCACTGAAGACAAGATCTTCGCGTTCGTCGGCAGTGTTTCCGCGCCGGACGACAGCGGCATCGCGCAGGTGTCGAAGCAGTACAAAGTTCCCGACATCGGCTTCCCGCTGTCGTGGGCGCGCGCGGAAAACGCATACGCCTACGGGGCCCCGGGTCAGCTCCAGCGCGAGACGATCGGTCTCAACGCGAACGGATCGGGCTACTTGAACAAGCTCCACGGCGTGAAGCAGGTCGCGATCTTCTGGTTGAAGGAGAGCGAAGTGTCCATCCTCGAGGCGTACGGCTTCGAGTCGGCCATGGAGCAACAAACAGGGAACAAACTGAAGATCTGTCACGAGCAACCCTCAGGCGTGCTCGACAGCAACTACACCAACTACGCCGTCGCGATGAAGGGCGACTGCGACCCGGCCAACGGCCCCGTCGCCGTCTACACAACGATGGAGAACAACTCCAACATCAAGCTCGCGAAGGCGATGCGTGACCAAGGGTTCACGCCGGCTGTCTTCGCGCCGACGTTCTCCTCGTACCTGCCTTCGTTCATCACAGATGCCGGCGGATCGACCGAAGGCGCGTACATCCCGATGCCGCAGGTTCCCCTCGAGCGGCTGACAGACACGCCGCAGAGCCAGTGGACACCGGGGACGTACGAGCTGCAGCGCTACATCAACGCGCTGAACCGCTATCACCCGAGCCACCACCCGCCGGGGAGCTTCGGTGCACCCGGATGGGGCGAGGCCGGTCTCTTTGCAACGGCAGCGGCGAAGTGCGGCGATGCTCTCACGCGCGCGTGTCTGTTCCAGCAACTGAACACGATGGGTCCGTACTCAGCGAACGGTTTCATTGTGCCCACGACGCCGTCGGATCACCACATCTACACTGCCGACCTGATCGTGCAAGTCCGAAACGGCAAGTTCGTCGAGATCAAGCCGGGCGACCGCTCCGGGCCTCCAGGTGGGCCCGATTTCTGGGACAAGAGCACGCTGGTCAACTGGCAGAAGTACATGTGCGATAACCAGAACGCCAAAAACCCGGATGGAACACCGTTGTTCCCGAACATGTCGGCCAAGAAAGCCTTGCTCACATTGTGTTGAAAAGCGACACAACGGGCAACGTGACGAGGGGTCACGGGACTCGTTGCACTAGGAGAGGGTTATGAGGAAGAGGGTGGCTCGGGCTGCAGCCGCGCTCGGCGTGGCTTGTTTGCTGCTTGCTCCCGCCGCCACGTCTGCGCGCGCAGCCGACACGACACTTCCCATCTACCAAGCGACGGGCATCTCGCAAGGGATCATCACGACCTTCGCGTTGACGCCCAGTATCTTCGATCCTCTCATCGAAGCCGGGGTCGGATACACGAAGACGACGATCGCGTCCGAAGGCGGCGGGTTAGCTCACTCACTCGCCGCACAGGTGTACCCGGGATCGCTCATCCTCGGTTTCACCGGTTGTGGCGGGAAAGCGATCCCTCCGCCGTTCGGCTCGACCCTCACGTCGGGCTGGGTGCAGGCGAACTACCCCGCAGGCGGGGGTTGCCAGACCTCCGCACATGGCACGCTCCTTTCACTGCCCGGAGCAAACTCGGGCGGCCTTGCCGACGTCGCCTCGATCACCGCAGGAGACATGCGCGTAAAGGCCGGCGAAGGAACCGGCGCAGCCTCGATCGAGACCGACCGCTTCCTTTTGTCTGGTGGACCAACCCAACCTGTTCTCTCGGTCGGCAGCATGACCACGAACAGCAACAGCACAGCGATCGGCAAGACGGTTCAGAACGTCGTCACGTCCACCGCGAAGGACGTCTCTCTCCTCGGCGGCATCCTTAAGATCGGAAGCATCACCTCGACATCCATCGCTTCCTCCGACGGAACGAACGGCAACGCGAAAGGGACACTGACGTTCGCCGGCGTCTCCGTGCTCGCGAACGGCGCGCGCCACGAGGTGACGATCGACAACTACGGCATCCACTCGGACGATCCTCGCCTCTCGCGCGACCAGAACCTCAGCCTCGGCGAGCAGATCAACGACCTCCTCGCTCAGGCCGGGATCCAGCTCACCGCGGCAACTCCCGCGAAGATCATCGACGGGGCAAGCGGCGAGTCGTCGGTCGGGGGCCTTGTGATCTCGCTCAATGGAACCGTGCCGTCGGTGCCCGTTCCGCAAGAGATCGCTCCGACGCTCGCCAAGCTGATCAACAGCATCCCGACCCAATGCCTAAGCGACTTCAAGCAGTACTTCCCACCTCTGAAAGACGCCACGCTCTGCTTCGGGCCCGGCGTCCTTCCCGGGCTAGGCACCGCGGCACGTCTGACGTTTACGATCGGCGCGACCGATGCATTCGCGGTCGGGGGTCTCAGCCTCATCTCCGAGCCGGTCGGCGGATGCTCCGGCGTGTGCGGCGGCATCACTCCCCCCGTCACCGGGCCGAGTGTGCTGCCTGCGTTCAGCGGCGGCAACGGCCCGCAGCCCCTCCAGCAGCCATCCACGCCGCCTCAAACCGGACCCCTGCGTCTCTTCGGTCTCGTCGCGCGGCTCCCGGCCATCGCGTTGCTGTGGGCCGGACTCGGCTTAGTCGTTCTTGCCATGGGCTTCGCCTACGGACCATCCTTACGCCATGCCAGAGCCCGCTGAAGAAACCCAAGTCGAGGAAGCAGCCGACGAAGCCGTCGAGCAGCCCTCTTCCGACGCCCCGCCGAAGCCGAAGCGAACTCGACGCTCATTCGACTGGCGGGCGTTCGTACGCGACAACGCGCGGATGCTCATCACGATCGCTCTCCTCGGCGCCGGCATCGTCTTCGTTATCCTCGGGTGGTACGGCGCAGCACATACAAACATCCTCACCGAGCAGATCCCATACCTGATCTCCGGAGGGCTGCTCGGGATGGGATTGATCATCGTCGCCGGCGTTATGGCAGCCGGCGCGTCTCAGGAGCGTTCGAACGACGACCTACGCCGCGAGATCGCGCGCTCGCTCGCCGCGATGAGCTCCGGTGCGCCCGATCGTGGTGTGCGCGCGGACGCTTTCTCGTCGAACGGACATCATGTTTTCGTCGTTCCCGGCGGCCGGAGCTATCACGTTGCCGGGTGTCCGATCTTGGAAGGAAAAGAAGGGGTTAAGGAGCTCTTGCCCGCACAGGCTGCAGCGTCGGGGTTCGCGGCCTGCAAGCTCTGCGGCGGCGACTAGCTCCGGGCGCGCGCGATGCAGATCTTCATCCGCACGCTCATCCTTGGCATCGCGTCCGGCAGTATCTATGCCCTCGCGTCGACCGGTCTCGTTCTTACCTATAAGACCTCGGGTGTACTGAACTTCGGCTATGGGGCGCTCGCGCTCTTCACCACGTATATCCACTACACGCTCACTATCTCGGCGGGGTTGCCGGTGTGGCTGTCCGCCGTGATCGTGGTCGTCGTCGTGGCACCACTGATCGGAATCTTTCTCGACGCCCAGCTCTTCCGCCGGATCGAGGGGCAACCGCAAGTGATCGGCGTCATCGCCACTGTCGGTTTGTTCGTGCTGTTCCGAGGGCTCGTTCAGCTGATCTGGGGCGGGACATCGCATAGCGTTCCATCGCTTTTCCCCCCGGGAACCGTCCACCTCCCCGGAGGAACGGTGATCGGCAAGGATCAGCTTGGTGTCTTGATCGTCGCCGTCGTTGCCGCGCTGGGGCTGGGCGCGATGCTTCGCTACACAAAGATGGGTGTGGCGTTCCGAGCCGTTGTAAGCAATCGCCAGGTCGCCGGGTTGATGGGGATAAATACAGGGTTCGTTTCCGGACTCGCGTGGGCCATCGGCTGTGCTTTCGCGGCGCTGACCGGCGTGCTGCTGACACCGATCTTGCTGCTCGATCCAAACTACTTGCCGCCGTTCATCATCGCATTCGTGCTCGGCGCTGCGATCGTCGGCTACATGAGGAGCTTGCCGCTTGCCTACGCCGGCGGGATCTTCATCGGGATCGCGCAGGCGATCTTCATCCAGTACATCCGGTCGCAAGGCCTGCTCGGCCGGATCTCCGATTCCTTGCCGTTCATCATGATCACGCTCGCCGTGGTCTTCGCACCGCGCGCGCTACGACTCGCCGGAGTCGGTGCCAGCTTCATTGTTCGGACGCGCGAGATCGTCGGGCAGGCTTCCAAGAACGCGCGCGCGACGGTGGGGCTCACCGTCTTCACGCTCCTTGCCCTGGTTCCCGCTGCGCTCTCTCTGTCGTGGAGCAACGCCTTGTTGATCGGGCTGACCCAAGGCGTCGTCTTCCTATCGCTCGTCATCCTCACCGGTTACTCCGGGCAGATCTCACTCGGCCACACGGCGTTCATGGGCATCGCAGGCTTCGCGGCCGCGCACGCCGTTCAAAGCTGGCACGTGCCGATCTGGATCGCAATCTTCATCGGTGGCATCGCCGCCGTGCCGGCCGGCAACCTGATCGGCTTCATCGCCGTCCGGGTGCATGGCCTATACCTCGCGCTGATGACGCTCGCTTTCGCCTTCATGGTCGACTCGCTGTTCTTCCAGAACCCGACCATCTCCGGGGGGGAAGGCGGCATCCCGCTTCACCGGCCCGGCGGCTTCAGAGGCGATCGCGCCTTCTACTACGTCGTGCTCGGCTTCTTGATCCTGTTCTCGATCATCGCGGTGAACCTGCGTACCGGCCGGACCGGTCGCGTCCTCGCCGCGATGCGCGACAGTGAGACGGCGAGCCGCTCGCTGGGCATCGCGGTGACGAAGTACAAGGTCCTCATCTTCGGACTGTCGGCGTTCATGGCCGGGGTCGGCGGCGTGCTGTACGGGATGATCCTTCAGCAAGCGGGGTCGCGCACCTACATCCCGTTCCTAGGTCTGTTCTTCATGACGATCGCCGTCGTCGGCGGCATCTTCCAAGTCGGAGGAGCGATCGCCGGCGGGATCTTGACGGGCCTCTACCTCAAGCTGGCCGACTACTGGCCGTTCTTGAACAAGATCCAGCTTATCCTCTTCGGTCTCGGTGCCACACTCGCGCTCGCACAGAATCCTGAAGGCTTGTTCGGCGAGCTCCGCCGCGCGGGCGCTGCGATCACGCGCACGATGAGCCGGCGATCTGCGAGTCCGCGCGAACGAGCCCCCGTGCCGGTTGCGGGAGGCCAAGAATGACGACGCTTCTGGCCGAAGGCGTCACGATCCGCTTCGGTGGCTTGACGGCGGTGGACGACGCGACGATCGAGGTCCCCGACGGCGGATTCATCGGCTTGATCGGTCCGAACGGCGCCGGCAAGACCACACTCTTCAACGCCATAGGCGGGTTCATCGCCCCGGACCGGGGGCGCATCACCTTCGAGGGACGCGAAATCACAAGCATCCCTGCTTCCACACGCGCCCGCCTCGGCATCGGGCGAACGTTCCAGAAGCTCGAACTCTTCGGCCGCATGAGCGTCTTCGACAACTTGATGGTGGCTGCGGAGTCGGCAGAGAGTCGGCTCGACATCGTTTCGGACATCATGAGTCTGCCACGCCGCCACAGCGAAGAAGCGCGGTGCGCGCGCATCGCGGAGGACATGCTCCAGTCACTGGACCTCGATTGGGCGCGTGACCGGCGCGCGGCAGACCTTCCGATCGGACACGCCCGCATCTTGGAGCTTGGGCGCGCGCTCTGCATGAAGCCGAAGCTCATGCTGCTCGACGAGCCGTCGTCAGGGCTTGATTCCGACGAGACGAAGGCGTTCGGGCAACTGCTTAAGCGAGTCAACGAGGAGATGGGCGTCGCCATCTTGCTTGTCGAGCACGACATGGATCTGGTCATGGATGTTTGCAAAGCGCTGTACGTCTTGGACTTCGGACGTTTGATCGCGCACGGGACACCGAAAGAGATCGTGAAGGATCCCGCCGTCCGCGCTGCTTACCTCGGAGAGGAGGACGATGAGACCGCTCCTGCGCCTGCGCAACGTTGAGTCACGCTACGGGGCGTTCGTCGCGTTGCAGCACGTGTCGCTCGTCGTCCCCGAAGGTTCCGTCGTCGCCTTGCTGGGACCCAACGGAGTCGGGAAGACCACGTTGCTCCGCACGGTCTCGGGGATGATGGCACCCTGGGCCGGCGAGATCACGTTCGACGGCGTGCGGATCGACCGAATGCCCGACCACGAGATCGCTCGACTGGGCCTCGAGCACATCCCCGAAGGTCGCGGCATCTTTCCCACGTTGAGCGTTCGCGAGAACCTCATGATGGCTGCCTACACGACCGACGGCTTGAACGGCTCGCTCACGCGCGTCAACGAGCTATTCCCCGTGCTGGAGACCCGCCGCGATCAGATCGCGGGAACGCTTTCCGGAGGCGAGCAGCAGATGCTCTCGCTTGCGCGCGCGATCATCACCCGGCCGCGGTTGCTCATGGTGGACGAGCTTTCGTTGGGCTTGGCGCCGCGCCTTGTGGGACAGCTCTTCGACACGCTCGAGAAGATCAAGCAAGACGGCACGACGATCCTTCTTGTCGAGCAGTACGTTCGCTACGCGCTGCGACTCGCAGACATCGTCGTGATCCTCCACAAAGGCCACGTCGCGTTCATCGGCGAGCCCGGTGAGCTGGCACACGAAGGGAAGCTCGTCGAGGCGTATCTCGGCGGGTCGCAAGCGGAACAGGCGACGGCCGAGGCGGAGGAGCAAGAAGGGCCAAGGCGCCGATCTACCGCAAGCGCCACTTCGGGCGCTCGCCCGAAACGAAAGCCTTCTGCCCCTCGCGGATCGACTCGTCGCTCGTCCCCATCTTGATGAACGCGTAGCCCTGCTCGAGGGCCTGCGTCCGCGACAGCTCTTGCGCCGCCCAGATCGCGCGCAGCGTGCCCTGAACGGCCAAGGCCGGCTGCTTGGCGATCGTCTCTGCAACCCACGTCGCGGCCTCTTGAAGCTGCTCGCGCGGGACGACCTCTGAGACCATCCCAATCTGGTGCGCGCGCTGTGCGCTCATCCGTTCGTAGTTTCCGAGCAGCTGCATCCGAAGCACCTCGCCGAGCGGCATCTTCTGCAGCATGTGCATCGACTCGAATGAGGACGTCATTCCGTAGGTCACGTGCGGATCGAAGAAGGTCGCATCTTCCGAGGCGATGATGATGTCGACCTCTCCCAAGATGTAGAAGGCGCCGCCGCACGCCATCCCGTGCACGGCGGCGATGACCGGCTTCCAGAAGTCGTTCGAGCGCGGGCCGATGTTCTTTCCGGGGTCGTCGAACATGAAGGGTGTCGCTGAGGGGGAGCCGACCGTCTTGCCGCTCTTCGGCGGGAACTGGTCCCCCATCGTCTCGGTGCGGTCGATGCCGGTGCAGAAGGCCTTCTCACCGGCGGCCGCAACCACGACGGCGTTGACATCGTCGTTCTCGCGGAGCGCGCGCCACGTCTCGCGCAGCTCTACCTGCATCTGTCGGTTGAACGCGTTGAGAACGTCCGGCCTGTTTAGCGTGATCCAGGCAACGTTGTTTCGCTCTTCATAGATGATGGTCTCAAGCTTCATGGGCTGAACCTTACAACGGCCGTTCCCAAACGCTCAGACGGTCTTGATCCACCGGCTCATCCTGGGATCCTTCGTGTACCCGCACATCTTCCACAGTGATGCGGCCTCGAGGTTGTCTTTGATGACCAGCGCCGAAAGGCGGC
>Ga0070706_100000984_pt1 | contig 31023 bp, 25 predicted proteins | sample KBSK5501metaG_FD_65476 | JGI IMG/M metagenome (GOLD analysis project Ga0070706, IMG submission 65476) | Corn, switchgrass and miscanthus rhizosphere microbial communities from Kellogg Biological Station, Michigan, USA - KBS K5-50-1 metaG | ecosystem: Host-associated > Plants > Roots >... | reverse complement strand
GCATCAGAGGGACATCGTGAAGCGGACGGTTGAGTGGTTCGACAAATACCTCAAGTAACTTTCGGCTGCCAGCTCTCGCGCGTCTCAGGTCTCATGTCCCAGGTCTCAGGTGGGGACCCCGACTTGAGACGTGAGACTTGAGACTTGAGACTTTGAACGAACGGCCTGACAGCTGACAGCTGATAGCTTCCTACCCGTGTTCGCCCCCCGCATCCTCGCCGACCGCTCGATCGTCGTCACGGGAGGCGGGTCCGGCCTGGGCCTTGCGATGGCGAAGACGTTCGCCTCCTATGGAGCGACGGTCGCGATCGCGGGTCGGACTCGTGAGCGTCTCGAAGTCGCGGCCGGGGAAATCGCGGCGGCGGCGCGCGAAGGCGGCGAGGTCGAAGCCTTCGTCGCCGATGTTCGCCGGCCCGAGGAGGCCCAGGCGCTGATCGCGCGCGCCGTCTCCCGGTTCGGACGAGCGGACGGCTTGGTCAACAACGCGGCCGGCAACTTCCTCGCGCTCTCCGAGGCGCTGACGCCGAACGGGTTCGACGCGGTGGTTCGGACGGTCCTGTACGGCTCGGTCAACTGCACGCTCGCGCTCGGCCGGCATCTGCTCGAGCGGGGCGCACCGGGGGCGATCGTCTCGATCCTCGCGACCTATGCCTCGACCGGCACCGCCTTCGCGCTGCCGTCCGCGTGCGCGAAGGCCGGCGTCCTCGCGATGACGCGTTCGCTCGCGGTCGAATGGGGCGGGCGAGGAATCCGGCTGAATGCGATCGCGCCGGGGCCGATTCCGACGGAGGGAGCCTTTTCACGTCTGATGCCGAGCCGCGACGCGCAGGAGCGCGCGCTCGAGCGCATTCCGCTCGGCCGCTTCGGCCGGCCGCAGGAGATCGCAAACCTCGCCACTTTCCTGCTCTCGGATCTTTGCCCCTACCAGACCGGCGACTGCGTCACGATGGACGGAGGCGAATGGATCGCGGGGGCGGGAGAATTCTCCGACTACCGCAAGCTGCCGGACGAGCAGCGGAAGGCGTTTTTCGACGCGCTGCGGCCGAAGAAGAACTCGTGAGCTGACAGCCGAAAGCTAAAAGCTGAAAGCTGGCAGCCGAGAGCTTCTCAGCCGAACGCCTCCTGCAGCAACTCTTCGAGCTCCCGCTTGTGGACCGCGGCGTTTCCGGTCGCGGGCGACGGCGAGGCGGCCCGTCCCACGTAGGAGAGCGAGATCCCGTCGCGCAGGAACTCGCTCGCGCGCTCGTGCACGAAGGTCCAGGCACCCATGTTGCGGGGCTCCTCCTGGACCCAGATCGCCCGCCGGAGCGAGCCGTAGCTGGACAGAATCGCCCCCAAGGGTTCCTTCGGGAACGGATAGAGCTGTTCGAGCCGGACGACGGCCGTTGCGCGATCCGCCCGCTTTTCCCTCTCGGCGCGCAGGTCGTAGTAGACCTTCCCGGAGCAGAGCAGCACGCGCTCGACTGCGCCCCTCTCCGGCGGCTCCGGATCGTCGAGGCAGGCGCGGAATCCTCCGGCGGACAGCGCCTCCCGCGGCGAGAAGGCGGCCGGCAGGCGCAGCAGGCTCTTCGGCGTGAAGAGAACGAGCGGACGCCCGCGGGGCTGCCGCATCTGGCGCCGAAGCAGGTGGAAGTACTGGGCCGGCGTGGTCACGTTGCAGACCTGGAGGTTTCCATCCGCGCACAGCTGGAGGTAGCGCTCGATGCGCGCGCTGGAGTGCTCCGGCCCCTGCCCCTCGGAGCCGTGGGGCAGGAGCATCGTGAGCCGGCAGGCCTCCCGCCACTTGTCCTCGGCCGACGCGACGAACTGGTCGATGATGACCTGCGCTCCGTTGGCGAAGTCCCCGAACTGAGCTTCCCAGAGCACGAGCGACTCCGGCCACTCCACGCTGTAGCCGTAGTCGAAACCGAGGACCGAGACCTCGGACAGCGGGCTGTCGCAGGCCTCGAAGGGCGCCTGCTTGGAGTCGAGCGTCGAGAGCGGTGTCCAGGTGTCGCCGGTCGTCGTGTCGTGGAGCACGGCGTGGCGCTGTGAGAATGTCCCGCGGCTGGAGTCCTGGCCGCTGATCCGAATCGGCGTTCCCTCGAGCAGCAGCGATCCGAACGCCAGCGCCTCGGCCGTGCCCCAGTCCAGCGGGAGCGCGCCTTCGGCCATCCGGGCCCGCCGTGCCAGCTGCTGAACCATCTTCGGGTTCAGGTGAAAACCGGCCGGAACCGTGGTCAACGAGCGCCCGATCGAGGCGAGCGTCTCGGGCGCAAAGCCGGTCGGCAGCTCGACGACCTCCCAGTCGCCGCCCGACCCGCGGTCGCCGTCGCGGCGAGGGCGCTGGGCCGCTCGCTTCGCCGACTCGAGCGCCTGCTCGTAGACGGCGAGCTGCGGCTCCTCCATCTCCTTCACCTCGGCCTCGGTCACGACGCCCTCGCGGACGAGCCGCCGCGCGTAGAGCGTGCGGACGCCCGGGTGGGACTCGATCGCCCGATACATCACGGGTTGCGTGTAGGTCGGCTCGTCCCCCTCGTTGTGGCCGTGGCGACGGAACCCGATGAGATCGATGACGACGTCCTTCTGGAACTCCTGCCGGTAGTCGAGCGCGATCTCGAGCACGCGAATGGCCGCCTCGGGATCGTCTGCGTTGACGTGGAAGATCGGGACCTGATTGATCTTGGCGACGTCCGTCGAGTACACGGAGGACCGCCCCTTGGATGGAGGCGTCGTGAAGCCGATCTGGTTGTTGACCACGACGTGAATCGTGCCGCCCGTTCGATAGCCGGGAAGCTGCGCGAGATTCAACACCTCGGCGACGATGCCCTGTCCGGCGAACGCGGCGTCGCCGTGGATCAGGACGGGCAGCACGCGGCTCCATCCCGTGGGCCCTCGCCCGCTCGAACGCTCCTGCTTCGCGCGCGCCACGCCTTCGACGACCGGATCGACCGCCTCCAGATGCGAAGGGTTGGACGGAACCTGGATCACGATCGCCCGGCCGGCTTCCGTCTGTCTCGTCGTCCGCGCCCCCTGGTGGTACTTGACGTCCCCCTCGTCCGCCGGGAAGTCGGGATGGACGGTGCCCTCGAAGCCGGCGAAGATGCGTTCGGCCGAATTGCCCACGACGTTGGTCAGGATGTTCAGCCGCCCGCGGTGCGAGAGACCCAGCACGATCTCTTCGATTCCGCGACGCGCCGCCCCCTCGACCAGCCGATCGAGAAGCGGAATCACAGCGTCCACGCCCTCCACCGAATAGCGGCGCTGCCCCAGGAACCGGGTGCCGAGGAACCTCTCGAACTCCTCGGCCGCGATGAGCTTGGCGAGGATGGCCTTGCGGAGCGGCGCCGGCAGCGGCTCGCCCGCCGTCGCCGCGGCGATCCTCTCGCGAATCCAATACTTCTCGGCGGGGCTCGAGATGTGGCGGTACTCGGTCCCGATCTTGCCGCAGTAGACGCGCCGCATCACGCCGATGATCTGGCGCAGCGGCATGTGGTCGCCGCCCTTCAGTCCGCCCGTCCAGAACTCGCGGTCGAGGTCCCAGATCGTCAGCCCGTAGGTCGCGAGCTCGAGCTCGGGATGTCGCGCGATCTGCCGGGTCCGCAGCGGGTCGATGTCGGCGATCAGGTGGCCGCGCACCCGATAGGCGTTGATCAGCTCGAGAACGCGGGCCTGCTTGGCGATCTCCTCCCGGTGACCGTTGCCGAAGAGAGGCGGATTCTTGTCGACCTCCCACGCGTACGGATGGTGCGGGATGCCGAGGTCGCCGAAGACTCGCGCGTAGAAGCCGTCGCGGCCGAGCAGCAACTCTTCGATTCGGGCCAGGAAGGCGCCCGACTCCGCGCCCTGGATAATCCGGTGGTCGTAGGTGGAGGTGAACGTGGCGACCTTGCTGATCGCGAGCTGCGAGAGCGTCTGGGCCGCGGCGGCGGCGAATTCGGCCGGGTATTCGATCGCGCCCGTCGCGACGATGACGCCCTGGCCCGGCATCAGGCGCGGCACCGATGCCGTGGTCCCGAGCGTGCCCGGGTTCGTCAGCGAGACGGTCGTGCCCTCGAAGTCGGAGACCTTCAGCTTTCCCGCGCGCGCGCGCGAGACCACGTCGTCGGCCGCCGCGGCGAACTCGGCGAAGCTCATCTTGTCCGCGCCGCGGACGTTCGGAACCACCAGCGTGCGCGAGCCATCGGGCTTCGTCACGTCGACCGCGAGCCCGAAGCGCACCTCCTCGCGGCGCACGCGGGCTGCCTCGCCGCCGGCCTCCTCGAAGGCGTCGTTCAAGCCCGGGAAGCTCTTCATAGCCTCGAGAATCGCCCAGGCGACGAGGTGGGTGAAGGAAACCTTGGGCTCCTCGTTGGCCGCGCGATACTCGTTGATGAGCCTCCGATTCTCGTCTAAGAGCTTGATCGGGATCTGTCGCTGCGTCGTTGCGGTGGGAACCGCGAGGCTCGCTTCCATGTTCTCGGCGATGCGAAGCGCCGCGCCGCGGATCGGTTTTCGCTCGCCCGCCAGCGGGGGGGCCGCGGGTGACGGCGACGGCCGAGCGGGGCTCTCGGGGCGCGGCGGCGGCTCGGGCTCGCCGAACCGTTCCCGAAAATAACGCCGCCACTCCTCGTCCACGCTCTCCGGGTTGGCGCGGTAACGGCCGAGCAGCTCCGCGACGTAGCTCGCGTTTTCGCCGAACTCGTTCAAGAGCTCCGCGGACGAGTCGACGTCGGCCGTTGGCGTGGACATGGAACCGGAGATTTTAGTGCTTTTGCTCCGGCCAGGCACGCCTCATGAGCCGGACCCGGCCTTCTTGATTCGCTCTCGCACGGCTTGAACCTCCGGATGCTGGAAGCCCAGAAGCTCCGCGATGCGGCGGGCGAGCTGATTCTCGACGGCGGTCAGAACGCCGTCCGCGTAGACGACGCCCCAGATCACCTCGATCAAGCGAAGGCGCTGCTCCCGCGAGAACCTTTCGGCCACGAGCTTCGTGAACTGGTAGAGGTCCACGCTTTCACGGCGCTCTTCCTCCGCCAAGCGTACGACCTCGTCTACGTCCTGCGGAGGGACGCCGAAGTCCTCCCGCACCGCTCGCCGAATTCGCGCCCGCTCCTCCTCCGTGAAGACCTCGTCGGCGTGTGCGATCTCGAGCAGGAGCGCGCAGGCCGCGATCGAAACCGGATCGGGGCCGTGGGCTTCCTCCTGCGGGGCCAGCCGGGACTGGAAGAACTGACGAATTCCATGGAGACTCATGGCCGCAGTCTACGGGAGGCGGTCGAGCGGAAACCACGAAACTTTCTCCCGCGGTGCGCGTAGTGGAGAATGAGGATGAGAATGATGAACCGCAGGGATTTCGAGACGCTTCTTCTCACGTTGGAGTCGACGCCGGCGCTCTTGGCGCGCGCGGCCGCGACGCTCGCCCCGGGTCAGGAGCGGCATCGGCCGCCCGAGGGCGGCTTCTCCTTCGTCGAGAACGTCTGGCACCTGGCCGACCTCGAGCGGGACGGGTACACCGTGCGGATCCGCCGGCTGCTCGAGGAGCACGAGCCGGTCCTTCAGAATTTCGACGGCGATCGCATCGCCCGCGAGCGTGGCTATCAGGAGCGCGACGTCGAGCGCGGGATTCTCGCGTTCGAACAGGCGCGCGCGCGCAATCTCGAGACGCTGCGCCGGCTGGCGCCCGCCGAATGGCGGCGATCCGGGACGCAGGAGAGCGTCGGCCGTGTCACTCTCGCCGACCTGCCTCGGATGATGGCGGAACACGACCGCTCCCATGCGGCGGAGGTCGCGAGCCTTCTCTCCGCCATCCGCGGCGAGGCTCCGCACCGGAGCCACCCCAAGTCGGCCGTCGCCTAGAACGGACCCATTCCCTCTTGGCGGGGCCCTTTCGGCGCGGGAAGGGCGCGGTCGATCTCTTCGCGGACGGTCGAGTAGCATTCGCACGCCGCCGACTCGAGCCCGTCGACGCTGGCGATGCGAACCCGTCCTCGGGTGTAGCTGATCAGCCCTTCGTCGCTCAGCTGCGAGGCCACCTGGGTCACGCCCGGGCGCCGAACGCCCAGCATCTGCGCCAGAAACTCCTGAGTCAGGGGAAACTCAGCCTCGCCGACGCAGTCGCGGGTCATCAGGAGCCATCTCGCGCAGCGCTGCTTGAGGCTGTGCAGACGATTGCAGGCGGCGGATTGGGCGGTCTGCTCCAGGAATGCGTGTGCGTAGCGCAGGAGGCGTTCGTGCAGAGCGGTCCCGGGGATCACGCGCCGGCGGAAGGCGTCGGCGGGCATCCGCATCGCCCGGCCCGGAATCTGAACGAAGCTCTCGGTCAACGAGGTTCCGACGCCGAGCAGAATCGGCAGCCCGACCATTCCGTCGCGGCCGACGACGCCGACCTCGACCGAGGAGCCGTCCTCCATCGTCGCGACCATCGAGACCATACAGGTTTCGGGAAAGAGGACGGTGTGTATCGGCCGGCCAGGCTCCCAGAGGGGGTCGCGGGATTTCAGCTCCACCGTCTCGAGCAACGGGGCGAGCTCGTGAAGCTCGGGCAGCGGGAGCGCGGAGAGGATTCGGTTTCGAGAGGCCGCTGCCATTTTCGCCGTTCCCATTGGGCCTCTCCCGAGCCCGGCTTTCGGGCTCGTCGCACGCTACACGCCAATGGGGACTCGATCTGTCATGGATCGAACACAATGTCCGTTACCGAACCGAAGTCGACGGCATCACCCTGCTAACTTTGCGTGCCAACACGTCATGGCGACTCCGGAGCGCGTCGTTCGCGGGCGTTTTCTCTTCGACGACTCGAATGGCGGCGTGTGGCGCATCGCGGTCGACCTCAGTCCGGGGCGCGTCGCCTTCGTTTCGGTACCCGACGGTGTGGCCACGCTGAAGGGTCTTTCGCGAATCGAGTGCCGCGTTCTCGAAATGCCGGAACGCGCGACCTCGCGATTGACGATCCTGCACCCCGATGGGCACCTCCTCTTCGAGAAGGAGATCTACGTGCCTGAGGAAACGTGGCGCAGGGAAGACTCCGGGCCGAGCGCCCCCCTCGCCGGCTGAATCGAAAAAAAACCCGGCCGACGCGAAGTCAGCCGGGGTCGGGGCCTCCCGAGTCGGAGCTTACGAGCGAGACGTCGAGCGGCTGCTCTTCGAGCCCTGCCGAGTTCTCTTAGAGCCTTCGGTCCCCGCGATCACGCCGCTCGTCGAGCCCGAGATCGAGGCGCCGCGCGAGGCCGCCGAGCCCGTGGTCGATTCCTCGCCGCGCTGGACGCGCAGGCGATTGTGGACCTGCTTGACTCCCGGAACGTCCTCGACCACGTCCTCCGCCATCCTCTTGGTCTGGCGGTCGGCGACGCGACCTTCGAGCGTCACCTCGCCGTTCTCGACCTTGACTTCGATCTCGATCGCGTCGATAGCGCCGTGCTGCTCGAGTCGGTCGCTGACGTCCTCACGGATGCGCTCGTCCGAGCGCTTATAGCCCTTCGGCCCTCTCCCTCGGAACGGTCCGCGCCACGTCTCGGCGCCATAGCCGAAGCCACCCTGGCGGAAGGGCTCCTGCCCGAATTCGCCTCGGCCGAATGAGCCCTGGCCATAGCCACCCGGGCCTTCGGGTTCGAAGGATCGCGCGCCGTAGCCGCCCTGGCCCCCCTGGTAGCCGTGACTCTGGCCGGTTCCGTAGCCCTGGCCCCGCCGCCAGTCACCGCGCTCGGCGGTGGGACCGGTCAGGCTCCGCGCATAGGCGCCGTGGCGGTAGCTTCCCTGGCCGTAGCCCGGTCCGTAGCCGCCCTCTCCGCCGCGCCGGCGGCCCCACTCGCCCTCGCCGTAGCCGCCCCGGTCGGAGCCTCCCCGACCGTATCTTCCCGGTTCCTCTTCGTACCCCTGGTAGCCGGCCATCGCGCCGCCGCCGGGACGCCATCGCTCCTCGCTCGGCCACTGGCGGGCCGAAGGCATCCCCCGATTCCAATCCTCATCGTGCTCGCGGTCGAAGCGAGCCCCCTCTTCCTCACGGCCGTAGTCGCCGCGACCACCGCCGCCCTGACCGGACCATCGGCCGTCTTCTTCTTCGCGCTCGGACCGACGGCGGTCGTCTCCTGAACCCCGATTCGCCATGGAAATCCCCCTTTTAAGACACGAGACAGATGGATTTGGAAACCGATTCAGACACGACTTTCTCGGTTCCAAAGTTGCAAGACTCGTGCCCCGGGAGTCCCGCCGTTCTCGGCGCTCCGATCTACGGGCGAGCCTGATCGTGCCCGAAGATTTTTTCCTCAATCTCGGCGTGCACCGTCAGCTCGCGCGAGGCCTGCTGGACGAGCTGAGCGCGCAAGACCTTGTCGTCTTCGGAGTCCTCCCATTTCCGGAAGATGGAGCGCACCTTCTCGTGGTCCTTCCTGAGCATCGAGGTCGCCTGCACCTCGTCCAATTCTCCCTTCAAGAAGGATCCGATGCGAGAAACGATCCCGCGCGACTCGTCCTCGGATTCCGCGTTCTCTCGTTCCGTGTGATCCCGATCCTTTGATCCCATGGGGTCCTCCTTGCCTTCGTCGGCTCGCATCCGCCAAGCAAGATCCGGGCCGCAGCGGAGGTTTCGTGTTTCGAGTTCGCGCTCCAAGCTGGTTGCGAACCGACGGACTCAGGCTTGCTTTCCGAGGACCGTCTTGTGCTCGCGCCGGCCGCGGAGCCACTCCTTCGCGAAGGCCACGATTCCCGGCAGGATCGAGAGAAAAATCACGATGAGAATGACGAGCTCGATGTGCTCGCGGACCCCGGGAATGCGGCCCAGGAAGAAGCCGATTAGGGTCATCGAGAGGACCCACAGCGCGCCGCCGAACACGTTGAAGCTCAGAAAGCGCGCGTAGGACATCCGCGCCATGCCGGCCACGATCGGGGCGAATGTTCGGATGATCGGCATGAAGCGCGCCAGCACGATGGTCTTTCCGCCGTGTCGCTCGTAGAAATCGTGCGCGCGCCGCAGGTGGGCCGGGTTGAAGAATCGCGACCTCGGCCGGTTGAACAGCGCGGGCCCGGTCTTCCGCCCGAACCAGTAGCCCACCGTGTCGCCGACGATGGCGGCCACGATGAGAACGAGGTTCAAGTGGAGCAGATTGAGGCTGCCGGCGGCCGCGAAGACGCCCGCCGTCACGAGCATCGAATCGCCCGGGAGGAAGAACCCGACGAAGAGGCCGGTCTCCGCGAAGACGATCGCCGTCATCGCCGTGATGCCGCCGACCCGCACGAGCGTCTCCACGTCCGTAACTTGGTGAAGGAATTGTTTGAGCCAGTCCATGGGGTACCGGCATCGTAGCAGCCTCGATTAGGATTTGCGCCGATGTCCGAATACACCGACGAGCACGCTCGCTCCGGGATCGATGCGCAGCTTCCCGAAATCGACACCTGGCCCAATCAGTATCGGGACTACGAGATCGCTGTCGAGATCCCGGAGTACAACGCCATCTGCCCCAAGACGGGGCTGCCGGACTTCGGCCAGCTCACGATCCGCTACGTGCCGGATCAGCGGTGTCTCGAGCTGAAGTCTCTCAAGCTGTACATCGTCGCGTATCGGAACATCGGGATCTTCTACGAGAACGCCGTGAACAGGATCCTCGAGGACTGCGTGGCCGCGTGTCGTCCGAAGACGATGACGGTGACGGGACGCTTCTCCTCGCGCGGCGGCATTTCGTCGATCGTGGAGGCGAGGTACCCGAGGACGTAGTCTCAGGTCTCGGGTCTCAGGTCCGCGCCCTCAGGGTCTCTCGACTTGAGACTTGAGCCTTGAGACTTGAGGCTCTCCTCGAAACTCCGCCATCAGAGCCTCGCGGATCATTCGCGCGACCGGCCCCGGTTTTCCGTTTCCGATCGGCCGGCTTTCGACGGCGACGATCGAGTGCGTCCAAAGGGTCGTCGAAGCCAGGAAGACCTCCTGGGCGGCGAACATCTCTTCGACCGTGAAGGCCCGCTCCTCCACTTCGAGGCCGAGCCGTTTCGCGGCAACGATCGCCGCGCCGCGGGTCACCCCCGGCAGGATCCGCGGGCCGTTCGGCGCCGTGCGCAGGACCCCTCGGGAGACGGAGAACAGATTGGCCTTCGTCGCCTCGAGCGCGAAGCCGTCGCGGACGAGTATCGCGTCGATCGCTCCCGCCTCGCGCGCCTTCTGCGCAGCGAGGACGTTGGGCAGGAGCATTACGCTCTTGATGTCGCAGCGGCCCCAGCGCTCGTCGGTCGAGAGAATCGCCCGGCCGCCATCGGGGGGCGGCGGATCGGAGCGGCGGGCGAAGGCGAACACCGTGGGCCTCGTCCCCTCGGGAGGAAAGGCATGATATCGAGGCGCCGCGCCGCGCGAGACTTGCGCATAGACGAAGGCGTCCTCGTCCGAAAGACCGTTCTCCTCGAGCAGGCGCTCGGCCGTTTCCGGAAAGAAGTCGGAGCGCGCCGCGATGCGCAGCGCGTTCAAGCCCTCCTGCATGCGCGCGACATGCTCTTCCAGCCGGTACGGTCGTCCCGCGTCGTACCGGACGACCTCGTAGATCGCGTCGGCGAAGAGGAAGCCGCGGTCGAGCGGAGAGATCCCCGCCTCCTCCTCCGGGACGTAACGCCCGTTGAGATGAAGGATCGCCACGCGAAGATGCTATCAGCGGCGGCGCGCGGTCTCGAACTTCGCCACCGCGCGTGCGAGGTCCGTGTCGCCCGCGAGCGCCCGATACGCGCGCTCCGCGGCGGCGAGCCTGTTCTGGAGGGCGTCGCGGCGGCCCTGACGCAGGAGATCGCGCGCCGCGGAGAGTGCCGCCGTTCCGCGGGAGAGAAGCGACTCGACGAGACGCTCCGTCTCCGCCTCGAGCCGCGCAGAGGACACGGCTTGTGCGGCGAACCCCGCCCGCTCCGCCTCTCGCCCGGAGACGACGCGGCCCGAGAGGATCCAATCCGCCGCGCGAGCCTCTCCGATGCGGGACGGAAGGAGGGCGACGCCGCCCGGCGGAAAGCAGCCGAGCCCAATCTCAGGAAATCCCACCCGCGCGTTCTCGGCCACGACGACGACGTCGCAGGAGGCGACGATCTCGGCGCCGCCGCCCAGACACGCGCCGGAGACGGCGGCCACCGTGACCGACGGCGTCTCGACGAGGGCCGTCAGGACGTCGCGCATCGCGGCGAGCATCGTCTCGATCCGTTCGGGCTCCGGGACGTGCTCCGCGACGTCCACGCCGGCGGAGAACGCGGCGGGCAGCCCGCTCAGCACGAGCACTCGCGCCGCGCGGGCCGCGAGGACGCACCGAGAGATCTCGGCGAGCGCGGAGGAGTCGAGGACGTTGACCGGAGGGATTCCGATTTTGAGATCGGCTCGCGCGCCGCCGCGCGAGGTCGCGAGCTCGATCCCCCCCGCGGGATTCACGACGAAGAGGTCTTGCCCGGCGTCGGGGCGGGAGTCGGAGCCGGTTTCTGGCTCTTCTCCTTCAGGTCGCGCATCACCGCCCTGACGTTGGCGATGTGGGCGTCTGTGACCGGCACGTGCTCGATGACGTTCTCCGGCGCCCGAACCTGCGCGGTCACCATGTCGTCCGGAATTTTGGCCTCGAGGAACTTCTTCGCGAGCTCGTTGACGCGGTGCACGTACGCGAGCGAGTCGGCCAGTCCCGAAGCGGGTCCGATCTCGCCGTGGCCGGGAACCATCTTCTGCACCCCGACGCGGCTCAGGTTCTGGAGCGCGCGCTCCCATCCGAGCGGGTCCGCGTCGATCGACTTCATGTCGGGCAGGCGGCCGTTCGAGGCGACGTCACCCGCGAAGAGAATCTTCTCCTGGGTGAGATAGACGATGAGGTCCTCCTTGGTGTGCGCCGCGCCGAGATAATCGATCTCGGCCGTCCGCAGTCCGTCCAGAAGAAACGACCGTTCGGAAACCGATTCCACGACCGGCTTCAGCCCGGGTTTCTTGGCCAACGGATCCCCCGGATCGGTCGCCGGCTGCGTGACGAGCGCGAGAATCGAGCCCGCCACGTTCTGGTGGCAGACGACGACCGCGCCGGCCGCCGCGAACGCGCGGGCGCCGCGGCTGTGATCTCCGTGCGAGTGGGTCAGGACCAGATGCCGAACCGGCTTGCCGGCGGTCTCGGCGATCGACTTCAGGATCGCCTCCGCTGTCTCCGTGTCGTTGCCCGAGTCCACCGCCACGACGCCGTCGCCGAGCACGAACCAGCCCACGTTGGCGCCCCTCTCGGGCTGCGCGGCCCAGACGCCCTCCGCGAGCTTCTCCACCCTCAGCTTCGTGGGCGGGGAGGCCTGCGGAGTGCGCGCCTGAGCGAGGACCGCGGCGGCCGCCGCGGCGAGCGAAAGAGCGAGGACTGCGGCACGAAGCGTCATGCGTGAGCTCCTTTGTTCGAGTTTGGGCGGTTCGGTTCCAAAACGTGTCGCGAGGGCGGAAATTCCGCCGATCAGCGGCTCGGCCTTGCCGCCATGTGGTCGCGCACGGCGGCGACGAAGGCGGCAAAGAGCCTCTCGGACACGCCGTCTCCCGAGAGGTTCTCGGGATGCCACTGCACCGCGAGGAGCCAGCCGTCGTTCGATGCCTCGATCCCCTCCGCGACGCCGTCGGGTGCGGTCGCCGACACCGCGAGTCCCGCGCCGACCCGGTCGATCGCCTGATGGTGCCGGCTGTTGACGGCGATCTCGGCGGCGCCTGCGATCCGGGCCAGCCTCGTCCCGGGTGCGACCGCGACGCGATGGTCTCTCCGCGTCTTCTCCTCCTTCGTCCGCTGGTGAACGACGCGGGACGGGCGCTCGGTCGGGATGTCCTGCACCAGAGTTCCCCCCAGGGCGACGTTGACGACCTGCAGGCCACGGCAGATGCCGAGCACCGGCGCCCCGCGCCGCCGTGCGTCCCCGAAAATGCCGAAGTCGAGCCCGTCGCGCTCCGCGTCCACTTCGACGTTTGCGTTTTCGAGCAACGGCCTACCGTAACGGCCCGGATCCACGTCCACCCCTCCACCGAGGAGGAGCCCGTCGAAGCGGACGGGCAGATGGGATTCCGGAGAGAGGACGTCGATCGAGGAGCGCGGCACGCCCGCCGCGACGAGCGAGCGCAGGTAGTCGTTCGACTCGGCGTCCGCGTCGCGGTCGAGGGTCAGGGCAATGCGCATCGACCAAGTTTCCGGTTTCAAGATTCAAGTTTCAAGACGGTGGAAGGCGCGGTCGCTCATCTCTCGAAGAGGACCGCCATCCCCATCCCGCCCGAGACGCACAGAGTCGTGATGCCCCGCCGGGCGCCGCGGCGCCGCATCTCGTGAAGCAGCGTCGTCGCGAGGCGCGCCCCAGTCGCCCCGATCGGGTGGCCGAGCGCGATCGCCCCGCCGCTGACGTTGACCTTCGAGAGGTCGAGAGAGAGGTCGCGCGCGCAGGCGATGACCTGGGCCGCGAAGGCCTCGTTCAGCTCGATCAAATCGATGTCGGAGAGCGCGAGCCCGGTCTTCCCGAGCAGCGCCCGGATCGCCGGCACGGGTCCCACCCCCATGCGGGACGGCTCGACGCCCGAAGAAGCCCAGGCCGACACTCTGGCGAGCGGCTCGACGCCCGCCTTCGCCGCCACCGCCTCCGTCGCGAGCACGAGCGCGGCGGCGCCGTCCGTGATGCCGGAGGAGTTGCCGGCGTGAACCGTTCCCTCGGCGTCGAACACCGGGGGGAGCTCGGCCAATTTCTCGGGCGTGGTGCCCGGCCGGGGGTGCTCGTCGCGATCCACCGAGATCGCCCCGCCCCTGGCCGGAACGGACACCGGAGCGATCTCGTCGGCGAAGCGCCCGGCCGCCGCGGCCTCCGCGGCGCGGCGCTGAGATTCCGCCGCATAGGCGTCCGATTCCGCGCGGAGGATGCCGTACTCCCGGACCAGGTTCTCGGCGGTCTCCCCCATGAGCTGACCGCAGAGCGGGCACAGGAATCCATCCCGGAACATCCCGTCGACGATCTCCGTGTGTCCCATTCGCGAGCCGAATCGCGCGCGGGGCAGCAGGTACGGCGTGGCGGACATGCACTCCGTGCCGCCCGCGAGGACGACCTCGTTCTCGCCGGCCGCGATGGTCAAGGCGCCGAGCGTCAACGCCTTCAGGGAAGAGGCGCAGGCCTTGTTCACCGTGAACGCGGGGACCGAGTCCGGTACGCCGGCGCGATGCGAGACCTGCCGCGCCGTGTTGGGACCTCCTCCGGCCTGCCGCGCGTGACCGAAGATCGTCTCGTCCACGGCAGCGGCCGGCAGTCCCGAGCGCTCGATCGCCGCTTTCGCGGCGACCTCGCCCAGATCCGCCGGCGAGAGAGAGGCGAACGCCCCGCCGAATTTCCCGATCGGCGTGCGGGCGGCGGATAAAACCAATACAGGACGCACAGGCGAAGAGTATCAACCGTCTCAGGTCTCACGTCTCAGGTCTCAGGTCTTCTGCTCGACTTGAGACTTGAGACCTGAGACTTGAGACTCTTCCCTACACTACCGGCAAATGCACGCGAAACGTCGATCCCTTTCCGACCTGGCTCTCCACGGTGACGCGCCCCTTGTGCGCCTCCACGATCCACCGGACGATCGAGAGCCCGAGGCCCGCTCCGCCGGGATCGGACCGGCGCGAGCCCTTGCTCCGGAAGAAGCGCTCGAAAACGTAGGGCAGATCGGACTCGGGAATGCCCACGCCCGTGTCCTTGACCTCGAGGATCGCCTCACCCGGCGCCGACGAGACGCCGACCGCGATGGCTCCTCCCTCCTCCGTGTAACGCATCGCGTTCTCCAGGAGGTTGTGGAGGACCTGCTGGAGGCGCCCCGCGTCGGCGAACACGTACACAGGACGCTCGGGCACCGACGCCGTCAGCGCCAGGCCGCGGTCATTCGCGGTGGCGGCCAGGTCGTGCACGGACTCCGAGGCGAATTTCCCGAGATCCAGGTTGGCGAAGGAGAGCGTCACACGGCCGCTCTCGCCGCGGGTCAGGAAGAGCAGGTTCTGCGAGATCCGGGTCAGGTGCCGCACCTCCAGCAGAGCGTTTCCGATGGCCTCCCGGTACTCCTCGGCGGGACGCTCCTCCTCAAGCGCGACCTCCAGCGATCCCCGAAGGATCGTCAGCGGGGTGCGCAGCTCGTGGGAGACGTCGGCGATGAACTGCTGCTGTTCCTTCTCGGCCGAGGCGAGCGCGTCCAGCCGCGTGTTCAGGCGTTCCGCGACGTCTCGAGCCGGAGGGGGCAGATCGTCGGAGGGGACGCGCCGGAGCGGCTGCGCCTCCGTATCGGCCAGGCGCCGCGAGAGCGCGTCGAGCGCGGAAGATTCCGCGGGGGGAGTCACGGGTGGTGACGGTCGAGGCTCGACCGGCGCCGGCAGAGAAGGCGCGCGAGGGCGCGAGAAGAAGGGGAAACGAGCCAACGCCGACCGCGCTCAGCCGCCGACCGGCGCCTGAGACTCCCGAACGCGATAGCCGACGCCGCGGACGGTCTGAATGAGCCGGTCGCGGCCGCCGGCGTCGACCTTCTTGCGCAAGGCGTTGATGTAGACGTCGATGATGTTGGTGGACAGGTCGAACGAGTCCTCCCAGATCCGCGCCTGGATCTCCGCGCGCGAGACGACCTTCCCCCTCCGTCGCAGGAGCAGCTCGAAGAGCGCGCCCTCCCGAACGGTCAGCTGCACGGTCTCGCCGGCCCGCACGACCTCGCGCGACTCCGGCTCATACGTCAGATCCTCGAAGACGAGCGGGCCGGGCTCGATGATTTCGGTGCGCCGGAGCAGCGCGCGGACCCGCGCGAGAAGCTCGCGAAACGAGAAGGGCTTGACCAGGTAATCGTCCGCGCCGGCGTCGAGCCCTTCGATCTTGTTCTCGACCGTGTCGCGCGCGGTCAGCATCAGGATCTTCGAGTGCACGCCGCGCGAACGCAGCTCCCGGCAAAGCTCCAGCCCGTCGCGCGAGCCGGGCAGCAGCAGGTCGAGGATCACGAGGTCGGGCGCCCCGGCGGCGACGCGGTCGAGAGCGGTATCCGCGTTTGCCACGGCGTCGACCGTGTAGCCCTTCTCCGTCAGCCCCTTCTTCAGGAACTGCGCGATCCGCTGCTCGTCCTCGACGACGAGAACCTTCATGGCTCGTCCCTCTCGTCGCGGGGGGGAGCGCCCCAGGATCGGCTGGCCGGGAAGCGGCCCGTCTTCAGGAACGAGAGCACGAAAACCGAGCCCGCGCCGATGGCGAATCCCGCCGCGAAGGAGGAGGTCGGCTGCGGCGTCGCCACGGCGACGATGGCCCCGGCGGCGGTCAGGCCGAAGAGGAGGGGGCGCGAGACGGCGATCGGCGGCACGGGCGGAATCATACGGTTTCGGTGCAAGTATTATCTGCGCCTGAGGCAAGGAGGACGACATGAGGAGATTCGGCATTCTCTGCTTGGGGTTCCTGGGGGCCGGCGCCGTACTCGGCTCGGCCGGCATCGGAGCGACGCCCGATCCGGCGTCGGGAGCGACCGCGAAGGCCACGATCGAGTCGAAAAGCGGGTCCAACGTGACGGGACGAGCGGTCTTCACCGAGCTGCCGTCGGGCGGCATCAAGGTCGAGGTCTGGATCGAGAACGCCACGCCCGGTACGCACGGGTTGCACGTGCACGAGAAGGGGGACTGCTCCGCGCCCGACGCGGCTTCTGCGGGCGGACACTTCAACGCGGCGGCAGCTCCCCACGCTGGCCCGACGGACAAGCCGCGCCACAACGGCGACCTCGGCAACATCGAGATCGGACCGGACGGAAAGGGCCATCTCGAGCTGACGACGGACATGCTGACGGTCAAGCCGGGGCCCAACTCGGTCGTCGGCAAAGCGGTCGTCTTCCACGAGAAGGCGGACGACTTGAAGTCGCAGCCCGCCGGCGCCGCGGGCGGACGGTTCGGCTGCGGTGTGGTGAAGTAGCTTCCGCTGTCAGCTCTCAGCTGTCAGCCAGAGGGCGGCGCGAGTCGCCCTTTTCTTTTCTGCTCCGGCCGATGGCTAACGGCGGACAGCTGATAGCTTCTCCGGCATGTCCAATTCCGATTTCGACCTGCCTCCGTCCGAGATCCGGCGCCTCGGTGCCCTGGCCACCGACGCCGTGGCCGCGCATCGGGAGGGGCTGATCTCCCGGCCCGTCTTCGGGAAGGTCGGCGCGAAGGCCGCCCTGTTCGACGAGCCGATCCCCGAAGAAGGCGAGCCCTTCGAGGCCGTTCTCGCGTTCGCTCGAGAGCACATCCTTCCCTATCCGATGGGGAACTCCCATCCCCGCTTCTACGGGTTCATCAACGCCACGGCCGATCCGGTCGGCATCCTGTCCGACTATCTGGCATCGGCGATGAACCCCAACTGCTGGGGGGGCGATCACGCCGCGATTCACGTCGAGGCGGCCGTCATGCGGTGGCTGGCGGAGATGCTCGGCTACCCCGCAACGGCCGAGGGCATCCTGGTGTCCGGCGGCTCGATGGCGAACTTCACGGCGTTGGCAGCCGCGCGCCGCGCAACGACGCCGGGCAACGTGCGCGAGGAAGGGCTCGCCGGAACCGGGCGGCCGCGCCCGACCGTCTACGCCTCCGACCAGGTCCACTCCTGCGTGGAGAAGGCCGTGGACCTGCTCGGGATGGGCACGAACCAGCTACGCAAAATACCGACGGACGAGGCCTTCCGCATCCGAATGCCCCTTCTCGAAGCCGCGATCGCCGAGGATCGAAAGAACGGATTCCTCCCTACCATCGTGGTCGGCAACGCGGGCACCGTCAACACCGGGGCGATCGATCCGCTGGAGGATCTGGCCGACCTCTGCGGCCGCGAGTCGCTCTGGTTCCACGTCGACGGCGCGTATGGGGCGCTCGCGAGGATCGTTCCGTCCTTAGCGCCGCTCTTCGCCGGTATGGAGCGCGCCGATTCGATCGCGGCCGATCCGCACAAGTGGCTCTACGTGCCGTACGAGGCGGGCGCGACACTCGTCCGGGAGCCGGGGCGGCTGAGCGCGACCTTCCGGCGCTTCCCCGAGTATCTGGCCTCCGATCCGGAGAGCCCCTTTCCCGGCCCGGCCTGGTTCGCCGAGCGCGGCGTGGAGCTGTCGCGCGGCTTCAAGGCGCTGAAGGTCTGGATGGGACTGAAGACGCACGGCCGACGCGCGTATGCCGCCCGAATCGAGAACGACGTCCTCCTCGCGCGGCGGCTGGCCGAAGAAGTCGACCGACGTCCGGATTTCGAGCGGCTGGCTGACTCAATCCTGTCGATCGCGAATTTTCGCTATTGCCCGGCGGGATCGACTCTCGCGGAAGCCGACATCGACCGGGTGAACCGCCGGATCATCAATCGGCTGGTGGGCGACGGCTCGTTCTTCCTGGCGCCGACGGTCCTGAAGGGGCGGACCGCGCTGCGGGTTTCGATCACCAACTTCCGGACGAGGGAGGAGGATCTTCTCGCGTTGCTGGACGAAGTGGAGAGAATCGGAGGGGAGTTACGCTAGCGGACTGAAGACCCGTCATCCCGAGGAGCGAGCCGACCACCAGCGGCAGACCCACGGCAGTAGGCAACGCCGAGCGGAGCGAGGCGTTTACCGACGAGGGATCCCAAACTTGATCGCCCGCACCGCCGCTTCGAGTTCGGGATCCCTCGCTCCGCTCGGGATGACGGCTACGGTTTCGCTCCTCTCTCCCGCCACGCCTCGAGGTTCCTCTCGATCTGCCTCGAATGCTTCTCCAAGTGCTCCGCATAAACCTCGAGCCAGTCGTTGGCCGTGTAACGGCCGGACTCGCTGTGCGTTCCCTCGGATGACCAGGTCTTCTCCGGCAGCCGCCGCAGAAGCGCGGCGGTGTTGGCTCGCACCGCCTCGACCGTGCGCAACGCCGTTTCGAGAGGCGCGGCATGGTAGTCGAACGCCTTCGCCCAGGCGTCCTGGTCGTAGCCCATGATCGTGGGCTTGGGCTCGGCGGCGAGATAACGAATGCGCATCGCGGCGTTCGTCTCGGAGTCGGCGGCGTGGCAGACGATCTCGTGCGCCGACCACTTGCCTTCGCCCGGTCGCCACTGCCGAGCCTCGCGTGGAACTCTCTCGAAAGCGGCGCGGAGCTTCGCGGGCTCCTCCTCGTAACGCCGGATCAGAGACTCGCGTTCGGACGGCGTATGCGGCACGTTCCCTCCTGTCGCGCGGCGGACTCTCGAAGCAGCGGGCGCGGTTTATGGAGTCTAAACGATCCCGGAAGAACCTTCGGGCGACGCGATCGCCAAAAAAAAGTCCCCGGAGCGGGAGAGCGCTCCGGGGGACCGAATGGAAGAGCCGGCGTGCTCCGCGCGCCGCCGCGTCGAGCAGGGCGGTTGCTTGGAGCGCGTTGGCGCCACCGCCGAGTCTCGCCTGGCGACCCGCGAGCGCCAATAGGGCCTTTACCTCATTTCCGGCCGGACTTCGTCGACGGGTTGGCCGGAGGATCCCTCCTCACCACATGGTCCCGTCGAGCGAGAAGACGGTCTTCTTCCCGACGACCTCGGCCGAGTGGCGAGTTCCGGCGGGCAGATAGAGGCGGTCGCCCGGCTCCAGATCGAACACGACACCGGCCGCCCGGACGCGGAACGTTCCCTCCAGGACGGCGTCGCACTTGTCCTGCGGGTGCGCGTGCTCGGGAAAAACGGTTCCCTCCCGGTACGTGTACGCCGCGACCTCGTAGCCCTCCTGCTCGAGCAGGATCATCATCCGTCTCTCCGACAGTGGGCCGTCGGAGGGATGCCAGCGCTCCAGCCGGAGGTCGGTCACGGCGCGTGAGTCTACCGCCGTGACCGACCGCTGGCCCGCTCAGTGCACCTGGATGTCTCCCGCCCCGAGCGTGGCGTCCGCTTGATGGATCGTGTTGCCGTTGCGGTCGAACACGGTGACTTTGAAGCGGTCCGACGCGCCGGCGCCGTGGTCTTCGACGTGAACCGCGAAGCGGCACGGATTGCCGTTCTTCAGCGTGCAGGAGCCGGAGAAGTCGGCCTGAATCCCCGAGACCGTCAGCCGCTCCACCGTTCCATGGACTGTGATGCCGTTCTTGCCGGTGTCGTACGTCAGGTGTCCCGTCGCGTTGTCGGGCACGCCCTGAGACGAGGCGTTGAATCCGAAGTTTCCGCGGCCGCTCCCCGAGCCGACCGGAATCCAGCCGCCCCCGGTCACCTTCCCCGTCGAGGATGAACTGACGACGAAGACGGTGACCGTCGCGCTCGCCGTGCCCCCACGACCGTCGCTGATCGTGTAGGTGAACGAGTCGGTGCCGAGGAATCCAGAAGCCGGCGAGTAGGTGATCGTGCCGTTGGAGTTCTTCACGGCGGTTCCGTGCGCTGGGGCCGACACGCTGGTGACCGTCAGAGTGTCTCCGTCCGGATCCGAGTCGTTGGCGAGGACCGAGATGGTCACGGCCGTGTTCTGGTTCGTCGTCGCCGAGTCGTCCATCGCCGTGGGCGCCCGGTTCGCGGCGGTTGTGACCGTCACGCTGACGTGCGCCGTGGCCGTGCCGCCGCGCCCGTCGCTGATCGTGTAGTTGAAGCCGTCGCTTCCGGTGAAGCCCGATGCCGGTGTGTACGTGACGGTGTTGTCCGTGTTGATGGCCGCGGTGCCGTGGGCGGGCGCCGTCACCGAGGTCACGCGGAGCGGGTCCCCGTCGGGATCGGAGTCGTTCGCGAGCACAGCGATCGCAACCGGTGTGTTCTTGGTCGTCGTGGCCGTGTCGTTGACCGCGACCGGCGGGTGGTTGGCGGGCGTGACGACGTTCACCGTGACGTGAGCCGTCGCCGAGCCGCCACGGCCGTCGCTGACCGTGTAAAGGAAGCCGTCTGTGCCGGTGAAGCCCGTCGCGGGCGTGTAGCGGATCGTGTTGTCCGAGAGGATCGTCGCCGTGCCGTGAGCCGGAGTGGTGACCGCGGTGACGGTCATCGGATCACCGTCGGGGTCGCGGTCGTTGGCGAGCACGTTGATGACGACGGGCGTGTTCTTCGTGGTGTTGGCGCTGTCGTCCTTGGCGATGGGCGGGTGATCACACGCGCTGACCACCAGGGTGCTCGCGATCGACAGGTCGTCGACGCCCCAGCCCGTGCCCTGGACTCCTCCGATCAGGATCTGGAAGGTGCCGCCCATGCGGAACCGGATGAGCGCCCCCGCCAGCTGCGGCCCGCCGATGGCTCCGCCCACGTTGACCACCACCTTCTGCATCGCATCGGTGCGGCCCGGTCCGGGTTCGCCGTCGCTCGAGCCGACCCACGCGGCGCGCCTCGCGAGAGGATTCGTCGCGTTCGACGCGATCGTGCCGTTGTAGCCGCCCGAGGAGATGTAGGGGCCGAGGTCGATCCAGGTCGCGCCTCCGTCTCTCGTGAGCTCGAGCACGCCGCCGCTCTGGTACGAAGCGGTGGTGAGCGGCGTCGCGGGGAAGCGCGCGAAGTCGAAGTTGTGCCAGAACGTCAGCACGCTCGACGAGGAGAGGTCCACCGGCGGCAGGATGAGGCTCGAATCCCTGGGCGTGTTGTTCGGCACGCCGGGCTGATCGTCGAGGACGACCATCGAGTGCATCGGGCTGTGAGCCGTCGGATCGACCATGACCGACCACCCTCCGACCTGGCGGGTGTCGGTCGTGGTGTAGGTGGCCTGCTGCGGGTCGAACGTGTCGGCGAAGGCTCCCGTGGCGACGAGAGGGCAGAAGGGCGTGATCGTGACCGAGACCGTTGCCGTCGCCGTCAGGCCGCGGCCGTTGGAGATCGTGTAGGTGAACGTGTCCGGGGGTGCGCCGAACGTGTTGAAGTTGTTGTTCGGCGAGTAGGTCACGCTGCCATCGCCATTGTTGGTCACGACTCCGCCTGACGGCTGCGTCACGGAGACGACCGTCAGCGGCGGCGCCCCGGAATCCGAGTCGTTGCCGGTGACGATGATCGAGACGGGGGTGTTCTCCGGCGTCGTCGCTGAGTCCGGGTTCGCGACCGGAGGCTCGCCCGCGCAGTTGCCGACCGCGGTGTTGTCGTAGAAGCCCGAGACGGTCAGGGTGTACGCCGCGCAGGTGGCCGACGCGGCGTTCGTGTTCGCGATGACGACGAAGGTCTGGTGCGCCGGAACGACGACGCTGTACGTCGCCGTCGGAAGGTTGGCGCCCAGGCCGACGACGCCGCTGTCGCCGAGATAGTTGGTGCAGAGGTTCTGCGGATCGTAGCTGCCGAGGTACGCGGCACTCGACATGTCGTTGCCGCCGCCGCACGCGGCGTCGACGCGGATCGAGATGCAGGCTTCGACGTCCGCGTCGTTCGAGAAGGAGTACTGATCGAAGTTCCGCGTGCCGGTCGCGGTCGAGAGCGCTCCCGGGCAAGTCTTCGCGGCTTCGCAGCCGCTCGGCGCGCCGTCGCGGCCGAGGCGCGAGTTCTGCGTCGTGTCGGAGAGCGACAGATCACCCGACCGGGTCTGCGACGGCCCTCCGCCGCAGGTGGGCAGGTCGAAGCCGAAAGTGCCGGTGACACCGTTGGCGTCCTGGACCGTCAGCGTCATCGCGATCGGCGTGCCGCAGACGAAGCCGGAGGAGGTCGTGAGTCGGAACGGGATGGAGTTGGCTCCCGAGCCGTTGATCGCCAGGTCGGGATAGGGCGAGGAGCCCTGGATGACCGAGACGTTGGGGGTCGAGGTGGTCACGGTCGCCTGAACGTTCGACGCGTTCAGGCAGCCGTCATTCGCGATCGTCACCTCGAGGCTGAAGCACTCGTCCCGGTTGATGAATCCATTGCCGTTGCCGGAGGAGTCGTTGATGGCGGTGGTCAGGATCTCGTACTCGGAGGTTCCCGACAGACAGAAGTCCTGAGTGGTCGTCGAGCCGTTGACGAGGTTGACGTTGACCGAAGAGGAGCTCTGGCAGGCGCGGCCCAGCGCCGTCGCCGTGGCCGCGTAGGTGCCGGGCATCGTCACGATCGTGTAGTGGCCCTGCGCGTCGGTGGCCGCGGAGAAGCCGTTTCCGAGCTGGACCATCGCGTTGGAGAGCGGGACACCGGTCGCGCAGCTGCGCACCGTGCCGGTCAGAGTCGCCTGGGGGGGCGCCGAGCACGCGGCCACGGGAAAGCGGAACGACGCAATGCGTGTCTTCCAATTGAACCCGGCGGGGTTGCTGTCCGGCAGATACTCACTCGCGTACCAGAACGTGCAGCCGTCGCGAGGATCGACGGTCATCGCGCTGTAGTCGCCCCAGCGGCCGTCGGTCCCGATCTGGATTCCCTGGCCCGCCTTCATGAGGACCTCCGCCCCGAGCATTCCGGGGGGATCCGAGGAGAGCCGTCCCGCGACGTCGATTTCGGGGAAGAGCGAGACCGCATCCGATCGGCTGTAACCGAGGGCGATGTTGCCGCCGTTGTCCATCGCGATCGAGCCCATCCAGCGGCTGCTCGCGCCGGAGTCGGCGGGCGCCCACGTGGACTGCTGAGCCACGGCCGGCGTCGCCGAGCCCGGGCTTCGCAGCTCGTACCAGCGCACTCCCGCCCGGTCTTCTCCGAGGTTGACGCTGTGGTTCAAGACGAGCGACTCGTGATCTCCGAAGTTGCGGTAAGCGAGTCGGTACATGAGCCGGTCGCCGATCGCGTCGAGGTAGTCGGTCAGCACCGCCGGCGAGGGCTGCGCGATGCAGCCGCGGCCCTGGCCGGCCTGGGACTTCGCCAGGCAGGTCGCGAACAGCGAGTCGAATGGATCGACGCTCGTATCGTTCGGCCCCGTGATCGCCAGCGTCGGCGAGGCTCCCCAGGTCGCGGCGACCTTCCAGACGTGGAGCACGTATCCGATCGACGTGTCTGACTCCGGCGATCCGAACGCCACGAAGTAGTTCGGCGATCCGGCGGGCGGCGGCGTCAGGCTGTCGAGGTCCGAGGGAAGCGCGCCGAAGAAGCCGGAGAGCGTTCCGAACTGGAACCGCGCGGGAAGCCCCGCGAGCATGGCCGCGCGATCGAAGGCGAAGACTCCCTGCGTGTCGAATCCGTTGGTCGCGAGCGAGAAGAGATGGCCCGTCATGTAGTAGCTGTCGGGCCAGACGCCCCAGTGCGGGTAATCCACGAAGTCGGTCGAGCTCGTATGGAAGTCGTAGAGGAAATACTGGCCGAGCGGATCGCCCGTCTTCGAGACGGCGACGCACTGGTGGGAGCCGTCCGGGGTGGGCGCGGTGAACTGCGTGAGGACCCAGCGGTCCGCCATCAGGTCGTACTGCGCGATCGGATCTCCGTCGTTGTGTATCGCGCAGGTGCCGCCCAGGCTCTGCCAGAGGGTCTTGCCGTCCGCGGGACCGTAGAGCAGCGTCCCCGTCTTGCTGTAGATGGCGAAGCGCGTGTTGACCCACTGCACGTAGTGGTTCGGACCGACGCGTCCGTTCGTGTCGGGCGGCGCGCCGTTGGAGACGCCGACGCCGTCGAAGTTCACGCCCGTGGGCGCGATCGCCGTGACTCCGGGAGCGACCTGGACGACCGGGTCGACGGGAGGCGAGGCGCCGGCCGCTCGTCCGGCCATCGGCAGGTTCTCGTTCTCGATCTCGTACTTGAGCTCGTTGGCCGGCGGCGTGACCGGTGGAATGCTCGAGAGAGGCGGAGACAGGACCGGGGAGACTGGAGGGCTCACGCTGCCCTGGGCGGCCAGAGGCGGCGGGGCCGCGGCGAGAAGCGCGAGAGACGATCCGAGAAGAACGAGCAGGCTGTGGAACCGAATCGACGGCGTCATGGCGTTCCTCCATGGCCCTCCGGGGTTGGCGCCCGAGGGCGAATGCGAATCACGGGGCAACGCTAGGCGGCCGGGCGGGAGCTCACAATGAGGGTTTCCCCTCATTTTTTGGCGGCGGAGGTGCCCTATGTCGCGGAACGCGAGGCGCGGGAATCGGGAGTCGGGACGCGAAAGTGGCGGGAGACCGGCGAACGCCGGGCTCCCGCCAGAAGGGGCTCTTCTCAGTGGATCGAGATGCTCCCGTCCTGCAACGCCCCAGTGTTGCTGTAGCCGTCCGAGAGGGTCAGGGTGAAGAGGCCCGGGGGCACCAGAGAGCTGTCCGTGCCGACCGCCGTGAACGCCACCGGAAGGCCGTTGTCGGTGCCGAGCCCGGTGATCGTCACGGTGTGCGCGGCGTCGTCGAAACCCGCCGACAAGATCTGTGTCGAGTGGAAATTCATGTTCCCGCTCGCGTCATCCGCGTCGACCTCGTCGTCGGAGTCGTTGTCGCATTCGTCCTTGTGGAAGTGAAACCTCGCCTGGCCGGAGCTCGCGCCCGCGATGTGCCCGCTCCCGTCGCCGGTCTCGCAGCTGCCTCCGCCTCCGCTCCCGGTCCCGGGCACGAAGTCGTAGGCGCGCACGACGTCGATGAGATCAAACAGCTGTCCGCCGATCGGGCTGTTGAACACGGACACGCCCCCGATCGAGCTGTGGACTCCCTTGTCGGGCACGGGGTGCTCCGCGTCACCCGCGGCGATCGTCATCGTGCTGGCGGTGACGGTGTAGAGCCGGTTCGACAGGGGCGCCACGCCGCTCTCCAAGCTAACGTCGGCGATCGGCACGTCGATTGTGATCGTGCCGAACGGGCCGGTCGTGTAGGAGCACCCGCCGGCGGTGGCGATCTGCTTGGTTCCGGGGTAGGTCAGCGCCGCGCCGCCCCCGACCAGGATTGCGGCGTTCTCACCGGACCAGCAAGAAGTGCCGTTCGGCGTCGACTCGAAGTAGACGATGGGGTTCTTCCCCCCTTTCCGGCACCGTTCCACAGTCGAATCGCATCCCGTCGCCGCCGGGACGAGCCACTGCGTCTGCCAGATCGCCACCGTGTCCGGAGCCGGAGGGGTCAGGCTCATGTTGTTGACCACCGTCTTCACGCGGTAGCAGGCGGTTCCGACGGGATGGCAATTCGAAGGCGCGGGCTGGGAGACGCTCGACTGGACAATGTCCAGGTTCGGCATGTTGAGGCCGGTCACGCCGTCCGTCTCGCGGACCCCGTCGCCGGAGGGATCGCTGGCGGCGTTGAGCAGGATCGCGTCTCCATGGATGGGTGAGCTCGCCGCGAAGAGCCCCGTCCCGCCGTTCTGCCTGACGTACATCCCGTGCGGAGCGAACGGCTCGTCGGCGTTGTTGGAGTCGGCGTAGGCGATCTGCGCCTCGCCCTTCTTTCCGATGCGCAGCTGCAGGAAATCCCCCAGGGTTCGGTCGCCGCACTGCCCGCCCATGACGGTCTGGATCGTGCCCTTGTGGACGTAGTGCTCGCCCGCCTGGATCGCCGTCGTGAACGTCGGGGAAGACGCGTGGGCATTGACGCTCTGCATCAGATAGAGGTTCCAGATGCCGTTGGTCGTCGAATCCGGCCCGCCGGGGCAGGCACTCGTCCCGCCGTTCCCGCAGTTGATCTGCCCCGCGCCGCACGTGTCGGCAGGGTTGGCGGCCGTCGCCGTCCCGTACCAGGCGACGTCGACTCGCCCGTTGTCGCCCGCCGCGATCCACGCGAAAACGTTGTTGTGGAGGCTCGAGGGCGAGATCGTCTTGGGCGTCGACCAGTGCGAGCCTTCGTCGGTCGAGTAGGCGTACTTGATCACCGCGTCGCCGGTAATGAATCCCGTGTCGGGATCGGTCGGCGCCTGCTCCCAGACGGCGTAGAGATTGCCGGCCTTGTCGATCGCCATCGTCGCGAAGCTGCCGCCTGTCTTGGCCGTCGGGAAGCTCTTGCCGGCGGGGATCGTCCCGAGCGTCGCCACCGGGAGATCGTCGCAGTTGATACCGCTCGGATCGCTGACGTTCGCGATGGGCGGTCCGAACGCGACCGGGAAGCACCGCCCGATCAGGATCCGGCTGAACGTCGCATCGTCGTGGATGACGTAGACGTGCTTGACCGCGGCGGGCAGCGTCGCGGGCACCCCGGTCACGGGATCGATTTTCCCGGTCCGCGTCGCGACGGGGCTGACCTCGTCGTTGCCCATGATCCCCTCGTCGCAGCTCAAGGCCGAGCTGACCTTGTAGGGCGGGCCGAACTGGATCCCGGCGAGGGCGTTCGCTCCGGGCAGAGGCGAGCGGTACATCGCGAGCACGTTGTTCCCGGCGCCCGAGATGGGACACTGCGGCGCGCCCTGTCCGATCTCGTCGTTGACGAGGTACATCGTGTGACCGGCGCCGGTTCCGGTGCCGTCCCAGTTCGCGGGATTCCCGTCGATCGCGTACCACTGCCGGTCGACGGCCGTGTCGGGGACGCCGGTCGCGCTGCAGGTGAAGGAGTCTCCCTCGTCGCCCGAACGGGCGGTCGAGAAGTTCACCAGCGTGAGGTCGTTGAAATAGAGGTTGCCCGCGACGTCCACGCCGAGCTCCGTGTCGCCGCCGCCGGGGCACACCGGGTCGGGCTTGCCCTCCTTCGCCGTCGCCGAGGTCACCCACTTGAACGTCCGGCCGCCGTCCTCGGAGTGCCAGATCCAGCTCGTGTCGGATGACAGCGCTCCGGGGACGCTGGTGTAGACGCGGTTCGGGTTCGTCGGGTCGAGCCGAAGGTCCTGCTCGAAGCCGACCCCCTGGATGCCGCTGATCGTCGGCTGTCCGAAGGTCGGCGACTGAGCGAACGATCGGCCGGACACGGCCAACGCGATCGCCAGGATCAACCAGGAGATTCGAACCGTCTCTCTTTTCTCCAGCCTGCTCATAAACCCTCCGTGACTCTCAAGAGAGAGCCGGCCAACACCATGGCGCCGCCGGAGGGGACGGGCAATGAGGGGCGAACCTCAATTCGGCGGAAGGGAAACCCTCAAACCGTCGGGCCAACGAGCCGTCCGGGGCCCGCGTTTTCGCAGGCCCCGGATGGAAACGGAGAGAACGCGAAGAGCGGGCTCAGCGATGAATCTGAATGTTCCCCTGGCTCAGGGTCCCCGAGCGGTTGGACACGCGCGCGCCGGTGATGTGGATCTCGAAGTAGTCCGAAGTCCCGGGCTCGCCGTTGTCCTGGACGCGCACGGTGAATGCGACCGGGTCCGCATCCACGTGCCCCTGCCCGGTGAACGTCACCTCGTTCGGGCCGGTCTGCGAGAATGTATCGATCGAGTCGGAGACGAGATGGATTCCCTGCTGGTCGTCCTGGTAGTTCAGGTGGCCGCTGGGGGTCGGATCGGCGTTGAAGCCGAAGTTGACGGCCTTGTCGAGGATGTTTCCTCCTCCGGTCACCCCCAGGATCGGGCGAACGTCCGGCGTCGGCGTGCGGGTCGGCGTGCGCGTCGGCGTCGAGGTGGGCGTCCGGGTTGCCGTGGGGGGTGTGCCGGTCCGAGTCGGTGTCGGCGTTCGGCTCGGCGTCGGGGTCAGGGTGGGCGGCGGGGTCGGAGTGGGCGGGACCCCGCAGGAGATCGTGTACTGCGTGCCGCCGCGGGCGATGTCCCGCTTGGCGTTGACCTGGGACGTGAACGTCGAGCCGCGAAGGCCGACGAGAACCGAGCCGGGGCCGATCGACGGGCCGTGCGTCACGAAGGGGTTCAGCTTGCTCGCGGCGACTTTGACAGTGATCAGCTTGTTGGTTGCATCGAAGGAGCCGCTGTCCGCGTTGCCCTGCGTCGTGTACGTGATCGAGCCGTCGGAGGCGCGGACGGCGGTGCCGAAGGTGAAAGCCCCGACGCTCGGATCCGTCGAGGCCCGAACGAAGAACTGGTCCCCACGGTCGGAAAGGCCGAACGTGTAATCGCCGGTCGGGCTCAACTTGGAATTCGGCGCGTTGGCGGTGAAGTTCATCCGCCAGTTCTCACCCGGAATCATTCCTGGCGCGGCGGAGACCTTCATGGTGGCGACGATGACGGGATCGGTCGAGCCCTCGCAGGAGTACTTGATCGAGAGGATGTCGAGCGGGTCGTCGGTGTCGGTCACGACGAGAAGCCCGTCGGCCACGTCGTGCAAGAAGTCCATGACCTGCTCGCCGTTGGGTCCGGGAGGAGCCGGAGGTCCCGCCGGGAACCCCGACCCCTCCACGGGCGGCGGAAGCATGCCGCCATTGATGCTCGGCCCCGCGATCTGGCGCGTCACGAAGGTGTGGCCGTCGAAGTCATTGTGATCGTCCGTGTAATCGATGACCGCGGCGCCGGTCGGGTCGAAGGAGACCTGGAAGTAGTCGAGCAGGTTGCGGTTGGCCGTGCCGAGGGTTCCTCCCGTGGAGATGTTGCTGCCATGGATGGCGTGATCGCTCGCGACGGACTGGCGGAATGTGGGTTGGTCGGCCGTGGCGTTGAAGCTCTGGGCGAAGAAGACGTTCCAGTCTGCGCTGTCGTTGTTGACCGCTGAGGAACTCCCGTACCAGGCGATGCCGACTGAGCCAGGCGTTGGCCCGGTTTCCATCCAGGGGAAGAAGCTCGACTTCGTGTCCGGTCCATCGCTGACGCGAACGCGCTGGCTCCAAGTGACACCCTTATCCGTCGAGTGCCTCAGGAAGATGTCCTTCCCGTCCGAGTAGACGACGTAAGCCGTCCCGTTCGGAGTTCCATCGTCCGCCACCTTGACGACGAAGAAGATGTTGGCGACACCCGCCTCGGGTGCGGCTTGGTGGCAATCGTAAGTGGCAGGCTCCTGGCCGGGCAGGAGAGGAGTTCCGACGCAAACCTGGCCGCTGCTGCCGCTGATATAGACGGTGCCGTCCGCCTGGTGCACGTCGATGTAACCCGCCTGGCCGATCGCTCCGGCGGTCACCGCGGGCCCGTAGCTAAACCCACCGTCGATGGAGCGCTGGATCATCGACACCGCCGGCTCCACCGTTCGGTAAAAGAGATAGACAGTGCTGCTGCCGAAGAACTCGTTCCACTGTCTGTCGTCTATAGGCACGCCCCCCGTCGTGCTGCCCACGGGGTTCAACATGTAGGTCTGCGCCTTGTTCGTGGAATTCCCCGTCGAGATGTTGGCGACAACGAGGCTCGAGTATGCGAGCGTCGCGGGGTCGGTCGGGCTGTTGAAGCCCACCGCCAAATCCACGTCGCCGCCACCGTCGGCTCCCACCGACGTCTGCTGGTCCCCCGTGAAGGAATCCGGCTGCCCGCGGTAGATCGGATGACGCATGTAGGGGTCGTAAGTCAGGCTCGTCGGGTTCAGGTCGAAGTACCAGAGATCCACGCCGGCGGGAACGCCGCGGATCCCAACGACGTAATGGTTGCCGTACTGGTCCGTCCGGCTGCTCGGCTCGCCGTCGCGCGAGGCGACAGGCGCCCTCACCATGAAGTTCGGAGTGAAGGAGATCCCCGTCTTCAGGTAGTTGGCGTTGCGCCCCGCCGGCTTGTTCTGCACGGACGCCGAACCCTGGTACTCGTCGACGAGGGGAGTGACGGAGAAGTAGACGACGTGGACGGTGTAGACGCCGGTCCCGGTCGCCGCCGGATCGATCGTCGTCCCGTCGTTCGTTCCCGGAGCCCCGCCGTTCGCGCCGGTGGCGACCAGGGGGCCGGCATTCGAGTCCTTGTGGACGTACAGGTCATAGTCGTCCGCAGGAATCGTCCATTGGATGCTGATCTGGACGAGCTTCGTCGTCCAGTCGGTGGGCGTTCCCGAGACCGTCAGGGTGAAGGTGTCGCAGTTGATGCCCTCGACGCAGGTCGACTCGTTCGCCGAGGCGCCGCCGACCGCCGTTCCGGTCCAGTTGAGTGTCGGACCCGTCGCACTGATCGTCCCGGCGGACGGCGCGGCCGCGCGGGCGACGAAGACGACCAAACCAAACACGGAAATCGAGACCGCGAAGGCGAGCCCGAACCGGAACGTCATTCGCGTGACGCGTCGAATCTTCTTGCTCACGGCTCCTCCTCGATGAGAGGACGGCGACGCGGACCACCGCGCCCCTTCCCATCCATCCCCGAGACTAGGAATCCGTCGAGGGGAGGACAATGAGGGGCAAACCTCATTCCGGGGTGCTCGGACGCCTCAGGTGTTTCGGAAGAATCCCGGCTCTACGACAACAGCTTGTGCTTCGCGGCGTACCGGACGAGCTCGGCGGTCGAGTGCACTCCGAGCTTTTCCATCAGCCGGGTGCGGTGGTTGTCGACCGTCTTCGGGCTGATGAAGAGCAGCTCCGCGATCTGCGCGTTGGTGCGCCCCTCGACGACGAGCTGGAAGATCTCGCGCTCGCGGTCGGTCAGGCTGCCGTAAGGATCCTCCGCCGCTCCCTCGTCGCGCTGGTAGGC
>Ga0070706_100000981_pt1 | contig 31071 bp, 31 predicted proteins | sample KBSK5501metaG_FD_65476 | JGI IMG/M metagenome (GOLD analysis project Ga0070706, IMG submission 65476) | Corn, switchgrass and miscanthus rhizosphere microbial communities from Kellogg Biological Station, Michigan, USA - KBS K5-50-1 metaG | ecosystem: Host-associated > Plants > Roots >... | reverse complement strand
GTCCATGAGATACCGGAGGCCGGCCGCGCCGCGAAAGGCAAGGCGATGGTCAATTTGCTGGCTTTAGCGGGCGAGGAGCAGGTCACGGCCACCCTGCCGGTGAAAGAGTTTCGCGACGACCGCTATGTGATCATGGCGACCCGCATGGGGACGATCAAGAAGACGGAGCTTTCCGCCTACGGGAACCCCCGGCTCGGCGGCATCATCGCCTTGACGCTTGATTCGGGTGACAAGTTGATCGGGGTGGAGATCACCGATGGCCAGAGGGAGATACTCCTTGGCACCCGTCAAGGAATCGTGATCCGTTTCAAAGAGGACGATGTCCGGCCCATGGGGCGTACCGCACGCGGCGTCAGAGGGATCAGCCTGGATGAAGGAAATGAAGTCATCGGCATGGAAACCATCACCCCGGACTCGACCGCCGCGATTCTGACTGTCACGGAATACGGGTATGGGAAACGTACGGCGGTCAGCGAGTATCGCCTTCAGGGCCGAGGGGGTCGCGGCATCATCAGCGTGAAGGTAACTGAAAAGAACGGGCCCGCGGTATCATTCCATCAAGTCCGTGACGACGATGAGATCATGGTAATGACCGCCGAAGGAAAAATCCTCCGGACGAAAGTGGACGACGTGCGTGAGATCAGCCGGAATGCCCAAGGCGTGCGGCTCATTGACATGGGAGAGAACGACCGGGTGATAGGTGTCGCAAAACTGGCCGAAACCACGCCTGAGGGAGTCATCGAGGCTGACGGCGACGAGTCCGGTCCCTTACCGCAATCGAATGGAGGCTGAACCGGAGATTTCACTCTCCCGGCGTTTCACCCACCCTCCCCGGCTCGGCCAAGACCGAGCCTTTTCCCGTGGGCGCGCCGAGACGCACCTTTTTCCCGTGGCACAGAAAAAACCGCTCGACCCTCTCGTTAAGACTGCACTCAGCCTCTCTCTCGGACTGATCCTAATTACCATCATCGGAATGATCCTGACGGCGCCGGACCGCTCGATTCCACCGTATAGCGTGATGGCACAGGTGGGTGAAAAAGTGACAGTGAGCGTGCCCCCGAACACCACGGACGCTCAAATCGAAGCCCTGCTCTTCAGATTTCGGGCGGCACTAGAGAACGACCGGGACGGGTTTGGGCGTCTTAAGATCAAACCGACTACGCCAAACGATCCTGGCGGGCTCTATCAGCGAGTGACGATCTACGTGCTCGATAACCCGGGTCTTGCCGAGGAGTCAGTGCTCCGAGACTATCTGGCAGGAGATTCAGCGGCAAGAGGAGCGTTCAAACGGAGCGTTCGCGGGATCTATCGGTTGACGCCGGGGATCGAGATCGGTGTTTTAGGATATGCGAGAGAAGACGCACCCCTTCCCGGAACTGCTCAGGACGAGGCTAATCGCCCGCGCATACTTTTTCAGAAGCAACGCGGGACGAACTAACATTGGATGCTGCAGCTTTGTGAAATAGCGCGCGCAGTCGTTCCAGCAGAATGTCATTCTGAACGCCGCCGAGGCTCTCCTCAATGGAGGCTGAAAAATCCCGAGGGGTGCTGGCCGGATCAGCACTGGTGGCTTCCCCATCAATCTCAACGGGTTGAGAAACAGGGACCGGCGCAACGCCGACCCGCAAGACGATGTCGGTGAGAACGTCCTCTCCCATGACCTCATTGATTTTCGCCAGAATCTCGGATTTGAGGAACAGAAGTTGCTGCATCCAGACGGAAGTTTCCGCTAGCAGGAAAAGCTTGCGATGGCGAATGCTTTCCGGATAGGTGTGGCCGGCGATATGAGGCCCGACAATCGCACCCCATTGCTGTTGGAGCGTGAATTCCACCATGCGGCTCTGAAAACCATGGGTCTTAATCATCCCTGCGATGAGATCGGGAAGCGGGGTGAGAGGTCGACGGGTTTGGGTCATGCCGGCGCGCATCTTAGTCCACGTTGCGCTCGGGGTCAAGTCGAATTCCGGGATGCTCACTAATCGGGGCACCCTTTCCAGCGCCCTGCTTTGCTTGAATACACCTGAGGCAAGTGTTAGCTTGATTGGCAGCGCGTGTTTGACGAGGGCCTGTATGGCAGAGAAGGGCAAAAAGGCCGAGACCGTGGTGGCCACGAATCGCAAGGCCTTTCACGATTACCATATTGAAGAACGGTACGAGGCGGGCATGGCGTTGCAGGGCACCGAAGTCAAAGCCATTCGGGAGGGCCTTGTAAACCTGCGGGACAGCTTCGCCCGGGTGGACGGGACCGAGGTGATCCTGCACAACTGCCACATCAGCCCTTACAGTCACGGCAACATCATGAATCACGACCCGTTGCGCCCGCGCAAACTGCTCCTGCATCGCCGGCAGATCAATAAGCTCATGGGCCGGACCCAGCAGAAGGGGCTGACATTGGTGCCCCTGAGGCTTTATTTCACGCCGGCGGGGAAGGCGAAGCTCGAAATCGGATTGGGCAAAGGCAAACATGAGTATGACCGGCGCGAGGATATCAAGAATCGGGAGTCGCGGCGCGAGCTACAGCGCGCGATGAAGGCGAGCAAACGGTAGTGCCCCGCTTTTAGCCATTAGGCATGGTATAATATAAACAAAAGGGGGTGACAGGCTTCGACGGGGATCATGAGGCCAAGGTGGCATGCCGAGAACCGGGAACTCGTTAAGTCCGGAAAAAATAATTGCCAACACAGAACTGGCACTCGCTGCTTAATTAGCGGTGACGTCCCTCTTCCGTCGCCTGCGCGGGGGAAGGGACGACGATTGCGGGCTGGCCTGCCGCTGGTGTTCAGCGGCGGCGGGCGAGAAATACTGAGCTAGCGACTGTTCTAAGCCTGCTGCCGGGCGTGGACAGAAGCGAAAACCCAAATCGGCAGATAAGCATGTAGAGGCCTTTCGCTGACGGTCTTCGGACGCGGGTTCAATTCCCGCCACCTCCACCATGATGGCTCCTGGGTCTCACGATCCAGGAGCCTTTTTCTTGTTCCTTGGGCCGACTGGTCGGAGGCGGGTGGTTGCTTCGACAGGCGCAAGATCGATGATGCTGGCCGTCAGCTCAGAGTCCCGGATCTGCAGGCGCGCGACAGTAACCGGCAGGTGAAAACGCCTCGGGCCGGCGCTTCCGGGATTGATGAACAGCACGCCTTCTCGTTTGCGAACTAAGGCCCGATGAGAATGACCGGCAATGACCGCAGCGCATATGTCAGCGTTGGGCGGCTGCTCCAGTTCATTCAAGTCGTGTAATACATAGAGCGACAGCCCCCCGGCCTTGACATACCCAGACGCGGGAATCTTCTCCGCCCAATCGCCGTGATCGTTATTGCCCCGGACGGCAAACACCGGAGCGATCTGGCGAAGAGTGTCCAGCACGCTCTCCTTGCCAATGTCCCCCGCGTGAATGATGAGATCGCAGCCATGCAGCGCAACAATAGCCTCCGGTCGCAGTAGGCCATGCGTGTCCGAGATGATTCCCACCCGGCATGCTGACTGAATAGAGGCCATGCGCTCGTTGGGCCTATTCCACCGTGACATCCATCAGCATGCCGCGCGTGAAATGCGGCGCGCTGTGTATCAGATCCGGCAGAAAGCAGATCAACCCGTACTGGCCCGGGACAAAATCTAGCGTGAAAAACCCTTCTTCTCCAGGCTCAAGGCCGACCATGCCTCCCACCGGTTTGCCGGACGCGGACGTAGGGACTCCGGGTTGAAAGTCGTCGAGAAACCCGTTAACCGTCGCGCGCCGCACGAGCTGTACTACCACCACTTCGTGCGCTTGGCTGCCTGTATTTACGACACGGATTGTTCTCCTTCCGGCTGATATCGGCGCGGAGAGCCGGAAGCTGAAATCCGCTTCCGTAATCGTGATATCCCCATGCGGCGGATCCGATTTCTTCGCAAGCCCCGGCGTGACACGCAGAGCTTTCAACATGCCGAGTGCGACGTGGGGAACCCCCCGTCGATCGGGAATACCGCAGATCACGACGTATTGCCCTTCATCGAGATGGACGGTGGCCATGCCCTGTTCCCCTGGAATGATGCTGTTGGGACCGCCCCGGCGCTGGACCCACGGCGGCAGGCGCTTGTGATTGACGACGATCTCGGCCGTGAAGTCCTTGGCGGTCTTGCCGTCAGGCAATTTGATGAATTGAAGCTGATGGAGGTCCTCGCCGTGATTGACCAGCTTGACGCTGATCCATCCCGCCGGAATTTGATCAGGGCCAGTGAACGCATAATCGCGCGCAATATAGACGGTATCGCCGTTTGCAACCGAGCTTGCGAGTGGCAGTGCAGGCCGCTCCGCTGCGACAAACCCAGGTGTCGATCCAGTGTCAAAAAGCAGGGCAAGCAAGCCAACAATGATGCGAGCGATCAACGGTGGCTCCTTTCGGTATTCGCCATGCCAATACCCTGAATGCTTCATTTTACAGTGTCGAATCGTTTAATATTGCAGAAATTTCACAAGGGAACGAAACCGATCCGCAGACCCTGCCGTAGGATTAATAAGAGTCGGCGGCGTTGGAAGATAGTTAAAAGGAGAGTTTCCATGTCCAAGGAGTCTGGAAAAACGTACGAGGTTGTCAAAACCGATGATGAATGGAAGGCTATGTTGACGCCCGAGCAGTTTCGGGTTCTACGGCAGCATGGTACGGAGCGGCCGTTTCAGAATGCCTATAACGCAAACAAGGACGCGGGCATGTATCAGTGTGCCGGGTGCCGGCTAGCATTGTTCTCTTCAGAGCACAAATACGATAGCCGGACCGGCTGGCCGAGCTTTTGGAAACCCATCTCGGAATCGGCCTTGGGGACGAAGACTGATCGGACGCTGCTGCTTCAGACCCGCACCGAAGTCCATTGTTCAAGGTGCGGCGGGCATCAGGGCCACGTCTTTGACGACGGCCCGCCGCCGACCGGCCTGCGCTACTGCATCAACTCGGCGGCGCTCACCTTCGTGCCGGGAAAGGCAAGCTAAAGCTTAATCGACCTGCTGAATGGCGGACAGCAACCACTTACCGCCCCGGTACCGCATGAAGGTCCAGGCTTCGGACACCTCCGTGGGCGTCTGGTCGTTGCCCTCGACCACGTACCCGGCTTCACCGCGCTGTTTCGAGAGCGACATCGTGTAATCCTGCGCCGTCCAGCGGAGCAATGCCGTCGCATAGTCCGTCGCCTCTTCGGTCCAGGATTCTTTGACCTCGATATTTAGCACGCGAAGGTCTTCGACACGATTTTCAACCTCTCGGCTGACGTTTTCGCTCAATGCGGTGCTGAAATAGTGGAGCATTTCAGGCGTAGTCAGTCGTTTCAAGGCATCCAGATCCTGCTTGGACCAGGCGGCCTGCACATCGCCCAGAATCTCCTTGAATTTGTCCTGATCGCCGGCGCCGACGGGACCGGCGATTTGCGGCTCGCTCATGAAGCCCCCCTTGGGAAACGTGGTCGGGGCGACCTCGTTTGCGCTGATGGCATTTCGCGTGAGGCCGGCATAGGCCGGTGTCGCGCTCGGTCCGCGCCTCACCTTCATGAAGTAATACAGGGCGGCTCCTCCCAAAAGCATGAGCAACAGGAGCATGAAGATAGAGCCAAAACCTGTGTCGCTCGCACCGTCGGTTGTTCCGGACTCAGACTGGGCCGCCAGTGTGTTGTTGGCGCCGAACAGCATGTGGCCGATCCAGGATCCTGCAACCCCTGCGGCCAGGCCCGTGAGGATCGGATGGCGCTGCCAAAATGGTGGCGAGATGGCGGGCTGGGGCTGCGCGGCGGGAGCTCCCGCCTGACCTGCGCTGGGAGCGGGCGTGTTGGATCGCTCAATGGGCGTGTAGCCGTTATTGTCGTAGGTGCGCGAGCCACGGCTCCCGATGCTGCCGGAACTGCTGCCGCCCTGGGAGATGCCGCCCCCGGATCCTCGTCCGCCTCCGCCCCCTGCCCGGGCGAATGAGAGGGTTGGGGTAAGGGCCATGGCAAGGACAACCAAGACTGCGATAAGCTTTGGAGTTTTCAAGTAGTATCCTTTCGTCGAGATCCAATACAGTGGAAGAGTCTAATGTGCGACGCCGTGCAAGGTCTATAGTAACAGGAAACGATGATTCAAGTCCGATTTATAGTTTTGCCTTCAAAACGCAGCGCAGCCAAGACTGCGCCGCTACGGAGCAAATCACGGTAAGATAATAGAATTAGCCCATCCGGTAGGAGAGCCTATGAAAACCCAGCTTCTTCTCGCGTTGCTTCTCATCACTGGTCTCCCGGCAACTGTCTCTGCCGCAGGGAACGAGGCCAACCCATCGCCGAGAGCCCCGAGGCTTGAAAAGGCGACCTTTGCAGGAGGCTGCTTCTGGTGCATGGAGGAAGCGCTTGATAAGGTCGAGGGCGTGGTGTCAACGACCTCTGGCTATACCGGCGGGCAGAAGCCTAAACCCACCTATGAGGAAGTGTCGGCAGGCGGAACTGGGCACGCGGAGTCGGTCCAGATCCTCTTTGATCCATCAAAAATCAGCTATGAAAAGCTGCTGAATGTTTTTTGGCATAACATCGACCCGACGACTCCAGATCGGCAATTCTGCGACAAGGGACGGCAGTACCGTTCCGCCATTTTCTACCACAATGAGAATCAGAAGCGGCTGGCCGAAGAATCCAAGAAGCTCATAGACCAGTCCAAGGCGTTCAAGGAGGCGATTGTTACCGAGATTGTGCCGGCCTCAGAGTTCTACCCCGCCGAGGAATACCATCAGGATTTCTACCTGAAGAATCCGGTTCGGTATAAGTTTTATAAATACAGTTGCGGGCGGGCTCAGCGCCTGCAGGAACTCTGGGGCAAAGAGTAAGCCTGAAGGGGCTTGTCTCACGGTCATGTCGCTTGCGGCTCGAGGGCTGCTTTTGCTGGGCCTCCTGGGAATACAGGCGAGTTGTGGTGGAGAAATGAGCGCCCACCAACCCGGGACGCCGCCTCATTGGACGCAACGTGGGTTTCAGAACACGAATCCTGCCTTTGCTCCGCCAGCAGGCTGGGACCGTCTGACATTCATCGTGTCTCGAACCTGGGCTAACACATTCCATTCGCGATCGGTCCGGCTGCCGATGGTCGAAAATGATGGAAAGTTTCTGAGGGACAACCACACCCAGGCCACGGTGACGTGGATCGGGCATTCCACGCTCCTGATACAGCTGCATGGAGTCAATGTGCTGACCGATCCGCACTGGTCGCAGCGAGCGAGTCCCGTATCCTTCGCGGGACCCAAACGCTTGATGCCGCCCGGCCTCCTGTTTGAGGACCTTCCGCCCATTGATGTCGTCTTGATCTCCCACAATCATTACGATCACCTTGACGTTGACACTGTCAAGCGGTTGGCCGCCACGCACCACCCGCTGTTTGTGGTCCCCCTGGGGCTGAAATCGTGGTTCGCCACGCTGGGAATCACGAACGTCGACGAATTGGATTGGTGGGAAAGCCGCCGCCTTAAAGGGCTTACGTTGACCTGTCTCCCGGCACAACATTTCTCAGGCCGCACCTTATGGGACCGGAATCAAACTCTCTGGAGCGGATGGGCAGTGGCGGGCGAAACAAAGAAACTCTTCTTCGCGGGAGACACGGGATACTATGAGGTGTTTAAAGAAATCGGCAGCCGCATCGGCCCGTTTGATTTGGCTGCCATCCCCATCGGCGCATATATGCCGCCGACCATCATGAAAATGACACATATCACTCCGGAACAGGCGCTCCAAGTTTTCGCTGATCTGCGGGCAAAGCGTTTTCTGGGGATTCATTGGGGCACTTTCGATCTTACTGAAGAGCCGCTCGCTGAGCCGCCCCAAAGACTGGAAGCCGAAGTCCGCCGTTTGGGGGTTGATCCGGCCAACGTCTGGATCTTGAAAGACGGCGAGACCCGAGGCTGGTAGTACAGATCCCGCCAACGAAAAAGGCGCGTATTGACCAAAAATTCTCTGCCAGCCAAGAAGAGTACCCGACTAGCCCAATTTTCATCTCAAGCAAACTGCCATTTCTTCCGAAAGGTGAGACAGGTACTGTAATGATACCGGCATCAAAATTCCGTGAAGTCCTTGAGCAAAAACTGGAGACGGAGAAAATCCCCGTCATCCGGACGACATCCCTGCGGTTAATCGAACTCCTCGGCAGCATGCTGACTCCGGTTGAGATGGTCACGGAGACCATCCTGCGCGACCAGGGTTTCACCGCGCAGATTCTCAAGCTTGCGAACAGTGCCTTTTTTTCCCGAGGGAAGGTGATCAGCAATGTCAGCAAGGCTGTTGTCAATATTGGGTATTCGGGGCTCCGCGACATTACCCTCACCGTGGAGTACGCCGATCTGGTGCAAAGGCGCTTGCCGAAGCGCGTACAACTGGGAAGGATTTTGGCCAAGGCCTTCGTCGCCGCACGGTGGGCGAGCGCGATTGGTCAGGAAGTCCGGTTGCAGGGCAATGAATCGCTTTTTACCGCCGGGCTGCTGGAAAGTCTCGGTGACTTAGCGGTAGCCGCCTATTTGCCGGAGATCTATCAGAAGATCGAGAGGACAGCGCAGTCACAGGGCTGGTCATATCAAAAAGCGCATGCCGAAGTGACGGAAATGTCTCCGCATGACGTGACGGCGCTCGTGGTCTGGTCCTATAACCTTCCTGAACATCTCGTGCTCCCCCGACCAGGGCAAGAAACAAAATCCAAGTGGCCGGAAAAGGAGCACCTTGAGCGTATTGGCCATTTTGCAAACGATCTTGCGTATAATCTATTGTCCTGGCCCTATCCGGAGATTCTCGGCGACTTTGCGGATCTCTGCTCTCAAACGAAATTGGGGTTGGAGCTCTCCGCCGAGACCCTCGAGATCAGTCTCGCCTTGGAATACCAGAAAGCCCTGAACCTCGGCGGTACGATCAAGCTCGATCGCAGCTGTTTTTCATTTCAAAAGACGAGGCCGGCGGATTCGGACCGGAATAGTTTCCTGGGCCTCTGCGAGAGCGCGCAGTTGGCGGAAATATAGTTTTCTAATCGCACCGCTCTGCGGGAACGACACTGGCTCGAAGCGACTTTGCTTGCGCGTCCCTTTTAATGCTACTTCTTTTTGCTTCCGGCGGTTCGGGAAACCGTACGTGAGCGACTTTCGGCAGTCTTGCCGGATTTGTCGTTGGAATCATGCTGCGACTTCCGCGGCATTTGCGATTTCTCTACCTTGCGAGGCTCTCGACCGGCGAAAGTCTTGGATGCCAGTCCCGCCACTGCCCCTGCGGTATAAGCGATCGCCTGAAGACCCTTCGTCATTGCGTCTTTTGAATCCCTATTCTTCTCTTCGGGATTTTGTTTCCCTTTCCGAGCCGAAACATTCTTTCGCATGGGATAATCCTCCTTATCTCCGCCATCTTACAGGTAGCTTTTCCCGCGCCAAGTGCCCTTATCAGGCCCGAAACGGCCGCGAAGAGATATTGTACTAAAGAAGGAGAACGGTCGTCCTGCGTGCGTTATGTGCAGTCCATCTGCCATCGGGTCTTTGGACATCAAGGGTCGCCGATAAGACTTTTTGTCTCTTGTCTGCAGAGAAACGTGGCTGTTATCTGGACCGCCGGTAGCGACTTTCCCGCCCTGCCGCCTGAAAGCGGCAGGGCTTACCTATTTCTGCCGATTGACGATCTTTCATTGCCGTATTAGATTTCCGCCCTGGTTCACACAGGTAGAGGTCGCTGGTGACGCGATTTGTATCGATCTGCCCGTGTGTTGTGGCCGCTACGTTTTTTTTCTTACTTACGATCACGGTTCGAGCCAGCGATTTCGATGTGTGCAACAATGAGAACCCGACGCGAATATTGCAACAAGGGGACCGCGCGAGTCCCCAAAGCCTATACTGTCTCGGATTTTCCTACGCCACCGGCAAAATTGTTCCGAAAGACATGAACCAGGCGCTCACCCAGTACCGCAAGGCGGCCGACCGGGGGTATGCGCCGGCGCAGGCCATCATGGGACTCCACTATGAGAGAGGGATGGGCGTGAAGCAGGACTATGCAGAGGCACTCAAGTGGTACAAAAAAGCCGGCGGGCAAGGCCACCCCGGGGCCTTGAACAACATCGGCAGGATGTATCGCGACGGCGTCGGGGTCAAGAAAGACGATCGCGAGGCGGTCAAGTGGTACCGGCTCGCTGCCGACCATGGGAGCCCCGAAGCGCAAAACAATTTGACTGCCATGATGGCCAAAGCCCCGGCCGCAGAGCCCGGCCAGGATCTCTTCGAAGAAGGGAAGAAGCTCTACAAGGCAGGGAACCAGGCGGCGGCCGTCAAACCATTCATGAAGGCCGCGGAGAAGGGCAACGCATGGGCACAGCTCCAGATAGGCTCACAATATGAATTTGGCGAGGGGCTGTCGCAGAACTTTGCCGAGGCCGTCAAATGGTACTCCAAGGCGGCGAATCAGGGCAATTCAGTCGCCCAGAAAAACCTCGGGCAGATGTATGAAGACGGGAAGGGCGTGCGCGAAAATTGGGTTGAGGCGGCGCAATGGTACCGCAAGAGCGCCGATCAGAACTATGCGAACGGCCAATTTGCGCTTGGTCGGGCCTACCAGTTCGGCATCGGGGTCCCACAGAATCGGGGCGAGGCAATTGGGTGGTTCCAGCGTGCCGGGAAACTGGGTCACGCTCAGGCGGCCTATTTCGCCAAGGACCTCAGGCTAGGCAATTTTATCGGCTTCCGGGATGACGTCGAGCACAATGCGGTGATCGGCGGCAAGCTGCGGTTCGGACTCGTGTTCCAGGAACCAGTGGGGATGTTGTTCCACAATTCCGCCGAGCGCCTCGCGTATATCAGAGATTTGAGGAAGGATGTTGATATCAGTGAGGCCAGGACCATGTGGAACATCAGCAAGAGCGACTACGACAATTGTCGGCGAGCGAACAGGGAGAGCTGCCATGATCCGGGACCGCCGTCGCGGTGATGCGGGCCCTGCTACTCCGCGACCTGGACCCCATCGACAAAGTAATCGGTGGCGCCGAAGCAATCGGTGGGGATATGGCGGTACTCGCGATAGTGGAGGATGACTTTCTTGCCCAGTAGGCCGCCTACTTTCTTGGCGACCGCATCGTCCCACACGCTGAATTCCCAGATGATGGGGGCCGTGCCCGGTACGGTAGTCATGGCAAGTTCGCCTTCGTAGGTCTTGCAGATCCAGCCCTTCCGAGAAAACTTCTGCAGATACCCGGCGCGCTCGCCGTCGGAATAACTCCAGGTCGAACTGATCAGCAGATAGGCGGCAAACAGGATCAACGGGGTGATCAGCAGCCCGATGAGAAAGCGCTTCACGCTTTGCGCCCAGTCACGACTCGGACGAGGAATCTTGCTGGAGGAGGCATTCACCCGGTGGTGTCTTACGTCAAGCCGCAGGATCTGTGTCCGGTTTTTTCGAAGTACCGCTGATGATACTCCTCAGCGCGATAGAAGACGGACACGGGGGTGATTTCCGTGACGATGGGTCTGACAAAACGACCTGATTGCTGGAGCTTCTCTTTAGAGGCCTTAGCCGCGGCTTCCTGGGACGGTGTGTGATAGAAGATTGCCGATCGGTATTGTGTGCCGACGTCAGGGCCTTGCCGGTTCATGGTCGTCGGGTCATGCAGCTTCCAGAAGAACTCCAAAAGTTCTTCGTAGGTGACCTTCGTGGGATCATATTCCACTTGGACGACCTCGGCGTGTCCAGTCTGCCCGGTGCACACGTCCCGATAGGTCGGATCCTTCAGGTGCCCGCCCGAGTATCCGACTGCGGTTGAGGTAACGCCGCCGATCTCCAGAAACGCCGCCTCCACATGCCAGAAACACCCCGCTCCGAATGTTGCCTTTTCCATAGTTCACCCCTTTGAGACGGGCTTAAAGAGCCACTGTTTTCGGGAATCCTATCATAGGAGTCTCACGCTTGGCACGGCAGCATGATCTGTCTGGCGGGAGCCCTGGCCCTTATGGTATGCCAGGCGATGGCCGTGCCGCTGCTTCTGGTGATCCCTCCCCTGACCCAGCTGAATACTCCGTACCCATCGACCGCCTACTTGACGGGGTTTCTCCGATCGCGCGGGTATGAGGCCAGCCAGGCGGATGTAGGAATTGACATGGTCCTCGCGCTGTTTTCGCGCGACGGCCTCACGCGAGCATTCGAGGAAATCCGCTCCCTTCCGGGAGAACTTCCGGGTGAGGCGCGGCAGATGCTTGCGCTGCAGCGGCACTACCTTGACTCCATCGACCCGGTCGTGGCGTTTCTGCAGGGGCAAGATCCGACACTTGCGCCTCGGATCTGTCAGGGTGGCTTCCTGCCACAAGGCCCTCGATTCGCAAGTGCGAAGGAGAACGTACACGCCGCACAGTCCGACAGGGCGCGACATTGGGCGACGCTGTATCTGGAAGACCTGGCTGATCTGATCCACGAAACCATCGCGCCACGCTTCGCCTTGAGCCGCTACGCCGAGCAAGTAGGGACCGCCGCATCCTCTTTTGACACGGTCCTGCAAGCCTTGGCCGAGCCGCACAGCTTTACCGACGAGTTGATGCTGGCTGCCCTTTGGCGACACGTGGAGGCTCAGGATCCCGCGATGGTGGGTTTGACCGTGCCGTTTCCAGGCAATCTCTATGGGGCGCTGTGCATCGCGCAGTCCTTGAAATCGCGTCGTCCGTGGGTACGGGTTGTGTTGGGTGGCGGGTATGTGAATACGGAGCTGCGACGCCTCAGCGATCCGCGTCTGTTCGATTACCTCGACTATGTGACGTTAGATGACGGGGAGCGACCTCTCCTGTGCCTCCTGGAACATTTGGCGCACAAGCGCGAGGAACGCGCTCTGTGTCGCACGTTCGTGCGCTCAGACGGCAAAGTGCTTTGGCGCGATGATGCCCGTCAGCCTGACTTCAGCATGGCGGAGGTGGGCACGCCGACCTATGCCGGATTGCCGCTCTCTCGATATCTGTCGGTACTGGACACGCTGAATCCCATGCACCGGCTCTGGTCCGATGGCCATTGGAACAAACTCACGGTCGCGCACGGCTGTTATTGGAAGCAATGCACTTTCTGCGATGTGGGGCTGGACTACATCGGACGATACGAGGCGGCGCCCAGTGAGCTTCTCGCTGACCGGATCGAGGCCTTAATCGCCGAGACAGGGAAGAGAGGGTTCCACTTTGTAGACGAGGCCGCGCCGCCGGCCGGCCTGAAGGCCCTCGCCCTGACTTTGTTGGAGCGTGGAGTGGCAATCTCCTGGTGGGGAAACATCCGCTTCGAACCGGCGTTTACGCCGGATCTCTGTCGTCTGCTCGCGGCATCGGGCTGCATCGCCGTCAGCGCCGGTCTGGAAGCGGCCTCGGATCGGCTTCTTGAAGAAATGAAGAAAGGCATTACGGTCTCCGACACCGCCCGTGTGAGCGCAGCGTTCCGGGACGCCGGCATTCTGGTTCATGCGTATTTGATGTACGGGCTACCGGGCGAAACCATCTCCGAGACCGTTGAGAGCCACGAGCGCGTCCGGCAGCTTTTTGCGCACGGCTTGATCCAGTCCGCGTTCTGGCACAAGTTCACTGCGACGGCCCATAGCCCGATCGGTCTTCATCCAGCAGATCACGGCATCCGGATCACGGGACCGGTGTTTGGCGGCTTTGCCGACAACGATCTTACGCATGAGGATCCGCGCGGGGAAGCGCCTGGCTGGCTGGGCGCGGGGCTCAGAAAGGCCTTGGGCCATTACTTGGAAGGTGAGGAACTCGCAACCGATGTGCGGAGCTGGTTCGATTGCCCGGTCAAGCAGCCGCAGGTGCCCAGGAATTGGGTAACTAAAGCGCTGGCTGGAGTGTCTCATGAAGACGATCCTACGATCGAGCGGCGCATAGTGTGGATCGGCGGCACTCCCGTAATCGAAAATAGGAGGCCGGAGCATTGTCGCGTGATTCTTCCCGGCCGGGCGGAAGACGCGCAGTTGCGCCTTCCGCGGGACAGCGCAGCATGGCTGATCGATCTGGTCCAAAAGGCAACGCCGATGCGCGATAAGCGGGAGAGCTATCCCCGTCTTCAGGATGTGAGAGATAACTATTTCCTCGGGCCACCGGCGTTCGGTACGTTCCTTCGATCGGCCGCGTGGAAGAAGGCCCGGGCTGTGGGTTTACTGTTGGTATAGATCGCCTTAAAGGCCTACATAGTTTAAAATTGTTTCATAAGTGACTAATACAATGCTATTAATTTTAAGGTCTGCTGATTACTGACATCATTGTCATCTTCTATCGGGTCTCTACCGATCATCTTCCCGAGAGAGGCAATGGGGAAGCGGGGCAGTCAATGAATGCTATAATAGCGGCCAAGCCATGACCTCTGCCAAGACTTTTTCAGGCGTTATACTCATCATCACCCTGGCGTTAAGTCTTTCACGCGGAACTGTCCTGGGCGCTGAAACCCAGCCTCCCGACCCGGTAAAAAATGTTGCTCCTGAAGTTGAGGCCATGCCCCGTCCCCTGCCAGGAACCGAAGCCAATCCAGTTCTCGCCGAACTGCGAGAAGCGATCCGGCTCAATCCCAATCATGCGGATGCTCATTTTGCCCTGGGGGTGGAACTCTATACCACGGGCCACATTGCAGAAGGCATTGCTGAATTGCGTGAGGCTATCCGGCTCCAGCCCGATCATGCCGATGGGCGCTATCATCTCGCAATGGCGCTTATGAAGCAGCGCGATGAGCTGACGCGGGCTGAAATGAACCGAGCGGCCAGCAGCAGGGAACCAGTTCTGGCTGAAACCTACCTCGACCTCGGCAAGGCTCTCATTGCATTAGGAAAGTTCACTGCGGCTGTCATGGAATTGCGTGAGGCCCTTCGACTTCAACCGACCTTTGTTGAAGCACACGCAAGTCTCGGTGTCGCCCTGTTCAATATGGGCGATCTAGAAAATGCCATCGAAGAATACCGCACGGTGCTGAAACTACAGCCCGAGGCCGGGCAGGCCCATCTGAATCTCGCCACGGCGCTGATGGGCCAACACGACTGGCCCGCAGCGCGGACAGAGCTTCAAGAGGCGCTGCGCTTACAACCCAATCTCGTCCAGGCTCAATACAGTCTCGGCGTTGTCCTGTACACCATGGGCGATATTGCCGGCGCCATTGACGCTTATCGTCAGGCGCTGCGTCTCCAAAGCGATTTTGCCGAGGCACATTACAATCTCGGTCTCATGTTGAAGCTGACGAATCAGGAAGCTGACGCCGTGCAGGAATTCCAACATGCCGCGCTCGCGGGCTTGCCCAAGGCTCAATACTTTCTGGGAGCCGCCTATGCGTCAGGGGTCGGAGTGGACAAGAACCTTGCAGCCGCCATCAGATGGTGGTTCCGAGCGGCCGAACAAGGGGTGACTCAGGCGCGGGAAGGACTCGCGCAACTTCGTCGCACCGCAGTACTGCAAGCCAAGCAATCCCCTGACGAGGCGCGCGCCATTCTCATGGCGTTTCAAGACTGCCGGCGTGAGATCTGGTTCGAATTTCCGGATCTTCAGGGGAAGGCTTCCGAAGAAAGCGCCGGGATCGCCCTGCTGCGACAAGGACAATGGCAGGAGGCGATTCCCGTATTGATACGTGAGGCGTACGGATTGAGCGAACCAGCCCAGACACAATTGCAGGCTCTCTATGAAGAAGGGATCGAAGGGCAGTGGCCCGCTTATGATCCGCGGATCCTGTCCTATTTCAAAACGACGGCCGCGGAAGGACTTCTCCGCCCGCGCATCATGTTGGCGCGCATTTATACAAAGGGTTGGGGAGTTTCCCAGGACCTCAACAAAGCGATGAGCCTCCTCAAAGGAAATCAGGATGACGAGGCGCAACGCCTGCTGAAAGAGATCGCTGCCGTCCAGCAAGAACCGCAACAAGCGACGAGGAATACACAACCGGCCTCTCCAACCGTTCCGTAGTCGCACAATTCTTGGTAATCCACGCCATTCTACGCTCTAAAATTTTAATCGCCGTCCTACTGGGCATTTTCTCGACGGTGCTGGCATGGAGCTTCTGGCAGGTCAGCGGGAACATGCTGACCGCACTCGAGTTGAGCCCCTACGACCATTGGCTGCGGAACCGGACCCCTGGCCCGATCAGTTCCGCGGTGATCATGATCACGCGCGACCGATCAAGCGAGACCCGGTTCGGAAGCGGGCCGTGGGATCATGCGCTCCTGGCGCGAACCATTACCGCATTGCGCAGCGCCGGGGCTGTGGTGGTCGGTCTCGATATTCCGATCGGGGAGCATAGCCCGCCAGCCAGAGGGGGAGCAGCCAGTGATGCATTGTTGGTGGAAGCAACTAAGACCGCCGGACGAATCCTCTATCCACTCTCGGTGCAGCTCTCGGCAGAGCAGGTCACCAAGCAGTATCGCGGGCGATCGTTGTGGCAAGTGGTTTCGACCGCCGGCGCCTTGCCGATTCTTGCACAACATGCGGAAGAACTGGGCCACACCCTGTCGCGTCCTGATGAAGACGGTGTCATTCGCAGGGTTCCGCTGTATGTCTTGCTCGGCGACCGTCCGCTTCCCGCGTTCGGTCTCGCGCTCGCGCAGGTATTTCTGCAGGTGGCGCCGGCTGAGGGGTTGATCCGCGCGGGGCAGCCCCTCACCCTGGGCTACGCCAAATTTCCGGATGGACATGTGGAGCAGCTCTCGGTCCCAATTGATGAGCACGGGCAGATCTTGATCAATTATATGCCGGTGTCCGGCCCGTCCCTGTTTCCTTCGCTGCCGTTTCTGAGCGTGTGGACGGCAATTGAAGAGGGAGAAGGTGAGAAGCTCAGGGAATGGGTCGCAGGTAAGATCGTCTACTTGCTCCCGTCCCCTGCGCGAGCCGCCTACGCGACCCCTGTGGGACAGTATACATCCGAGACCATCCAAGCGAATCTGCTCAATATGGTGCTGACCAAGAGCTGGATCAGAGAGTTCTCCCCCGTGTGGAGATTCGTTTGTGGTTTGATGCTCGCGGCACTCGCTGCCTGGCTTTTGCTGGGCTTACCCGGCTGGCAAGGACTTGGTGCAGCGGTCGCTCTGCTCTGCGGGTATATCGCCGCGGTGTTTCTGGCCTTGCCGGTGGGAGGGGTTCTTCTGCCCGTTTTTATTCCTGTGGCTGCCGTCCTCTTGGCCGCGGGCGCCGCTACGCTTTGGCTGCAATACTCTGGGAGTCATCAGATAAAACTACTGGAAGGCAGCATGCTGGCAGTTCAGCAGGAGCTAGGAGCCGTTCGCGAGGCATTGACCCGTCAGGAATCGAACGTCGAAGACTTGGAAGAAGACCTGGAGGTTGCCCGGACATCCGCCGTGCGCTCGGCCGGCAAGGAGCAGGAGCTTGCGCAGTCGGTGGAGGTATACCGAAAAAAATTAGCCGAAGCGAACGCGGAGGAAGAAGGCACCCGCCGGCGGCTGGCGGAACTTGAGAGCAAACTCCGGGGGTTACGTATCGCGACCACGGGGCCGGTTCGGCTTGGAAACGCCGAGCTTGAACGGCTCCGTGAAGAGTGCGAAGCGATGGGCATCCTCACCTGTGATCCGGTGCTGCTCGCGTTGTTTCGTGATCTCAAGAAAAGTGCGCATTCTGTGTTGCCGGTCCTGATCTTAGGGGAACCCGGTACCGGAAAGGAACTGTTTGCGCGGGCGGTTCACCGCCTCAGCCCGCGCGCCGGCCATCCCTTTGTATCCGTCAATACGTCTGCCATCTCGCCCCACCTTTTCGAAAGCGAACTCTTCGGCCACTTAAGAGGCAGCTTTACGGGTACCGTAGGAGACCGTAAGGGATATTTTGAGCTTGCGGACAGGGGCACTATTTTTCTCGACGAGATCGGCGATCTTCAGTTAGAGCACCAGGGCAAATTATTGCGTGTTTTGCAAGAGAAGACGTTTTATCGCATCGGAGCCGCCCGGCCAACGACGGTCAACGTGCGGGTGGTGGCCGCCACCAACAAGGATCTTCGGCGGGGAGTGTCGGAAGGCTGGTTCCGCGAAGATCTTTATTTTCGTCTAAAAGGTCTCGTGATCAGACTGCCCCCTCTACGGGAGCGGCCGCGAGACGTGGGCCTGCTCGCCGAACGCTTCCTCCGCGACGCCGCCGCGCAGGTTGGGCGGGGGGATCTGGCGTTGTCGGCAGAGGCTCTTGCCACACTCTACGCTCATCTCTGGAAGGGAAATGTCCGCGAGCTGCAACACTGCCTGCAACAGGCGGCGGCCCTGGTCGAAGGGAACGTCATTACGAAGGAGGATCTGCGGTTGATGCCGTCGGAACTGACAGACGCGCAAGGGCCAATCACTACGGGATTCGCCCCTGATCCAGGAAGCGATCAGGCCGTTCTGGCCTGCCTTCGGCAACAGAGGTTTGATATGCGGGCGACCGCTCGCGCGCTTGGCTGGGACCGCAGCACCGTCACGCAGCGGCTCAAGGGAATGGGCTTTCGGGCGTTAGTGGAATCGGGCGGCGATCGTGCGAAGGCAGCGGTCGCCCTCGGCGGTGATCCTGAACTTGCCCGTACAGTCGAATTAAAGCTATTGGAGTATTACGAGCACCTCTTACAGAGCATTGAGGGCTTCGGGTCCGCGGAGGAAGCGGTAGCGGCTTGCAAAAAGCGTTACAAAAATCTCCCTGATCGCCATTTCCATTCCGTGGAGAGCTTGATCCGTCAGCAGTTCCACCGAGCCTCCTCTCCTAAGCCTGGCGATTCTGATGTTTAATCGTCACCGTTCCTTTTTTCGTGAATGTAGCAGGCTTGGTGCGGGGACTTCCCCGCATCCCTGCAGGGACAGGCCGACTTCATCGTGACGAGGCATTTCCGGACTCTGCTGTAAACCTGCGCTTTCCCGTCGAAATCTTCTTCTGATGGTCTCCGTTTCTTGTGGCCCCGCCCTTGCTCTGCTTACCTCATGGCCGCCAACAGGCGGAATGGATAACCAACAAACGCGAGGGGGGAGCACATGTCGAATATTCTGAATCAGACTCAAGCGGCGGCGGCACCTGTCGGTCGTATGAGTTCCGTTGGGACGGGCCAGACGGATCAAGGCCGCGCGAAGGTGATGCAAATCCAGATGAAAGAGGTGGCCATCGTGGTCTCTGCGCTCCTGGTGATTGGAGGCCTGGTGGGCGGCTATTGGTTATACACCCAGCAAGAGGAAAGCTATGGCGAAGGAAATATCATCTTTTCCAAAGATGCCAAGCCGGCCGGCACGTTGAACGCCCAACCGGCTGTCACTGGTCCTGCTGCAAAGGGGGTCCCGGTATCGACGACGATTACCGGTCTGGTCCCGGCGACCAAAGCGACAGATTCCATTCATGCCGACATCTACTTTGACTTCGACCGAAGCAGGCTGAGCGCAGACGGGGTCGCCATTCTCCAGGAGAAGGCCGCAGTTCTGAAGAAGGACGGCTCCTGGGCCGTATTGGTCCAGGGTTATGCCGATCAGCACGGGCCCGCGGCATACAACAAGACATTAGCAGCGCGACGGGCCGGAGCGGTCAAGCAATTCCTGGTCGAGTTGGGCATTCCCGAAACGTCCATCAAGGTTGTGACTCTGGGCAAAGAGGGAGCGATCTGTGACGATCAGAGCAAGGAATGCCAGCGGCTCAACCGCCGGGTCCACCTCGAGATGATCAAGATGGGGCCCCCTTTGGTTTCTCTCCCGCAGGCGCCTGTCGCAAAACAGGACCAGAAAGACTCCGGTGCTGGCCTGCCAAAAGAGCTAAGAGCGCATTCGGATGATACGGCCAATTCGGATTCCTCTGATCAAGAGGAACATGACTGGATCAATTCTGAGTCCGAGAGCGCCGGTTCACATTCACACTGATAATGGTTGACGGTGCTGGCAATAGGTCAGGTCGTGGCGGCGGATCGCAACGCTTCTCTTTGAAAGACAACTCGTCTAAGATATCTCGTCTCAGTGATCCTGAGAATTTTCTTGGACTGAAACCGTTACAGAGAGGCTATGAGCATCGGGATAGGTCTCATTGGTCTCGGCCGCCATGGGGGTCGCTACGCCCAACATTTGCTCGATGGCGTTACCGGATGCCATCTGGTCGCGGTCTCACGACGCGACAGGACAGCGGGACAGGCATTTGCTCGGTCGGCAGGGGTTGTATTTGTTCCCGACTGGAGAGAGATGTTGGAGCGTAAAGATATTGATGCGATTGTGGTGGTGACCCCGCCGAACGTCAACCATGAGATTTGTATCGCCGCCGCCAAGGCCGGGAAAGCGATTCTTATAGAGAAACCATTGGCGATGACCATCGAGGACGCCCGAGCGATGGTCGACGCGACGCAAGCCGCCGGAGTTCCGCTGATGACGGCGCAGACTCTGCGGTTCGCACCGGTTCTCAGGCTTTTGCGGCAACGCTTGGCGGTCATCGGCAGTCTTGAGTACATGTGGCTCTCCATGCGAGTGGAACGCGCTCCCCATCACTGGCTGGAAGATCCGGACCAGGCAGGCGGTGGGGTGTTGATCGAGATCGGCATTCACCTCTTCGATCTCATCAGATACCTGACGGGCCATGAGGCCGTAGAGGTTTGGGCTGAAATCGTGCGGTCGCATACAAGTCGCGTTGAGGACATGGCCCTGGCCCGGTTCCTCCTGGCCTCAGGCGTCCGCTGTTATGTCGAGGTGTCCAGGGTTTCAGCGGGACGCTCATGCCGGATCGAGGCGGTCGGGGAAACCGGGCAATTACTGGTGGATGTGAATGAAAGCCGGTTGACACGGATTGAAGGGCGGAAGATCGCCGAGACGGAGGCGGTCTCGGATGATCCCACAATTGTGAGCGTTTTGGAAGCCTTCGCCAGGAGTGTGGCAACTGGGGAGCCGGTGCCTGTGTCCGGGGAGGATGGGCTGCGCGCCGTCGCGATGGTGGAGGCCGGCTATCGATCTGCGGCAGAAGGGCGGCCGGTCGCCGTGCCGGCAGTACCCTGACTTCCGTCGCTGCCCGCCGTTTCGAATGATGAGATTAGGACGGGGTCGGTAAGATCATGCCGGTATGTAGGCGGAAGCCATCATTTTTCCGGTCTTCGACATAATGCTGTAGCGTCGCAGAGATCACGCGAAACGCCAACGTTTCCCAGGGAATCTCATCGGGCCGGAACAATTTGACTTCCAGGCTCTCGTGGCCCGCTTTGAAATCCGAACTCCGCAAGCTGCCCCGGAAGATCAGGTAGACCTGACTAATATGGGGAATGCTGAAAACAGTATAGAGCGAGGTCAGCTCCACGTCGGCTTCGGCTTCCTCGCGTGTTTCCCGAAGCGCCGCCTGCTCGATCGTTTCTCCGTTCTCCATGAAGCCGGCCGGCAAGGTCCAGAGCCCGTATTGTGGTTCAATGGCCCGACGGCAGAGAAGGATACGATCTTCCCACTCGGGGATGCATCCGGCCACGATGCGAGGATTTTGATAATGGATCACCAGGCAGGTATCGCAGACAAAACGCGGCAGGGTGTCTCCCGCCGGGACTTTCAATGCGACCTTTGCCCCACAGTGGCTGCAATAGTTCATCGCTGAGAATTATGACATGCCGGCGCTTCAATCTGTCAGCGCAATTTTCATTTCTGGACAATTTTTTTGCAAACGGTTCCCATCCCTCCGTGATTGCACCGGGGATCCGATAGGATCCAGCATCGCGCCGCCGCTGATGCGTCAAGCAGCTTTTCCGGTCTTTTCTGCTCTCCGGATTTCCTGTTGGGGCTCGTCCAGATTTGTAGCGTACATGGCTATTGCCCAGGTGAATGCCATCAATCCCAAAATGGCGATTACAGGAAGCATGGTGTCCTCCTCTCGATGACTGTGCCTGATTACAAGCTAACAAGCCAAAATAAGGCCGCCATTAATGGGATATTAGGCTTCTCTAATATTCGAACTCGCTCCATCCGCTGAGAAACGTGGGTCTTGACAAGCCGCCGGTTGATAGAGAAGAATGAGATTCAAATTCAATATTGAAAATTTGCGGGGGACTGCTTCATGGACCAGCAGCAATTGTTCTGGCAGCTTATCGGTTTCGGCACGGTCGCCGGCCTGATCCCTGTTTACTTGGGAATCGCCGCGGCGCTGTTAGCGATCAAGGTATTGAATCGCTCCTGGGAAGGATTTTTGACCGGTATCGCAACGGGCATCCTTGTCTATCTCTTTTTCGATCTCATGCATGAGGCTGTGGAACTGACATCCGCGAAGGATCCGACCTCATGGGTGATTTTTCTCGGCAGCCTGCTGCTCGGCTTTGTGGGACTGGTTGCGATGGAACAGCGGCAACAGGGAAGAAATCGATTTGAGGTACCTCGTCTCTTTCTCCCCTACATGATCGCCCTCGGGATGGGTCTGCATAATCTTGGCGAAGGCCTGGCGATTGGCGCCAGCTACGCGCACGGGGAGTGGGTCCTCAGCGGCGTGTTGATCGGCGGATTTGCGCTGCATAATGGTACGGAGGGGTTTGCGATCGTCGGCTCCGTAGGAAAGGCGCGGCTGGCGGCTAAGGACATTTTTCTCATGGGATTGATAGCCGGTTTCCCCACGTGTCTGGGGGCTGTCATCAGCGGCTTCACGGTCTCTCCCTATCTCTCGATTATGTTCTACACGGTTGCCGCAGGATCGCTGCTCTATGTGATCTTTTCCCTCGTGTCGATTTTCTATACGGCCACCAGACGGATGCAGACCGCAACCGGAGTGTTCGCCGGAGTCAGCTTGATGTATGTCACGGCGATGCTCCTTACAATCTTCTCAGGCATGAAAACCTAAATGAAAACCGCGCGGATTAGAGGTATGATGCGTATCTCTTATGCGCATGTGTCCGAAATGCCGCCTAGTGACTGCCAACGACCGGACGTGTGCGGAATGCGGATGGAATATATCCAGTGGATATCCGGCCAGCGGGGACGCAGCGGGCAACTTTGCCGAGCGTCTTAAGGCGCTCACAATCTTCAGTGCCGTCATGTTCATCGCAGCATTCGTAGTCTCGCTTTCGGTGACCCGGGACGATTTTGTGCGGTCCGCTCTCGCCGGCGGGTTGTTCGGCGCGGGTCTGATTGCCGACCTCTTTTTGGTGCGATTCATTTATCGTGCGGCTGAACTCTACCAGGAAGCTCAAAGGTGGACCGTCGGGGCGTTACTTACCTTTCCGTTCGGTACGCTCGTGTTCGCATGGCTGCTCGCCCGGCGTCTTCGCCACCACAAGCCTGTTTCTCCGCCGGCCTAAGGAGGACGCGCTTGAACAGGAGTTCCTCTTGAGATATTCTGCTGTAGGCGTACTTTTACACATTATCTTTGGCACTGGAGGTGAGATTGTGAAACACGCGGTCATGTTAGCGGTACTGGGCATCGGAATGGTTATGCTGATCGGATGCGGGGGAGGGGGGCAGACGATCCCGTTAGCTCTGGATATGAAGGCCGTCCCGGACCCGCCGAAGGTACGCGACGCACCCCGCGTGGCGGTTATTCCCTTTGAGGACGTCCGTTCTGACAAAACCGCGATCGGGCGCCACCTACACTACGTTGAAACCACCGTGGATCGCTATGTTCCGGTTGAGGGCTCCGCCGCGGACCAGATTACAAAGTTCGTGGTGGACTACCTGACGCAGGCGGGATTCCCCGTCTCGCTGCTTCCGCCGGGGGCCCAGCCGGCGGCTGGCAATGCCGATGTGATTATGACGGGACAGATCGAATCGTATTGGAATGACGCGGTGTCCAGGTTGGCGCGCACTGAGATGACCTCCAAGAACCGGATTCGGATCAAACTCACGAACCTCACCGACAAGAGCACGACGTTTTCGACCGTCGTCGGCGAAGGCACGTCCACAGTCGTCACGTACGATCCTCAGGACCTGGCGCGGCTCGACAGCGAGGCCTTGGGCCAGAGCCTGGCCCGCTTTCTGGCGGACCTGGTCGTCGTCGATCGCGCGCTCAAGCCGAAGCGTGAAGGATAACCGTGAAGTCTTTTCCATGGGCAGGTTCGTTAGGTCGGCGGGATTGCCGGGCCTGAACAGCAGACACACGTGGCAAAGCAGTCTATTTCCGTAGAGCAGTTGCGGAAACAGGTTGAAGAGTTTCTAGCGCTGCCCAATTCGGATCCCCAAGCCGCAATCCTCAAAGAACTCCTGGGCGCCGTCCTTCGCCTAAACACCGAACGTCTGGATATGCTCGACCTGAAGATCATCCATCGGAGTCTGAAGGAGATGCGCTATGCCTTCCGTGTCTTCAAACCCTACCGGCACCGGCGCAAGGTCAGCATTTTTGGATCGGCCAGGCTTCCGTCCGATACTCCGCTTTACGACCTGGCGCGACGGTTTGCAAAATTACTGACCCAAGAGGGATTCATGGTGATAACGGGAGCCGGGGACGGCATCATGCGGGCGGCCAACGAGGGCGCCGGCCGCGAAAATAGCTTTGGGGTCAATATCCTCCTGCCGTTCGAGCAGGAGGCGAATCCCTCGATCGTCGACGACCCCAAGCTGATCACCTTCAAGTATTTCTTTACGCGGAAACTGTTCTTCGCGCGGGAATCGCACGCCAGCGCGGTCTTCCCCGGCGGCTTTGGGACGCATGACGAATGCTTTGAAATCTTGACGCTGCTGCAGACCGGAAAAAATAACCCCCACCCCGTTGTCATGCTCGACGTTCCCGGAGGCACGTACTGGCTAAGATGGCAACGCTTCATCCAGGAAGACATGGTGGCGACCAGGCTCGTATCGCCGGAGGACCTGAATCTGTTTCGGATCGTGGACTCCGCGGAGGCAGCGGTGGCGGAAATCGCAGGCTTCTATCGGAATTATCACTCTTGCCGGTTTGTGAAGGGCCAGCTGGTGCTGCGCCTGCAGCATTCCCTGACGGCGGAACAGGTGGACAGGTTGAACGAACAGATTGCCCACCTGTACCCGGGGGGGAAGCTTGAGCAGCGTTCGGCGCTGCCTGAAGAAGCCGACGAGCCGGAGTTGCTCGCCCTGCCTCGACTGGTGGTTCCCTACGATCGACGAAGCGCGGGATACCTCCGGCAGTTGATCGATCTGGTCAACGCCCTGCCCTACGTAGGGCCGGTGCCATCGCCAGCCTAATACCGGAGCGTCACGGAGGAGGTGCTGATCCGCGCCCTGAAAAACTTTTTGGAGAAGGCCTCCACGACCGCCGGGTCATACCCTTTGCAACTGAAGATGTCGAGGTAGGCCCGGTTTGTATTGTTGGCGAAGTGTCCACTGATGAGGGAGGTCTCAATGAGTTGGGTCATCGAATAGCCGGCGACCCGTCCCTCTCCGAAGTGGATGATCTGGCAATCGCCGTATCGCTTCATCCCGATCAGGTCGCAGAGCGCGACCACATACGCTTGAATTTTTTTTCGGCTGCGGATGGTGTCGGGATGACAGTCTTGAAGGTCAACAGAAGCGGAGAGGCCCCAAGCCTTTCCCTCTCCCACCAGCTCGTCTTGCAAGCCGTTCGGAGAGAGCGCCGGGGCCATCGTTGGCAAGATTGCGCTTTCAGCATTCACGAGTGCGTTCATCGATAGAGGTTACCTCCCGGTAGTTGATTGTCTGGTGCGATGCAGCCGCACTATAACACAAATTTTGCGATGTCCATCCCCCTGGGCAATTTTTTTTCTTATCGGCATCCTGGAGAAGAACCTTAAGCTTTGCCCGTTGGACGGAAAGCTTACAGCGAGGTCTGGGGCATGTAGTCCCTGATGCGGGCACGACCTTCTTCGACAGACATTTTTCCCAACTCAACTTGCCGCCGCACCCACAACTCGTGTTGCGTGCGCAGTTGATATTCCCGGCGACGGGCGAGGGCGCCGCCGCCTAAGGTCCAGATGGAGGTGAAAAAGGTATCTTGCTGAGAGGACAGGAGGCCGGCTTGACCCAAGACGGCTTGCTCATCGAAGAACGGAGAATCCCACGACCAGGTCTCGTCGTAAGGTGGCGTCGTCGCGCAAGCCGCGATGAGAACTGCCGCCAGGAGGGCGAGGAGCATGCGCCGGCGCATCATAGGCGGAGGATAACGACAAGGGTGTCGCAGAAGCAAGACTGATGTCGTGCCGAATAGGCTGCAGCATCTAGTTTCAAGATAGATTCTTCGTCTCGCTCAAAATGACAGGTAGCAATCAGGATGGGCCGGCGGGTTGGATGTCGGGCGAAAATCCGCGCCGCAACGTCTGCTCGCTGATAACCGAAGCGGACATGAACTGGATGAGATAGTCGGGCCCGCCGGCTTTGGCGCCCATCCCCGACAGGCGCGCGCCGCCGAACGGCTGGCGTCCGACCATGGCGCCCGTGATGCCGCGATTAATGTAGAGATTGCCCACACAGAAGGCGTCGCGTGCGCGGGCAATGTTGCGGGGGCTTCGGGAGTACAGGCCGCCTGTCAGCGCGTACTCGCTCGAATTGGCGATTACGAGAGCGTCCTCATAATCTCGCGCCCGCAGGATGGCCAGGACCGGACCGAAGATTTCTTCCTTTGCCAGCCGGTGCTCGGGGCGGATCTCGGTGAAGACGGTGGGGCCGATGAAATTCGCACCTGGCCGATGCGCCAGGTCCGGTCGCAGGACCGCGCGCCCTTCCTTTTCGCCGATTTCAATATACTCCATGACCTTGCGCACCGCCCGCTCGTCAATCAATGGACCAAGTGCGGTCCCCGGGTCTTCGGGCATCCCCATGTGGACGCTGCGCGCCGCTTCGACCAGGCGCTGGACAAAGCCGTCATGGATTGCAGCCACAATGATCAAGCGCGAACAGGCCGAGCATTTCTGGCCTTGATACCCCAGGAATGAAGCCGTGACGCCGGCGACCGCCTCATCGAGGTCAGCGGTTTCGTCGATGATGATCGCGTTCTTGCCTCCCATCTCGGCGATCACCTTCTTGACGTCCCGTTGTCCTGGACGAAGGCGCGCCGCTTCGGCGATGATTTCAAGCCCCACAGCCTTCGAGCCGGTGAAGGCGACGATGGAAATCTCTGGATGGGCAACGAGTCGCCGTCCGACTTCTGCCTCGCCCGGCAGAAATTGAAGCACGCCGTCCGGCAGACCCGCTTCACGAAAAATTTCCACCAGCACGTACGCAGTCATGGGCGTCCGCTCGGAGGGCTTAAACAGCACCGTATTGCCGGTGACGAGCGCGCCTGACACCATCCCGGCGGGAATTGCCAATGGGAAGTTCCACGGCGAGAGCACCGCGGCGATGCCGCGCGGCCGATAAAGGAGCTGATTCAGTTCCCCCGGTTCCTCCCCCAACCGGATCGGCGCCCCGAGCCGCCGCATTTCGCCGGCGTAGTAGTTCAGAAAGTCGATGGCTTCCGCCACGTCCGCATCGGCTTCTCGCCACGTTTTTCCGGCTTCGTAGACTTCGAGCGCGGCGACCTCGAATCGGCGGTCACGGAGCAGGTCGGCGGCCCTTTGAACAATCATGATCCGCTTTTTCGCCGGCGTAGCAAGCCATGAGCGCCCGTCCGCTTGCGCGCGAACCACGGCCTCGTCCACATCCTCCGGTCCGGCGGCCGTCACGATACCAACCACCTCTTCGGGACGGGCGGGGTTTCGGGAAATAAGCGCCGGGCGAATTTTCCCGGCTTGCGAGGCAAGCGCCAGATCGATCCGCCGGCCAAGGCGACGTTTGACCACGGCCAGGGCCTCTTGCATCCGGTCTCGGGCTCCGGCCAGTGCGAAATCAGTGTGGGGCACATTTACGAACCGGCCATTTCCTGCGAGAGCCTCACCCCCACCCAACCCTCCACCCTCGAGGGGGAGGGTAAGGGAGAGGGGCGTCTTTCCGTCAAACGGCGGTCTGAGCAGCTCATCCAAGCTTTGGCTGCCCATGAATTGACGGCGTAGAATCGATTCGTTGGCGGTGTTTTCCAGGAGGCGACGCACGAGATACGCCATGCCGGCGAGGAGTTCTCCGACAGGAGCATAGACTCTCAACCGATACCCGGCTTTCACCACAGCATCCTGAAGCGCATCCGCCATGCCGTACAGCATCTGAATCTCAATGCTGTTGGTCGGCAGCCGGCGGCGCGCGGCCTCGGCAATGGCGAACGCGACTTGCCGCAGATTGTGCGTGCCCCACATGGGGCGGATCACATCGATCTCGTCGAGCATGATTGGGATGAGACGCTCATAGCACGTATCGGTCTCATCTTTTTCGGCGAACACCGGGATCGGCCAACCGCGTTGACGGTGGATGATCGTTTCGTAGTCCCAGTAGGCGCCCTTGACGAGGCGAATTCCGAAGGGCTGCCGCCGGCTCTTGGCCCAAGCGATGAACTCCTTCACGTCCCGCTCGGTGTCCCTGAGGTAGGCCTGCAGCGCGATGCTCGCATAGGGGTAGCCTCGAAATTCGTCCTCCAGCAACAGCCTTCGCACAATCCCGATCGTCAGGTCCTTGCCGGCATACTGCTCCATGTCGAAGGTGATGGCCACGGGCAGGCGCGCGGCGAGCCGCAGGAGCGGGCGCAGCCGAGCCGCGATGGCGGTATAGCATCCATCTGGATCGATGGGATCGAACTGCGAATACAACGCCGACAGTTTGATTGAAACCTGAGCGCGCGGCAGGCGTCCCAGGTGATCGGCTTCCAAGGATGGAGCGCTGGGCCAGCCGGCTGCCGCGTTCGCCAGTGAGGTGATCGCTTCCTCATAGCGGGCGGCATAGGCATCGGCCTCCCGTTCCGAGACGACCGCCTCACCCAGCAGGTCGACCGAATGGGCCAGCCCGCGCTTCCACAATTCGCCGACGGCGAGAAGCGCGTCCGACATCCCCGCGCCGGCGATGAACTGGTTGGCCATCTGGAGCGTCTGGTTGTAGATGGTGTCGGCGCTGATGCTGGCGCCGAAGCCGACGGCCGAGAGCGCCCGCATTCCCCATCGCATCAAGGAGCGGCTCCCGGCAGCGGGCAATCCGGATTCCCCGAAGTACTCTTCGACAAGGGCTTTGATCTGGGCCTGATTTTTGAGGGCAGGCAGAACGTCGATGAAACGAAAGAGCTGGATCTTGAAGGCCTCGTCGCGGATCGCCCACTCGAGCAGCCGCCCGGTCCACCAAGCGCGGTCGAACAGGCGGGGAGGTGCAGCGGCGGCCGTTGCGTAGAATCCTTCGGCGTACCGCCGAATATCCGCTTCGGTGGCCAGCTGCGCCATAGATCTATTATATACGGATTCCCTGCAAGCCCAAGCGACCTTGAATTTTTCTCGAAGCATAAGCTAGACTTCGCGTCATGGCGGAGATTCCGGTTTTCACGATTCGCGGCGAGCAACAGAAGGAACCCAAGCAGTTCTTCACGCGGGTTTTTTGTCTGCGCAAGGAGCCGCCGCCGCTAGGCCTGCTATTGGAATTTCTCAAGGCGAAGGGCGCCGCCCCGGTCCTGCCTGAAGGCGTCAATGAGAAGCTGTTGAACAGCTGGAATTGGGTAGGCGTCGAGATCGGATATCAGAGGGACCGCAAGCCGATCTTCCTCACCTGCTGCCGGAAAGGCAGCGCGCAAGACGAGATCTTCAAACAGGACACCGAGGGATTACTGGCGTTCGTGGACGCGCACCGCGAGCTCGATAGCTGGCGTGTTTCGGATCACGTGCGCGCGTGCCGGTTCTTCATTGCCTCAATTCTAGATAAGAATGACATCAACGATGAAGGCTACGACTTCAACGGCTGGATCCTGCAGTTCTTTGAAGAGAACTGCGACGGCATGGTACAGATTGACGGGCAAGGCTTCTATAGCCCCGAAGGGAACATCATCCTGGAGTTACCGGCCATCGACGGGGAAGACGAAAAAGAGGAACCGATCACTCCCAACCTGCTGAGCCCGGCACCGCTCAAAAAAGACAGCCAGGCCTAATGAACCGGTCCTGACGGCCGAACGCCTCTCATCTAGACGTACCCTAGTAGACGTACCCTAGCCCAGAAAACCCGCGGCCAGATTTTTCTATTCCAGAGGCGCCTGGACAGCCTTTTCACCAATGCGGTAAGATCATTGGGTTTTTCAAATGCGCCTGTAGCTCAGTGGATAGAGCATCAGCCTCCGGAGCTGAGGGCCACAGGTTCAAATCCTGTCAGGCGCACCAGTCACCTTCATTTCGCGCACCCTCCCTCTAACGTTTCCGTAGCGAGATTCAGCGACACCAAGTAGCCGTCGCCTGGAGACGTTGCTGCTGTTCCCGTCTCGACGGCCTCGTAGAGCGGACTTGGAAGCAACCCGCCCGGCGCCATCGGAATCGCTTCGCGCCCGGCGACGACAAAGCTGCTATGGGAGCCGCCGTAACGTGTGGCGCACCGGGAGCTGAGCAGCACGCCTGTTCGCAGGAACCCCTGCGGCAAGGGCGTAAGGCTGCCGCTGAGATCGGAAATCGCTGCATTAATCGTGATTGTGCCGGATACGCCTAACGCCGAGGAGGCACTGATGAGGCTGTCGGGTGAGATCAGAAGCAACCCGGCGGCAATACTAATATTGCCGCCATTTCCGCCAAAGGCATTGGCGAGAATTTGGCTGCCGTTCTGGAGGATGACAAATTGCGGATCAATCGTAATATTGCCGCCATTGCCAGAGCCGGTGCCAACAGACGTGGTAATGCTGCCGCGGATTAACTGGAGCAGCTCGCCGGCCCGAATCGTGATATTGCCGCCATCCGCCTGAAAGGCTTGCGTGGTAATTGCGCTGTCCCTCACCACGAGCCGGTCTGAGGACATGATGCTGATGTTACCCGCGTTCCCAGTGCCAAAACTGTTTGCGGAAATGATAGCTCCATCTGCCAATTGAATCTGCCCTGCGTGGAGTTCGATATTGCCCCCATGGCCCGTGCCCCCCGTATTCGTAAAGAGGCCGCTCGGATTGCCCAAACTATCGCGACCGGAAATCGTGATTGAGTCCTTTGAGTTAACCGTCACGACACCACCAAGTCCATTACCGAATGTGGCACTGCTGATCTGGGCCCCGCCTCCCAACGTTAGTCTTCCCACATCCATCTCAATGCTTCCTGCGGATCCACTTCCGAGAGTACTCACACCTATTAGCGCGTCATCGCTCACAATCACGCTAGCGGTCGGAGCGGAGAGAACTACCTTACCCGCGTCCCCTGCCCCGGTGGTGCCGCTGACGATGCCGCTTAAAAGGCCGCTTGGAGAATGCCCCGAAATAACGACCGAGT
>Ga0070706_100000975_pt1 | contig 31231 bp, 37 predicted proteins | sample KBSK5501metaG_FD_65476 | JGI IMG/M metagenome (GOLD analysis project Ga0070706, IMG submission 65476) | Corn, switchgrass and miscanthus rhizosphere microbial communities from Kellogg Biological Station, Michigan, USA - KBS K5-50-1 metaG | ecosystem: Host-associated > Plants > Roots >... | reverse complement strand
GCGCGGGGTCGCGGCGGAGCTGGCCGCGGTACGCGAGGAGGTCGCCCGGCGCGACCGGCAGGACATGGGTCGGGTGCTGGCGCCGCTGGTCAAGCCCGCGGGTGCGATCGTGGTGGATACGACGGGCCGAGACATCGAGGATGTCGTGCAGGCGATGCAGAAGGCGGTGGAGCAGGCGCGATGCTGTACACGTTCCTGAAGCCGATTGCCGTGGCGCTGATGCGCCTGTTCTTTCGCCTCGAGGCGCGCGGGCGGGAGCACGTGCCGCGGGAAGGCGCGCTCTTGCTGGTCTCGAACCACGTGAGCGTACTCGACCCGCCGCTGGTCGGCGGAGCAACGCCGCGGAAGCTATACTTCCTGGCCAAGGAAGAGCTCTTCAGCATCCCGATCTTCGGCAGGCTGATTCACGCGGTCAACGCCCGACCGGTCAGACGGGACGGTTCCGACAGCCGTGCCCTCAAGAGCACGCTCCGCCTGCTCGGGGAGGGGAAGGCCATTCTGATCTTCCCCGAGGGCACGCGCGGGAGGGGGGACGGACGGCTCGGCGAAGGCAAGCCGGGAGCGGGGATGCTGGCGGTGATGAGCGGCGCAGCCGTCGTGCCCGTCTACGTTTCGGGGACGGATCGGGCTCTGCCCCGCGGGGCCACGCTCCCCCGACCGGCCAAAGTCCGGGTACGCTTCGGGCCGCCGCTGCACTTCAAGGCGGGTCGTGATGACCGGCGCAAGGAGCAGTACCGTGAGGCGAGTGCCGAGATGATGCGCGCCATCGGGCAGCTGCGGGAGCAGCAGGGTTAGCTTCAACGCCAGGGGCGGCGGATGCGTCCGCCCCGGTGGTACAGATCAAGGAGGAAGTCGCGGAATGGAGACGGAGAACCAGAAGTCGAAGGCCCTCGCGGGCGGACAGAAGGAGGTGGACGAGGCCCCCGAGGAGAGCATGGAGTACTGGATGAGCCGGGGCGTCAGCGGCGACATCGAGGAAGGAGAGGTGGTCCGCGGGCGCGTCGTGGAAGTCCGGGACAGCGAGATCCTCGTGGACATCGGCTACAAGAGCGAAGGCACCATCGCGATGGAGGAGTTCCGGCACGCGGGGAGCCTGCCCAAAGTCGGCGACGAGATCGAGGTGTACCTCGAGTCCAAGGAGGACAACGAGGGGCTCATCGTCCTGTCCAAGGACAAGGCCGACAAGATCAAGGTCTGGGACGCGATCTCGAAGGCTCACGACAGCGGGACGCCGGTGGAAGGCCGGGTCGTGGAGGTGGTCAAGGGTGGCCTGGCGGTGGACGTCGGGGTGCGCGCGTTCCTTCCCGGGTCCCAAGTCGACCTCAGGCCGGTCAAGAACCTGGCCTCGCTGATGGGCCAGAGCATCCGGGCCAAGGTGATCAAGCTCAACCGGCGTCGCGGCAATGTCGTGCTCTCCCGCCGCGCAGTGCTCGAGGAGGAGCGCGAAGAGAAGAAGAAGCATACGCTGTCCGTCCTCGCCGAGGGCATGGTCCTCACCGGCACCGTCAAGAACCTCACTGACTACGGGGCGTTCATCGACCTGGGCGGCATTGACGGCCTGCTCCACGTAACCGACATGTCCTGGGGTCGCATCGGGCACCCGTCGGAGATTTTCCAGATCGGCGACCAGGTCGAGGTGGTCGTGCTGCATTTCGACAAGGAGACGGGCCGCGTCTCGCTCGGCTACAAGCAGAAATCGTCGGACCCGTGGGCCAACGTCGACGAGCGCTACCCCGAGGGCAGCAAGGTGCAGGGGCGCGTCGTGAGTCTGACCAACTACGGCGCCTTCGTGGAGCTCGAGCCCGGCGTCGAAGGCCTCGTGCACGTCTCAGAGATGTCGTGGACGCGGCGCGTGCGGCATCCCTCGAAGCTCGTCAATGTCGGTGACACCGTGGAAGTCCTGGTGCTCGAGGTCAACAAGGCCACCAAGCGGATCTCGCTCGGCATGAAGCAGGTGGAGAGCGATCCCTGGGCGACGATCCAGGAGCGGTACCAGCCGGGCATGCGCATGCAGGGCAAGGTGCGCAATCTCACCGACTTCGGGGCCTTCGTCGAGCTCGAGCCCGGGGTGGACGGGCTGCTGCACATCTCCGACATGTCCTGGACGCGCAACATCGGGCATCCCTCGGAAATCCTCAAGAAGGGCCAGAGCATCGAGACGCAGATCCTCAACGTCGACCGCGACAACAAGCGCATCTCCCTGGGACTGAAGCAGATCCAGCCCGATCCGTGGGAGAGCGTGGCCCAACGCTACCCGATGGGCTCGCGCGTGACCGGCAAGATCGTGCGCCTCACCGACTTCGGCGCCTTCGTCGAGCTCGAGCCGGGGGTGGACGGGCTGCTGCACATCTCGCAGATGTCCAACCGGCCCGTGAACTCGCCCGCCGACATCGTCAACGTGGGCGACGAGCTGACGCTCATGGTGATCCGGGTCGATCCCAACGAGCGCCGCATCGGCCTGTCGCTGAAGGAGCTGGCCAATGTGATCGAGGAGCCGACGCCGGCGGACGGCCGCGGCCGCAAGGCGCGCAAGCGCCGCGGCGGCGACGAGTTCGAAGACGAAGAGGAGTAAACGGCCATGCCTGCGCGCGGCCGGATCGCGCTGATCGCCGTCGGCGTGGCGGTCGGGGTGGTGGTCCTCTTCGTCGCGACGATCTGGGTGCTGATGGCCGTTCTCGAGGACGGCGGGCTGCCCGGCGGCGGCAAGGTCGCAGTGGTCGAGGTCGAGGGCATCATCGGCATCGGCGCGGACCGCGGGATGGACGCCGACAGCATCGTCCGCACGCTCGTCGATTACCGCGACGACGCCTCCATCCGCGCGGTGGTGCTGCGGATCAACAGTCCGGGTGGCGTCGTCGCGCCGACTCAGGAGATCTTCACCGCCGTCCAGCGGGTCCGCGATGCCGGCAAGCCGGTCGTGGCCTCGCTGGGGTCGGTCGCCGCCTCGGGCGGCTACTACGTAGCGGTGGCGGCAGACGAGGTCTACGCCAATCCCGGCACGCTCACCGGATCCATCGGTGTTGTCATGCAGCTGGCCAATATCGAGGGGCTGCTCAAGAAAGTGGGCGTCGAGTATGTCGTGGTCAAGGCCGGAGCCTACAAGGACGTCGGCAGCTTCGCCCGGGCCATGAGGCCGGAAGAACGGCGCATCCTCCAGGCGCTGCTGGACGATGTCTACGGCCAGTTCGTCTCCGCCGTGGCCGAGCGCCGGGGGCTGGACCGCAAGAGCGTCCTGGCCTTCGCCGATGGCCGCATCTATTCCGGCCAGCAGGCGCTCAAGCTGAAGATGGTGGACGAGCTGGGGGGCCTGGAGGACGCCATCGAGGCCGCGGCGCGCCGGGCCGGGCTGCCCGCGAAGCCCCGGGTGGTTTACCCAAGACGGCCCTTTTCGCTGCGCGGCCTGCTCCAGAGTCAGCTGGGCCTGGGCGGCGCAGGGCAATTCCTCCCCATGCTGCCCTCGCTCAAGACTCCGCTCTACTTGATGCCTTAGCCGGCAGGGGTGTCCTCTAACTGCCCACGCTACTTGACAAAGTTTCAGGGGGCGTGCTAATTTCGGTTCGAAGGTTATCACGGGTTTCGGTTAGTTCCCGAAGCCGTGGAGGGCGGTCCTCTTGAAGGGAGCCGGCTCATGACGAAAGCGGAATTGATCGAAGAAGTCGCCAAGGTGGCGAGCCTGACCAAGAAGGAGACGGAGTTGATCGTCAACACCGTCTTCGACAACATCACCGACGCCCTCAGCAAGGGAGACAAAGTCGAGCTGCGCGGCTTCGGCAGCTTCCGCATCCGCCATCGCAATTCCCGCAAGGGCCGCAATCCCAAGACGGGCGACAGCGTCAGCGTGCCCGAGAAGCGCGTGCCGTTTTTCAAGGTAGGGAAGCGCCTCCGCGAGCTGGTCAATACCTGATCCGGGTGGATCGTCTCTGGGCGCCGTGGCGGATGAGTTACGTCTCTACCGCCGGGTCGCCCGCCGATACGTGCATCTTCTGTAGCGCCCTCGCCGCCGGCGACGACCGCCGGGCTCTCATCCTCCAGCGGGGCCAGCGCGCCTTCCTCATCCTCAATGCCTATCCCTACGCGTCGGGCCATCTGATGTCGGTGGTCACCCGGCACGTCGCCGGCTTCGAGGAGGCGACGGCCGAAGAGCTCACCGAGGCCGTGACCCTGATCCAGACGGCGATGCGGGCGATCCAGGCCGCCTATCGCCCGGACGGCTACAATATCGGGATGAATCAGGGGCGGGTGGCCGGCGCCGGGGTGCTGGGACACCTGCATCTGCACGTGGTCCCCCGCTGGAGCGGCGACACCAACTTCATGCCCATCATCGGGAACACGCGAGTGCTGCCGGAGTCGCTCGAGACGACATATGATCGGTTGTCGACCGCGCTGCGATCGTGAGGGATACTTCCCCTGAGGTGACCTCGCCGGCCGAGCTGACCCCGATGATGAAGCAGTACCGGGAGCTGAAGCGCCGCTACCCGGACTACCTGCTGTTGTTCCGCCTCGGCGATTTCTACGAGCTGTTCTTCGACGATGCCCACGCCGCCTCGCGGCTCCTTCAGATCACGCTCACCTCTCGCCAGAAGGGCGAGGGGGCGATCCCCATGGCCGGCATCCCGCACCACGCGGCCGAGGGGTATATCGCGAAGCTGATCCGAGCCGGTCAGAAGGTGGCCGTGTGCGAGCAGATGGAGGCGCCCGCCAAGGGCAAGAAGCTCGTCCGGCGCGAGATCGTGCGCGTGATCACCCCCGGGACCATCACGGACACCCAATTCCTCGACGGGGCGACCAATAATTTCCTTCTCGGAGCGCACCGGACGGCGGCAGGGACTCTCGGAGTGGCACTGGTGGACGTCTCGACGGGGGATTTCTGGCTCGGCGAGGAGACTGCGGGGGGCGACGCGCTGCTCGAGGCGGCGCTACTCAGGCGTCCCGCCGAGCTCTTGCTGTCCCAGAACGCGGATCCCGCCTGGGTGGAGCGCCTGGCCGCGCTGGGGCTTCCCCTGACTCGCGTGGATTCAGGCTGGCTCGCGTTCCGCGCGGCCCGTGACCTGCTGGCGGCCCAGTTCGGCGACACCCCGCTCGAGGCCTTCGGCATCGGCGGGATGACGGCCGGCATCCAGGCGGCCGGCGCGACGCTCGCGTATCTTCAGGATACGCAGGGGCAGAGTCTGTCGCATCTCCGCCGCATCCAGCGACTGGTGCCGGGCGATGCCATGCTCCTCGATCCCGCCGCAGTGGCAACGCTCGAGCTGTTCGAGACGGGTCAGGACCGCAGCCCACGCGGCACCCTGTTCGCGACGCTCAATGCCACCCAGACCCCGATGGGCGCGCGACTGCTGCGCCAATGGCTCCTGCGTCCGCTGCTCGATCGAGAAGCCATCGCCGGCCGTCACGAGGCCGTGGGCGCCCTGGTGCAGGAGCCTGCGGCCGCCGCGGGCCTGAGGCGGCGACTGGCCGGAGTGGGGGACCTCGAACGGCTCACCAGCCGGGCGGCGCTCGGAGTGGCCCATGCCCGCGACCTGCTCGGCCTGCGCGGCTTTCTCGCCGAGCTCCCGGCCCTGCGCGAAGCCCTCGCCCCGTTCAGCGCGCCGCTCCTGACCCTGCTCGCCGAGGAGATCGCCCCGCTGCCGGACCTTCAGAAACTCCTTGAAGGGGCACTGGCGGATGATCCGCCCCTCTGGCTTCGGGAGGGCGGGCTCATCCGGGAGAGCTGGAACGCCGAGCTCGGCGAGCTCAAGCGGTCGGCGCGAGAGGCGCGCGAATGGATCGCCTCCTTGGAGCACCGAGAGCGCGAGCGAACCGGCATCCCATCGCTTCGGGTCCGGTTCAATCGCGTCTTCGGCTACGCGATCGAGGTCGGCAATGCCCACGCGGCCAAGGTGCCGGCCGACTACCTGCGCCGCCAGACGCTCGTCGGCGCCGAGCGCTACGTCACCGCCGAGCTCAAGGAGTACGAGAGCCGCGTCCTGGGGGCCGAGGAGCGGATCGCCCGCCTCGAGTACGAGCTCTTCGTCCAGGTACGCGGGGACGTGGCCGCGCGGGCCGCCGACCTGCTGCGCACCGCGCGCGCCGTCGGCACGATCGACGCGCTGGCCGCGCTGGCCCAAGTGGCCCGCGAGCGGGACCACGTGAGGCCCGAAGTGGACGACGGACTCGCGCTCGAGATCGCCGACGGCCGCCACCCGGTGCTCGAGGCGGGCGCGGCGCCTTTCACGCCCAATGACGTGAGCCTGGATCCCGCCGCCTGCCAGATCGTGATCCTCACGGGTCCCAATATGAGCGGCAAGAGCGTGTTCATGCGCCAGACGGCCCTGATCGTGATCCTCGCCCAGATGGGCGCGTTCGTGCCGGCCCGCTCGGCCCGCATCGGGCTCGTGGACCGCATCCTCACGCGCGTCGGCGCCCAGGACAACATGGCGCGCGGGCAGAGCACCTTCCTCGTCGAGATGGTCGAGACCGCGAGCATCCTCAACCACGCGACGCCGCGGAGCCTCATCCTGCTGGACGAGGTGGGCCGTGGGACTTCGACCTTCGACGGGCTGGCCATCGCCTGGGCCGTCACCGAGGAGCTGCACGAGCGGGGACAGGGCGCCAAGGTGCTCTTCGCCACTCACTACCACGAGCTCACGGCGCTGGCCGAGCGGCTGGCGCGCGTGCGCAACTTCCACGTCGCGGTCCGCGAGTGGAACGACGAGATCATCTTCCTGCACAAGGTGCGGCCCGGCGGGACGGATCGCTCCTACGGGATCCAGGTGGGGCGGCTGGCCGGCCTGCCGGCGTCGGTGATCGAGCGGGCCAAGGTGATCCTGGCGGAGCTCGAGACGGAGCGCACCGAGCTGTCGGCGGCGCTCGACGCGGACGAGCCCTCGCAGCCCGCCCGCGCTCAGCTGGCGCTGTTCCCGCCCGCCCACGACCCCTTGCTCAAGGAGCTCGGGGCGCTCGACCTCGGCTCGCTCACCCCGCTTCAGGCGCTCAACCTGCTGTCCGACTGGCAGCAGCGGCTCAAGGGGCGCCGATGAGTCGGATCCACCGTCTGCCTGACCAGCTCGTGAACAAGATCGCCGCCGGAGAGGTCGTGGAGCGCCCCGCCTCGGTGGTGAAGGAGCTGGTGGAGAACGCCATTGACGCGGAGGCGGCGGCCATCACCGTGGACCTCAAGGACGCCGGGCGCCAGCTTATCCGGGTCAGCGACGACGGCACGGGCATGACGGCCGAGGACGTGGATCTGGCCCTGTTGCGCCATGCCACCTCCAAGCTCGCGACGGACGCCGATCTCGAGGCCATCGGCACGCTGGGCTTCAGAGGGGAGGCGCTGCCGGCCATCTGCGCGGTGACTCGCTTCTCGCTGCTGTCGTGCCGCCGCGGCGCGGAAGACGGCACCCTGGTGCGAGGCGAAGGAGGCGGCATCAAAGAGAAGCTGCTCGTCCCGTCCACGCCGGGGACGTCCGTCGAAGCCGGAGATCTCTTCTTCAACACGCCGGCCCGTCTCAAGTTCCTCAAGAGCGCGCCCGCCGAGCTGGCGGCCGCCCTGCGGCTGCTGCATGCGATCGCGCTCGCGCATCCCGGCATCCACTTCCGCGCCACGCACAATGGCAAGACCGTGCTTTCGGCGCCGCGCGCGGGCGCCCTCCGCGAGCGGCTCGGCGCGCTGATCGGTTTCGAGAAAGCGGAAAAGATGCTCGCGGTGGACCGATCCCAGGGCGGCGTGCGCGTCGTCGGGCTGGCCGGGCCGCCCCAGCTGTCGCGGGGCAATCGCGATGAGATCACGCTGATCGTCAACGGGCGGCCCGTGCGCGACACCTCGCTCGCCCAGACACTGCTCGAGGCCTACCGGCCGCTGCTGGCCCGCGACCAATTCCCGATCGCGGCGCTGGCCATCGAGCTGGCGGCCCGTGAGGTGGACGTCAACGTGCATCCCACCAAGGCCTGGGTGCGATTCCGCTCGCCACGGCTGGTCCAGGAGGCCCTCTTCACCGCCGTCCAGGACGCGCTGCGCTCGAGCCGCGTCGTGCAGGATCAGCGGGGCCTCGCGGCCGATTGGGGCGGCGCGCCGGCGCCGGTCACGACGGAGCGCGTCGATGACGGCGGGGCAGGAGACAGTCAGCCCGCGCTGTTCAACGAGCCCGTCGCGGAGTTTGGGGGCTCGCGCTTCGGTGCCGTGATCGGTCAGCTCCAGGACACCTTCGTCGTTTCGGCGAGCGAGAACGAGGTCTTCTTCATCGACCAGCACGTGGCCCACGAGCGCGTGCTCTTCGAGCGGCTCGAAGGAGAGCTCGCGCAGGGTCCGCTGCCCTCCCAGGAGCTGCTCTTCCCCCAGCCGCTGGAGCTCGGAGCGGGCCAGGCCGAGCTGGTCCGCGGCTGGGCGCCGACGCTCGACGGGTTGGGCTTCAGGCTCGAGGGCTTCGGCGGCTCGAGTCTCCTGATTCGCGCGGTGCCCTCGCTGCTCAAGGGCGAAGAGCCGCGACGGCTGATCGAAGCCCTCCTCGACGAAGTCGGCAGGCCGGAGAAAGACGGTGCTCAGCCCCTCGTCCACCGGGCGCTGTCCTTTCTCGCCTGCCGCGCCGCCATCAAGGCCCATTGGCCGCTCCAGCGCGACGAGATGACGCGGCTGCTGGGAGATCTCTCGGCCACGCAGACGCCGTACTTCTGCCCCCACGGGCGGCCCGTCGTGAGCCGTCTGTCGCTGCGCGAGATCAAGCGCGAGCTGGGACGAACCTGGTGAGCCGGCCGCCCCTGCTCGTCATCGTCGGGCCCACGGGCGTAGGCAAGACGTCCGTCTCGGTCCGGCTGGCGGCACGCCTGTCCATGGAGGCGGTCAATGCCGACTCGCGCCAGGTCTACCGTGGCATGGACATCGGCACGGGCAAGCCCACCGTCGAGGAGCGCGCGGCGCTGAGGCACCATCTTGTCGACGTCGTGAATCCCGACGAGCGCTACCACGCCGCCCGGTTCCGTGCCGACGCGCTCGAGGCGATCGATGGGATCAGGAGCCGGGGCCGCCTGCCGGTTATCGTGGGCGGCACGGGACTCTACGTTCGGGCGCTGCTCAAAGGTCTCAAGCCGGCGCCTCCCGCGGATCCGGCGCTCCGGGCCGAGCTCGAAGCGCTCGGGGCCTCCCACGGCTGGCCGGCGCTCCACGCGCGGCTCGCCCGGGTCGATCCGGAGGCGGCCGGGCGCCTGCATCCCAACGATCGCGTCCGGATCGTCCGCGCGCTGGAAGTCCAATCCCGCGGTCGCGCCGAGGCGGGGGACGCGGCGGCAGGGGATTGGCGGCATAGCATTCCTCCGTGGCGGCTCCTCGTGGCGGGGCTGAGCCAGGCCCGGGAGCGGCTCCATGCCCGGCTCGCCGAAAGGGCGCGCGGGATGGCGGCCCATGGGATGATGGACGAGGTGAAGCGCCTGGTGGCCGCGGGCTATGACGAGTCGCTGCCGTCCATGGGAGGCATCGGATACCGGCAGTTCTGCGCCGTGCTGCGCGGGCGCATGACCGAGGCCGAGGCGCTGCGGACCATGATCCGCGACACCGCGCGGTACGCGAAGCGGCAGATGACCTGGTTCGGGCGCGACCCGGAGACCCGCTGGATCGACGTGGACGCGGCCGGAGGTCTGGACGGCGCAACCGACGCCATCCTCAAAGCCATCACGCAGGAGGGGCTCATCGAGTGAGATCGCGCGAGAAGGCATTTCTGGCCGCGCTGCGGCTCCCCAAGCAGGCGCGCTTCGAAGTCGAAGAGAGTCTGGATGAGCTCGGGCATCTGGCCGAGTCGGCCGGCGCCGAGGTGGTCGGGCGGGTCACCCAGGATCGGCGCGCCCCCACGCCCGGGCTGTATTTCGGCAAGGGCAAGGTGCAGGAGCTCAAAATGCTCTCGGAGCAGCACGGCGCCGATCTCATGATCTCGGATGACCCGCTCTCGCCCATCCAGGAGCGCAACCTGGGCGGCGCGCTCGGTCGCCGGGTGATCGACCGCACCGCCCTGATCCTCGATATCTTCGCCCAGCGGGCGCGCACCATGGAGGGCAAGCTGCAAGTCGAGCTGGCGCAGCTCTCCTATCTCTTGCCGCGGCTGGTCGGCCAGTGGAAGCACCTCGAGCGCCTGGGCGGCGGCATCGGAACCCGGGGCCCCGGCGAGACCCAGATCGAGTCCGATCGGCGGATGATTCGCCACCGGATCCAGAAAATCCGCCACGAGCTCACGCGCGTTCGCGTCCACCGGCGGCTGTTGCGCGACCGGCGCAAGGCCAGCGGCATGCCCGTGGTCGCGCTGGTCGGGTACACGAACGCGGGCAAGACGACATTGCTGAACCGGCTCACGGGCGCCTCCAACCGGGCGGCCGACCAGCTCTTCGTCACGCTGGATCCCGCCGCGCGCCTGGTGTCGACCCCGCCCTACGCCCCCTTCATCCTCACCGATACGGTGGGCTTCATCCGCAAGCTGCCCCACCAGCTGGTCGCCGCCTTCAAGGCCACGCTCGAGGAGCTGGCCGAGGCCGATCTCCTCGTGCACGTCGTGGACGCGAGCCACCCGGGCCTCGACGACCAGGTGGCGGCGGTCGACTCGCTCCTGGCCGAGCTCGAGCTCGGGGGCCGGCCCAGCATCGTCGCGCTCAACAAGGTGGATCGCGTCGAGGGCGGCGCGCCTCTGCGGGTGCTGCTCGAGCGCTTCAATGGCGTCGCGATCTCGGCGGTCACGGGGGAGGGGATCGACCGGCTGCTCGGGCGCATCGACGAGGCTTTTCGGCCACGGTTCGCCCGGATCGCGCTACGCATCCCGTACCGCGACGGCCCGGCGCTGGCCTTCTGCTACGAGCGCGGGCGCGTGCTGGCGCGGGCCGACGAGGCCGACGGGATCACGCTCCAGGTGGAGCTGCCGCGCCGGCTGGTGCCCCGGCTCGACCAGTACCGGCTCACCGACTGACGCGCGCCGGCTCGGCAGTTTCCGCCATGGGCGCGTCGGCAGAATGCTACAATCGGTGCCCGGTCGTCGCGCATCGCCATGGGACTCGCCAACTGGCTCACGACCCTTCGAATCCTCCTCATCCCGGTCTTCGTCACGCTGCTGGTGTACCGGCGTGCGGCGCTGGCCCTGGCGGTATTCTGCCTGGCGAGCCTGACCGACCTGCTGGACGGCTGGATCGCGCGGAGCCGCGGCCGGCAGACGCGGCTGGGCGCCTTCCTCGATCCCGTCGCCGACAAGCTCCTGCTCACCTCCGCCTTCGTGACGCTCACATGGCTCAAGATGATCCCATTCTGGATCGCCGCGGTCGTCGTCAGCCGGGACCTCGTCTTGAGCGTGGGCGTGCTGGTCATCCACGTGGCGGGCGGCACGGTGCAGCCGGCGCCCTCATGGCTCGGGAAGATGTCCACGGCGTTCCAGATGCTGACCGTGCTCGCCGCCGTGGCGTCGTTCTACTTCAAGCTGCTGCCCGACGTGCCGCGGGTGCTGGCCTGGATCACCGCCGCGTTCACGGTCGCCTCGGGGCTGCAGTACATGATCCAGGGTCTCAAGCAGCTCGAGCACTCGCCGGCCACGGGGAAGGGAGCGTAGCGCCGTGACCTGCGGCGCTTCCGCCGACGCGCCCGGCGTCGTCGTCGCCTCCGTCGCCTCCCGCACCCCCGCGGGCCGGGCGGGGCTGCGCCCCGGGGACCGGATCCTGGCGATCAACGGCCATCCGCTCCGCGACACCATCGACTTCCACTTCCACGGCGGCGAGGAGCGCCTCCGTCTCACCGTCGAGCGTGACGGGCGGGAGCGCAGCGCGACGCTCCGGCGCCGCGGCGCACGGCTCGGCCTCGAGCTCGAGCCACCCCGGCCCTCGGAGATCTCGACATGCGCCAATAAGTGCGTCTTCTGCTTCATCCACCAGCTGCCGAGGGGAATGCGGAAGAGCCTCTACGTCAAGGACGACGACTTCCGGCTCTCGTTCCTCCACGGCAACTACATCACGCTCACCGACCTCGAGGAGGACGACCTCAGCCGGATCGAGACGCAGCGGCTCTCGCCGCTCTACGTCTCGGTCCATGCCACGAATCCCGAGCTCCGCCACCGGCTGCTCGGCAGTCCCCGCGTCACGCGCGAGCTCCTGCCCGTCATGGAGCGGCTGGCCAAGGCCGGCATCGCCATGCACGCCCAGATCGTCCTCGTCCCGGACTGGAATGACGGCGTCCATCTCGAGCGGACCGTGCGGGACCTGGCACGACTGCATCCGGGTGTGACCACGACGGCGGTCGTGCCGGTGGGGCTCACGCGCCATCGGGAGCGGCTGCCCGCGCTGCGGGCGGTGACGGCGGAGGAGGCCGGGACGTTGGTGGCCGACATCGAGCGCTGGCAGCGGGAGCTCCTGCCGCTGCTCGGTACGCGCTTCGTCTTCGCCGCCGACGAGCTGTATCTCGAAGCCGGCCGCACACTCCCGCCGGCCGCGGCCTACGAGGGCTTCGCCGTGGCCGAAGACGGCATCGGGCTGGTGCGAAGATTCGAAGACGGTTTCGGGCGTAGCCTTCGTCGCATCCCCGCCCGTGCCGGAGGGCGGCGAGCCGTGACGGTGGTCACGGGTGAGCTCTACGCACCACGAATGGCGGCGCTCCTCGCCCGCCTCCGGATCGAGGGACTGAGCGCGCGCCTCGCGCCGGTCGCCAATGACTGGTTCGGACATGGAATCGGCGTCGCCGGCCTGCTTACGGGCCGCGACATCCAGTCCCAGCTCGCGGACCGCGAGCTCGGCGACGAAGTGCTCATCCCCGCCGTCGCCCTCCGGGATGGCGCGGGCGTATTCCTCGACGACATGACAACGGCCGACCTGGCCGCCTCCCTGGGGGTACCGGTGACCGCCGTGGAGCCCACGGCGCCCGAGCTGATCGCGGCTCTGCTGGATCGCTGAGCTCCGTCGTGCTGCGCCCCATCATCGCGATCGTCGGCCGTCCCAATGTGGGCAAGTCCACCCTCTTCAACCGGCTGGTCGGCCGCCGCCGCTCCCTCGTCCGCGACACGCCTGGCGTGACGCGGGACCGCCTCTACGGCACCACGGTGCACGAGCGCTGGCAGGCGACCGTCGTGGACACGGGCGGCTTCGAGCCGCGCGCGACTTCGGATTTGGTCGCGGCAGTCCGCGACCAGGTCATGCTCGCCATCGAGGAAGCCGACGTCATCCTCTTCGTGGTGGACGGCCAGTCCGGCCTCACCCCGCTCGACGAGGAGATCGCCGCGATACTGAGAAAGAGCGAGCATCCCGTCGTGCTGGCAGTGAACAAGGTAGACGTGGCGGCGCACGAAGCGCTGCTCGGGGAATGCTACCGCCTCGGCTTCCCGACCGTCCTTCCGGTTTCGGCCGAGCACGGGCGCGGCGTGGCGGAGCTGCTCGAGGCCTGCCGCGCGCTGGTGCCGACGCCGGTGGTCGAGCATGCCCCGGAAGGCACCCGCGTCGCCATCATCGGCCGGCCCAATGTCGGCAAATCGTCGCTGGTCAATGCCGTACTCGGCCACGAGCGCGTGCTTGTCCACGCATTGCCCGGCACGACCCGCGACGCGGTGGACACGCCCGTGAGCTTCCGCGACACACCCTATCTCCTGATCGACACCGCCGGGATCCGCCGCAAGGGCAAAGTGTCCGAGGCGCTCGAGAAGCTGGCCGTGGTCATGGCGCTGAAGAGCCTCGAGCGCTGCCAGGTTGCCGTCCTCGTGATGGACGCCTCCGACGGCGTGACCGCCCAGGACGCCCACATCGCGGGCTATGCCAACGATGCCGGTCGCGCCATCGTCGTGGCGGTCAACAAGTGGGACTTGGTGCCGCCGGGCATGGTGCAGAAGGCCGACGTGGTCGGCCAGGTCTACGAGCGGCTGCCCTTTCTCGAATACGCGCCGATCTGCTTCATCTCGGCCCTGAAACGCCAGGGATTGGCCGAGCTCTTCGACCAGGTGGACCGCGTCGCGGCCGATTCCCAGCGACGCGTCCAGCCCGGCGAGCTGCTCACCGCCCTCCGGAAGGCGCTGGAGCGCCGCCCGATGTCCTACCGCGGCGTTCCCCTGCGCATCTACACCGCTGTGCAGGTAGCGACGGCGCCGCCCACCTTCGCCCTCAGAGTCAACTTTCCGGGCGACATCCATTTCTCCTACGAGCGCTACCTCATCAACTCGTTGCGCCACGCCTACGGGTTCACGGGCTCCCCGATCCGCCTGCTCTTCCGCAAAGGAGGCGGCAAGACGCGAGCGGGGAGGCCGGCGGGCAAGTCCAGGCGCTAGGACACGGCCCGGCTTGTCTCAGCCAAAGGCCCCTAACTAGGCAGAACCCCTAGCCGATTTCATTTGAGCCGCCGGCTGTCTGTGCTAACATTGCGTAGTCTTTGACCAAACATCGGCGGGGGATCCTCACGTGAGCCCTGATAAGGACGATTTTCTGGAAGAGGAAGAGCAGCAAGAATACGCGCCGCGGAGCATCTTCGCCGCAGGCTGGTTCCGGGCCGTTCTGGTGCTCACGGTCCTGGCGATCGTCGTCGTGGTTTCGCTGCCGTATCTCTTGAACTGGTTCGAGCCTTCGCCGAGCGCTCCGCCAAAGACGGCGGCGCGGCAGAGCCTCGAGCCCGCCAAGCCGTCGCCGCAGAGCGAGCCGATGATTCCGGCCACGCCGGGACAAACGTCTTCGGCGCCGGTCAAGTCCGAAGCCCCGCCACCCGCGGCGCCGTCGGTTTCTGCAACCTCGCCGGCACCGAGCCCTTCGGCAAAGCCGACGCCCGACACGACAGCCCCTGCGGCCCCGGCGCCGTCGACCCAAGCGCAGACGCAGCCGTCGCCCGCGACGCCGTCCAAACCTCTGCTTCAGCCGCCCGCGAGCAAGCCGGACGCGGCGCGCCGGACGGCCGCGATCGCGCCCAAGGCCGAGCCGGCGCGGCCCGCGCCAACTGGCGCCTTCTACGTGCAGGTCGGGCTCTTCAAGGAATCGCGCAATGCGGACGCGCTCGCCAAGACGCTCCGCGACGAGGGATTCTCGGTCGAGGTGACCCGCGTGTCGCGCGGGAGCGCGCCAGTGAGTACGGCGGCGCCGCATCACGAGCTGTACATCACGGGCTCGAGCGTCGAGGCCGTCAATGCCGCGCTCAAGGGGCGGGGAGTCGCGCACTCGGTCCAGGGCGGCGTGTCGGTGCGCCCGGCCTATGATCTCAAGCAGGCGACGGCGCTCTCGAAGGAGCTGTCCGCCGAAGGCCTCCACGTGATCATCCGGCGCGCCGGCGGGAACAGCGCCGACACCTTCACCGTCGTCCGCGTGGGCGGGTTCCCAGACCGCGCGAAGGCGTCGGCGGTGCGCGAGGATCTGCAGGGCAAGGGGCACGCCGGCTTCGTGACCCAGGGCGCGTCGAAGTGACGGGGCCCGCGGCCCCATTCGTGGTGCTGGTAACGACGCCGTCCGCGGAAGCGGGGCTCGAGCTCGGACGGGTCCTCGTCGACGAGCGCCTCGCGGCCTGCGTCAACGTCCTGCCGGGCGTGACGTCCATCTACCGGTGGGAAGGGAAGCGCGAGGAAGCGGCCGAAGCCCTGCTCCTGATCAAGACGGGCCAGGACCGCTATGCCGCGCTCGAACGGCGCGTGCTCGAGCTGCATCCGTATTCGGTTCCCGAGGTGCTGGCGCTGCCGATTCAGACCGGCGCGCCGGCGTATGTGCGGTGGGTCCAGGAATCGGTGACCGGCGAGGGGAGGTGACGGCGCTGACCAAGAACGACTTGATCAATGCGGTGGCCGCGCACGGGCTGTCAAAGCGGCAGTCCGCCTCGGTGGTGGAGTCGCTCTTCGACATCATCTTCAAGTGCTTCGAGCGGAGCGAAGACGTGAAGATCGTCGGCTTCGGGCATTTTCGGATTCGCAAGAAGGCGTCCCGCCGCGGCCGCAATCCACAGACGGGCGACAGCATCGAGATCACGGCGCGGAAGGTCCTGACGTTCAAGCCGAGCAAGGGGCTCAAGCTACGGATCAACTCGTAGCCGGCCCCCGCGGGGTGGGAGCGTGATCCCGGAGAAGCTCTACTACCGAATCGGGGAGATCGAGGCGATCACGGAGATCCCCGCCTACGTGCTCCGGTACTGGGAGTCGGAGTTCAAGCTCCTCCGTCCCAAGAAGAATCCCGCCGGACAGCGGCTGTACCGTAAGCGCGAACTGGATCTCGTCCTGCGCATCAAGGGCCTGCTCTACGAAGAGCGGCTCACGCTCGAAGGCGCCAAGAAGCGGCTGCGCGCCGGTGGCATCGACCAGATCGACCCCGGCCTTCGCGGCGCGGCGCTCGAGGAAGCGCTCCGGCGCACGCGCGAGCGGCTCCGCACGCTGCGCGACCGGCTCGTGAACGGGCGACCTGGCCGGGCGCCTTGAGTTTCGCCCCTCGCCCCCGTACAATGCGTGATGGGTCGGGGCGTGGCGCAGCCCGGTAGCGCACTTGACTGGGGGTCAAGGGGTCGCTGGTTCAAATCCAGTCGCCCCGACCAATTCTTCCCGACGCTGAGCGCAGATTCCCGGATCTGCTCTTTTTTTGTCTGGGACCGCAGAGCGAGCCATGGCGCCCGTGATTCTGATCACCAACGATGACGGGATCCACGCCGCCGGGCTCACGGCGCTGGCGGGGGCGCTCGAGGAGCTCGGCGAGGTCTGGATCGTAGCGCCGGATCGCGAGCAAAGCACCGTCGGGCACGCCCTCACGCTGCACCGCCCGTTGCGAGTCGAGCGCCTTGGCGAGCGGAAGCTTTCGGTCAACGGCACGCCTTCGGATTGCGTGAATCTCGGCGTGCTCGGGATCCTGCCGGAGCCGCCCGTGCTGGTCGTGTCTGGCATCAATCACGGCTCGAATCTGGGCGACGACGTGACCTATTCGGGCACGGTGTCGGCCGCGATGGAAGGCACGCTGCTCGGGGTGCCGTCGATGGCGATCTCCCAGGCCGATCCCGACGTGGACGGCTTCGGGAACGCGGTTCCCGTGGCGCGGCTGGTGGCGGCGCGCGTGCTGGTGGAAGGGCTGCCGGCGAAGACGCTGCTGAACGTCAATGTCCCGCGCGGCGAGATACTCGGGATTCGGATGACGCGGCTCGGCCACCGCGTGTATCGCGAAAAGGTCGTCCGGGAGGTGGATCCGCGCGGCCGGCCGTACTACTGGATCGGGGCGGGGCCGCCCGAATGGCAGGAGGACGACGCCTCCGATATCGCCGCGGTCCACGGTGGACTCGCGTCGGTGACGCCGCTGCACCTGGACCTGACGCACTACGGCGCCCTCGGCCGGATGGCCGACTGGGAAGGCAGCCTGAACGCGCTGTTGAGGAAGCGGCCGCGGTGAGCGAGCCCGGCGGTCCCGTGATCGGCACCCAGCGCTTCGCGCGCGACCGGGAACGCATGGTGGAGGAGCAGGTGGCGGCCCGCGGGATCACGGACCCGCGCGTGCTGGCGGCGCTGCGGCGGGTGCCGCGTCACACGTTCGTGGATCCGGCCCTGCAGGAGAAGTCATACGGGGACCACCCGCTGCCGATCGGGGAAGGGCAGACGATCTCCCAGCCCTTCATCGTGGGCAAGATGACGGAGCTGCTGGCGCTCACGGGGCGGGAGAAGGTACTCGAGATCGGCACGGGCTGCGGCTATCAGGCGGCGGTGCTGGCCGAGCTGGCGGCGCGCGTGTGCACCATCGAGCGACTGCCCAAGCTGGCGGCGCGGGCGCGCGAGACGCTCGAGCAGCTGGGCTACACGAACGTGTGGGTGCGCACGGCGAATGGCACCTTGGGCTGGCCCGACGAAGCGCCGTTCGATCGCATCCTGGTTGCGGCCGGCGGGCCGAGCGTGCCGCCGCCGCTCTTCGAGCAGCTGGCCGAAGGCGGCCGCCTGGTGATGCCGGTAGGGGACGCCACGAGCCAGGTGCTGCAGGTGGTGGAGAAGGTCAACGGCCAGATGCGGGTCACCCAGAATTCCGGGTGCGTGTTCGTGAAGTTGGTAGGAAAATACGCGTGGGAAACCAGCACGGAAAGGTAAAGGGAAACGGGGCGTAGCGCAGCGTGGCAGTTCTAGGTAAGCCGCGCAGCGGCGAGCCGAGGGCTGAGTAAATACGAGTGACTCGATCATCGACAGCTGAACAGCATCGGGGCGTAGCGCAGCTTGGTAGCGCGCCTGCTTCGGGAGCAGGAGGTCGCTGGTTCAAATCCAGTCGCCCCGACCATTTTTCGCCCGACGGCATATGAGTGAAGCAGCACTGCGCGCCGCCGAGATTCACATCGAGGGGCGCGTGCAGGGCGTTGGCTATCGCAACTTCGTCCAGCGCAAGGCCGACCATCTGGGACTGGCCGGCTATGTCATGAACCTCAAGGACGGGAGGGTTCGCGTGCGCGTGGAGGGCGGCCGCGAGGCCATCGAGGAGCTGGCCCGGGAGATCGAGAAGGGGCCGCCGCTGGCTCGGGTGGAGACCCTGGATCTCGCCTGGCGGCCGCCCACGGGACGCTTCACCTCCTTTGACATCCGCTTCGCGGAGTTCGATTCTTGAGTGAGGGTGAGGAGTCACGCGATGTCCTCGAAGATCCCGACGAGCCCCTCGAGACGCTGCTGGACAAAGAGCCGGCCGAGCTCGGTGAGTCCAAGGACAGCCCGGAAACGGCCGAGCGCGCTCGCGAGATCCTGTCCCTCTATCTCCAGGAGATCTCCCGCATCAAGCTGCTGACCGCCGAGGAGGAGCAGGAGCTCGCCCGTCGCGTTCAGGCTGGCGATGCCCAGGCCGAGCGGCGGCTCGTGGAGGCCAACCTTCGGCTGGTGGTCCGCATCGCGCGCCGCTACCTCAACCGCGGGCTCTCCCTGCTGGACCTCATCGAGGAGGGCAATGTGGGCCTCCTCCACGCCGCGCGGAAGTTCCGGCCGGACCGCGGCACCCGATTTTCGACCTATGCGACCTGGTGGATCCGCCAGGCCGTGGTCCGCGCCCTCGCCAACCAGGCGCGCACGATCCGGCTGCCGGTGCACGTCCAGCTGCTGCTGGCCCAGTACGTGAAGAAGCGCAATGCACTGACCCAAGCTCTGGGTCGCCCGCCCACCGTCGAGGAGGTGGCCAAGGAAATGGACCGCCCCACGGCCGAGATCGAGCACCTCGAAACGATTCGCCAGCAGCCCCTCTCCCTCGACAGCCCGGCGCCAGAAGGGAAGGGAAGCCTCCACGACACCGTCCAGGACCCCTCGGCCGCGCCCGGCGGGGGCATCGCGGCCGTTCTCCGGGCGCGCGCCGATCTGGCGGGGGTGCTCCAGGACCTGCCCGACACCGAGCGCACCGTAGTCACGCTGCGCTTCGGCCTGGGCGGCGAAGAGCCCATGACGCTGGAGAGCATCGGCCAGCGCCTGGGCGTGACCCGGGAGCGCGTGAGGCAGATCGAGGGCTCGGCGCTGAAGCGGTTGCGCCGGCTCCTGGCGGCGCGCGATGTGGAGGCCTCCGACCTCTTCTGAGCCCCCGGATGCTAGAATGTTCCAGGTAGCAGCTGAGACCTGACGCCCCCGTAGCTCAGGTGGATAGAGCAGCAGTTTCCTAATGGCCCCCGGCGCGGTTGCGTGTTCCGCTGATCTCACACGGCGTTACGTGCAACCGCGCTTCGTTTCTCGTCTTCCTTGTGCTGAGCGGCCTCGGACAAGTTTGCCCAATTCTCTTGCAAAACACCGATCTTCGCGCCAACCTCGGGGTGATTCAGCACATGATTTAGCACAAGGAGGAGGTTGACGATGCGGACGTACAAGCCGGTCGTTTGGTTGGCATTCGCCCTGCCTACGGCGGCGATCATCGGCGCGGAGGCCGAAGAGTTCCTCCAGGCCTCGCATCCGCGCTGCGTGGTCCAGATCGAGCTGTGCGCGGAGGAGTGGGGTCGGCCGCTGCACGTGCCTGACCAGTTTGGCTCCGCCGTGTACCTGACAGGTTCGAGCTCATAGCGATTGCGGTAATCTGAGACTCCGCGGGCTAGGCGCAGGGTAGCTCCCTCGCGTCGAAAAGGCGGACCTCGCCGCCCTGCCCGCGATTCACCTCGAGGCGTTCCATGAGGAGGAGCAATGGCTCCGGCCCCCCGCGACGATGACCTAGCCGCGGCGATCCAGGACATGCTCGCCGCGTTGGATCTTGGTAGTCCCGACACGGCCAAGACGATTGGCCAGAAGATCCTCCGGCGACGCCAGGACCGCACGCTCGACCGCCTGTCGGAAGAGGATGACGCTCCTGCTGAGGGGGCCCATTCAAGTCCAGAGCCGACGAAAACCGCGTTGCGGAAGCGGGAACAGGACCGGCAACAACTCGTCAAGGCGGCGCGGCCTGAAATACTGCTGGCCCCAGTCAACCTAGTTGCCGTCTTCCTGAAAGATCAGCCGATCTGGAGGTCGTGGAGCTGGGCTGACACAGAAGCCGTCAACGGCAGGATGTTCGCCTTCGCCCAGCAGGTCTCCCAAGATCGTTTGCCTGAGGATTCCCGATTGGCCCTCCCGCTGACAGCGGCAGGCTTTTATCTGTACCGGGCCCTCCACTCGGGGACGTGGGAAAACCCGTTGGACCTCGTGGCCAACGTGTACTACGAGATCGGAGAAGGGATTGTCCAGGTCAATAAGAGCGTCATTGAAGCCGCGAGACTGAAGCACATCGGCGACGCGCCGGAGGAGTTTGTCACCACCTTCGCGGGGATCGCGAATACCGCGGATCTGTTGCTGATGCATGCGGCAGGGCTCGGCCCGGACAAGTGGAAGCTGATCTTGCGGTGCGCGCTGGGAGCAGGATGCCGCAGGGGGGAACCGTACTATGTCGCGCGCCCCGGCAAGCCCGGCAAGCTAGATCATCACGCAGAATGCCGCACGGCCAAAGTGCGCGGTAAGCAAAGCACCTCCTTGGGGAGAGAGAGAAGCCTGTAACAACCCAAGGATCAGCACAAGGGGAGGCTCCATGGCCATCACATCAGATCAGCTCGCCGAGTTGGTTCGGAACGGTGGGAGCGCCAGTGTCGACGCCAACGACTATGCGCCGACCCAGCTTATCGACGTCGCCCGCTCGATGCCCGCCAAGGTGACGCTCATCCTTCGGAAGGCCGAGGCGCTGCTGACGGCCCAGCGAATCGAAATCGCGCGATCCTCCGGCGGCACGGTGCTCTTCGAGTTGTAGAATCCGGTCGCGGGCCCAGGGTCTGCAGCCCGAAGAGCGCGTCCCTGGCGCCTGGCCCGCGATTCCCTTCAGGGTGCTCCACAAGGATGGGCACATGACTGAGGGCGCCGAGGCACCGCGGCCGATACCTCCCGAACACATGTGGAAGCCGCCGGAGTTCGAGCGTCGGTTGCCCGAGCTCCTCGAGAAAGCCCGCACCGGCCTCCAAGACTTCAAGGTGTGGAAGGGCGACATCCCGCGCTGCGAGATCGAAACCAAGGGCATTGTCCAGTACGGTCAGGTCAGCGTTCACGACTGGCAACCGCCGCAGCCTGTGTGGCACTTCCTCCTCGACCATCGGGTGGGTACTGACCTTTGGCCCGTGCTCAACGCGATCGTCAACGTGCTCGGGCCTCCGGTGCTGTTGACGCCATACGGGACGCCCCCCCGGCGCTTCCTCCTGAGTGGCGATCCCGTCCGGCCCTTCCAGCAGATCACAGCGTGTTGGCACGCCGACGAGGCCCCCTAGGCAATGGCTTCGAAGACGCAAGCGCTTCGCGCAAAGGGTGGCGATCCCTTCCTGGGATGGCTCCGCGGACTCATGCCTGGTCAGCCGGGCGAACGACAGCGCTGGCTCGCGTGGGCGGCTATGGTGGCGTTGATGGGTAAGACGTCGCGGCGCGAGCGGCAGCGGTGGCACCGATATTTCGACCGACTGTCGGCGGTGGAGCACGACGTGACGCTGAGCGAGCCTGAGCGAGGCCAAGCGTTCGTCGATCTGCTCAAGGACGCCTGGCCGGTGGCCCCCCGCCGCGGACGCCAGCCGAACGACGTAAGCGGGCTCCTCGTCGACTTTCCAAAGATTCAGGCCCACCTCGCCGACGCATGGGCGAAGGGCGAGGCGGCTAAGCGTGCGGCCGTTGCCGACGTGGAGCGCGCCGCCAGGATCGACCTTGATCTCAACCGCCAGGAAGTTCTTGCTAGCCGCACGGCGCGCCGGGCCACGCTGTTGATAATGGCTCACGCCTACGAGAAAGATGTGCGGACCACCGAGCAAGCGCTGTATCGCGCGCGACGGCGCCGCAGAGATTAGCCCGACATAAATCTCCGTTTGTTCGGTAGTCGCTAGCCCTGTATCTCCCGCCTCACACTCTCCCCATAGTCCAAGCACTCCAAACCTTAAGGAGGCGCCGATGGGGAGCGCAGCACGGTATCGGCCGATCGACTTGGGCCGCGAGTTCGGGCGCAGCGCATCGTGGCCGCGGTGGCTTGAGCGCCAGGGCATCATTCCTCCAGCGCGCCGCGACTTCTCCGGATTCCGCTACTGGACGGCCGAGGACGTCGAAGAGATCCGGCGCACGCTTGAGCGCCGGCGCACTCCGGAGCCGAGCGCGGCGTAAGCGGGCCCGTTCCGCGGCCGCTTCACGTCGTCAAGCCGCTGGACCCAGCGCGGGAAGAAGGCGGCGAACTCCGGGAACCTTACGGCATCACGCCGGCCTGGGCGAAACTGCCGGCCGGCCCCTACTGGGTCACGGTGAAAGGCTGGGCGATCGCGCCCCAGCGCTTTGGGTGGCGCAAGCCCCGCAAGGGCCACACGGAGAAGGAGCTCGACTGGCGGGTGTTCCTGCATGCCGCGGTGGCCGCCGTTCCCGATCACCATCCCGAGGCACCCGCCGCGCGCTCCGAGGTCTTCCGGCATCAGCTTGCGGTCGCCGAAGCCCCATGGATCCCGATCGCGCTCCGCTTCACGGTCACGGCGAAGACCGAGATCAGGATCGTGCCCGCTGGCGGCCATCTCTGGGAACTCCTCGCGATCACGGGCCAGCGCGGGGCGGCTCTGACCGCGGAGATCATGGATTCGTGGCTCGGATGGACCCTACTCGTTGAGACCCGCATCCCGACTCACCATCGTGCACGAAAGGGCCAGCGACAGGGACCGGCTATTCCTGCAGCCCTGCAGCATTCACTGGGCTACGCGATCAGTGACGCCAAGCCCCCGAAGATGCCATGAGCGAGCCCAGAAGTCTCCTGGTCTCCAAACCTCTAAGTCTCTACGTCTCCGGGTCTCCAAGACTCCAATCTGCCTCCGATGTAGTAGTGCGGAAGATTGAGCATCGGGGTTTCAATGACTTGGGCGGTGTCGGCCGTCCAGGATGCCCTCTAACTACGCGGGCAATCATAGCCCAGGCCAGGACGGACTCTCATCGGGTCATCCCGGCCTGGGCTGCCGACGATACTGCAGACCACTCGACTTCTTCGGTGAAGGGCCAGACCGCACCGCAGCCCGCGTTGACGGGCGTCATGGCCAGCGGCATGTCCTTCTCCGCCCCGCCGAGCCGGAGCTGTGGCTCGCGACCCACTCCGGCTGGCGGGATCCATTCCACGCCGTCATACCCCCCGCCAGTATCGCCGTCAAGCGAATTGTCGCACGAGCACCGCTGCCCGTTCTGTCTACAAGACCGCCCCTGCCATTTGATGCACTGCCGCGGGCTGGCGCTGAAGACCTGTTGGGACTGCCGGATGAGGGGCCACGAGTGAACGTGTCGCGTCAAGTCACAGAGGCCCCCAAGCGGCTTGCTGAATACCTCACGCCCGACCAAGTGGGCGACATGCTCCAGCTCTCGGCGAAGAGCGTCTATCGCTTGGCCAAGGCCGACCCCACGATGCCGGCGCTCAAGATCGGCGGCTCGGTCCGCTTCCACCGGGAGCGCCTCGAGCGCTGGCTCCGCGACCGCGAGCAGGGGAGACCACAGATGCGGAGACAGGTGCTCTCAGTCGCTAAGTCCGCGCCAGACAAGGAGGCCAATGGTGCGTAGAGCCACATGTGCTGACCAGTGTGCTGAGCCGGGGCGAGGATGAGCGAAGCACGCCTCTGTGGCCGGCCCCGACTGAGCGACGGCGCCCCGTGCGGGCAGGTGATCGGGCAGGATCGCCAGTGCATTTGGCACGGTCCGGACGCGACGCCCGAAGCCCGTGCCGCCATCGCGCGTCGGGGCGGCCTTCGCACCCTCCGCACTCTCCCCGAAGATGCTCCGGTCCCCAGCTTCAACAGTCGGGAGGAGATCGTCGAATACGCTGAGGAGCAGGCGCAGCTCGTCGGCATCGGGAAGCTCGATCCCCGCCTCAGCGCCGAGATGCGCGGCTGGGCCGATCTCGCCATGAAGGCCCACGAGCTCTCGGCCCTCGACCGCTTGGCGAAGCTCGAGAAGACCATCAAGGGCAAGCGCATCGCATGAGCCGCCTGGTCGCCGAGCGCGTCGAGAAGCTGGCCGAGCAGGTGGCGGCGATGACGCGCGTGCAGATGTGCGCCGTCGTGCTCGACCTGGCCGCATGCCCGGTGTGGGCCGAAGCGCTCGACGGCACGCGCTGTGCCCGGCTCATCGGTGGACAGAAGGCCGATCGTCGTCGCGCGCTCGCCGCACTCCGCAAAGGCCAGCCGCCCGAAGGCCTCGTCGTCCTCGAATACCGTCCCGGCGCCAGCCGCTTCATCGCCGAAGCGGTGAGCGGCCCGGCGCCCGAGGTCGCCTGCTGGGGCGCGCGAGGAGACCGCAAGACCTCCGCGGCGCTCGGTGCGGTGATCATCCTGGCCGACCTCCACCGCGAAGCCGGCGCCCCGCTGCCGATGCGCTGGATGGTGCCGACAGGCAGCCACGTCGAGCACGAGCTGAAGTTCTGCCGGACGGTGCTCGCGCTCCACTGGGGCGGGATGTGGAGTCTCCGCGAGGACAAGCATCTCGCCGTGCTCACGATCGACGGCGTGGAGTTGGCGCATCTGGATCTCTTCGGCACGAGCGATCCAAGCAGTCTCGACCGGATGCGGATGGAGGCCTGCGCCCTCTGGGTCGAGGAAGCGGCGCCCGCGGCGCTGGAAGGCGGCGGCGGGGTGCCGGAGGACGCCTACAGCATGAGTCTGCCGTCCTGTCGCCTGCCGACGCCCCGTCGCGTGGCCCTGGTGACGTCCAACATGCCCGACGAGGACTTCTGGGCCTGGCAACGCTTCGAGGTGCAGCGTCATCCCGGTACGGCGAGCGTGCGGATCCCCGCCGGCGAGTCGGCGTCAGCCGAGGACCGGGCGCGGTGGGCCATCGCGCTGCAGAACCGGCCGGACCTGATGGCGCGGCTTCTGGCCGGCGAACCGGGCAGCGTGCAGCAGGGTCCCCAGGTCGCGAAGGGCTACAACGCCCTAGCCCACGTCGCGAAGGCCCCGCTCGAGCTGATGCACGGCGAGCTCTGGTTCGGCTGGGATTCCGCGCCGAACGCCCATACGCACGCCGCCATCATCGGGCAACGCATCGGCGCGGCGGTCCGCATCTACGCCGGGCTCGTGATGGAGGAGACCGGGCTCAAGCAATTCCTCGAGGTGGTGGTGCTGCCCTGGCTCAGCCGGCGGGCGCCGTGGGCGCTCGACCGAGGCGGCCGCGAGCGGCTCTACCACCGCTACGATCCCTCGATGGACACGGGCGAGGGCGGCGATATTGACATGAATCCCGTGGCGCGGCTGCGCCGGACGCTGGGCGGCAGCTTTCATCCCGGCGCGGTCGATTGGCCGAGTCGGAGCGGCCCGATGCTGGCGCTCTTCAACATGGGCGATGGCCAGGGCAGCATGGCGCTACAGATCGACCCGGGCGAGGACACGAAGCTCCTGCGGCAGGCGCTCGGCGGGCGCTGGCACTACGCGGTCACGCGCGCCGGCACCGTGATTCGCGATCTGCCCGCGAAGCCCTCGCATCCCTGGGAGGACTTGGGAGATTCACTGTGCTATTTCATCGGCGGCCTCGCCCCGAGCAGGGAGCCGCGGGACCGCCGTGGCCCACCCCGCCCGGCCAAGCTCGACTTTGACGTCTTTCGCCCGCAGGGCGGTCGGGGCGGCCTCGGCAACTTCTTTAGACCGAAACCGTCGAAGTTGGACTGACCACACACAACGAAAGGAGCCACGATGGCCGCGAAGCACGCGGCAGCCGAAGCGGAACCGGCGAGGCTGGACGCCGATGCGGCGCGGACGGCATTTTACCAGCCGGCGGTGGAGCAAGCGGTCGCCGCGCAGGCAGAGCAAGCGGCGGCACGTCGCCAGGATCAGGACCGCCTGGCGACCTGGGCGCGCGCCCTTGAGCGCACCCTCCAGCCGCTGGTCGAGGCGCTCGAGGTGAAACCCCCGCCGCAGTTCAGCCATCCCGAGCGCGAGCGCAACCTGGGCCTGGATCTCACGCGCGCGCTGGACCACGTCTTCGAGCAGCGCCAGGGGCTCGTCGCGCTGAAGGCCAAGGCGACGGCGTGGCTGCCTCGTCTCATCGCCGCGCTGGAGGGGCCCCTGCTCGAGCCGGCCGCGCTGCGCGCGCACGAGCGGGACGTGAGCGAGCTGCACGGGGCGCTCACGGGCCTCGACGCCAAGCTGGCCGCCGAGCGCCGCCGCTACGGCGAGCTCGCCACGGTGGCCGCCAAGTCCGGCGCCGTGGTCGAGGCCTACCGGGCGTGGGCCGAGGAGGCGAGCCGATGAGTGACGAGGTCATCGAGGGCGCCACCGAGCTTCGCAACGAGATGATGAAGGTGAACAGCGGCAGCAAGCGAGAGGGGGAGCTGCAGCAGCAGCTCAACACCCTGTACCAGCGAGCACACGCGCCCGGCGCGGCCGCGATTCCCCTCGAGGGGACGAGGCCCGCTGGCGATCAGCCCATGACGGCGGAGGCCGAAGCCGCTCTCGAGACGGAGTATCTGGCCCAATTGCAGGCCGAGCGCGAGCAGTTCGGGAACACGACCGAGCGCAACCGCCTGCTCGACATCAAGATCGAAGAGCTCTTGCGAAAGAATTACGAGGGAGAGCAAAGCTACGCGCCCGAGCCGGGGCCGACGCCGAGCACGGTGACGTTTGCGGAGGGCACTCCGGAGCCGGTGAAAAACGCGTTCTGTGCCTTCGCGCTCGAGCACGGCATCACGAAAACCGAGACGCAGGAAGTGTTGGACGTTATGAAGACGGCGCGCTGGCTCACGCCCGAGCAATTCCGTCGCGAGATGGCGGCCGAATGGGGCGAGCAGTACGTGGCCTTGGCGGCGCTCGCCGACCGCACGCTGGAGCAGCTCCCCTTCCGGCTCCGCGATGCGGTGCTCGCTCGCGAAGCCAATGACAGCCGCTTCTCGCCCGAGGTGGCCCGCGCGCTCATCGCCTGGGCGAAGCGCCCACGCGGAGGCTGATGAGCCGCCCTGAGGCAGATACAGGCGAACCTGAAAGCGCGCGGCGCCAGGCCGGCCGCTGATGCCCGCTCGTCTGTTCGAGCGGGCCCGCTGGCTCATGGTCGAGTGCGAGGGCTGCGGCCGGCTGATCCCGGTGCCGGCCGCTTGGCGGCTCACCGCCTACTTGTGCTTCACCTGCCGAGCGCGCCAGCGGGAGGGGCAATTGTGAGGCTCCTCGCGCTCGACTTGGGCATCCGGATGGGATGGGCCCTGTGGGATGGCGCGCGCCTCGAGAGCGGTGTCCAGCTTTTCGAGCTGAAGCGGGGAGAATCGCCCGGCATGCGCTATCTCCGCTTTCGGCGGTGGCTCGAGGAAGTCGGCGAGGGCGTGCAGCTCATCGTCTATGAAGCCGCCCACCATCGCGGGGGCGCCGCGACAGAGATCGCGGCGGGCTTCACCACGCGCGTGCAGGAGTTCTGTGCCGCGCGGGGCCTCGAGCATGCGAGTGTCCACACGGCCACGTTGAAGAAGTGGACCACCGGCAAGGGCAACGCCGACAAGGCCACCATGCTCGAGGCGGTGGCCCGCCGCTGGACGGCCTGCCAGGACGACAACGAGGCCGATGCGATCGCCCTGGCCTACTACGCCCTGGCCGAGATCATCTCGCCCGGTGGCCCCGGCCCGATTCCAGGACCCCCAACGGGTCCCCGCCCGAAGCCCTGAGCCTGTAACCATGTCTCCCCGTAGATCGTCGCCTGTAGACAGCCCTAGCCCCGAACGTTCGGGTCTAGTAGGCTCCCCGCAGCCGGTGTGCGTGATCTGTGGCGGGCGGCGGGAGGCCCGGAAGCGGGAGGCGTGCTCGGACAAGTGCCGGGCCGCCCTGAGCCGGCGGCGGAAAGTCGACGCCAGGCGAGCCAGGGACCACGAGGTGCGGATGCTCCTGGAGACAGCGCTGAGGAAGTTAGAGGAGGGCCCGTCATGAAGCGCAGAGTGTTCCTCTCGGCAGTGACGGGTGGCCTTCTCGCCGCGCCGCTCGCTGCCGAGGCGGAGCAGCGCCTAGGTCGGCGCCGCTTTTTTCGTCAGTGCGCGCTCATCGCGACTATCCCCTTATTGGTCTTCGTTCTCCATGTGACCCTCTTTGGCACCTGGATCTACGATGACGCCGGAATCTCGTTCGCTTACGCCCGGAATCTGGCAACCGGGCACGGTCTCGTGTCGCAGCCAGGTGCGTCACGAGTAGAAGGGTACTCAGACTTTCTCTGGGTTCTTCTGATGTCGGCCCTGATTCGAATCGGGCTCTTTCACGTCGTGTGGACCCCCAAAATTCTCGCCTGCGTTCTCATCGCAGCCTCTTTCCTGATAGTCTCGAACACGTTGGCGCGGGCCGCTTCGTGGGGGTCCGGCGTCGCCGCGGGTGCGTTGACCCTAGTGGCATTGCAGCCCGGCTTCGCGATCTGGTCCATCTCCGGTCTTGAGAATCCCTTATACGTCTTTCTGCTATGCCTTCTCGTTCCGGGGGTAACAAGGCTGCTCACCGACTCTAACCTATCTTGGAAAACTGCAGCCTTCATGGGCCTAACCGTGGCTGGAGTCGCGGCAACCAGGCCCGACGGTGTGATCTACCTGGCCCTCGTCCCTGTGACTATTTTGGCGCGAGCCTGGATGTCTCGTGACCTTCGTTCCTGGCTCGGTGCGTTTGTCGTGCACGGCACGGTCGCCGCGACGCTTATGGGCGCTCTTGTCGGATTCCGCTGGCAATACTTCCACGACATGTTCCCTAACACCTATTACGTCAAGGGCGGACCCACACTAGAAAACATTCAATCCATTGTTTGGTTGCTCCCGGGGCCTATGCTGAAGATCCGGGGCCTGGCCGTGGCAGTCGCTGGCGAGCGGGGTGCTACGTGGCTCCTCGTCTTGGTCGTTGCGGGCACGATCTTTCTTGTCCGAATCAGGCAGTTCCGTCCGATCCTTGCTGTCCTTGCATTATTCTCAGCTTTCGCTGGTGTCGTGTATCTCCTCTTGCCGTCAGACCGGTTGGGAGAGTATCGTTTCGCGTCGCCCTTTTTCGTCTTCTTCTACGGCTACCTCGTGACATTGGCGTGGTCTCTGTGCGCAATTACGACGCGACCTCACACAGCGAGACGAACGTTCGCGATTGTGCTAGTGCTTCTGATCATTGGAACGCTGCACCAGACCGCAAGGCGGTCCGTAGCATACGCGCGCAATGCCCCAGTCCCGCTTGAGTTTGTCGCAGAAATGTTTGGCCATCGCTACAATCGCGTCGCCGCGGCGCTAGGGCTTGAGGCCGCATCATTGCTCGTGCCCGACATGGGAGGGACGTTGCTCTATTCGAAGTTGACAGTGTTCGACCTTGGTGGTCTCTGCGACCGCACCATTGCGCGGACTATGGGTAAGGATCAAAGAGCGTTCCACGATTACGTCTTTGCGCATCTGAGACCGACTTTCATACATGTGCACGACAACTGGACAGAGGAGGCCGACTTCGATAGGGATGAGCGGTTCCGAAGAGACTACGTGCCAATTGAGGAGCACATGATCTATGAGTTGGGGGCAACGCGTGCCACCCTGTGGGGTGACTTCATTAGGCGAGATGTACTGCGCGGTCCAGTAGAACCCCTGGCTGCTATTCTCGCCGGCGAAATCGACGCGCCCCGGGACGCCCCAGGGAGTTCTTCCTGCTGCAGGCGGATCAGATGATCCAGTAGGGGATAAGGAGCCCACCCTGCGGCGGCTCCGGCGAGCCGTGGTGTCCTCCTGGCGGAGGTCGGCGTTGGCCCGGGTCACGGGGGGGGCGGCACGGCGAGGGATCTGCTGGACAGACGTAACCCGAGAGGTTACAATGCCTCCCAAGAGATTCGGCGTGAGGCTGAGGGAACTCCGTCGGAAACGGAGGTTGACCCAGGCGGCGCTGGCGGTCAAGGCCGGGGTGACGCGCGAATACCTAGCCCGGCTTGAGGCCGGCCAGCACGATCCGCCGCTGAGCCGGGTCGAGCGGCTCGCCAAGGCCCTGGGCGCGCCGGTGACGGAGCTGCTGAGGTAGAGGAGGCCGCAGCGATGGACAATGAGAAGGAACGACTGGAACGAAAGCATCAGTTGGAGCGAGACGTAGCGGACGCGATACTCGCCCTCGCCGGTCAGAAGATCTACCTCGGCATCGAGGGGCTTGCCGACGAGACAGAGCAGCTGGGGACCGACTACCGCTTCCTTGCCCAGGCGATACGTGCGCACAAGAATCAGCCGGAGGAACTCCTGGCAACTCTCAGAGAGCTCGCAAACAAGCTAGGTCGCGGACTGTAGAAGGCATGAAGACGCCCCCGGCGTGCGCGAACACGCCGAGGGCGGGAGGGAACCTATGAACAGCTCAAGCGTATCACGTCCCCAACGGCTCGTAATGCTCACCGGGCTCACCGTGCTCGTCCTCGCTCCGTTGGCCTCCGCCGAGTGTGCGTGGGTGCTGTGGGTCGAGGAGGACCGGCTTGATTACACCGCGAACACCCGACAACTTGTCGGCTGGACCGTTATACAGGGCACGACCACTGAGGCTCAGTGTCAGGAGAAGATGCGCGCACAAATCGATGGCGCGCGGTACGCCGAGTCCCAACCGAAGGGCCAGGTGCTCTACAAAATGCTTCCGGACGGTCGTGGAATCAATCTCCTCTTCTTCGACACCAACGATCCGAAGGAGACAGCTAAGCGGTCGCAGATACTTGTGTACACCTGCCTCCCCGACACCGTGGACCCGCGTGGGCCGAAAGGGAAGTGACGATGCTCGCCGCAGTCTACGCGCGGAAGTCCACCGAGGGAAGGATAAGCTGATGAGCGATGCAGATGACCGGACGCTACCTCGCAAGCTCGCAGACACGGATGGGCAGATCCAGGCGCTCAGACAACACATCTCCGAACAGTGTGTCTCGATCGCGTCCAGCATCGACACGATCCCGCCCGAGATGGT
>Ga0070706_100000974_pt1 | contig 31233 bp, 18 predicted proteins | sample KBSK5501metaG_FD_65476 | JGI IMG/M metagenome (GOLD analysis project Ga0070706, IMG submission 65476) | Corn, switchgrass and miscanthus rhizosphere microbial communities from Kellogg Biological Station, Michigan, USA - KBS K5-50-1 metaG | ecosystem: Host-associated > Plants > Roots >... | reverse complement strand
CCAAACGCCAAACGCCAAACGCCAAACGCCAAACGCCAAACGCCAAACGCCAAACGCCAAACGCCAAACGCCAAACGCCAAACGCCAATGCCAAAAAACCCAGAGCTTCACCGAATCCTGCTTATCGGCTCTGGGCCTATTATTATCGGCCAGGGCTGCGAGTTCGATTATTCCGGAGTCCAGGCCTGCAAAGCCCTTAAAGAGGAAGGTTACGAAGTCGTTCTGGTAAATTCCAATCCGGCGACGATCATGACCGATCCTGAGTTCGCTACGCGGACTTACATCGAACCGATTACCGCCGCCGTCGTCGAACGGATCATTGAGCGCGAGAAACCGGACGCATTGTTGCCAACTTTAGGAGGTCAAACCGCCCTGAATACCGCGATGGACCTGTACCGCAGCGGTGTTCTTGCAAAACACAACGTCCGGTTGATCGGCGCAAGCGCTGACGCAATCGCGAAAGGTGAAGACCGGCAACTCTTTAAAGAGTCGATGCAAAAGATCGGCCTGGATGTTCCGCGCTCTGGTTCCGCCCACGATATGGGTGAAGCCCGGCGGGTCGCTGCCGATATCGGCAGCTTCCCGTTAATCATCCGGCCAGCATTTACCCTCGGGGGTGCCGGCGGTGGTATCGCCTACAACCGGCAGGAGTTCGAGGAGATTGTGCGACGAGGACTTGATCAGTCCCCCGTCTCGGAAGTTTTGATCGAGGAATCTTTACTCGGCTGGAAAGAATTCGAAATGGAGGTGATGCGTGACCGAGCAGATAACTGCGTCGTGATCTGCTCGATCGAAAACCTCGATCCGATGGGAATTCACACAGGCGACTCGATCACAGTCGCACCGGTTCAGACCCTTACCGACCGCGAATACCAAATTATGCGGGACGCTTCATTCGCCGTGATTCGCGAGATCGGCGTTGAAACCGGCGGATCCAACATCCAGTTCGCCGTCAATCCGACGACCGGTCGAATGGTGGTGATCGAAATGAATCCGCGCGTCTCTCGTTCATCTGCGCTCGCCTCAAAAGCTACCGGATTCCCGATCGCAAAAATCGCCGCGAAGCTGGCTGTCGGTTACACCCTGGATGAGATCCCGAATGATATCACACGCGAGACTCCGGCCAGCTTCGAGCCGGTGATCGATTACTGCGTTGTCAAAGTCCCACGATTCACTTTCGAAAAATTTCCCCAAGCTGACCCGACTTTAACCACGCAAATGAAAAGCGTGGGCGAAGCGATGGCGATCGGACGCACTTTCAAAGAGTCATTGCAGAAAGCGCTGCGATCGCTTGAAATCGGTCGATTCGGATTGGGCGCGGACGGCAAAGATCGCGAGCCTCGCACAGCCGATGGCGCCTTGGACAAAGAGGAAATTCAACACAAATTGGTGAACGCTTCCTGGGATCGTATCTTCTATCTTCGATATGCCATTCTAGCCGGATTCTCTCTCGACGAAATTCATCGACTAACCAGGATCGACCCTTGGTTCCTCGAGAACATCCGGCAGATCGTCGATCAGGAGAAACATATCAGGAACGGCTCGCTCAGCCTGCGACGGACCAAGCAGTTGGGTTTTTCTGATCGCCAGATCGCTCACCTGACCGATCAGACCGAGGCCGATGTTCGCGAGCAACGCATCCGTCAAGGCGTTCTTCCGACTTATCGGCTAGTTGACACCTGCGCCGCGGAATTTGAGGCGTACACCCCGTACTACTACTCGACCTACGGCGAAGAAAACGAAACCCGCGACGGGGCGCGCCCGAAGATCATGATCCTTGGCGGAGGCCCAAACCGGATCGGCCAGGGAATCGAGTTCGATTATTGCTGTGTTCACGCTGCGTTCGCGCTGAAGGAAGAAGGGTTCGAAACCATCATGGTTAATTCAAACCCGGAGACAGTTTCGACCGATTACGACACCAGCGATAAACTCTATTTCGAACCGCTCACACTGGAGGATGTGCTCAATATCTATGAGCGAGAACAATGTAAGGCGGTTATAGTACAGTTCGGTGGTCAGACACCTCTTAACCTAGCGAACGCGTTGCAGGCAAATGGCGTCAACATTATCGGGACCCAACCGAAAAGCATTGAGATCGCGGAGGATCGGAAACACTTTGCCGCGCTTCTCCGACGCCTCGGATTAAACCAGCCACCAAATGGCATCGCTACAAAGGAGGAAGAAGCCGTGAAGGTGGCGGCTAGAATCGGTTACCCGGTTCTTGTACGCCCCTCATTCGTTCTGGGCGGTCGCGCGATGGAGATCGTTTACCAGGAAGAAGATTTGCGCCGATACATACGCACCGCGGTCGAAGCAAGTCCGGAGCGCCCAGTTCTGGTTGATCGCTTTCTGGAAGACGCGATCGAGGTGGATGTCGATTGCATCTCGGACGGCCAGACCACCGTCATCGGCGCGATCATGCAACATATCGAAGAAGCCGGAATCCATAGCGGCGACAGCGCGTGCGTTATCCCGGCATTTTCGCTATCAGACAAAGTTCTGGGAACCATCGAATCCGCTACCAAGGCAATGGCAAGAGAATTGGAGGTACGTGGGCTGATGAACGTCCAGTTCGCGATCAAAGAGGACGAAGTCTACGTTTTGGAAGTCAATCCTCGCGCCTCTCGGACTGTGCCTTTCGTCAGCAAAGCGATTGGCGTTCCGCTCGCCAAAATCGCAGCCAAAGTCATGGCGGGAAAATCACTGAAAGAACTCGACTTCACTCGCGAGATTGTACCCAAACACTACTCGGTCAAAGAAGCAGTGTTTCCGTTCATCAGATTCCCCGGAATCGACATCATCCTCGGGCCCGAGATGAAATCAACCGGTGAAGTCATGGGCATCGATGAGGATCTTGGCTTAGCGTATGCGAAATCGCAAATGGCTGCCCAGCCACCGCTGCCGAGTGCCGGGAACGTCTTTCTCAGCGTGAAAGATTCCGATAAACCAAGCCTCACGAAACTGGCCGCGGAATTGGTCGATCTCGGATTCAATTGCTTTGCTACGAGCGGCACCGCAGCTGCCCTGGCTGCTGCTGGAATCAAAGTAAACCGCCTGTTCAAACTTGCCGAGGGTCGTCCTCATGTTCTTGATATGATGAAGAACGACCAGATTGATCTGATCATCAACACGCCAAGTGGCAAGACTCCTCGAAATGATGAAATCCGGATCCGCAGTCTTGCCGTCGCGCACCGGATTCCGACACTCACAACGATCAGCGCCGTCGAAGCGAGCATTCGAGCAATCCGTTCTTCTCGGACTAAAGGCATCACCGTAAAATCGCTTCAGGAATACCACGGCGGATAGCGTTTTGCGTTTCGCGTTTGGCGTTTCGCGCCGAAAACCGGTTCTCGCGGAACGCCAAACGCCAAACGCCGAACGCCGAACGCTCCCTCCCCCCTATGCACAGCATGACAGGTTACGGCCGTGGGCAGGTGGCCCGCGCTGGAAGAACCATCTCGGTAGAGATACAATCGGTGAACAAACGGCAGGCCGATATCCTCATTAACCTGCCTTCAGGACTCGAATCGATCGAATCCGAGCTTCGTGGGAGAACTGACCAACGCCTGCATCGTGGACGGATTGTGGTGAACGTAACAGTAACCGGTTCAGGATCGAGCGATCAGCCGGTATTGAATTACGAGATCGCTCGAAATTATCTCCAGCGCTTCCTCAAACTGAAGAAAGAGCTGCGATTGGCCGGAGACGTCACTATCGAGACAATCCTGAGATCACCCGGTGTTATTACCTCTTCCCAGGAAACCACTTTTGATCGGTCGGTGCATCAGGCGGTCGAGGAGGCGCTGGACCTTGCATTGAAACAGCTTTTGGAAATGCGAGCGAAAGAAGGAGCCACCTTGTACCAGGATCTAACCAAACGAACTAAGTCGATTCGAAAAGCTGTTGCCTTGATTCGCAAAATGCGCCCGCGCGCCATTAATCGTTACCGAGAGCAACTGGTAGAGCGAATCCGGAAGCTCAAAGCGGATATAACAGTCGACGATGATCGGTTGGTACGTGAGATCGCCTTTTTTGCCGAACGCTCCGATTTCTCAGAAGAACTGACCAGGCTCGATTCCCATCTCGATCTGTTTACCGAGACAACCAACAAGCAAGAATCGATCGGACGCACCCTGGAGTTCATCAGCCAGGAAATCGGGCGAGAGCTAAACACCCTGAGCGCAAAGGCCAACGACGCCGAAATCTCTCAAATCGCCGTCCACTGCAAAGCTGAATTGGAAAAGATCCGCGAACAGATTCAGAATGTCGAATAGGTTAACTGTTTTCAGTTTCCGGTTTTCGGTTCGACAACTGAACTGAAAACCGAAAACGGATAACGGAAAACCGAAAACTCGCCTATGGTCGTCATCCTCGGTATTACCGCTTCGATCGCCGCTTACAAAGCTGCGGATATTGCCAGTCAGCTTACAAAACGGGATTGCGCCGTTCACGTTGTCATGACCAAGGGGGCAACGGAGTTTATTACGCCGCTCACTTTACAGACTCTTTCGCGCAATCCGGTCACAACCAATATCTTCGACGAGAAAGAAACCTGGAATCCCGGGCACATCGAACTCGCCGATAAAGCGGATCTGCTGCTGATCGCTCCAGCAACCGCGGACATCATTGCTAAGCTCGCTCACGGCTTTGCCGATGACTCACTCACCGCTATTGCTCTCGCAACAAAAGCGCCTCTGCTGATTGTGCCGGCGATGAACGGTAAGATGTGGCTTCATCCCGCCACCGTCGCCAATGTCGAAACGCTCCGAAAACGGGGCGCCGATTTCATCGGCCCGGAAGAAGGTATGCTTGCCTGTGGATACGAAGGAATTGGCCGCCTCTGGCCAGTGGACGAGATCGTCGCGAAAGCGATGACGTACGACCAGCGGCTTCGCCGCTAGACCGTCTTCCGTCTTCGGTCTTCCGTCATCGGTCTACCATTAAGGAGACTGATATCGACGTCTTCGATACACCGACAGCACGCAGCTTCGCGCAACGTTCCCATCAGAAAATTTGCGTCCGCGCCGTATCAAAACGGTCGACGATAGACGGAAGACCGACGACGGAAAACCCCAGCGGCAAAGCCGCTGGCCCGAGGCGCTGGGGACTAAAACAAAAGGAGGAGATTCATCATCTCCTCCTTTTTACTACAGAATTCTTGCGAATTACTTTTTCTTAGCGGCTTTCTTTGCTGGCGCTTTTTTCTTAGCCGCAGCCTTTTTCGCGGGCGCTTTTTTCTTTGCCCCTTTTTTTGCTGGCATTAGTTATCCCCCCTTTCATTCCGCAGTTGCGGAGGATAAGAAAAACGAGTCATTACAATTCGCTTGACTAGCGAACATTCGCTAAATCGTCAATCAGAATTTCTAATATTGTCGCGATTTTTCGCGCCTTCGATCCCGCTTCAACACCTGTTTGGCGAGCAAAGCTCGCGTCATAACACTCAATTAAGTCTTACCACATCGTCCGCGAACCAGCTTAAACATTAGATCCGCAAGCCTCCAACTCTCTCATACTCACACTCACACTTGCGCTCATGCCGAGGCATTCCGCCGTGCTCACACTCTTCCCATTGATCGTCCGCCTTACTCAGCTGATACTGGCTCAACGATGAACCAATATCTCGAAGTCGCGATCAAAGCAGCTCGCGAAGCGGGTAAACTACTTCGCGCGAACTTTGAACGTCCATTGAAAGTGAACGTAGCTGAAGCGCACGACATCAAACTGGAACTCGATGTTCTTTCACAAGAGCTCATCACGGATCTGCTGTTGAAGCGGTTCCCCGAGCATACGATCCTTGGTGAGGAAGGGTCGACCAAAGAAACGGGCAGCGAGTTTGAATGGGTGGTGGACCCAATCGATGGGACTGTAAACTACTTCTACGGTATCCCTCACTACTGTATCTCTATCGCGCTTCGTCAGAAACAAGAGATCCTCATCGGTGTTATCTATGACCCGACCCGCGACGAGCTCTGGCAGGTGGAACGCGGCGGAAAATCGTACCTCAACGAACGGGTGATTGAATCAAGCAAGCGAACAGATCTGGCCGAATGCGTTGTGTCGGTCGGTATGTCCAAGACATTGAGCGAGGTGGACGTTGCGCTCCAGATTTTCCAAAACATGGTCACCCGAGCGCGTAAATGCCGGATGATGGGCAGTGCCGCGCTTGATCTCGCATATGTTGCTACCGGCCGTTACGACGCCTACATCGAACGAAGCGTGAACTGGTGGGACATTGCAGCCGGTGTTCTGTTGGTCGAACAGGCAGGCGGCAAGCTTCTGATCGCCCCGAGTAAAGCAGTAGAGGGAAAACTTTCGGTGATCGCATGGAACGGCAAACTTGATGAAAAGGATCTAACCCAAGCCTATCCATGAACTTCGTTGGAATCGGATACGACGTGCACCGCCTGGTAACAGGAAGAAAGTTAATACTCGGCGGCATCGAAATTCCATACGACCGTGGTTTGGACGGGCATTCAGATGCGGATGTCTTAACCCACGCAATTTCGGATGCGCTTTTGGGCGCCGCCGGCGAACGAGACATAGGTCATCATTTTCCTAATACCGATCCATCGATCCAAGGAATCGACAGCCAGGAAATACTTGGCCGAGTTCAAGCAATCCTTACCGCCAGACAGCTTGCAATTGTTAACATCGACTGCTCGCTCATCGCTGAGGCTCCGAAAATCGGGCCCTACCTGGCAAAGATGCGCACCAGAATTTCCGAGACTCTACAAATCCCGGTGAAACGCATCGGGATCAAGGCCACTACCAATGAAGGAATCGGGTTTATCGGGCGTGGCGAAGGAATTGCCGCTATGGCCGTGGCCTCAATTCAGGAGGTCGAACCTCGCCTCTCGACCGAGCCAGTACGCGGCTTGGCGTAGGATTAATCCATTAGTGCGAGAATGCCCAAGGTCGCTAGGCTGAGATTTACCTCAGCCTCGTGCGCCTAGCAGTTCCAGGACGTTGCACCTAAAATAAACCGACAACGGAAAACTGATAACCAGCAACCGCGTACCGTAGGTACGCGCCCTCATGCGTCTTGCAGGATTCGCAACAATTCGTACTATTCAGAGCCGCCGACCTTTAGCGATGTCTATTGTTTTCTACAACACTTACAGCCGGAAACTGGAAGAATTCCAGCCGATCAATTCCCCTAAGGTCAAGTTATACACTTGCGGTCCAACCGTCTATTCGTTCGCCCATATTGGGAACTTCAGGACCTATATCTTTGAGGATCTCCTCCAGCGGCACATGGAAACGCGCGGGTACGAGGTCGAGCGCGTGCTCAATTTAACCGACGTCGACGATAAAACGATCAAAGGATCGCACAACGCAGGTGTGCCGTTGCCGGAATTCACCAAGCAATTTAAAGACGCCTTTTTTGAAGACATCACCACCTTGCGCATCAAATCCGCTCAATATTTCCCGGCGGCAACAGATCCTGAGAACATTGCCAAGATGATTGAAATGATCCGGATCCTGATGGAGAAGGACATAGCCTATTTAGCAGAGGATCAATCGATCTATTTTCGAATTAACCGGTTTCCAAACTACGGTAAACTCGCCCATCTCGATCTGGATGAACTACGCCCATCCGGCCGGATTCGAAACGACAACTACGAAAAGGAAAGCATCGGCGACTTCGCGCTCTGGAAAGCGTGGGACGATGAAGATGGCTCGGTTGGATGGGACAGTCCTTGGGGCAAAGGTCGGCCCGGTTGGCATATAGAGTGCAGCGCTATGGCCGCCCGTATTCTTGGTCCTCAGCTAGATATCCACTGTGGCGGCGTCGACAATATCTTCCCCCACCATGAGGCCGAGATCGCACAATCGGAGGGCTGCACCGATCGCCAGTTTGTCCGGTACTGGCTCCATAGCGAGCATCTGATCGTTGAAGGACAGAAGATGTCGAAGTCCCTCGGCAACTTTTTTACTCTGCGGGACCTGTTAAATAAGGGATATACCGGCCGGGAGATCCGGTACGCACTGCTACGGGTAAACTATCGTCTGCCGCTGAATTTTACTTTCGACGGTCTGGCCGAAGCACGTCAGTCGCTCCTCCGGATCGATGAATGGCGACAACGTTTGGCTGATCTCGCGAACGGCGCGACCCCGGCTGAAGATTACGCTCCGGCGAAATCAGATGCTTTTTTTGCGGCTCTTGATGACAATCTGAATATCTCGGCTGCGCTAGCAGAGCTATTCGATCAGATCCGCGCCACCAATAAGCTGATGGACCAAAGCGCGTTGACGCCGGCACAAGCAGCCGCTCTGCTCGAATGGTGGGATGGATTGAACAACGTTCTGCAGTTGCAAAAAACGGAGGAGCCGATCCCGGCAGAAATTCAGGAATTATTAGCGAAACGCGCGACTGCTAGAACGAACAAGCTCTGGTCCGAGAGTGACGCTATCCGCGCGGAGATCGAACGGCTCGGGTGGGCAGTAAAAGACACCAAAGATGGACAAAAGGTAGCGCCAGTCAAAGTGCATTGAGTGCGAGTCTAGAGCGAGGCGAATCGAGTGCGAGTGTGAGTGTGAGTGACTAGAAGAAGGCGGCTTGCAAATACTCACACTCGCACTCACACTCACACTCGATTCCACTCGCGCTCAAATGTTCTCTCCATCCAACTTCCTGGACCTGGATCAAACTGAACACCGGACGCTCTTCGATCACAGCACACAGGTCTGGGATGTATTAAAGCAAATCGGCAGCTATTTACAGTTCCGGCTTAAGCCGGCAATCCAAGGCCAGGTCGTTGGCAAACCTTTCATCAGCGATAATGTCTACATCGGTACCGGGACGATCATTGAACACGGAGCAATGATTAAAGGGCCGGCCTGGATTGGGAACGATTGCCAGATTCGGAGCGGATGTTATATCCGCGATAACGTCATCATTGGCAATGGTGTGGTCCTGGGCAACTCTTGCGAGTTCAAAAACTGTATCGTGTTTAACGAGGCCGAGATCCCGCACTTCAACTACGTCGGCGATTCGGTAGTCGGCCACAAGGCGCACCTCGGCGCCGGAGTGATCTTGTCGAACTTCCGGCTGGACCGAAAAGAAGTCAGTGTAACAGCTGAATCCCAGCTCATCCCAACCGGTCTCCGAAAATTCGGGGCAATCGTCGGCGACTTTGTCGAGATTGGCTGTAACGCCGTGGTCAGTCCAGGATCATTGATCGGTCGTCGGTCACTTATTTATCCGCTAACGCACGTTAGCGGTGTCGTGCCCGAGAACAGCATTGTGAAACTACGTCAGGAGCAGCTCAGGGTGGAGAGGCACTGAGGTTAAGGAGCCATGGGTCAAGGTCGCGCGGAAGCGCGGCCCTACCCAGACGGATTCTGTTCGCGAAAACGATAGGGTTCGCGCTCCTGCGCGGCCTGGACCCAACGTTTTGGCCGATTTTAACTCATCGAGCGCGCAGGGGAGAGCGCCATCTAACTACGGAGTTCCAACGAACGGCGAATATCCTTTTTCCACCGCTCGCGCCCAAACGATGGCGAGCGACTTCGGAACTTCATCCAATATCAGCGTGTAGGTGCCCGGTGCGAGCTCGCGTGGCTCCCGCCAGTCGACACCGTTCAATTTTCCGGAAGCGTCTCCATCGTCATCAACCATGACATATTTTCCGGGAACCGTGACTTCAAACCGGAGCCTGCGATCGGGCGACGGTGTCAATTTCTTGCCTAAGACCATCACTGAACCAACTGAGACATAGTTTTGCTTTACAAACTGGTCGGTCGCCTCGGTCAGCCAATGGCAACGCACCAGAACTGGCGTCCGCTCCGCAATCAATCGCTCTGGCACATCATCTACGATCTCTCCTTTGTCGGCCCGGACCCGCGTGATGGTCTCAAGAACATAATAATATGGTCTACGACGAAAAATCGCCTGACCCTTTGCATCCAGCACCGTTTCTCCCGGATGCGTCAGTTTCAATGTGTCGGCGATAACCGCCTGTTCATCTTTGTTTCTATCTTCAAAGGGCGGGCAACTCTTTATCATCCAGACGAATTCGCCGGCGACTGCTACGCTCAGGAGCAGGAAAGCCGGCGCGACACCGTTTGTGGCTTTATGAATCCTGTCTCCAGCCCACACCAGAAAAGCGGCCGCCACCGGGCTCAAAATGGAAAAGAACGGAATATAGTCTTGTTTCGTGATCAACGGCCAAGTGGCGAAGACCACCGGACAAAAAAGACTGACCACAAGCAGAAAGAAAAGTCGTCGCACCATCTGAGACTCGTTCTCAGTTCTGCTTACCAGCAAAGTGCCAATTACCAGAACCGGAATAAATAGCCAGAGCCGCGGATCAACCAAATGCGCCTCGAGTCGCTGCCAAACAGTACCACCGGGTATGAGGTTGTGACCAATGACACAGTAGTACATCGGTCCAAGCGCATCCTGTGAGGCGAAAAATAGGAAGACCAACAAAGGTACGATCAGCATACCGCATAGCGCGATTCCAGTTCCCTTCACGATTCGTGGGAAATCGGGAATACGCTTTGTCTGGTAGAAACGAACGCCCACAGTCGCCACGGCCGCTGCGACAAAGATCAGCAACAGAAACGTAGTTTTCATCGAAACGCAGAAAGCGATTCCGAATAAAAGTCCCACTATGAACAATCTCCCTTGCCGCAGCCTACCGCCGCTCACGACAGCAAGAATCAACAACCAGATAACACCCCACAAAACATCTGGCCGATATTCTCCCATTTTAAAATAAATAGGCGGAAGAGCCGCGGCTATCACAGCACCCCAGAAGCCGATGCGTCGGGAGAACACGCGTGAGCCGATGAAATAGATCGCAACAACGCCCAGCGCCATCAGAGGCACCATTGCCCAACGCATCGCTGTTACGATGTCCGGCCGTTCGCCCAACAAAGCGAAGAGCGGAACCGACAAAAGTTGGAAAAGCGGCATGTGATTGTCGAACAGGTCCCTGTAAGGCAACAGCCCATTCAACCATCCCCAGACTACGTGCAGATGTTGGGGTTCATCCGAATCCCAGCCGCGTGTACTCGTGTAAAACCAGCGTAATACTAAAAGAATCGAAAAAATTAGAGCGCCGATCCAGAGCTCGGTCGCAGAAATTTTCGATTTCGATTTTATCTCATCGTCAGTCGACATGTTGAACTATAGACACTCGAGTCGTGATAACGTTTTGTCGTAGTTTGTTAACGCCACATTTTGCGTTCAGACGCGGATATACGCTGGTTTTGCGATTGGCTAGGAGCAAGGTGCGGAAGAGGGAGTAACAATTAATAACAATTAAACATTGACGTGATGTCGAATCGCAAAATTCACTGAGTATGTGTTGATTCGCGTTGAAGCGCAACTTCAGTGCGTCGGCGCATTGATTGGAGTTAATCGAGCGGCAAAGCCGCGATTTCAAAATAGCCTAGAGGGCGGAGCGCAGCCTAGCCCCTAGGTGCCTCCCACACCGACGTCAGCGCACTGAATGTGCGCTTCAATCGCGCCTGCCCATCATCGGCCTTTTTCCCTCAATAACTCCATATACATCTGTTCCATCGAACGAATCTGCTGGCGCGCTGAGAACCGGCGTTCAACTAACGCTCTCGCCGCACGCGCCTGTTCCGAAACTGCGGGCGCATCCTGAAGTCGCAGATGAATCTGCCGGGCAATTTCGCGATCGTCTGCCAAAGGATCCAATAACAACAGCTCCGCGGAACTGAACTGCTCTCGGATGCCGTCGACTGCCACCGCGCCGGCCGGAACGCCCTTCTGCATCGCCTCCAGCAACGCCATCGGCATACCTTCGAAATCGGACGTCATCAGAAAGAAATCGATTTCATTAAAGAACTTGTCCAACGAAGGCTCTACCCCTCGCCACTCTATAAGCGGGCCCTCTCTCTTAAGCTCTGTTTCCAATGGTCCAGCTCCCGCGACCGTGAATTGATACGAAGAATCAATCTCACTCAGAAGCTTTCCGATGTGTATAAACCGTCGAAAATTCTTTTGCGGCACCAAACGTCCAGCGCCGCCAATTCGTTTGCCACGACCTGAGACACGCTGCGTGCCGGCGGTAGAAGCCTGCCGCCCTACAGCAACCTCAGCATCGGGAACACCATTCGGTATCACCTCGATTTTCGCTGGAGCAACTTCTTCTGCAGCCACAAGAAAATCTCTAACGCTTTCCGATACGGCAACGATCTTGTCAGCGCATCGGTTGGCCAATCGATCGATCCATGTCACAACTGGAGAGTTAAGCCGAAAGGCATCGTTACATTGATCATGTGAAATTACCACCGGCACACCCAAAAGCCGCGCGAGCGGCTTTCCAAGCCAATTCGAAGCGAACAGATGACAGTGTACAACCTGATATCGGCACCGGGCAATCTGCAGCGGTAGCCGCAGCAAGTAGACCGGCCAGAGCCGGCGCGGCGACAACAAAATGAGGCGAATACCTAGACGTTGAAACCGCTCGTAGAAAAGGCTGTTCTTGGTTCCGTGCATCGCCGCAACGTGAACTTCGAATCTCTGCCGATCATGTGACTGCAACCACGCCAACAAAGCCGTCTGCGCTCCTCCCAGCTCCAGGCTATCAACCAAATGCAGAACTCGAATCCGTTGATCGCTCATGTGACAGCGCGCCAGCTGGTTCGCATCCGGCGACCAACAGCCAAAGAACCGCATCGTAGAAAAGTGAGGAGCCACCTCGGATCCTTTTTCAGAGAAAGCGCCGCCGAGCTCATCGCCGCGGACGCGTTACCCATGACCGCAAAGGTCATTACTTTCGTTGCTTGCAATTCTCGCCACCACTCTGAAAGAACAGCTTCCTGTCCGGAATCCAGATCGCGCGTGTACCGGATCTCCTCGATGATCCCGAGGCCATCGGCCACCGCCCGCAACATCGACGCGTTCCCAGTGTTCATGGTTAGCGAAGTCGCATGCCATCGATACCGATAAAAAAGCTGCGACGTCGAAACGTCTCTTACGCCCGCCACCACAGATCGAATCAGGAAATGCCGATCCGAAGCGACTGGATATCGAAGATCAAATGGTCCGATCTGCGCAAAGACTGTTTTTCGGAAAAAGCGGGCATTAATAATCGGCAACCCCAGCGTCACGTTTCGCCAGGATAAATGGTACCGGCCCGGATCAATATACCGATGCATCTGAACTTCTTTTCCTGACTCAGGCCATTGAAAGATTTCTGCGCCACCAGAAGCGACCACAGCGGATGACTTCCTAAATAGATCAGCAACCGCTTCGAAGACGCCTGCCGGATAGACATCATCAGAGTTGAGGAACGCTATCACGTCGCCCGCAGCGCAGCGGATTCCCTTATTCCACGCGTCGTAGACGCCATTGTCTGGCCCCGACATTACGCGCAGATGCGGATACTCTTTCAACAGATCCAGCGTTCCGTCGGTCGAACCGCCGTCGATAATCCAGTGCTCGAAGTCGGAAAACTTTTGAGCCAAAACGCTTTCGATCGCCGCACGAATAAACTGTTTTCGATTGAGAGAAGCGGTGATGACAGAGATTTTCACGCGTTATGATTCACAAGGAAACAGCCGAGCATTATTCATGGGGCAACGGTTGCGACGGATGGCGCCTTGTCCAACGAACCGATGTCAGCGTGATCCAGGAAAGAATGCCGCCTGGTTCCAGTGAAATTAGACACCTACACCGGCAGGCCTGGCAATTTTTCTTTGTTCTACGTGGCGAAGCGACGCTTGAGGTTAATGAGAAGGTTTCTGTTCTGAAGACAAATTATGGGATGGAAGTTCCGCCCGGCGTTCCGCATCAGATCTTCAACAAGTCCGAGCAAGACCTGGACATCCTGGTTATTTCGAAGCCGCCAAGCCACGGAGATCGAGTCCTTCCGCCCTAGCGCGCTTCTATCACCCCCGTTTTTCGCGCGTAATTAAATAACCCACCAGCTTCGATCACTGGCCGGACATCCCCCCATTGGCTTGAGGCTATACACCTGATCATTAATCTCGATTGTGTCCGCATCAAAGTCGACTGTCGCAACGTCACCCGTCTTGACCGAATCAATCAAGCGCTCCCGCGATTCGTAAGGATACAATTCACCGGTCGCAACACTGTTGCGAAAGAAAATGCGGACATAGGACTCCGCGACGACTGCCTGAACGCCAGCGGCCCCTAGAGCGATCGGCGCATGCTCACCGCCGTCGATTTCCTCGTTCCGGCGTTCTCGGCGTTTCTCAACGCCTACCGTTACCCAGATTGTTCGGGTCCACTATCTTATATCGCCCCACAATCGCCGGATTTGACGCGTCCCTCGAATTCGACACGACTGCTGCCCCGGCAATTGAAGGAGACGGACTCGGACCAGCAAGCTCTGCATCGCCAACAGCCCCGCCCGCGGGCGCCACACCGAGATCTTCATTCGCGACCCACCCGAGCTGATTTCCAGGCGCCGTCTGCACGAGACTATACCCAAGCTCCTTCCGGATCAAACGAACCAATGTTCCCTTCTTCAATTGAGCATCGGGCAAGGTAAGTTGTTGCGGCCCAGTCTGATACAGTGCCACTTTGTCATGAATGGCTGCCCTGAAATCGTCGCCTAAAACAGCAGAGACCGCTGCATACGCAGCAGCATTTGGGTCCGGCCTGACATGCTGGCACCCCGAGAAAAAGAGTCCTGATCCTGACAAAACCAACGCTCCCAGAAGCTGTCCGTGCAATCTCATCCCCTTTTTATTCGGACAGAAAGCCCATCGCTAAAGCGGGCCTTCGATAGCGTGCCTTCAATAGCGCGGCTTTGGCGCGCTGTTTACCGTCTTCGGTTGACCGTCCACCGTCCACCGTCAATACCTGGGAAGATCTCGCGTTGCAGGGTATGCTGTAAACGTCCCGGCTATCGGTAGCAGAGGCCTGCCGCCCGACAGCGCGCTCATTGCATCGCAGCATCAACGGTCGACGGAAGACGGTCGACCGACAACCGCGGCCTGAAGATCATGCCTGGAGCGCGGCAGGACTTCGGCGAGCTCAGTCGAACCGCCTCGGCCGCCAGCGCTTCGGCATATCAATGCCATCCTAATGCTGTCCAGAGGTAGGCTCGGAGTCAGTTTTGTCTTTTCCGATGTGTCCCTTCTCCGGGGCCGGCATCGAATCGTCGGGTTTAGCGGATGCGCCTTGGGAGTGGCCTGTCTCTTTTTCGGATGTGGTTTTCTTTGACATAAGTTTTTCTCTTGGTAGCTGAACAATGCGCGAACCTTAGGTTATTGTGGGCATTTCTCACTTACACTAAAGTAGTACTGACCGAGGTCTCCTTTTCAGGCAAGGTGAGCTGCGTGTGTTTAGGATTATTCGACTGCATCTTTGGCCCATTTACCTCGTCTTTTTCTGCCAACTTCTTCATGGAGCCCCCTCGGGTGATGCTTCGAGTTTAGGCCGTCCGCTGTTTCGCTACTTTACCACGAGAGACTATCACGGCGACTCTCCTATCCATGCTGCGACTCAGGACAGCCAAGGCCGGATGCTTTTTGGTAGTCAAGATTGCATCCTCGAATTTGACGGCTCCACGTGGAGCACGATTCCGGTCGGCGACACAGCGCTTGTCCGTGGACTGCAGATGGACAAAGCAGGCACGATTTGGGTCGGGGGAGTACACAAGACCGGGAAGCTGGCATTGCACAATGGCAATTATTCATTCGAACCGATCGCCAATCTGCCTTCGGGATCTGGACCCGTATGGAGGGCGTTCGCAACTGATAAAATTTATTTCTTCACCGACCAAGGCCTTTACTCACCACTGCAAGAACGGTTGGAATTCACACCTTGGCCCGTTCATTCCGACAACGTCTGGCGGGTATCAGTCGTAGATGACCGATTATTCGCTCATGCATCGTCGACGCCGCTTTTCGAACTCACCGGTGATCGCTTCTCCGAGATTGTTCCTGCGAATCAACTTAGCGGTACTCGCGTTCAGGCCGCTCTCAAATCGAAGACAGGCCAAATACTGCTGGTAACCCGCGACCGAGGTATTTTTGAACTCAAAGGGCATTCAGTTCAACCCTTCCAGACGGCAGCGGACGTCGCCTTTTCCAAATGGAGAGTTCTTACGGCGTCGACTCTTTCCAATGGAGACTTAGCGATTCTTCTCGATCGCTACGGAGTTGTTCTCTTGGGCTCGGAAGGATCGTTGCATGGGATTTTTTCTATCAGCAACGGCTTACCCAGCTCGCCCTCAACCATTTTCAATGATCGGTCCGACGGCCTCTGGCTCGGAGGCGAGAACGATCTCATTCGACTGCAGCCGACTACAAACGTTTCTGTCTTCGACGCAGCAAGCGGACTGGGGCATTCGACGATGCTGCAAATCGTGCGGCAGGAAGAGAACCTGTTTGCTGCGGCGCAGGACGGTTTGTATCGGCTGATTACTGCGCCTGACGCGACGTCTGCCCCGAGATTTGAGCGAGTCGCGGGTGTAGACTCTTCTATCCATGCCATTGCGCCGTTCGATAGCGAGCTTCTGGTAGCAACGAGCGATGGTGTTCAAGATATAAAAGGCTCGTCTGTTCATCGCATTTTGACTTCCTATTCGCCGGTATACCACCTGACTCGCTCCGCCAGGGAACCCAATCGAGTGTTCCTCGCGTTCCATGACGGAATTGGGTCGATCCGCTTTCAAAATGGTGGATGGATTGATGAAGGGCGCCTCAAGAATTTCCACCAGGACGTTCACTGGATTGCAGAGGCTGATGACGGGGATCTCTATCTTGCTACTCTCAATGCGGGCTTCTTCCGCATTAAGCCGAACTTCGCAGCAAATCAACCCTTCGAAAATGTCACCGCCGAATCGCTTGCGACTGTCGCAAACGCGCCTAGTCCACGCGGAAGGACTCGGGTAGTCCCCTGGGGTAATCAAATTCTATTTAAGACCGGCGATGGTGCCTATCTCTACAATCAAAAGGAAAACCGCTTCCAGGATTTAGAGTTGGTTACAAAACATCTCGGGAAACAGAAACTCGAGACGCTGGGCGCAACCGCTGTGGCTGGGAATCGTCTCTGGCTGCAAACCGAGCCGGAAGATCCATCGAAATCCGACGACACCCCGAAAGAGCTGTTTGGTTTGGGCGACAGAGGCGAGGTCTGGAAGCTGCCTTTCGCTGTTTGTGATTTCATCGGCCAAGTCGAACAGTTTTACGAGGAGAAAACCGCAACGGGCACGCTTCTTTGGTTAGCGGGAACCTACGGTATTGCGCGAATCGAAAACCCAGACAAACTCGCACCGTCTGCTCCAATTCATATCTATGCCCGAGAGGCGGTGACCCACGATGGCAGTGCACTCGCACTTCCGAGCGGAGGCCGCCCCCTGAAGCTCCCTTACAAAAAGCGTAACTTCCGCATTCGGTTTGCCACTGACCGATTCGATAGCCCTGTTCGTTTTCGAACAAGGCTCGAAGGCGTCGATAGACAATGGACACCATTCCTTACCGATCCAGTTTGGCAATCCGGATCGCTTAATGAAGGTCAATACAAGCTGCATGTCGTCGCAAAGGACAGCGACGGAATTGAAAGCGAAGAGTTAGTGGTTCCGATCGGAGTTAAGCCGCCTTTGTATCGGCGCCCATTGATGTACGTGCTCTACCTTATCGGCGGGATTCTACTGGTGGCCGGTTACGTACGTTGGCGAACCTGGCGGCATCATGTCCGTGAAAGAGAGTTGGTCGCTGTGGTCGACGATCGGACTTACGAGCTGCAGAAAAGCCAGGAGAGATTGTTTCAGGCAAAGGAGGCCGCCGAGGCCGCCAGCCGCGCCAAGAGCGCTTTCCTGGCTAACATGAGTCACGAACTGCGTACACCGCTCAATAGCATTCTCGGCTATACCCAGCTGCTGCTACGTAGCCCAATCCAGACAGAAGACCAGAAACGGAAGCTAAAGACTGTTCTAGGTAGCGGAGAACAGCTTTTGAAGATGATCAATGAAGTCCTTGATCTATCAAAGATCGAGGCCGGAACAGCAACAACCAGCTTACATCCGGTTCAGCTTCAAAAACTGCTCGGATCTTTGGTCGACGAGCTTCAACTCCGCGCTAAACAAAAACAGCTCCGTTTCACTTATTCCACCGGCGGTGCGCTTCCCGATTGGGTCGCCACCGATCCGGTCCGCCTCCGCCAAGTGCTCTATAATTTAATCGGAAACGCGATCAAGTTCACCGATCGCGGCGAAGTCGCTCTCCGCGTACAACGCGTCAAAGATCGCATCCGATTCGAGGTTAAAGACAGCGGCAAAGGGATCCCGGCAGAAGACTTGCCGCACCTCTTCACGCCGTTCTTCCAGGCATCGAACAATGACCAAGCAGCGTCCGGAGTCGGGCTCGGCCTGCACATCAGTAAACGCATTATCACATTGCTCGGAGGCGAGCTCTTCGCCGAAAGCGCGTTCGGAACCGGAAGCAGATTCTGGTTTGAGCTGCCCTGCGACATCGCGAATGCGCCAACTGAAGGCGACCGCCAAGTCCAGATCGTCGGCTACGCAGGACATCGGCGAAAACTATTGATAGTCGACGATGACGCCGCTAATCGCGATTTCCTCAAGGAGCTGTTACAAAGCGTCGGGTTTGATGTACGAGCTGCATCTTCCGGCGACGAGAGTCTGGAGCTGGTTCAACGCGAAAAGTTCGACGGACTGATTTCCGATATCAGAATGGCGGCCAAAGACGGTCACTCGGTTTGTCGCGAAATCCGATCCAACCCCAGATTTGCGCACCTCAACCTGATCGCTTCGTCCGCAAGCGTGTATGAGGACGACCGGGATAAAGCAAGGCTGGCCGGGTTCGACGATTTCGTTCCAAAGCCAGTTAAAGAACAGGAACTCTTTGATGTCCTGGGCCGCCGTCTCAAATTGCAATGGATTTTGAAGGATCGGAATGGTGCCCACCCAGCATCAAAATTCGCGACGATCGACGAAGCGATCGAAAAACCTCTGGACGAACAATTGCCTCCAACTTCGATCCTCGACGAGCTCATGACCCTCTCCAAAAGAGGCGACGTAATGGGTCTCCGCGACGAAATCGAGCGGCTGGATTCTTCCGGCCCGATCCATCACACGTTTTGTCAACGGATGCGGTTATTGGCCGCCGAGTTCAGGATGAGCGCGATCCAGAAGATTCTGGAAACCGCTCTTTCGAAGTCGTCGGTAGGATCTTAGGAGCGCGGCTTGACGGCTTCGCCGCTAGTAAACCTTCTCGACGACCACCTTCAAACCCTTCACCTTTGCCTCGCCTCCCACTCCCCCAACGTACTACTAACGGGTTAGTGACCGTCCGCCCAAGCTCAGGCAAATTGCTCTCAATGGAGAGATTGGATCGTTTAGCCGGATGGACCTGGCTCTTTCTTTCACTTGTCGCTTTTCCGTTAAGTGCCAATGCCGGCGGCAGCTTCGAGTTCGGCAAACCGCTGTTTCACAATTTCACGGATGCCGACTTCCAGACGGAATCCCAGATCTTCTGCGGGATCCAAGATCGGAATGGCATGATGGTATTCGGAAACACCGAATGCGTTCTCAGCTACGATGGGCAAAGCTGGGAGACGATTCTTGTCCCTGGAGGCAGCTTCATATTCGGACTTGCCGTCGATTCAAACGATAAAATTTGGGTCGGCGGCGTCGACCAAGTCGGTCAACTCGTCCCGCACGGCGGATCTTATCAATTCAAATCGCTCCTGGACCAAGTACCAGCTTCCGCAAAACCGTTTGGAAGGATACGAGATGTAATTGCCAGAGGGACCAAGGTATATTTCTCTTGCGAGAAAGGCGTCCTGGTGTTCGGCAACGGCCAATTCACGCTTATCCCATGGCCGTCACAACCAGAGAGTTCCGGGATCCAATCGTGGAAAGCAATTGCGTCGCGTGACCGTATTTTTGTCCATTCGCCGGGCGATCCTCTCTATGAAGTTCGCGGCCAGCAACTGATTCAAGTGGTCGACAACTCGGCCCTGCGCGACTCGCTTGTTCAAGCAGTTCTGGAGCCTAAGCCAGGGCAAATCCTACTGGTCACGCGTACCCGTGGTATTTGGCAACTCGCTGGTAATCAGCTGAAGCCTTTTGAAATCGATGTGGATCTTGCTACGAAGGAACAGCCCGTTCAGGCAGCGCGAGATCTTCCTAATGGCCAAATGGTGATTGCGACCCAGCGAGGATTGGTCCTGCTGGATAGCGAGGGACGGTGTCTCGGCTCGTTCTATCAAGAGAACGGTTTTCCATACTCCAGTCTTTGGAACATCGCTCTGGACCATTCTGGCGGGATATGGGTTTGCGGGGACGGCGGCGCAGCACATGTACAGCTCTCGTCTGCAATATCAATTTTCGATGCTCAGACCGGCCTTGGGAAGAGCGATTGCCTGGCCCTGGAACGCTTCGAAGACAGAATCTATGTCGGGACTCGATCGGGACTCTACCGGTTACGCGCTGCATCAACCGCAAATGAATCTGCCCGATTCGAAAAAGTTTCGGGCGTCGACGCTCCTGTCTACGCGCTAATGGTTCACGCGAACGGTTTGCTCGTCGCCAACAAAGACAAACTGGTTCTTATCAAGAATGGTGCGGCACACTTGCTTTATGAGGCGGGAGATCACATCCGCGCAATCGAGCGATCGACTGTTGATCCCACTAGGATCTACCTTGGGCTGGGAAACGGGCTGAGAACCGGCCTCCTCCGGGATGACGCATGGATCGATGACGGGCGCTTTATCGGCTTTGACCGGCAGGTCGAATCGATCGTTGAAACTCAAAAAGGATCCCTACTGCTCACTACCCTCAACTCAGGCTTGTACAAAGTACGATTCGATCCAGCCGCCAGCCCCCTTTTTGCCGGAGCCAGTATCTCATCAAAGAACGGTGCCGCAGGTTATCCGGCCACAACCGGGTTCACCACCATCCAGCGTAAAGGTGACAAGATCATTTTCTTCGGCTCCCGCGCAGCTTACTTTTACGACGCGTCATCCGATCAACTTCGCGAACGAAAGTTAGGCAATCATGGGCGGGTGGCTGCCGTGGCTCCTGATCCTGCCAATGATTCTACCTGGGTCGCGGACATGCTTGATCGCGGCCAGCAATCGTCGCCGACCGGAAGCAGCATCTATTCGATTACCGCTGAAGGTAAGAAAATTGCATTGCCCCACGCACTGGCCAATTTTCTCGGCGACGTAACCGATATCTTTCAGGAACCGAACGGCCGAAGCTCCGTCCTTTGGATCTACGGTCGAAACGGCATCGTCCGGCTGGCGCCTCCAACCCTTGTACAAACGGCTGACGCGTTCAATCTGTATCCCAGAACAGTAACAACAAAAGTCGGTGAGACACTGGATCTCCCCATTGCCGGTCTCACGCTCCCGTACGCAAAAAGGGATATCAATATCCGGTTTGCCACTGACCATTTCAATGAGGCTACGCCTGTCCGATTCCGGACCAAGCTCGATGGAGTCGACGCAGTTTGGACTCCGTTGCAAACCGAGCCGATCTGGCGCTCCGGTCCTTTGAATGAGGGCCGCTACAAACTCCATGTTACGGCGGAAGACGTCGACGGAGTCAAAAGCAAGGAATACACGCTCGCCCTGACAATCCTTCCTCCATGGTACCGTTCGCTCTGGATGTACGCCCTTTATGCGGTCGGGGGAATACTATTGATCGCTGCGTTCGTTCAGTGGCGGCTTTATAACCTGCGCCGCAGGGCACAGGAGCTCGCTTCCATCGTCGAGCAGAGAACGGCAGAATTGCGTCAGAGCCAGGAACGGCTTCGCGAGGGACAAGACAGGCTGCGGGAAGCAAAAGAAGCAGCCGAATCGGCGAACCGCGCCAAAAGCGCTTTTCTCGCTAATATGAGCCACGAGCTCCGCACGCCACTGAACAGTATCTTGGGCTATACCCAGCTGCTGCTGCGCGGTCCTGGTCAGACCGAAGAACAAAAACGAAAACTCAAGACAGTTTTAGGAAGCGGCGAACAGCTCCTGGAAATGATCAATGAAGTCCTCGACCTGTCGAAAATCGAGGCAGGTACCGTTTCGACCAGCCCGCATCCTGTCCAACTCCAGAAGATGTTGAGCGCCTTGGTCGAGGAACTCCAATTGCGCGCCAAGCAAAAGGAATTGCGTTTCACCTACTCAACGGGTGGAGGGCTCCCAGACTGGATCGTGACAGATCCAGTTCGATTGCGGCAAGTGCTCTACAATCTTATTGGAAACGCAATCAAGTTTACCGATCGCGGCGAGGTTTCTCTGCAAGTTTTGAGAACCGGTGACCGAATCCTGTTTGAGGTAAAAGATACTGGTCGAGGAATCCCGAGCGAAGATTTGCCTCGCCTTTTCAGACCGTTTTACCAGGCCTCGAATAACGACCAGACCGCTTCCGGTGTAGGTCTGGGCCTGCACATCAGCAAACGCATCATCGCTTTACTCGGAGGCGATCTGCGAGTCGAAAGCAGGCTTGGAGCCGGAAGCAGATTTTGGTTTGAGCTTCCATATGAACCCGTTGCTCCAGCTAAAGATCGCATGCTGCAAGATCAGATCGTTGGTTACGAAGGGAAACGCCGAAGATTGCTTGCAGTCGATGATGATTACGCACATCGGAATTTCCTTCATGAGCTACTTCAGAATGTAGGATTTGATGTCGAAGTAGCCTCTTCCGCCGAAGCCGCACTTGAACTTATTGGAAAAGAGAAATTCGACGCGTTGATCTCTGATATCCGGATGGCCACCAAGGACGGACATTCCATGTGCCGCGAGATCCGCTCCAAACCAGAGCAGACTAACCTGAAACTGATTGCTTCGTCAGCGAGCGTCTACGAGGACGATCGCCATCAGGCAATGTTGTCTGGATTCGACGATTTCGTGCCGAAACCGGTAAAAGAACAGGAACTCCTCGATGTTCTGGAACGACGCCTGAATCTCCATTGGATTCGCAAAGGTTCCAACGGCACCAAAGTAGCCGCGCAAACTTTTGCCACCATCGATGAAGCCGTCCAGATGCCTCTCACTGAACCGCTACCCACGCTCGAAGTGCTCACCGAACTCATGAAACTGGCAAAACATGGTGATGTGATGGCGCTTCGCGACGAGCTCGATAAGCTCGAATCCTCGGACTCAGCTCTTCGATCTTTCTGCGAGCGAATCCGGATTCCAGCCACCGAATTCCGAATGGCAGCTATCCAAAAGGTTCTGGAAAACGCTATCGCGAAAAGCGGCAAAGCCGTAAATCAAGATAGCCTGGGGTGAAGAGGACCGTAGCCCTGGGTATATCACGCCAACCCGCCGAGCGCTGAATGTGCGCCTCAACCGACGGCGCGACATGGGGGATCCCCGGCCTTGCATTGATGCGCGCTTCAGCGCGCCCCCATGACCGAACACTCACCTGGCCCTTCGCTTCGCCCCAGGCTATCTTGATTCGCGGCTTTGCCGCTCATCCACCGCTCTCCCAAAACTCTATACCTTTGCATCGCTTTCCGGCTGCAAAACGTACTACTAATGGGTTAGTGACCGCGCACCCAAGCTCAGGCAGATTTCCCCAGATGGGAATACGAGTGTACCGAATGGCTGTACGAACCGGCCTCTTTCTCATCTTCTTGGCCTTCCCGCTGATTGCAAGCGCCGCCAGCCGCTTCGAGTTCGGAAAACCGCTGTTCCATAGCTTCACAGCCATAGATTTTCAGTCAGAACCGCAGGTCTTTTGCGCCGTTCAAGATCCCAACGGCATGATGCTTTTTGGAAACCAGGAATGCATCCTGACCTATGACGGTCAAAACTGGGAAACGATTCCCGTCCCTAACAGCATCGTGGTCAAAGGGCTCGCCATCGATTCAAACCAGACTATTTGGGTCGGCGGAGTTGACGACGTTGGGCGGTTGATTCCACAAGGCGGCTCTTACCAATTCAAGTCGTTGATCGATCGAGTGCCGGCGTCCGCCAAGCCGCTTGGAATCGTTCGAAGCGCGATCGCAATAGGGAAAAGTGTTTATTTTCCCTATGAGAAAGGAGTCCTGGTGTTTAACGGCAACAAATTCTCTCTGGTTCCCTGGCCGACCAAGACAGAAACATACGGTCCTGGCTCCTGGAAAGCTTTTGCCTCTAGTGATCGTATCTTTATCCATGCACCGGACAATCCGCTATACGAAATCCGCGGGACTGAAGCGGTGACAGTCTCGGACGATCCAGTGCTCCATGAATCACCCGTAGAAGCAGTCCTGGAACCCCACCCTGGCAACCTGTTCGTTGTCACCCGCACCAAAGGCGTCTTCCGCCTGGTGGCAGACAAGTTAGAGCCGTTTGAGACAGAGATCGATACAGCGCTAATCGACCAGCCGGTTCAAGGCGCTCTGACGCTCCCCTCCGGGCAAATGCTTTTAGCAATTCGACGCGGACTGGTAGTAATCGACAGCAAAGGTCATTGTGCCGGTTCGTTCTACGAAGAAAACGGCTTCCCATACTCCTTTATCTGGAATCTGGCCCTCGACCGCTCCAACGGAACCTGGGTCTGCGGCGACGGAGGTGTCACAAGAGTTGAAATGTCTTCCTCGGTATCCGTATTCGATTTCCAAACCGGTCTTAGTCGAAGCGATTGCCTGGTCCTGAAACGGTTTGCCGGCACTATCTATGTCGGTACCCGGTCAGGGCTGTATCGTCTTAAGAGCGCAACAACGGCAGACGAATCTTCACGATTTGAAAAAGTGCCAGGTGTCGACAACAGCGTCTGGGCGCTTGCTGCCCATCCGAGCGGGCTCCTTGTTGGAAATGGCAATGAGCTCGTTCTGTTAGAGAATGACAGATCGCACCTGTTGTACACCGCTCCCGACACTATCTTCGCGATCGAACCTTGTCTCACCGATCCCGATCGCTATTTTCTTGGCTTCAACAACGGATTAGGCGCAATCCATTTTCGCAACGGCGTATGGTACGATGAGGGTGTTCTTCCCTTTGTTGGCCAACAAGTCCGTTCGATTATTGAATCCCACAGAGGACGCGTCTTATTCACGACACTGAACAATGGTCTCTACAGAATCCGATTCGATCCTGATGCCATTCCTTTGTTCGGCGGTGTAACCGCCGAATCATTTGATGGGACCGCAGGATATCCCGCCACCGCAGGGTTCACTTGGATACAAAGGCGAGGTCAACAGCTTTTGTTTAACACCACTCGCGACGCCTACACATATGACGACGCGACCAACCAATTTACCAAGCAGACGCTCGGCAATCACGGGCGACTGATGGCGGTCGATCCAGACGTGACCAGCGATTCGCTCTGGGTCGCTGAATCGTTCGATCGCGGCACACATTGGCCGCCGGTCGGCAGCCGGATCTACGCGGTCGGCCCAGATGGCAAGAAGAAGCCTCTGCCGGTTGCATTGACTACCTTTGTTGGGAATGTCACAGACACGTTTCAAGAAACCGGAGAAACCGGCCCGATACTCTGGATCTACGGCAGAACAGGAATCATCCGGCTTGCGCCGCCAAAATTCGCTGATGCTTCCGGCACGTTTAATCTCTATCCCCGGACTGCCACAGCGAAGACCGGCGAAATACTGGATCTTCCACCGGGTGGGCTGGTTCTGCCTTACGAGAAGCGAGACACCAGCATTCGGTTTGCGACCGATCATTTCAAAGAGGCGACGCCCGTGCGGTTCAAAACCAGACTTGATGGCATCGATTCCGAATGGACTCCGTTTCAGGCGGAACCGATCTGGCGATCCGGTTCCTTGATAGAAGGCCACTACACGCTGCATGTCCTGGCCGAGGATGTGGACGGCGTTAGTAGCAAGGAATACATCCTGCCGCTGACCATCCTGCCGCCCTGGTATCGCACTCCATGGATGTACGCCATTTATGCCATCGTCGGGATACTGTTAATCGCCGCCTTTATTCAATGGCGACTGTTTCACCTGCGCAGACGAGCACACGAGCTCATCTCGGTTGTCGAACAGAGAACAGTAGAGCTTCGCCAGAGCCAGGAGCGCCTCCAGGAAGGACAAGAGCGGCTGCGTGAAGCCAAAGAAGCCGCGGAGTCCGCCAACCGTGCGAAGAGCGCGTTTCTCGCTAACATGAGCCATGAACTGCGCACACCGCTGAACAGCATCCTCGGTTATGCGCAGCTTTTGCTCCGAAAGCCTGGCCGGTCGCCAGAAGAACAACACAAGCTGCGAACGATTCTGAACAGCGGCGAACATCTGCTGGAGATGATTAACGAGGTGTTGGATCTTTCAAAAGTCGAGTCAGGCGCGATAACTCGATCCGTTCATCCAGTTCAGATCCGGCACCTGCTGGGATCGCTGGTTGAAGAATTCCAACTGCGCGCACGGCGCAAACATCTCCGATTCTCCTACACCGTCGATGGATCGGTTCCCGAGTGCATTGAAACCGATTCTCTTCGCATGAAACAGATTCTCTACAATCTGGCGAACAACGCCATCCAACATACGCCCAGCGGCGAAGTGTTGTTGCATGTCTACGAAACCGAAGATCGCATAAGATTCAAAGTCGCAGACACTGGAAACGGAATACCGGAACAAGATCTGCCAAAGCTTTTTACGCCGTTCTTCCAGGCATCAAACAACGACGGCGCAAACCAGGGCGCCGGTCTCGGCTTGTTTATTAGCCGTAAGCTTGCCCGCATTTTGGGATCCGATCTGTTCGTCTCGAGCACGCTCGGAAAAGGAAGCGTCTTCTGGTTCGATCTCCCTGCAACGCCCGCAATGTCGGCCACCGGCGCGCTCCCGGCAGAGCGCATTGTCGGATATGAAGGCGCTCGCAAACGGATTCTGGTCGTCGATGATAACCCAGCGAGCCGATACTTTCTCGAAGAGCTCTTAAAGGAGATCGGATTCGAGGTCACAACAGCGGCTTCCGGCGACGACGCAATGACGGAAGCCAGCGCCCAATCTTTCGACGCAATCATTTCAGACATCCGAATGCCGACAAAAGATGGGCATTCGCTCTGTCGCGACATCCGGGCAAACCCAAAACTGACCGGAATCGTTATGATCGCTTTTTCTGCAAGCGTGTATGAAGACGATCGGCACAATGCCACCGCTTCCGGCTTCGATGACTTTGTCGCAAAACCAGTCAAGGAGGATGATCTCCTGACCGTTCTCAGCAAGCATCTGCATATTCGTTGGATCGGACAACGTGGAGAGGCGACCGCGGCCACAGATCAACCATCTATGTTCCTCGATTCCGAGCAGGCAATCGAGAGACCAATCTCGGAAACTTTGCCCCCTACAGAGATCCTCCTTGATCTCGTTGGTCGAGCGCAGCGGGGAGATGTCATGGCTCTGCGCGACGCCATCGCACAAGCCCGCGCCGATTGGCCCCAGGCTCAAGTCTTCTGCGACCGACTGATGGTCGTCCTTGCCGAGTTTCGAATGACCGCGCTCGAGCGAATTCTCCAGACCGCGATCCAGCAAAATCAATCGTTAGAGAAAGTCTCATGAAAACAGTCATGGTAGTAGATGATGTGCCCGCAAACGTGGGCGTCGTGCTTGGGTTCCTGAATGATGCAGGATTCCGGGTCCTGGTAGCCGACAGTGGAACCCGCGGCATTGAGCAGCTCGAGCTGGAGTTGCCTGATCTGATCCTGCTCGATCTGATGATGCCCGATATGGATGGCATCGAGACATGCAGGCGAATCAAATCCAGAGAGGCCTGGAAGAGAATTCCGATCATCATGATGACGGCGGCTGACGAACTGGCCCAGAAACTAGCAGCGTTCGAGGCGGGCGCAGTCGATTTCTTAACTAAGCCGATTCAGCCGGAAGAAGTCCAGGCCCGTGTACAAACCCATCTCAAGATCTGCGATCTGCAAGCCCAGCTGGAAACAGCGAATCAGCATCTTCGCCAGACCAACCAACAGTTAGCCGAAGAAATCGATCTGCGACTCGACGCGGAAAAACAGCTCGAAAGCTCTCTCGAACAAGCTCTGATCATTGCAAATAGACAGGGGGACATCCTGTTTGCGACGCGCCAGAGCAGGATCTTGTTGGACACATTCTTCCCACAGTCTTCCCATTTAACGCTCCCTACCGATCTCAAGAATTGGCTGGCAGGAAAGGAAAGCCAAAAGCCGCTCCTGGTCTCCAACAAGAAACGGGGCGAAATTGAAATTAGCAACTTTTCCATCTCTAAGTCAGGTAACCTTTCCTTGATGCGAATCGAACATCGAAACGGTGACAATGGTCCAAAGGCCCTCCTGGCGCTTGGGCTGACAGCAAGAGAAGCCGAGGTGCTCTATTGGATGACCGAAGGAAAGACCAATCCTGAAATCGCGATCATCCTCGATTCGTCAATCAATACTGTTAAGAAACACGCGAACAATCTTTTCACCAAACTTGGTGTCGAAACCCGGACATCCGCTGCCAGAGCAGCTCTAAGCGTGCTCTCCCCACAGTGAAGGCGTCCCCGTTTTCCGCCTCGCCCCGCCTGTTCAGTTCACGGCGTTGTCGGCGTTCCATCCGGCCTCGCTACCACGCGCAACGCCTTCGGTAACGCGCGAAATCGTACCGGCGTTGTTCCTATCGGATGCCCGTCTACATGAACCGCCAGCGATCTCCTGGAAAGGATCTCCACCGACTGCGCCGTGAACATTTCAAGCTTGGGATTGTACGCTCGCTGCCCTCGCGCGATCGACCAGAAATGCCGGATCAATTCCTGTTTGCTGAAATCGCGGAACACCGAAATTGAAAGCAGTCCGTCATCCAGCAGGGCACCAGGACAGACGGTAAAATTGCTCCCGTAATAAGCGCCGTTGCCGACCGCCACAAAAGAGCATCGTAGCCGGACAGCAGTTTTAGCTTTGCGAAACCGCTTTCGCCGCCGGCTCATCGGAGAGACACCACGGAACGACCTCACGTAGGCTTCTGCAACCGAGCGATCAAACCGAAGCCTCACTGTTTCCTGTGAAGATCCAAGCGCTAATCGTATAGCCCGCCAGATTGCACCAAATCGACCGCTCTTTACAGCTTCTCCAATAGGGAACATTTCTGCGTCGACGCCAACACCAGCCGCTTCAAAAAAATAGTGACGATCGTCAGCGATTCCAACATCGATCGTGCGGACCGCTCCTTCCTCAATCAAGTCGCACGCAGCGTCAACGACATGCGGAATCCGCAGACTCAGCGCAAGGTTGTTAAAGGTACCAAGCGGAATAATACCCAGCGGAACCTTCCCCCCAACAATCGCCGAAGCGACTTCGCGGACGGTCCCATCACCACCAGCCACAACCATCAAGTCGGGTCCGGTGTCCACTTTTGCCTTTGCCTCTTCCGAAAGCGCCTGCGTCGAATCAACCAGCGTTTCCTCAAATGATTCGCAGATACTCGAAAGCCGCTCGCGAATGCGCCTTCGAGCTTCCGGACTCGCGCCACCGCTGGAGGGATTTTGAAAAAGGGCGATATGCCGATATTTCGGGATGCACTACCATATGGTGGAGAACAAGCACCGACAAGCAGGCTGTCTTCGAAGTCGCACAGCGACTACAGATCACAGCCAGGGGGTGAGCGCAGCGAACCCCTGGCTTTCATTTGTTGTCGCGTTGCGACAAGCAATTCTCGGATGTTCCGCTAGGGCTAGCTCCCGCCTTTCAATGGTGCCGCCTTTCAATGGTGCGCAGCAGCTCCTGGTGCTGTTGGCTGCGGTACCAGCTGCGACCTCCGGTTTGCCAACTGTTGTTGGTAGCTATTAACAATCACATCCAACACTCGTTGACCAGTTACGACCCGATCGGTCGCATAATCTACGTTCCCATCCTGGCTGATCACCGCGATCCCAAAATCGCCAACTCGATACTCGTCTGCGACCGTTCCCGGATCGGGCAGAATTACAAACGGAATATCCGTGTGCGTGATCAAGCCCGTCTCTTTGGTGAACGCTACGAAAAACAAGGTATAACGCGAGGCAAGCTCCTTTGATCGCCGATTCAGCTTTTGTACTTGCTTGATGAACGTCTTTTGCAACGGGCGCTCCGCAAAGATCAGTACTACCGGATGCCCGCGCAAATCGCGCAATCGTTGAACCTTCCCGTTAACGCCGCTCCAGATAAATTCGGGAGCAGGCCTCGGCACGTTGGACGGCGGTGGCGATGTTCTCCGGCGCGCTCTCGAGGTTTGTGCTTCAACCGTACCAGTCACTAACAATACGATGGCTAACAGCCCAACCGAGATACGCTTCATACTTTCATGATATCGACTTCCTTCGCATCGACCTGAGTGTCGATTGATTTGACGAATTTGTCGGTCAACTTCTGCACTTCTTCTTCCAAATCACGGCGTTCGTCTTCCGTGATCTTACCATCTCGCTCGAGCTTCTTAATTTCATCGATACCATTGCGGCGACTGGCACGAACCCGAACCCGCGCCTCTTCAGCCATTTGCCGAATGCTGCGAACAAGCTCCTTGCGCCGCTCCTCCGAAAGCTCAGGGATCGGTAACCGAAGTAACTTTCCTTCTACCGCCGGCATAATACCGATCTTCGATTCTTTCAAAGCGCGTTCGATATCTTTTGTGATAGAGGCGTCAAAAGGTTGAATCAACAATAGGCGTGGCTCCGGCGTCGAGATAAGGGCCAATTGCTTGAGTTTCATCGATGTTCCGTAAGCTTCCACATCGACATTCTCCACAAGTGCCGGCGACGCTTTTCCTGTCCGAACGCCAGAAAACTCGTGAACCATATAGTCCACGCCTTTTTCCATCGTCGCTTCTGTTTCCAATAAAATCTCGTCAGGATCCATAGAACGTTTTGCGTTTCCCGTTTGGCGTCTGGTGTTGGCCGCCCGCCGAACGCGAAAACGCCAAACGCGAAACGCTATCCCTCCGCAGCTACCAGCGTACCTACTTTCTCGCCCAATACCACCCTCTTAATGTTGTCAGGCCGAGTCATGTCAAAAACGATGATTGGTACCCGGTTATCCATGCAGAGACTGAATGCGGTCGAATCCATAACCCTAAGCCGCTTGGTCAGCGCTTCAGTATAACTAACCGTCTCGTAACGCTTTGCTTTCGGGTTGGTTTTTGGATCGCTATCGTACACACCGTCCACTTTCGTGGCTTTTAAAATGACTTCTGCCCGAATCTCGTTCGCTCGCAGCGCCGCCGTTGTGTCCGTAGAAAAAAACGGATTTCCAGTTCCAGCGCCGAAAATGACAACGCGGCCTAGCTCGAGGTGCCGAATTGCGCGTCTAAGAATGAACGGCTCTGCTACGTTCGCCATTTCGATTGCTGTTTGAAGGCGTGTCACAACACCCATCTGCTCCA
>Ga0070706_100000973_pt1 | contig 31247 bp, 27 predicted proteins | sample KBSK5501metaG_FD_65476 | JGI IMG/M metagenome (GOLD analysis project Ga0070706, IMG submission 65476) | Corn, switchgrass and miscanthus rhizosphere microbial communities from Kellogg Biological Station, Michigan, USA - KBS K5-50-1 metaG | ecosystem: Host-associated > Plants > Roots >... | reverse complement strand
TAGAGGAAAGTCCGAACACCAGAAGGCAGTATGCCCTGTGAAAACAGGGGCATCCGGGTCGAAAGCCTCGGGTGACGGAGAGTGTCACAGAAAATAGACCGCCCAGCACCTTTTTCATGACAGCGATAAGCCCGGGTTGGGCGTCGTGAAAAAGGTGCTGGGTAAGGGTGAAAAGGCGGGGTAAGAGCCCACCGGATTGCGGCGTAAGCCGGATCGCAAGAAAAACCCCATACGGTGCAAGACAAACAGAGGAGACAGGTAGCCTGCCTCTCTTTCGAGCCCGCTCGAAAGATGAATCCTCGGGTAATAGTCGCATTCGGTAGCTTTCGGGCTGCCGGGCACTCGGCAACTTTCAAACGAGGCTGCCGAGTGAGATAAATGATCGTCACGATCCAGCGAAAGCGGGATCGACAGAATTCGGCTTATATCCACCTAACCGAGGCCCGATCCGAAAAGATCGGGCCTCGACCATTTGGCAGCGCTTTCGGCGCTGCTGTTCAGCAGTATCGGTTAGGATTGCTCAGCCAAACCAACGGAAGACGGTTGACAGATAACAGCGGCGCTGAAAGCGCCGCTAAGCTAGCTTGTCGAGCTTTGTCGCCAGCATGAAATCGTTGTTAGTCAGGCCGCCGGCCGAATGCGTCGAAAGCACCAGTTTCACCTTGTTCCACCGGATATCGATGTCCGGGTGATGATTCATATTCTCCGCTTCCTGGGCGACCTTGTTCACAAAATCGATCGCTTCCTGGAACCCGCTGAACTTGAAGGTGCGCTCGATGCTATTGTCCTGCAGCTTCCAATTGGGTACCTCGCCAAGCAAGTTCTCAACTGCTTCTGGTCTGAGTAATTGACTCATAGGGTTGCTCCTCCGGCTTCCCGGTGAAGTGAAGCTCTACTAGTATAGTATGGTAATTTCGGGAAAAACAAACCATTTCCCTGAGGACCGGCCCGGGGACCGGGAACAGCGCCCGCCGGACCGGGTTATCATGGACAATTCCGCAGGGTCGTGTATGTAGAGCAGTTTTCCCCATATTTCGGCCGTAACTAATAACACCGCTTTTCGAAGCCATGGAAACAAAAGGTAGACTCTACAATAACATTGTCGAAACCGTCGGCCGAACCCCGTTGGTACGACTGAACCGAATTACGAAAGATCTCGACGCGACAATTGCGATCAAATGCGAGTTCTTTAACCCTCTGGGCAGCGTGAAAGACCGAATCGGGATGTCGATGATTGAAGCCGCTGAGCGAGACGGTCTCATCAAGCCCGAGACCGTTATTGTCGAACCTACGAGCGGCAACACCGGTATTGCGCTTGCCTTCGTTTGCGCTGCCAAAGGGTATAAATTGATACTGACGATGCCCGAGACGATGAGCCTGGAGCGTCGAACACTCTTGGCGATGCTCGGCGCAAAACTGGTATTGACCCCTGGTTCTGAAGGGATGAAAGGAGCAATTGCGCGCGCGGAAGAGATCTTGAAGAACACCCCGAACTCCTGGATGCCACAGCAGTTTAACAATCCTTCAAATCCGTTGATCCACCAACAAACCACTGCCGAAGAGCTCTGGAACGATACCGATGGAAAGATCGATATTCTGGTGTCCGCAGTTGGCACAGGGGGCACAATCACCGGCGTTGGGGAAGTCATCAAGGAGCGCAAACCAACGTTCAAGGCAATTGCGGTCGAGCCAAAAGACTCTCCCGTGATCCAGCAAACCTTGAACGGAGAACCTCTAAAGCCTGGACCTCACAAGATCCAAGGAACTGGGGCGGGATTCGTCCCAAATAATCTGCATCTGAAGATTGTCGATGAGGTGATCAGCGTCTCAAATGAAGATGCCTTTGTCATGGCGCGCCGGCTGGCCAAAGAAGAAGGGATCCTGGCCGGCATCAGTTCGGGAGCGAATGTCCACGCCGCGATTCAAGTGGCTCGCCGCCCGGAGAACAAAGGGAAGCTGATTGTAACAGTTGCATGTTCGACCGGCGAACGTTATCTGACGACCCCGCTGGCTGACGAAGCGCGAGCCGAAGTCGGCGGCTAAACGTCCATCGTATGCGAAATAACATGACGAGCGAACCTCCCGCTGCAGAACCATCATCGTCTTCAATTGGCCGCGAAGTCTTTTGGGTGCTGCACAAGCAAAAGGTCCTGGCCGGCGCTGCGGCGCTACTGTTGATCCTTCTGGGCTATGCGATCTACGTAGGAATCCAGGCGTTGCAGACGCAAAAAGCCGAGCAGGCCTATGCTACAGCGGACTCCATTGATGCCTGGCGCGCGGTTATCCGGCAGTTTCCAGGCTCGATGGCGGCGGGCAGTGCTTCTCTCAGAATCGCGATGAAGCTCCGAGATGATGGCAAGCTCCCAGATTCCGATGCGGCTTACGAATCCTTTGTTCGCGACTTTCCCAAGCATCCGCTCGCCGTGAATGGATATATGGGAAGAGCGGCGAATGCCGAAGCCGAAAATAATCCGGACAAAGCCCTCGAACAATACCGGGAAGTGACGACTCGTTTTCCCAATACGTACCAGGCGCCGATGGCGCTCTTTCATCAGGGCCGCCTTACTGAAGCAAAGGGTCAGTTGAAAGAAGCTCAACAGCTTTTCGAACGCGTCGTGCAACGCTATTCAAATAGCGTAGCGGCAATTTTTGCCGAGCAAGAGGCGGGCAAGCTGAATGACCGATTGGCGCCTGCAGTGGCGCCGAGTCCAACTGCAAGTCCGGCTCCGAGTCCGATACCTTCACCGAGTGCTCAGCCTTCGGCAAGCACACACTAGCGAATTGTCGTTGCGGACGCCTTGGGTTCAGGTCGCGCAGAAGCGCGAACCCTACCGCTTTCGTGAACATGGCCCGTCGCTGGTAGGGTCCGCGCTTCTGCGCGGCCTGGACCCGGCGCATCGGCTACTGGCTCCGATGGCCGCCATCGCCATCGAACCCTACAACCGTCCTTCGTCGAACTCGATCGCGTCGAAATAGGTCTGGATATCAGCTCGGCCGGCGCCGCCTGCTTCTTTTAACGTATACTGAAACCTGGCGACCGCTTCGGCAGTTCTGGGCCTTGCTGTAACCATCGAATGGCTCCACGATTCGATTTCTTCCGGCGTACGCGGAGTTCCTCTTTGGCGAATCGCTTGCAGGATCTTCTCATCGGAATCGAGCTCATTAGCGATCCTTTCGAATTCATCGCCGTCAATCCCCAGAAACCGAAGAAGATGTTTGTCGAATCCGACCACTTTGTAGTTATAGCCCTGCAACAGACCGCGCCGGTAGAGCCGCGCTTTGTCAATCAGCCGCGGCAGATGCACGTATCCACCCAACCTTTCGTAAGGGCTGCGCGGAAAGTGGATCTTTCCCGTCATGCAGAACTCAGCTTGAACTCTGGCCCAGGATCCGATCGCTTTGAAGCCTTTTCCACAGGAGCAGCAGACGGATCGAGCAGCTCTCCTTGTTCCATCTCGGCCTTACCGATTGAGAGTTCACCAAAAAATTCTCCTCCCTTATCGACGCTAAAGCCGCGACCAAAAACGGTGCCAATCAGGCGGCCGCTTTTTCGTACGATCACCTTGCCGGTCGAGATGATCCGTCCATTGACGATTCCTTCAATTTCGATGAGCTCTCCTCGAAGCGGACGCAAGAAAGTCAGTTCCGATTTTTTTTCAATCACGACCTTCTTACCCTCGATGCTACCGCTCACCTTTCCTTTTAATCTGATCCTCGCCTCGCCCGTACAAACCAGACTCCCTCGAACGAAGCCTTGAATGTCTGCAGATTCACAAATGACCCGATTACTCGCAAGTTCAGCCTTGTTCGTAATCAGGATATGACCACGAGTCCGAATCGCACGGCTGTAATTGCCGGCGATTTTGTAATCCTGAAGATCTACGTAAGCGCCGCACTGCGGGCAGATCGTGGAAGTCGCACTCTTTGGTACTTCGCGCTTGCCGCTGCATTCAAAGCAGTGCGCGACCCGAGTGCGGTGAACGCCTAGAAAGCCCTCCAGCTTCTGGAGGACTGTAGGTTCCTTTTGAACCTCCTGCGGTTCAGCCGATCGCTTCCCTTTCCCGAGCTGAATGTACCCACTGCATTTTCGGCAGTAGGTCGACTTCGCAAGTTCAGGCTCTAACTGGATGTTACCGCAGTGAGGACATTGAACTTCAACACGTCCTTTAGCAGCCACTCTAAGTTCCTTTTGAACCTCCTGCGGTTCAGCCGATCGCTTCCCTTTCCCGAGCTGAATGTATCCGCTGCACTTTCGGCAGTAGGTCGACTTCGCAAGCTCAGGCTCTAACTGGATGTTACCGCAGTGAGGACATTGAACTTCAATACGTCCTTTAGCAGCCACTCAGAACTCCTTACCGCGGAGCACCGATTTTTTGCGGCTGTTGCTGCGGTGTTTGATGCGCTGGTTGAGGGGTAGCCTGACCCATATCTTTCAAGCCGCTCTTGTTCGGTGTCACTTCGGATTTTCCAACAAAAGTCGCACCTTCCTCGATCACTAAACGAGTTGCTTTGAGGTCTCCAATCAGCTGAGAACGAGAATGGAGCTCGCAGCGTTCTTGCACAGTAATATTGCCGTGCACCTTGCCTTTCACAATGACTGTCTTGCTTTTGACCTCGCCACGGACATCCGCATTTTCGCCAACCGTCAGGACACCGTCTACGGATGTGATTTCGCCTTCCACTTTTCCATCAAATACAAACTCGTTTGCGAACTTGATGGAACCTTTGATTTCGACGTCGTTCGAAAGATTGTTCTTATTCGGTGTGTCTGGCATAACGGGTTTCTTAGGAGTGTTTGTTTTCAGTTCTAGAACGTGCGAATTGGGCGGATTAGCCCCCCTGCCGGCATCTTCCGCACGTGGAGTTTCTCCCGATTTCTGGGGAAAGAGCTTGTTCAGCACGCCCGCAACTATGGAGGTGCGACCTGAGGGTGTCAACCGCTCAAAAATCGCGCTGGAGCGCGATTTTTGGAACGCCGACATCGCGCGGCATCGCCGGCATCGCCGACAACCGAAAACAAGCCCTGAACGATTGCGTTTAACCGAGGACTTCCGTTGTTGGCAATGTCGACGCTAATTCTTCAGCCGGATAGGTCCAGATCTCGCTCAATGTCGGGTGGTAATGCGGAATCGCAGCCAGCGTAGCAGCAGTCGCTCGAAAATGGATGGCGACGGAGATTTCGTGAATCAGCTCGGCGCCTTCCGGCCCAACGACTGCGCCTCCGACGATTTCTCCGGTTGCCGCCTCCACGATCAGTTTAACGAAACCATCGATCTCACCGCGGATCATCGATTTGCCATGATCACCGAATCGGTACGTGGCTACGCGCACATTTACGCCAAGCTCAGCAGCTTCTTTCTCGGTCAGGCCGATCATGGCTATTTGCGGTTCGCAGAAAATGCAGAACAGTTTCAGCCGGTAGTCGATTTGCTCCAGCCGTTCTCCCTTCAAAAGGCGCGCTGCGTTTCTGGCTGCAACACCGGCTTGTTGAATCGCAATGTGGACTACCTCATGCTTACCAGTAGCATCACCAGCAGTAAAAATATGGGGTTGCGATGTTTGCATCGCCCCATTGCTCTGAATCGGGCAGGTATCCGTTCCTTTCACGCCAGCTGCTTCAAGATTTAGCCCATCGACAAACGCCTGCCTTCCCAGCGCGTAAAAGACTTCTTCTGCTTCGACAAAGTTCTCTCGATTGCCCTTTTCATACACAACTCGCTTTGCACTTCCGCTCCGTTCTGCACGCAGCAGTTTTGTCCCGCATATCACTTCGACCCCTCGATGCCGCAGCGCGGAGACAGCAGCCTCGGCAACGTCATGGTCTGCCGCTTTCAGAACTTGTGGACTTCGCTGCAAAATCGTCACTTTTGTACCAAGCGCCTCATAGAAATGTGCAAACTCGAGCGCGATAGCGCCTCCTCCCAACAAAATGATCGATTTAGGAATACGCATCGAATCGAGAGCAAGGTCGCTATGGAGAAAGCCGATTTCCTGTAGACCGGGCAATTCGATCATATTTATAGAGGAGCCGGTCGTGATCACGGCCGTCTTTGCCCTAACAATCCGCTCGCCTCCAGCTACCATACGGACGCGCAGTGTGTTCGGATCGATGAATTCGGCGAGGCCACGTTCAAAGTCGAACTGGCCTTTCCACAGCTGGTGTGCGCGATAATCGGCAAACTCACCAATCAGGCGCCGCTTTCTCAAGATGATCGCTCTAGAGTCGTAGCCTAAATGTCCGGCGCTAAGGCCAAATTCCTCTGCTCGACGCAAAGTGAGAAACCGGTTCGCGGATTCAATCAAGGTCTTGCTCGGCATGCAGCCGCGCAGAATGCAGAGACCGCCAATTTCCTTTCCGCCGTCGACGCAGAGTGTTTTCAGCCCAAGGCCAGACGCTGTGGAAGCGGCCGCATAGCCGGCACTTCCACCGCCAATGACCACGAAATCATAGGTATCCATGCCGGGAATAGACTTCAGGACGAGACTTCGCCGCAACCGAATCTTTGTTGGGGCTGCCGTACCTAGGAGCATTTCGGGTGTCGGCGCCAGAGTCCTGCCGCCCCACGGCGCGCAAAGTTGGCCGAGAGCCGGTAGGGATGAGCTTCAGCTCAGCCCTACCGGCGGTCTGCCCGGTCTCGTTATGCGTATTTCCGTACCCGTAAATCCCCAATCTGTAGAACTGCGGCCCCCTCTGAACCACAAGATCTAGATGTCTTACTTGCTTGCAAAATGCTCCTAAACAACCTAAAATGATGCCCTGGTTCAGTAGGTGTTTGGGGCCGTCTTTGTACTCGAGGCCCAGCTCTCAGATATGTCAGATATTTCGAATTACGGCGCGGCGCAGATTGACAAACTCGAAGGGTTAGAGGCGGTTCGGAAGCGCCCGGGAATGTACATAGGCGATCCTGATGAACGCGGATTGCATCATTGCGTCTTCGAGGTCCTGGATAACTCCATCGACGAACACCTCGCGGGATTTTGTTCTCGAATTGATGTGACCGTCCATATTGATGGATCGGTTTCGATCCGAGACAACGGGCGCGGGATTCCGGTGGAAATGCATCCCAAGTTCCACATGCCGGCAATTGAGTTGGTCCTTACCAATCTTCACGCGGGCGGTAAATTCGGACAGGGCGCCTACAAATATTCGGGCGGTCTTCACGGGGTGGGAGCCAAGTGCGTAAACGCGCTATCAGAGTGGTTCAAGGCAGAGGTGACCCGCGACGGAAAACTTTATCTGATCGTTTTTTCCAGAGGCAAAACCATCCGCAAGCTGGAGGTGATCGGCGAGGTCCAGAATAAGAAACTGTCCGGGACCTCGATCACCTTTCTACCCGACCCCGAGATCTTCACAATTACGACTGAGTTCAAGTTCGAGCTGCTCGCACCGCGGCTGCGCGAGCTTGCGTTCTTGAACAAAGGCCTGGAGATCCACCTGATCGACGAGCGAACGGAGCCGCATCGGAAAGAGACCTTTCTCTACAAAGACGGGATCCGGGAATACGTGAAAGCGCTTGGTGTCACCAAGCAATTGATTCACCCCGAACCGATTATAGTGAGCGGGATGCGCGAAGCGCTGGTTGATGACAAGCCTGAGACCACCTACGTAGATGTCGTCCTTCAGTACACCGACGCGTACACCGAACAGATCCAGTGCTTTGCCAATTCGATTGCGAACATCGACGGCGGGACCCATTTAGAAGGGCTGAAGGCCGGCTTGACCAGCGCGATCAAGAACTACGCCAAGGCAAATAATCTTCTAAAAGAAAAAGATCCCGAACTTACCGGCGACGATTTACGTGAGGGACTCGTTTGCGTTCTAAGCATTAAACTGACGAACCCACGATTCAGCTCTCAGACCAAAGGTAAGTTGGTGAACAACGAGGTAAAGCCGGTTGTTCAATCGGTCGTCTACGAAGGGTTGGGACGGTATTGCGAAGAGAACCCGGCCGTCGCCAAAAGAATCATCGACAAATGCTTGATGGCGGCTCGTGCCCGTGAAGCTGCGCGGAAGGCCCGCGAAGCAGTCCGCAAAACGGCATTAACCGGAGGCGGACTTCCAGGCAAGTTAGCCGATTGTTCCGAGCGCGACCCCGCGCTGACCGAGTTGTATATCGTGGAAGGCGACTCTGCCGGCGGCTCGGCCAAACAAGGAAGAGATCGACGATTCCAAGCGATTCTGCCGATCCGCGGGAAGCTTTTGAATGTTGAGAAGGCCCGGCTCGACAAGGTGCTCCAGAACCTTGAGATCCAGACAATGATCACGGCGATCGGGACAGGCATCGGCGATGGAGATGTGGAAGGCTCATTCACCCTGGAGAAACTGCGTTACGGTCGAATCATCATCATGACCGACGCAGACGTGGACGGGTCACATATCAGAACCCTGCTGCTCACGTTCTTTTACCGGCAGATGCCGGAGTTGGTCCGGCGTGGCCACATTTATATTGCGCAGCCCCCGCTTTATCAGATCAAGCGAAAGAAACGGGAAGAATACGTGGATGACGATGCGCAACTCAACAAGATCCTGATCTCGCTGGGCGCCGAAGAAGTCACCCTTAAACATCTGGTAGATGGTCGCGAATTTACTAAGGAGCAGCTTAGCGTGGTGCTCGATTTACTGGAGAAGCTGGCGCGATTGAGCGACTCGATTCGCCGGCATGGCGGAGATTTCGAAGACTATCTTTCGCACCGCGAACCGACGTCCGGAAAGCTGCCTGAATATCTTGTCAAGATTCGCGAAGGTAACAACGAGTACGTCAGATATTTTCACGACGAAGACGCGCTCCGGGATTTCGCCAGCCAAAATCCGGACCTTAACCTTTATGAGGACGAATTGCCACTTGGCGACGGTGACACGCCGGATCTGGAGGGCGCCGCTGCGCCAGCGACGGCGACAGCAGAGCGTCGCTCGCCAACCAATGGAAACGGTACGGCGCCCGTTTCGCCGCATTTGCGCAGACGAGCGAGGCGAGTGGAACTTCATGAGTCGAACGCGGTTCTCAAAGTCTTCCAGGAACTCGAAAAGCGTGGCATGACCGTTGACCATTACTCGGCCAGTGATGAACCCCTTTTTGAGCTTATTGAGGGTGAAGGAGAAAGAGCGGTCGTAACACCTTTGTTTTCCATCCCGAAGATTTTGGATTCGATCAAGGAGATCGGCCGGCGCGGAGTACAGATCAAGCGATTTAAAGGCTTGGGAGAAATGAACGCAAAGGAGCTCTTTGCGACAACCATGGACCCGGCAAGGCGCAAACTGTTACGGGTCGATCTAAACGAGAATAACGCCGTTGCCGCAGACAAGATGTTTACGATTCTGATGGGAGACGTTGTCGAGCCGCGACGCGCCTTCATTGAAGACAACGCCCTCAATGTCAGGAACCTCGACGTTTAGCGCTTGGCGTTTCGCGTTTCGCGTTTCGCGAAGAGAAGAACCCTGGAGCGCCAAACGCGAAACGCCAAACGCTTTTCCATGCCAAATAATCCTAACGAAAAGGTCGAACCGGTAGATGTTGCCGACGAGATGTCCAAGTCGTTCTTGGACTATTCGATGTCGGTGATCATTTCTCGTGCGTTGCCGGACGCGCGCGACGGGCTTAAGCCATCTCAGCGCCGAATTCTCTATTCGATGAATGGCCTTGGCGTGTTGCCCAATCGCAAACACAGCAAGTGCGCCAAAATCGTCGGGGAAACGATGGGTAACTACCATCCGCACGGAGACATGGCCATCTATCCGACGCTGGTTCATATGGCGCAGCCTTGGGCCATGCGGGAGCGCCTGGTCGATGGCCAGGGCAATTTCGGTTCAATGGATGGCGATCCCCCGGCTTCCATGCGGTATACCGAGGCACGGCTGACTCATCTCGGGGCCGTGCTGATGGAAGACATGGAGCAGGATACCGTTGATTTTGTTCCGAATTATGACGAAACCACCGAAGAGCCGGTAGTTTTTCCTGCGGCGTTCCCAAACCTGATCGTAAATGGCGGAACAGGGATCGCGGTCGGCATGGCCACCAATATTCCGCCTCACAATCTGGGCGAAGTAGTCGATGCGACCTGCGCTCTTATCGATGATCCGGACATTTCGGTCGATGGATTGCTCCAGCACATAAAAGGACCAGATTTCCCGACCGGATGTACCATCTACGGAACTAGCGGGATCAGACAGTACTTTGAGACGGGGCGCGGCAGCCTGAAAGTACGAGGACAAACGACGATTGAAGAAGCGCGAGCTGGAAGAGAACAGATCGTCATTTCGGAAATACCTTACAACGTCAATCGTGCGGAGCTGATCAAACGCATCGCTGGTCTGATTCAGGAAAAGGTCATCACCGACATCAGCGATATCCGGGATCTCTCGGCTGAAAATACGCGCATCGAGCTGGAGCTGAAGCGCGATGCGAATGCGCAAGTCGTGCTGAACAACTTATACAAGCACACCGCGATGGAGAGCTCATTTGCGGTCAACATGCTGGCGATCGATCACGGCCGGCCGAAATTGCTTTCGCTCAAGGAAGCGCTTCTCTGCTACGTTGAACACCGCCGCGACGTCGTGCTCCGGCGAACGCGTTATCAACTGCGTCAGGCAGAAGCGAGAGCGGAAACTTTGGAGGGATATTTGCTGGCTCTCGCCAATCTCGATGATTTCATCCAAATTATTCGCGGATCGAATGACCGTCAGGAGGCGCGAGTCAAACTGCTCGCGTACGAATTCAGTCGCGAGACGGTGGAGCAACTCGGAATCCGAATCCGCAGCGAGGCGCGTCTGGTCGATGGGCGATATGCGTTCAGCGAGCACCAGGCCGACCAGATCCTGGATCTGCGTCTATACCAGTTGACTGGCCTGGAACGGGAGAAAATTACAGGAGAGTATGGGGAACTCCTTATCCGGATTGCCGATCTACACGACATTCTGGATCGCGCAGATCGTGTAATGACGATCATCAAGGATGAATTACTCAAGATTAAAGACAAGTACGCGACACCACGGATCACCGAGATCGCTTTCGATCAAGGCGAGATCGACATCGAGGATCTGATTGTTAACGAAGGCTGCATCATCACTATTACGCACGCGGGGTACATTAAACGCACAGCGGAAAGCGAGTTCCGCGCGCAACGCCGCGGCGGGCGTGGCGTTATCGGGATGACCACACGCGAATCGCAGATGCTTGGAGAGGAAGGAGACTTCGTTGAGCACCTGTTCACCGCGAGCACTCATGATTCACTGATGTTCTTTACCCAAACCGGTCGTTGTTACGTCGAAAAGGTTTACGAGATCCCAGAAATGAGCCGCGCATCAAAAGGACGATCGATAGCAAACCTTCTCCAGTTGCGGCCGGAAGAAAAAATCGCAGCGACTCTCCGTATCGAAGCGAAGCGCAAAGAAAATGCGGCAGGCGGGCAAAGTGACGACGAGGAAGAAACCTGGAGTCCGCAACTTCACGTAATGTTTGCGGCGCGCTCAGGCATCGTGAAAAAAACCAACCTGGCGGATTTCGCCAACGTCCGAAAAGGAGGAATCATCGCAATCCAGATCGAAGAAGGCGATGAACTGATTGATGCTTTGCTGACAAATGGAATGGACGAAGTCGTGCTTATCACCAAGGAGGGCATGAGCATCCGGTTCCATGAGAGCGAGGTGCGCGACATGGGACGTAATGCCGTCGGAGTTTGGGGAATCCGGCCAGAAGGCGGAGACCAGGTGGTGGCCATCGCAAAGGTCGTCTCTGACGCGCAGCTTTTAGTCGCAGGCTCAAATGCGATAGGAAAAAGGACAGGGTTTGACGAGTATCGGGTGCAGGCGCGCGGCGGCAAAGGAATCATTACAATGAAAACCGGCGAGCGCACCGGCGAGGTTATCGGAGCCCTTACAGTCCACGATTCAGATCAGCTCATGTTGATCACAAGCGGCGGCCAAATGGTTCGGATTCGCGTCAGCGAGGTTCGCGAAGCCGGTCGGAACACCATGGGCGTCCGGCTTATGGACCTGCGAGAGGGCGAAAAACTGCAGGATATTGCTCCGGTAGTCTCCCAGGAAGAAGGGGCAGACGAGGTCCCGGGGTAACGGGGACCTTTAAGGGGCCGGGCTAGTCCCGGTTCGCGCGGGAGCGCGACCCAAACCCATCGCGATGTAACGAAAGGGTTCTAGGCTTTTTCCCCCGCAGCTTGCATTGCGATCGACTGCCGCATTCAGTTTGAGACATTTTGTCGCAGAATTAGCCCTTTTTTTCCTCTGTTTTACGGTTGCGGGTCCCTTTTTGTTCTCTAGACTTAGGGCACTTTCTTATGGGAAAGCGAAAGAGAAAAGTCTCGGTTAAACGGCTTCCGAGTCAGCGGCAACTCGAGTTTTTCCACGAGGGTGAGTACTTTGACCTGAAAGCGCTGTTCAAGAAAGTCAATGCCGAATATTTCGGCAACGCGCTCAAAGGGTACACGATCACCTGGGGCCGCAAACGGAAAAATCCCCCCAAAGAATATTTCATCTTCGGCACGATTCAGGAAGAGGACAAAGTCATTCGGATACATCCACGACTAGATGCTCCATTTGTTCCGACCTGGTTTCTTGAATACGTCATCTACCACGAAATGTTGCATGCGGTTGTTCCTGAAGAGGTCGATCGCGGCGGTCGAAGGCGAATCCATACACCCGAGTTTTGTCGCCGTGAACGGCAATTCCACTGTTACGCGCGAGCAAGACGCTGGGAAGATGAAAATCTAGATCGATTTCTACGGTAGATAGGATAGTCCTGGGTTCAGGTCGCGCAGGAGCGCGAACCGTACCGACGATGTGAACAGAACTCACGCAAGGTAGGGTTCGCGCTCCTGCGCGACCTGGACCCAACGCATACTTTCCACCAGGTAAATCAAACGTTCCCAATGAGCACCGGAATCCTAATCGTCTTGGCGACATTTCCTGACGCAGAAGTTGCGCGCAAGATCGTTCGCGAACTGGTTGACCTGAAGCTGGCTGCTTGCGGAACGATTGTGCCGGCCGCCGAGTCAATCTACCGGTGGAAAGGAACAGTCGAATCGCAAGGAGAAACCCTCGCAATTCTTAAAACGACTGGTCAAACGTACCCGCTCCTGGAAACGAAACTAAAAAAGCGCCATCCCTACGAAGTTCCGGAGACCATTGCCTTTCCAGTCAGCGACGGTCTCCCGAGTTACCTGGCTTGGGTTCGAGAAAACGTTACGGCTTCCTCGGATTGAAATTTCCAGCCGGCTTGGTCGTTGTCGCCGGAGTATTGGTGGTGGTAGCCGGTTTTTTCTCTTTCTCGACTGCTGAAGGACTAGCGGCGGCCGCTGCCGGTGGCCGGTTCGCGTTCAGCTTGGTGATTACCGGATCACTGAAATCATAGCTATCCCTCGCGTAGAGCAAGACGTTCACCAGATTGTTCGCGCTGGCTCCGGATTTATCGAAAACGATGTCATAGTTCTGCGCCTTTACCTGATCGTTTACGACGCGCATGATCTCTTCCACAATCCCATCTCGCATTCGGCGGAACTGGTCCTGGAGCTGCTTCTCACGGGTCTGGCGAAACTCGCCGATCTCTTTCTCGAGACCTTTTGCTTCGTTGATCTTGGAATCGCGCTCCTGGCTCTTTTGATCCTTTGCGGCACCGCTCAAGTCCGGCTTATTGATCTCGTCATTCAGTTTGTTGATGGAGTCGAACGTCTTCTTGTACGAGTCCATGCGAGAATCCAGCTCATCCTTGTAAGCTTTTTCCGCTTCCTTCAATTTATCGTTGGCGTCCTTCGTCTTGTAATAGGCGTTGAAAACTTTCTGAACATCGACGGTGCCGATCTTCAGCTGAGCTTTCGCAGGTGTGGCAAAGCCGATGCTCAATGCCAATACACCGGCCAACGTTAACAATAGGGGTTTCTTCATAGGGTAACTAACTAACACTAATCATCGCAATGCGATTTGAATGAGACCTCAAGTCAAAGGTTTCGTTCAATTTTGAGCCCGATGCTAAATCGGAATAAGGGCTGGAAGTAATCCGGCTGCCCCACCGAATCGGGAACCCTAGTCTAACCGGATCGAGGCGATCGGCAAGTCGAGATCACTCGATTCGTTAGAGAGTAGCGAAGCTGCGTTTCCGCCATGCAAGTCGCGATCGATATATCTTATGGTTTCTTCGGATTAAGGTCGCCGGCCGGTTTCGTCGTCGTGGCAGGGGTATTGGCGCCGGCCGCCGGTTTCTTTTCCTTCTCGGTACCGGCTGCGCTAGCCGCAGGAGTTGCTGGTGGCTGATTCGCGTTCAACTTAGAAATCACCGGATCGCTGAAGTCGTAACTGTCTCTCGAATAGAGCAGAACGCTGACGCCGTTATTTGCACTGCCCCCAGACTTATCGAGAACCAGATCATAGTTCTGCGCCTTTACCTGGTCGTTTACAACGCGCATGATTTCCTCAACAATCCCATCTCGTACTCGGCGAAACTGGTCCTGGATCTGCTTTTCCCGTGTCTGACGAAACTCGCCTATCTCTTTCTCGAACCCTTTTGCTTCGTTAATCTTGGAGTCACGCTCCCGACTCTTCTGATCCTTTGCCGCTCCGCTCAAGTCAGGCTTATTGATCTCGTCGTTTAATTTGTTGATGGTGTCGACGGCCTTCTGATACGCCTCCATCCGCGAATCCAACTCGTTTTTATACGCATTTGTCGCTTCTTGAAATTTCGCGTTCGCGTCTTTTGTTTTGTAGTAGGCGTTGAAGACTTTTTGAACGTCAACCGTGCCGATTTTCAGTTCCGCTTTCACCGGCGTCGCGAAACCTGCGCTCAATGCAAATGCGCCTGCTAGCGTTAAGAATGGGAGTATTTTCATGGGCAACTGCGAATGCTGGTTATACCTGACCGAGCTCTAAAGAGTATTCGGTTAGAATTGGGTGCCGACACTAAACTGGAACTGGCCGCTGGAGCTATTCCAGCTGTCTCGTTGGATCGGGAACCCGTAGTCTAGCCGGATCGGGCCGATCGGCAAGTCGAGACGAACGCCGACGCCGATGTCCTGGTTGAAGCCTCCTGACGTGCGGCGTTTGCCACCGACGTTGGTAACGTGGTCTTTAGGATCAAAGCTGAAGGAGCCGTCGTTGACAAAACCGCCATCGTAGAAGACCGCAAAACGCACCCGCTCCACGACCGGAATAGTATACTCGACCGTGAACCTGACCATTGTGCCGCCGCCGATAGGTTGTCCATTTTCATCCTTCGGGCCGGCCTCGCGGAACCGGAATCCGCGTAACGTATTCGCACCTCCAAGATAAAGCCGGTCATAGATCGGTACGATGTTCTTGCCACCCCAGGTTGATACGGAGCCAACTTCACCATTCAGCAAAAGAATCGTGTCGAACGGGAGGTTGTAATATTGAGCCGCATCCAAATCGAACCCATAGATCTGAACGTTGCCTCCCAGCGGACCGCCCGCGACATAGGTCGAAAGATCAACCCGTAAACCTTTGCGGCTGAGATAAGCGCTATCACGCTTATCGTAGGACAACCCGAACGTTACGCGGCTCTCGAGCTGGCTGCTGCCTTCTGACAAGATCTGATCGCGCAGACTCTGTGAGATATCGCTCGAAAGGCCGTAGATTTCGACGTTTTGCAGGGTGTAGTCGAGCTTAGCCGCCAGGAAATTCGTGATCGGTTTACGCGCGAAAATCGTGAACCCGTATTGCCGCTGGGAATAAACATCGCTGTAGAAGTTGGCGTCGTCGTAGAAGAGCCTGCCTCCAACCGCGAGCCGCTGATCAAGGAAGTAAGGTTCCGTCAGCTCAAGAATGAAATCTGTCTGCGAGGTACCTAATTGTGCTCTCAAGCGGAACTTTTGACCTGCGCCCGTAAACGTTTTCCAGTTTGTGATATCGAAATTTCCCTGTGATAGCTCACCGAATCCGACCAAGCCCTCTGTTGAACTAAACCCAACACCAAAATTCAACGTTCCGGTGCGTTTTTCCTGAACGACAACGTTCAAATCTTTTCGTCCGGGAATGTTCGTGTCGCTCGCATAGGCGTCGACCTTTTCGAAATACTGTAGACCTTCCAAACGCTTCTTACTGATGTCCATTCGGACAGTGTCAAAGACGTCTCCGGGCGCGAGCACAACTTCTCTTCGGAGCACCTTGTCACGCGTCCGGGTGTTTCCGCTGATATTAATATGCTCAACGTAAGACTGAATTCCTTCCTCGATCTTATAAGTCAAATCGACATAACCGGGTCCGGCAGGAGCGGTCTGAACATTAACTTTGGCGTCGGCGTAGCCAGCAACACCGTAAGCATCTTCAACAGCTTTGATGTCCTTCTGCAGCTTCTGCGGTGAAAAGATCTTTCCCTCAGTAACTTTGATGACTTTGCGGAAGTTCGGCTCAGTGACAACTTGCAGCCCCTGAATCGTCACGGTGCGGACACGGTATTGAGGCCCTTGGTCGATGTAGATAATAATATCGACATTCTTGCGATCGACCCGGTTGATTTTCACGTCGGTAACTTTCGCGTCCACATACCCGGCATCTTGAAAGGCTTCTTTCACCTTCTGCATGTCGTCATCAAGCTGCGTACTGCTCAATTTTCCGGCGCCGGTGATAAAGCCGAGGATGTTCTTCGGCTTCGTCTTCATGACTTTGAGCAACTTCTTAGACTTAATGCCGGTGTTACCCCAGAAAAGAATCCTGCGAATGACCGCCCGCCGGCCCTCGCTGATTGAGAAGGTAACATATGCGGTACCACGTTCTTCATTTGTGGTCACCTTGTACTGAACATCGACATCGGAGAAACCACGCTTCTGATAAAGCTCCACCACTTTCTGGCGCGCCTGTTCCAGAGCCTGTTCGTTCAGTGGCGACCCAGTCTTCAGGTTTAACTCACGCCGGATCCGCTTCGGATTCACGGCTTCTGCGCCCTGAATATAAACTTCGGACAGCGTCACGCGGGTTTGTACAACTACAATCACCTTCACACCGTCGGGAAGCGGCTCCCCATAAATTCGAACATTGGTTACCAACCCGGTCGCGTACAGTGCTCGCACGTCATCTTCCACCACGGTTTCGGAGTAGGGCTGGCCAACTGTCGTCTTCATGTTGGACAGAATTCGCTGGCGACTCAACGTTGCCGGGCCGGCATACTGAATCTCAATCTGGCGAACAATCGGTGCCCTTTGCGGTTGAGGTGCAGCTGGCTGCTGACCGGGCGCCGGAGGCGCCTGAGGCGGCTGCTGGCCCGCTCCTGGAGCTGGTTGCGGAGGCGGAGGCGGTGCCTGCTGTTGAGTTCGCCCGAGCGGAGCCAGCAACGCTAAGAGTACAACCGTCAAAACGCATTGATGGCGGAGGGGGCGCAAAGAGTTCATCATAAGAGAGTTTGTCGACAGCAGCGAATCGCGTAATTCATGACGATGGGACTCGAAAGGTCAACAGAAAAACAACGTCGACATTGCCAACAATGCCGTCAGCGCCGTCCTCTGAAGCGGCTTCACAGGCGATTGAGCGATCGGGACTTGTATTCTCCAATCTGCAATTCGATTGAAGACGACCGGCGACCGCCTCAGTTACTGGCGATGACGGCGTTTCTTTCCGGCGATGACGGCGTTGTTGGCAATGTCGGCGTTCCAGTGAGACGATACCAATTGTCGCGTGTTCGTGGTTCGTAGCCCGCTTCCGAAATCAGGCGTTCAATATCGTCACGCGTAATGCGGAACGTCGTTCCCGCTTGACTCACTACATTTTCTTCCATCATCACTGAGCCGAAATCGTTTGCTCCGTACCGAAGTGCGATTTGCCCGATTCGTGGGCCTTGAGTCACCCACGAGCTTTGCAGATTCTCGAAATTATCCAGATAAATTCGCGACAGCGCTTGTGTCCGCAGGTACTCAGCAGAGCCAACCGGCGTAGCCTTTAACACGACGTTCTCCGGTTGAAAGGTCCAGCAAATGAACGCAGTAAATCCGCCGGTCTGGTCCTGTAGTTGCCTGAGTCGCTCCAGGTGCTCAATGCGGTCTTGCGGAGCTTCGACGTGACCGAACATCATCGTTGCGCTGCTATTGAGGCCGAGCTCGTGCGCAACCTCCATCACTTTCAGCCATTGATCGGAATTGCATTTGAGCGGAGCAATCCGGTTTCTAACGCGATCAACCAGAATCTCTCCTCCGCCACCCGGGATTGATCCAAGGCCCGCCTCGCGAAATTGCGAGATGACTTCCCGCAACGGCATTCGGAAAACCTCAGAAAAATGGTTGAACTCCGGCGGACTGAACGCGTGGATATTAACTTGCGGATACTTCTCTCGCAGATGGCGCAGCAAATCGAGATAGTAATCGATCCCCAGTTTCGGGTGGTGCCCTCCCTGCATCAGGATTTGAATGCCGCCGATCGCCACAAGTTCTTCGATCTTCCGATCAATATCTTCGTGGCTTAAGACATAGTGATCGGCATCCTTTTCGGTTCGATAAAACGCGCAAAACTTGCAGTAGACGTTGCAAACGTTCGTGTAATTAATGTTTCGGTCGACGATATAGGTGACGATCTGGTTGCCCCGTCCGTCAAAGGCGTCCTTTTTTGCAAGTTGCCGGCGGTAGTCGGCGAGCTGTCCGAGCTGGTTGAGCGGAAGCCGGTAAAGCTCAAGCGCTTCTTCCTGATTGATTCGTTCGCCGTCGAGCACCTTGTCTACCAGGCGGGAACCCGAGAATGCAACGTTCATTCGGCAGCACATTAGCACCCGAATGCTTCCGGGTACAAGGGCTTTGGCGGTGAGCGTTTGGCGTTTGGCGTTTCGCGTTTGGCGCTCAGGGTTGCGCTTTAGTGCAACCTCGTGAGGATGCTAGACGCACGGGGTAAATCGCGACCCCTAGCTGCGCAAACGCGAAACGCTAACGCCAAACGCCAAACGCCAAGGCTTGAGTCCTCGAGGGCTTGAGTGCATTCTGCATCAGCGATGGCGGAAAACTTTTACAAGACGACTGTCGATTCTCCAAAGAGCGAATTCGATCTTTCGCTTAGGCCGCCGCTCTTCAGCGAGTTTAGGGGACAAGGTCGGGTCCGGGAACGCCTGGAGCTGATGGTCGAAGCGGCCAAGCAGCGCGGCGATGCGCTTGAACACGTTTTGCTGAGCGGACCGCCGGGCCTTGGTAAGACGACGCTCGCGTACATCCTCGCCAATTCAATGGGCGTAAATATCAAAACTACCAGCGGCCCAATGATCGAGAAAGCCGGCGACCTCGCCGGTCTTCTCACCACACTTGAGCGCGGCGATATTCTTTTCATCGATGAAATTCACAGGCTGCAACCGGCCATCGAAGAATATCTCTACCCGGCAATGGAAGATTTCCGACTCGACATCATCATCGATCAGGGGCCAAACGCGCGCAGTGTCCGGCTGAACTTGCCGAAATTTACTCTCATCGGCGCAACAACTCGCTCCGGGATGATCAGCGCCCCCCTTCGATCCCGATTCGGTATGACGAATCGGCTCGACTACTACAGTCTGTCGGAGCTGAGTCAGATCATTGAGCGGAGTGCTGGATTGCTCAACATCCGAATCGATCCAAAAGGAGCAGAAGAGATTGCTTCCCGCTCGCGCGGCACTCCGCGGGTTGCGAATAATCTGCTGCGGTGGGTTCGCGACTATGCGCAGGTAAAATCAGACGGGTTCGTCAACCAGGCGACTGCCGATAAAGCGCTGGAGATGCTTGAGATCGATCTCGATGGATTAGATGAAATGGACAAGCGCATTCTTGAGGCGCTCGTCGTCCATTTCCAGGGCGGGCCGGTCGGCCTGAGCTCGCTGGCCGTTTCTGTAGGCGAAGAGGCAGGAACGATCGAAGAAGTGAATGAGCCCTATCTCATCCAACAGGGTTTCATCAAGCGAACGGCACAAGGAAGAGTTGCCTTAGCAAAGGCGTACGAAAAATTGGGGATAAAGCCGTCGGGTCCGCAGCAGAGAGAGTTGCTGTAGCGCGCTTTCAGCCCGCTGTTATCCGTCTAGCGTCGACCGTCCACAGTCTACCGTTGCAGCCTCAATTTACCGAAAACGCAAACGCCGATACGCCGAAACGCCGATACCCCGGCACAACCTTATTCCCTCGCCCTCTTCCGCACCGTTCCTTGCGCCGGTCGCACAGCCTGTCGCTGATCGTCCGGATATTTGATCGTTGTAGGCCACACGATGCGCCAGGGTTGGTGTTTCAGTTTGTCTGACAGTTCCCCAAAGTCCTGGATAATTCCGTTTAGCCGGGGCAACGAAGTGCCCAGCGTGCCATTCAGCTCGTCGAGAACCGTCTTCAAGCGAGCAGACGCCGCGTCGAAATTGGCGAGTGTCTTTTCCAGATTGTTATCCTTTTGCACTTGTGTGGTAATGTCTTGCACGCGATTGAGCGAGTCACGCAGCTTCTCCAAAGACACATCAAAGGAGCCTCCTTTTTCTGTCATCTCTTTTAGATTCCCGCCGACTGATCTGAAATTTTTTACCGCCTCAGTCAACGGCGAGTCCGGCTGAGTCAGGAGTGTTAAGTTGTGCGATGTCCGCTGCAGCTCGGCCAGAGTCGCTTCGGCCTGTTTCAGCGTGGGATCGAGTTTCTTAATAATCTGCGGTCCAACCTCGCCAAGATCCGGCTGGCGCGTCCCGACAAATCGCGCGTTCGGTCCTGCTAATCCCGACAAAGGATTACCGTTGTTGAAATCGACTACCAGCTCTGCCAGCAGACCGAAGCTTCGCATAGAAACAGTGTTTTCCTTATAGATCTGCGCATCAGATTGGACCTGCACTTCAATCAGTGCCTCGTAATCGAGTCTTTCTGGCGGCCGATCCTTCAACGGAACAGGCGACTGAATCCTCGAAACTGTCCCGATCTTCCGTCCCGCCAGCATGACCGTCGCGCCTTGTTTGATTCCGGCCGCGTTGTCGAAGTAAACCCGGAAGGGCTTGAGTGGCCTCAACAGGCCAGGCGACGAAAGGTACAATACAATACCAACAGCCAGCCCCATGGTTAGGAGTACCAGAAGTCCGGTACGAACCTCGCTACGAAGAACCTGCATTTTCTATCGACTCTGTGATCGGACCTTCTGTGTCTCCAGTAACAAATTGGCGGACGATCGGGTTTTTCGAACACCTGAATTTCTCGGGTTTATCATCCTGAATAATCTTGCCTTGATAAAGCATGGCCATGCGTGTCGCAATCCGGAAGGCGCTGTCCATTTCATGTGTTACGACGATGGAAGTAGCGCCTTTCTGCTCGGTCAGATTGATAATCAATTCATCGATCACCGAACTGATAACCGGATCGAGACCAGCCGACGGTTCATCGAACAACAAGATTTCTGGGTCCATCATTAGCGCTCGCGCAATGCTAATGCGTTTTCGCATTCCGCCGCTCAGTTCGGATGGAAGACTGTCCTCACTTCCGCTCATGCCGACAAGCTCCAGGTTTTTCTGAATCGCGGCGTCAATTTCTTTTCTTGGTTTTCGGCAGAGCTCTTCAACTGGAAGCGCCAGATTCTCGCGAACGGTCATCGAGCTAATTAGAGCTGAGTATTGGTACACGACACCCATACGGCTGCGAAGCAGATTTAGCCGGCTTCGACGCAGCTTCTGGATTTTGAGATGTCGATAAAAAATCGCGCCGGAAGTCGGTTTCAGAATCCCGAGGATAAGGCGCAAAGTTGTGCTTTTTCCGCTACCGCTTTGTCCGAGGATCACCAGGCGATCTTTCGGAAACACAGAAAAAGAGACGCCATCCAATACGGCCTTGTCATCGAAGCGCAAGACAACTTCGTCCAGATGAATCAGCGGCGTTTCACTCATCGGGTGATCTTTGTTACCATAATGTTGAAGAAGGTATCGAACCCGATGACGTTGGTGATAGCGATAACCACGCTATCGGTTGTTGCCTTGCCGACTCCCTCGGCACCTCCCGTCACAGACAGACCCTGGAAACAGGCTATCAACCCGATCAACAGACCAAAGAACAAAGCTTTAAAAAGCCCGATAACAATGTCGCTAGTGATTAAGCTCGTCATGACCGTGTCGAAATAAGCGGCCGGCGCAATGTTCAGTGCACTCCAGGATATTAGCGACGAACCGATCAACGCGGCAACACACGATACCACCGACAGACAAGGCATACTCAAAGCAATTGCAACCAGTCTGGGTGCAACCAGAAAACGCAGCGGTCCGATACCCATTGATTCGATAGCTTCGACTTCCTCCGAGACCTGCATCGTTCCTAGTTCGGCCGTATAAGCCGCACCGATTCTTGCGGCGAGGACAATTCCAGTGAGCAATGCGCCGAGCTCTCGCGTAAAAGAAATCGCAATCAATGTCGGCACGAGGCGCTCTGTTCCAAACTTCTGTAGCTGATACCCAGTCAACAGCGCCATCGTGAGTCCTAAGAAAAAAGAGACAAGCACCACCAGTGGAACCGAATCAACGCCCGTCCGCTCCGTCTGAGAAAAAAACACATTCCATCGGAAAGGCAGACGACCGCGCCGGATATTGTCCCCTACTTCCTCAAAAGTATTGAGCAAGAGCCAACAAATGCTGCCGACGTAAATCAGCGCACTTCCCGTGAGATAGCCGATCTTGTATAGCAAGCCGGCTTATCATTCGATTCGCAATTCGCGCGAATCAAGCACAAATGATAGTGCCAACAACGCCGACAATGCCAACAATGCCAACAACGATTCGATGGCGACCGGCTCTGTTGCATTGTTGGCATTGTCGGCGTTGTTGGCAATGTTGGCATTGAAATAGTGGAGAAGCACCTTCCAATATTCGAGCTGGAGCACAGAATCGTCGCAGCGCTAAAAGAGTCGCCCCGGCTGGTTCTGCAAGCGCCGACCGGCTCTGGAAAATCGACTCAGGTTCCGCAGATTCTGCTGGATAGCGGTTTAGCGGGCACGGGACAGATTATCATCTTACAGCCACGCCGTTTGCCGACGCGGATGTTAGCAGCTCGGGTTGCACATGAACGTGATGTCCGCCTCGGTGACGAAGTCGGTTATCAAATTCGCCTGGACAATGTTTCGACGGCAAACACTCGGATTCGGTTTGTTACAGAAGGCGTCCTCTTGCGGCAAATGGTGGGCGACCCAGGATTGGGCGGAGTATCGATTTTGATTTTCGACGAATTTCATGAACGCCATCTCTACGGCGACATTGCACTGGCCCGCGCCATAGAGGTCCAGCGCTCAACCCGCCCCGATTTGAAAATCGTTGTGATGTCCGCCACGCTGGATACTGGTCTCTTAGAATCATATCTGCGGCCCTGCAACCTGCTGACCTCGAAAGGTCGTACCTTCCCGGTCGATATCGAGTATCTGAAGCGCGAGGTGGTGGACGAACCGCCATGGGAACTGGCTGCCGACGCGCTTTCTCAGCCAGAAGACGACGGCGGCGATGTTTTGATTTTCATGCCGGGCGCATACGAAATCGCGCGCACAATCGAGGAGATCAAGCGCTCGAAGTTCTCAGGAGTTGTGCTTCCGTTGCACGGCGATCTTTCTCCAAGGGCACAGGATGCAGCGGTCGCGATGTACGGAGAGCGAAAAGCGGTGGTTTCAACCAACGTCGCCGAAACCTCGCTTACGATTGACGGTGTCACGTTGGTTATCGACAGCGGACTTGCTAAGATCGCCAAATACGATCCGCACCGCGGCATCAATACATTGATTGTTGAGAAAATTAGCCGTGCGTCTGCCGATCAACGAGCCGGACGGGCTGGTCGAACAGCGCCCGGCCACTGTATCAGGCTCTGGTCCGAACGCGATCAACTCGCGCGCCGGTCGCAGGACCTCCCGGAAATTAAACGACTGGATTTAGCGGAAGTCTTACTCAATCTCAAAGCGGCCGGCGTAAAAGATCTGGAGCGCTTTAGATGGATTGAGCCGCCCGACCCGAGATCCCTCCGCCGGGCAATCGAGCTGCTGGAGGACCTGGGCGCGCTCGACCGCAAAACCGGGGAGATCACTTCTCTGGGAGATAGGATGCTCTCTTTTCCGGTGCATCCCCGTTACTCGAGAATGCTGCTGATGGCGGGCGAAATGGGATGTGTATCGACAGTGGCATTGATTGCGGCGCTCACTCAAGAGCGTCACTTGCTGAAGAAGAGCACCAGCAGTCAAATGGACCACGATCGGGAGCTGTTGCTTGGTCATGAACTAGAGTCTGATTTTTTTATGCTGGTGCGCGCCTGGCTCTATGCGCAAGAACATGGCCCAGACCAGGCGCGCAGGCTCGGGATCCGATACGCGGTTTCGCAACAAGTGGCGCAGGTTTTTCACCAATTTGTCGATATTGCGAACGCTGAAGGGTTAAACACGGAAAAACCGGTTGATGCGTTTGACGCTGAGGCGCTGGGCAAGTGCATGTTAGTCGGGTTCTCGGATCATCTTTCCAAACGGATCGACGCAGGAACTCTGCGTTGCGACGTGGTTCACGGCCGGCGTGGCGTTCTGGCCCGTGAAAGCGTCGTGCAAAAAAGCCCTTTGTTTGTTGCAGCTGAGATTCGCGAAATCCAGGGACGCGATGACGAACTGATCGTCCTGCTTTCTCAAGCAACCGGCGTTCGCGAAGAATGGCTGCAGGAATTGTATCCTGAGGATTTCCGCGAGTCAGACCGGGTTTATCTCGATCCGGCGACCCGGCGCGTAGAAGCCAGACGAGACTTGATCTTTCGAGATCTGATTCTTCATAGCCGGCGTCTGGACCAAGCGCCACTTGATACCGCGGCAGAAATTCTGGCGGCAGAAGTCATGGCCGAACGCTTTCAACTCGCCCATTGGAACCACGAAGTAGACCAATGGATTGTCCGGCTTAATTGCCTGGCTGCGTGGTTTCCGCAACTCGGTTTAGCGGCAATCGACAACGATGCGAAATTTCATCTGATCCAGCAGATCTGTCACGGTGCATTCAGCTACAAAGAGATCAAGGAACGCGCGGTATGGCCAACTGTGCGCGCCTGGCTGTCACCGACTCAGCAAGAGCTGATCGACAAGTTTACGCCGGAGCGGTATGCGCTTCCGAATGGCCGAAAAGCGAAGCTGCAATATTCGGAGAACCAGCCGCCAGTGCTGGCGGCGCGCATTCAGGATCTGTACGGTGTTGATCGGGCTCTCACCATCTGCGACGGCCGCATCACTGTCCTGATCCAGGTGCTCGCTCCGAATCACCGCCCAGTCCAGATCACCAAAGACTTAGCAACCTTTTGGAAAGAGACTTATCCAAACGTCAAACGAGAGCTGCAACGGAAATACCCAAAGCATGAATGGCGTTAATGCCAATGCCAACAATGCCAACAACGCCGCCAGTGCCAACAACGAAGAGTGAGCGTGGAAGCTGTGGACATTGATGGCATTGTCGGCGCTGTTGGCACTGTTGGCATTACTTACTATTCTCACGCCACGCTTTCCCTGCCTGATAATTAACCAGCCGGCGTTGGTAGAACGGTACATCTTGTGCGGAACCAAGCAGGATCGCTTTGCCTTGCCATTTTTGGGCAGAGTTGAAATCTCCGGCTTCGGCATAGGCGGCGGCTAAGACATCCAATACGGTGTCATCTTTCCATTGGGTCAGCTTCGCCGCCTGGGTTGCAAGAGCCACAGCTGCCGCTCCATTGCGAATACTATTGTCGTCTGCGGTCGCATATAACCAGGCTGCGCCGGCCCGGCTATAAGGATCTGTTTTGGTGAGTTTAATCGCGTTCTGAAAATCGCTAAGTGCTTCGCTCTTGCGATTGAGCCTGCTTAACGCATTCGCCCGGAGCGTGTACAACTGAGCCAAATTCAACGGATTCGCGTCCCCTTGATTCTTCTCGAGCGCAGCATTCGCCGCATCGATGACGTCTTTCGGGCGATTCAAGTTTGCTGCGGCCGCGGCGCGGGCGGCCTGTAACCACCAGCGTTCCGGATGTTGCTTGCTGCCCCTGGTCGCGAGTTTATAAGCATCTTTCCACATGCTGTTCTGCACCATGACTCCGATCTCGCTGGCCTCGGCCTTTTCTTCCGGCGTGAACTTGTGGCCCTTTGGAAAGATCTCTTCCGGCACCTGCTCTACCGTCGGTCCCTGGTTTCTCCCGGCTCGGTGATGCCGAGCGGAGCGATGCCTGGCGCCTTTTGCACCATGTTTGCTTTTCGTCGAATGCGAATGCCGCTGTTTCGACGCCTGGCTCGTCGCTGCCGCAGCCGGACTAGCAGCCAGAGCCGCCGTCAAAGTAGCTATAAACAAAATCTTAAACATCAAGAGTCGTCCTATGAGAAGTTCGACTATCATTCACACCTTTTGACGGATCAAGGGATGGAAATGATCGATAGATCCATCGCGATTTAGACGGACCACTGGCTACAGAACGCTGACCACTGTATCCTTCTCAATGCACACAACCGATCGTCTTCGCGGAGCTATTTGGGGTCAATTCGTGGGTGATGCAACGGCCTTGGGTACTCATTGGATCTATGACCTCGCTGAAATGGCGAAGGAGTACCCAGAGGGAGTCAACGGGTTCGAGTCGCCTCACGAGGGTCATTATCATTTTGGAAAAAAGCCTGGTGACCAAACTCATTACGGCGACGGCGCCCTGGTCCTTTTGGAGTCTCTGGCCAAGGAAGGCAAATTTGACGCCAGAGCTTTCGGCGCCAGTTTCGTTCGAACGTTTCACCCTGGCAGTTACAAGGGCTACTTGGATAAAGCTACTAAAGGAACTTTAGAACACTACCAAGCTTTCACCCAGTCCCGATCGCCGGAGGAGTTCGACTTTCAGGAAGGTGCCGATGATGATCATATGGCAGGTGCTTCCCGATTGACCGCACTCGTAGCACGATATTGGAAGGAGCCGAATCTTCTCTCGATCGTTGAGCAGGCAACCCGCGTTTGCCAAAATAATCGGCAGACGATCGCATTCATGAAATTCAATGCGTTGTTTCTCATCGAATTACTCCGTGGGCACAACGTTAGTGAAGCGTTACAACGAGTGGAAGATTTGATCGTGGCGATCGATCCGGTTTATGGCGCCGAAGCCCGACGAAAAAGCCGCCAAGCTCAAGCTCATTTGGCAGAAGATGTTGTTAAGGTAACGATCAAATTCGGCCAACAGTGTCCACTGCCAAAGAGTTTTCCTTCCACGATTCATACGCTGTTAAAGCATTCTGAGAATTTCAAAGGAGCAATCGTCGCGACTCTGCGCGCGGGAGGAGACAGTGCTGGACGTGGTGCATTGGTTGGAGGCTGGCTCGGAGCGCATCTAGGGTTGGACGCGATCCCGAAAGCATGGCGGGCGAAATTAAGCCATGCGGATCGGATTGGCGCAGCGCTAGAGAAGGTTATTGCAGATACACGGTAGAAGTGGGTGCGCGTGCACGTCGAGCTTCTAGCTCGACGTGAATACTCAGCGCTTCACTTCCTCGCGTGCCCGAAAGAATATCCGCGACTTGTGCGATATCCTCGCACCGGCCCTTTTCGTTTCCCTTCGTCAAAGAGCGCGGTGTAGACGTACGGAAACTCATCCAGTTTTAGCCGCGGAACCTTTTGACCAATCGCTCGTTCGATATCGTGCATCGTCTTTAGTTCCTCAGCGATGACCAATGTAAATGCATCGCCGGTTTGCTCGGCTCGCCCGGTGCGCCCGATTCGGTGCACGTAATCATCGGGATGCAACGGGATATCGTAGTTGATCACATGCGTCACTCCAGCGATATCGAGTCCGCGCGCGGCAATATCAGTGGCAACCAACACTTCGAACTTGCCGGACTTGAATCCATTTAACGCCGCGATTCGTTCACTCTGATTTCGATCGGAATGCAGAACCGTTACCGAGTGCATCAGTCTTTTAAGACGACTCGAAATTTCGTCGGCCGCCTGTTTGGTACGCGTAAAAACGATCACGCTTTCGTAATGGGTCTTTTCCAGAAGTGCTACGAGCAGATCAAACTTCTGTGTAGCAGCTACCGGATAAAACGCGTGGGTTACTGTCTCAGCGGCAGCTCGGCGCACGCCGATTTCCACCACCTTGGGATCTTTCAACGCCCATGAGCATAGGCTTTCCAGTTCAGGCGGGATTGTTGCCGAGAAAAACAAGGTCTGACGCGCCTCCGGGCAAAGGCGCACAATCTTTCTGACATCTGGCAAGAAGCCCATATCGAGCATCCGATCCACCTCATCGAGCACCAGAACTTCAATCGAATCCAGTCGCAACACCCCTTGTTCATGGAGATCCAGTAACCGCCCCGGTGTCGCAACAATCACGTCGATGCCATACTTGAGAAGTTTCTTTTGACGCTCGTAACCCACTCCGCCGTAGAAGACGCCGATCTCGATATCTGTAAAACGTGCATAATACTGAAACGCCGTTTCCACCTGAATTGCCAGCTCGCGGGTCGGCTCGAGAACTAGGCACCGTGTGGCGCCTCGCATTTTGAGTCGAGTCAATATTGGCAACGCAAACGCAGCGGTCTTTCCTGTCCCGGTTTGCGCGGATCCGACAACATCCCTCCCCTCTAAAATCAGGGGGATACACTCTGCTTGAACCGGCGTTGGATCGACGAAACCCAAAGATTGCGCGCCATGCACCACCGGATCCAACAACCCAAGCTCCTGAAAACTCATTACCCTCTGTAATAAAGGGCATTCCGCAGAATAAGCAAGAGGCGGCGGCGCTTCGGGTTCCGAGTTCCTGGTTTCGCGATCGCAGCAGTTCTGGCGGTACCCGGAACCCGGAACTAGAAACCCGGAACCCGAAACGCCTACCCTTGTCCTCTCGTCCTTTTCGTCGTATCACGATCCGGTGACGAAACGGGTCCTATTTATCTGTACGGGAAATTTCTATCGAAGCCGCTTTGCGGAAGCGGTTTTTAATCATCACGCGACGCGAAACGGGTTGCACTGGACAGCGTTTTCGCGAGGCCTGGCTATCCACCTGGCTGAAGGCCCGCTCTCTCCATTTACTCAGGATGCGCTGGCGGCTCGAGAAATCGATCTGCGGCATACATCGGCAGACCGGGTATCTCTAAGTGACGACGACTTCTTGCGCTCGGAACGACACATCGCTATGGATCGCACCGAACATTATCCGATGATGCAGGAGCACTTCCCGAATTGGGCGGACAAGATTTACTACTGGTATGTCGGCGATCTTCCATTCCGGTTGCCTCATGAAGCGCTGCCGGAGATCGAGCGACGGGTTACACAACTCTTTGAAGAACTATCAGAATGAACAAGGGAATTACTGCAGTTGATCTTCCAGGTATCAAGAAGCTCCGAAGCGGCAAAGTCCGGGAAGTCTTTGATCTTGGCGACAAAGTGCTAATTGTCGCGACCGATCGGCTTTCTGCATTTGACTGTATTCTTCCGGATCCAATACCTGGCAAAGGCGAAGTGCTTACGCAGCTTTCCGCCTTCTGGTTCCAGAAGTTTCACCAGGTACCAAGCCACTTCATCACGACGAATGTCGACGAATTTCCCGAGCCGTTGAAACCGCATGCCGACCTGCTTCGCGGACGCTCCACCCTGGCCCGGAAAGCAAACCCGCTTCCGGTCGAATGCGTGGTTCGCGGTTATCTGGCAGGGTCGGCATGGAAGGAATATCAACAGTCAGGATCAGTTTGTGGGATTAAACTTCCTCCGGGGCTTGAGCTGGCATCCGAGCTGCCGACACCGATCTTTACTCCGGCGATAAAGAACGACAAAGGCCATGACGAAAATATCAGCTGGGAAAAATGCTGTGAAATTCTCGGTGAACCTGTCGCCACAAAGGTGCACGATCTGAGCGTTGCAATTTACGCAGACGGCAGCGTGCACGCAGCGAATCAGGGAATTATTATCGCCGATACGAAATTCGAGTTCGGCCTGGTCAACAAGGAAGTCCTTTTGATTGATGAATGTTTGACGCCGGATTCGTCGCGGTTCTGGCCGGTCGACGAATACAAGCCAGGCTCAAGCCCGACCAGTTTCGACAAACAATTTGTTCGCGACTATCTCGAGACCCTCAATTGGGACAAAAAACCACCAGCCCCGAAGCTGCCACCTGAAGTCATAGAAAAAACGAGCGAAAAGTATCGGGAAGCCTTGGAGCGTCTGGCGAGGTAGCGGCTGGCGTTTCGGGTTCCGGGTTCCGAGTTCCGGGTTCCGGGTTCCGAGTTCCGGGGCGGGCGTCGCGAAGCGACGACAAAACTCAGCCAGGGGTGAGCGTGAGCGAACCCCTGGGACGGGATCCATCAACTCGCTCTGTCGGCAATCCCAGCGACACTTGTGGCGAAGCGACAACATAACTCAGCCAGGGGTGAGCACTAGCGAACCCCTGGGACGGAATCCATCAACTCGCTCTGTCGGCAATCCCAGCGACACCTGTCGCGAAGCGACAACATAACTCAGCCAGGGGTGAGCGTGAGCGAACCCCTGGGACGGAATCCATCAACTCGCTCTGTCGGCAATCCCAGCGACACCTGTCGCGAAGCGACAACATAACTCAGCCAGGGGTGAGCGTGAGCGAACCCCTGGATAGGACCCACCCAACACGCAGCGCCCCAAAGGGGCGCTACAGGCGCTTTCCTACTGACAACATCTTGTTGATATGTTTTAATTATGGCGATATGCCTCAATCTCTCGGCTTGGTTCTCGTCCATGTTATTTTCTCCACAAAGAACCGCGCCCGACTGTTGCAATCGCCGGATCTGCGACGTGAAGTTCACGCATACTTGGCCGCGACTCTACGGAACCTCCAATGCCAACCTTTACAGGTTGGTGGGAGTGAGGATCACGTTCATCTGCTCTCTGGGTTTTCGAGGAATATCTCAATTGCCGAGCTGATAAAAACGCTCAAGACCAGCTCTACTAAAATGCTTCGAGATCGAGGCCATCGGAATTTTGGATGGCAAACCGGCTATGGTGTTTTCTCGGTGAGCGCGTCAGCAAAAGAATCCGTCGTCGCATACATTGCGAACCAAGAAATGCATCATCGAACGATGTCATTTCAGGAGGAATTGCGAGCGATTTTGACGAGACATGGAGTGGTGTTCGATGAACGGCACCTGTGGGATTGAAACCGCCTCTAGCGCCCCGTTGGGGCGCGGCGCCGAAGGGGAGGCCGGCATTCCAGGGGTTCGCTAACGCTCACCCCTGGCTGAGTTTTGTCGTCGCTTTGCGACGCCAAGAGTCCGAAACCCAAACCAGCGTATGTTCGGCGCTGGGTCCAACGACGCCGACATCAAACCCGCAATCCGCCCCCACGCTCACCCCTGGCTGAGTTTTGTCGTCGCTTTGCGACGCCAAAAGTCC